>JAESFY010000036.1_pt1 | contig 180408 bp, 146 predicted proteins | sample 9266201 | NCBI WGS metagenome assembly JAESFY01 (sample SAMN14515071, study PRJNA621656) | algae metagenome | isolation source: Nodosilinea sp. WJT8-NPBG4 and co-occurring heterotrophs from soil, lower... | place: USA: Pinto Basin, Colorado Desert, California | collected 2006-05-27 | reverse complement strand
AGAAGCGGTCGTAGCCCAACGGTGTCGAGTCTTGCTCAATCGACCAGCGTTCATTCAAGGTCTAACAGGCTTTCACTGGTGGGTAAAGGCTGTGAGCTGATTATGCCTGTCTAGGCGGACTTGATATTACTTTTGCTACCGGGGCGATCGCCAGGTTTAAGTACTTAAACGAGAATTTGGTCAACAAACTTTTCACAGTGGATTCTGTAGTTGTGCTGGGGGCACAACACCCCGCCCCTGCCTACATTTAGAACAGCCTTTCAAACAACCAGCACTGCCCGCCACTAGAGGCTTTAACCATCTCGTTGGGTTAGGTTAAAGCCCCAGTTCAGCGAGCTTAATCGCTAGTTTTTTGCCTGGTTTTCTAAATCATATTCACCGATTCAGGGAAGACATTATGGGATACCGCAAACTCAAATCGACCCGTAATCTCGAACAGGCTAAAGTTCGCGCCGCTGAGATTGCCGCCATTGACCAGGCAATGGATTTTGGCGGCGAGCGTTCCTTACGCAATTTCAATGAACAAATTAGCGAACTCCAGGCCAAAATTAACGCCTACAACACGGCCCTCACCACCATTGACTCCCTCCGTAGCCAGATCAAAGACGACGAAAAAGCCCTCAGCGACCTGTCAGCCCAAATGCTGTTGGGCGTAGCCTTTAAATACGGCAACGACAGCGCTGAATATCAAATGGCTGGGGGCGTACGCAAGAGCGAGCGAGTGCGTAGAAGCAGTGTGGCTCGCTATAAAACCGACGATACCAACAGCATGGCCTCGTAGCCACTCTCTCACTTGCATACCCCCAGTGAGGTCGGCCAAATGGCCGACCTCACTTGTTTTTGGCCTACCCAGTAGTAGCTGATATACCCGCCGCCGCCATTTACTGCCATGCTAGGCAAAGTTGTCGTCAACGCGGTTTCGTTATGGTTTCTGCGCCTTTCTCTTCCGACATCCCGTCCAATATTTCCCCTAGCCATCGCGCCGCTATTCTCGCTGCCCTAGAGCGACTGATCGATGTGATTGCCCAGCTGCGCCATCCCGAAACCGGCTGTCCGTGGGATTTAGCCCAAACCCCAAGCAGTCTGATTCCCTATGTAATTGAAGAAGCCTACGAGGTAGTCGATGCCATTCAGGTGGGAGAAAAGGAGGCGATCGCAGAAGAACTTGGCGACCTGCTGCTCCAGGTGGTGCTCCAGGCCCAGGTGGCTAGCGACAACGGCGACTTTGACCTGGGCACCGTCGCCACCGGCATTGCCGACAAGCTAGTGCGCCGCCATCCCCACATTTTTGGCGATGCCTCAGGCGAAACTCCCGAAGAAGTCAGCCAAAACTGGGACCGCATCAAAGCCGAAGAAAAAGGCATTGCTCATGAGCCCCACAAGCTATCGCCCAAGCTGACTAAATACAACCGCACCCTGCCGCCGCTGATGGCCGCCAGCAAAATCTCCGTCAAAGCCGCCAAGGCCGGGTTTGAGTGGGAAACCGTTGACGACGTGTGGGGCAAGTTCCACGAAGAGCTAGACGAGTTTCACCAGGCCCTGGCCCATGAGCCAAAGGAAAATCAGCAGGCGGAGATGGGCGATCTGTTATTTACCTTGGTCAACCTAGCCCGCTGGTACGACCTCGACCCCGCCGAGGCGTTGCAGAGCACCAACCGTCGCTTCATTCAGCGCTTTGAGCTGGTGGAGGCAGTGGCAGAGAAACCCCTAGGTGAGTATTCCATTGAGGAGCTAGAAGCACTGTGGCAGCAGGCGAAGGCGCGGTTGGCTAAGCCTCAGGACTAAGCATCAAACATTCGATCCTGGGAAAGTCTAAACTGTTCAAAGATCTAGAGAACAGGCCAGAGGCCCATCTCACAAAAGGGCAGGCTCTACTTCTGTAGGATTCCTGTGGGATAGCCGTCCCGGCTGTCCGGCTGTCGCCAAAATTGCCAATCCAGAATCCAAAATTGACCTTACCGAGGCGCGTCAGGCTTGTAGTAATCGTTGGGGTTTGGCGTCTGGCTGCCACCGTTTTTGTTGATGCAGCCAGCCTTGTCGACGTAGCGGCAAACTCTAGCGTAGAGCCGGGCTCGATTGCCGGGCGGGCCAGCCGAGAAGAGTACGCGATCGCCCCCCACCATACCCACGATAATTTTGACGCCGCACACAGGACAGGTTTGGGGAGCAGCCATGGCAAAACCTCAGTTGAACCTGTGAGGATTTTACCCTGTTGGGGTGGGTGGGTGAATTCAAAGATTGTTGAGTGACTCGCGCCAGGTTTTAACTAGAGACCGCAGCGGATCGGGTAGCCAAGTATCGTACTGGGGATAGATGGGCAGGCGGGGATGAAGCTGCCAGCCGCAGGGGGCGATCGCATTCTCCAACGACTCTGGAGTCGGGTGCTCATAATCGGGGTTCACCTCATCCACCGGGCTAATTCCGCCCAGATCCCTCGCACCTGCGGTCAAACAATCCAGCAGTCCTTTATGACTGACCAGATTGGGCGGAATCTGAAGGTTGACTTCCGGAGGCAGATATTCTCTCGCCAGATGCACGGCTCTCACTAGCGCGGCTTCATCGAGCGCCATACCCGGCTGAAGCTGCTGCTGTCCAGGGCTGTGAGGTTGCAGAATGACCTCTTGAATGTGGCCATAGCGAGTTTGGATAGTGGCGATCGCCCGCAGCGAATCTACCCAGTCAGCCTCACTTTCCCCCAGCCCCAACAGCAGCCCGGTGGTGAAGGGAATTCTGAGCTCTCCAGCCCAAGCTAACTGTTGCAGACGCACTTCAGGCCGTTTGCTGGGGGCATGGCGGTGAACAGTATCGAGCAACTTCGGCGTCACCTGCTCGACCATGAGGCCCATCGACACATTAACCTGCCGTAGCTGGGCCATCTCATCACGACTCAGCGGACCGGCGTTGGTGTGAGGCAGCAGCCCAGCTTCTAGAGCCAGCGCACAAATTTGGTAGATGTGGCGAAACCAGTCGTCGCGGCGGGGGCTGTTGGGGGCTACCTCACCGCTGAGCACCAACATCTCACACACCCCCTGATGGCGCAGAGTAGGCAGCTGTTGCGCCACATCTTCTAAACTCAACCAGGGCGAATGACCGGGGTCAACCCGAAAGTTGCAGTAGGTGCAGCGGTTAAAGCACTCATAGGTGGGCACCAAGGTGTAGGCCCGACTGTAGGTCACCACCCGATGCGACCTGTTCTGCGTCAACAAACCGCTGTGTGAATCAACTACCCCAGCCTGATCCATACCAATGCCATCGCTTTAACCCCGCCAGTTTAGGTGAGTTTAGGCCACTTCCGCCGTCACCACTTCCACCGGAAAGCCTGCCGCTTTCCAGGCCGCAACCCCGCCTCGCACAATGGCAACCTTAGAGAAGCCTGCTTCCCGCAGCTGCTCAGCCACAGCGGCAGCTTCATCATCGGTGTTGCTATAAATATAGAGATCGCGGCTGATTTCAAAGCAGCTGGCAGCTGTGGTCAGCAGCGAGTCGACGGGCATAGAAATTGCGCCGGTAATGTGGCTCTCATTAAAATCGGCGCGATCGCGAACATCAATAATCGTTAGCGCTGGCTCTCCCCAGTCCAACCGCTCCTTGAGATCGTAGACACGAGACTCGGGCCGCAGAGGCGAAGGTTTAGGCAGAAAGCCAAAAAAGCGTTTCATGGTGAGGAGGATCCTGGGAGAAGGAGTTCTCCTGCAATGTAACAAACCTTAATGGGGGGCGCAAACTTTTACTGAAATTAGTAGACAAAGTCACCCGCTCCTGTGCTCATATCAATTGAGATTTTTAATGACCTTCCTTGAGCCAAGCCTCAAATCCTGAGTCAGGTGGTTCCAACAAAAGCTTCCACAAATTGCCAAAAGCTTGCCATACCGTAGGGTGGGCACTGCCCACCCTACGGTATGGCAAGCGCCATTCATCCCTAGGCCTAGGACCACAACTAGATCCTTTGTTCCAGTGCCTAACCTGCGCAGTAGCATAGAATTAGTTGCCTCGGAGCCCCCTCCCTATCCCTGCCGACAGCGTTTCTAATCCAGTGCCCTGCCGCATCCAGCTGTTGCCTGGAGAGGTCATTCACAGCATCGCCGCTGGAGAGGTCATCGACTCTTTAGCGGCGGTTGTGCGCGAGCTAATCGAAAATGCGCTCGATGCCCAGGCTACTCACATCACCCTCGCCCTCTGGCCCGACCAGGGCCGTGTGCAGGTGGCCGACAACGGCACTGCCATGGCGCTGGAGAATTTGCACCAGGCCGCCATCCCCCACAGCACCAGCAAGATTCGCACTCAGGCTGACCTGTGGCAGGTGAGTAGTTTAGGCTTTCGAGGCGAAGCTCTGCACAGCCTGGCCCAGGTGGCTCAATTAGAGATTTGCAGTCGCGCTCCCGGTGCAGAGTCGGGCTGGCGCGTCACCTACTCTGCTCAAGGGGAACCCCTAGACATCACCCCAGCCGCCCTTGCCCAGGGTACGGTAGTGACGGTCACCGATCTCTTTGGGGCCTGGCCCGCTCGCCGGGAGCGATTACCAACTGCAACTCGCCAGCTTAGCCAAGTGCAGAACATCATTCGCCACTGTGCCTTGACTCATCCAACGGTGACTTGGGCAGTGCAACTGGGCGATCGCCCCTGGCTGGCCTTCACCCCCAGCCCTACCGCCAAGGGGCTCGTTCCTCAACTGCTGAGGGCCGTCAGCGAAAGCGATTTGCAAGACGGCTGGCAGGCTGCCCCCTGGACCGAGGGCGAGGGTAGTCTCTTGCAGTCTGCCTTTAAAGCCGGTGTCTATGGTCTGATTGGTCTGCCCGATCGCTGCCATCGCCCCCGGCCCGACTGGGTCAAAGTGGCGGTCAATGGACGGATTGTAGCGGTTCCCGAGCTAGAGCAGGCCGTTATGAATGCCTTTCGTCATACCCTACCTCGCCACCGCTATCCCCTAGCGTTTGTGCACCTCACTGTCCCGCCCAGCGACATCGACTGGAACCGCCGCCCCGATAAGTCAACCCTTTACCTGCACCGGCTCGAAGACTGGACCGCACTCTGTCAGAGCCACGTAACCACGCTTTTAGGGCAGCAGGCAGAAACCCTGACCGATGCCAGCCAACACCGCGTTACCCAACTGCTCAAGACAGCGGAGCCGAGCAGCACCTATGGCGTTGCTGAATTGTCCGATGAGTTGCCCTATCGCGAGCGTCCAGGGAGTTTACAAGCGATTGCTCAAGTCCACAACCGCTACATCTTGGCCGAACAGACCGACGGCCTTTGCCTGATCGAGCAGCACATCGCCCACGAGCGCGTTCTTTACGAGCGTCTGCAAGCCCAGTGGCAGCTAGTGCCATTAACCACGCCAGTTGTGCTGGAAGGGCTAACTGAAAAGCAGCTAGAACAGCTCCAAAGACTAGGCCTGAACCCTGAGGAATTTGGGCCAAATCGCTGGGCGATGCGAGCCGCGCCAGCCCCCTTGCGCGATCGCGACGACCTTCCCGATGCTCTGCTCGAACTCAGCCTCGGCGGGAATTTGGACATAGCTCAGGTGGCGATCGCCTGCCGCACCGCCATCCGCAACGGCACACCGCTTGATCTAGCCACCCTGCAAACCCTGCTCGACGACTGGCAGCAGACCCGTAACCCCCGCACCTGCCCCCACGGCAGACCCATTTGCCTAACGCTGAGCGAAACTAGCCTGGCTCGCTTCTTCCGCCGTAGCTGGGTGATCGGCAAAAGCCACGGCATTTAGGGCGAGGTCAGGCACGGCGGGATCATGCCGCGAAATTTGTCGGGTCTTGGTCGCGGCGGTGACGAGTTGGCAACGGGTCGGGCTGAGCGTCTCCGGCTAAGGCGGCAGTGGCCTCTAGGGCTTCGCGCAGGCGCTTGGCCGCGTAGATCGACATATCGCGAGGGACATTAATGCGATCGCGCAGATACCGCAGCCCCAGCTCAGCTCCAGCCGGAGGCTCGCAGGGCTCCCCTGTCATGAGATAAGTCAACGCACAGCGCAGGGCTGAATCAATCACATCCCTGGCGGCAGGATTGACCTTAACAATGTTGTCCCGGTGCTTCACCATGCGAGTTAGGGCCTCAACGCGGGAGGTTTCTGGCTCTGGGTAGGCCGCATCGGGCAGGCCAAACCAGGGGCCGAGATCAACCTGAGCCTGGTTGCGTCGGGTCTGGGGCAAATCATTCTCGTAGCAGCCCCCCATCTGCGGCGGCAGGTCGTGCACGTGGGTGTGAAAGTCACTCTGGGTACCACAATAGGTAGAGCGGCTCTCCAACCCATCAAACCAGTCCTTGAGGCGAGGGTTCTCCTCGCGCAGCGAGTAACCTTTGTAGTAATAGAGGCTGGCGTTCATGCGCTCCACGTAGGGCACAAACACCACATCGCCGGTGCTAAATTCCGACAAAAAGAAGGGGCCAGGAGTAGCAGCCAGTGCTTGCTCCACCCGTTGCACCACTCCCACAAACTGTTCGCCAGCTCGCTGGTCTGCCGCAGGCGATCGCGCTGGCTGGCACAGCCACATGCACCAGGCCCGAAACAGCAGTCGCTCTAGCTGCCGCAGAGGCACCACCGCCGGGTCTTTCATCCCCCATTGCAGCGGTCCAAAAGCCTGCTCCAGCGCCAGCAAAATATCGTCGCTCTCGGTAATCATCCTCCCGTCTAACTCTAGGGCAGGCAGCATGCCCGAAGGTACCTTGCGCTTGTACCAGGTTTCCTTTTCGCCATAGCAAAACATGGTGACCTTTTCGATGCGGTAGGGCACCTGCTTCTCTTCAAGCCACAGCCATACTTTTTGGCAATAGGGGCACCAGGCGTGATTGTCGCGGTAGAGGGTGACCCGCACCGCCGACTCAGGTTGGCCAAACAGGCGTAGCCGAGACTGAGCATTGGTAGGGCCATTGACATAGTCAACAGAAAAATCGGCCATTTCTTCCAGGGCCGACCAGCTGAGGGGGGCAGAGGTCATAGGAGGAGAGGTTTAGGGTTCGTGGTTCAAGGTTCAAGGCAAATTCCTTAAACCTCACACCCTGTACCTTAAACCCTTTTCTAGGCCTTGTTATTCTCTATTGCCCAGCGGGCTAGCTCTGTGCGGTTATTGAGGCCGGTCTTACCCAGCATGTTGCTGACATGACTCTCAATGGTGCGCTGGCTGACCTGAAGCTCATTGGCAATCTCGCGGTTGGCCATGCCTCGGGCTACAAACTGCACTACCCTCAGCTCGGTAGGCGTCAACTCCACATCAAAGGGAACTTGAATCGCTGGGCTGCTGCCACCCTTGATTTGCTGTTTGATCAGCCGAGAGGCCTGTTTGAGAGAAGACTCTACCTGGGCGACTAGCTCCTCAGGCTCGAAGGGCTTGACCATATAGACGTCGGCCCCAGTGTTGAGCCCCTTCACACGATCCTGGCTTTGGCCTTTGGCAGAGAGAAACAAAATCGGAATCCACTCGGTGGAGGGATTTTCTCGCACGTGACGCACAAAGGCGTGGCCATCCATCTCGGGCATCATCACGTCGCAGATGATCATGTCTGGGGTGGTGTTCTCCAGCATGTCCAGGGCTTCTCGACCGTTGCCCGCCGTCTTCACCTCATAGCCACGGAACTCAAGATAGTCCTTGACTAACAAGATCAGGTTTGGGTCATCGTCAATTAGCAGAAGCTGCTTTTGATCGCCTGGGGTTGAATCCTTCATGCTTTGACAGTCACTGCGATTAGCTCATCGTTAAAACTAAGTATGCCCCCAAAAGCCCGGTGCACTTACATTGAATAACGCAGCACCGCGATCTCTGAGCCCCACCCCTCTAATCGTAGTTAAAGGGCTAGCGCTTATTGCTGATGATACTTCAACAAACTGATATCAGCGTGCGATCGCCCTCCAAGGCCCACTGTGGCCGCTCAGGGTTATCGTGAATCTCAGCAATTGCCCCTATAACAAGCGGTCGCCCTAACATTAGGGCGACCGCTTGCCGTTGATTAAGCCTCTGTGTTGCAATGCGGCAAACACTGGTTATCGCGGCAACATTTCACGTCTCAACGCGTGCCGCAGAAGGCTGTCTCTTGGTCAATTACGGCAGCAGCACCGTGTCGATGATGTGGATGACGCCATTGCTAGCCTCGATGTCAGCCATCACCACATTTGCTTCGTTGATGGTGACAGACTCTTCACCCACGGTGACTGTCACGGGAGCACCGGTTAGAGTATCCACCTCGCCAGAGATCAAATCTGTGGAGCGAACTTCGCCGTCTACCACGTGATAGGTCAGAAGCTGCGCCAGCTGATCACGGTTTTCGGGCAGTAGCAGCTCATCTAAAGTTCCCTCGGGCAGGGCTTCAAAAGCTTCGTCAGTGGGGGCAAACACAGTGATAGATAGTTCGCTGTTACTCAGGGCTTCAGTCAGACCAGCCGCTTCAATAGCAGCGGTCAGAATTTCAAAATTTTCGTCACCAGCGGCAATCTCAGCAATAGACTGCTCGTCGGTGCTAGCGGTAGGCTGCTCAGCGTCAGTAGGTTCTTCAGCGGTAGGCTGCTCAGCATCGGTGGGCTCTTCGGCGGTAGGCTGCTCAGCGTCGGTAGGTTCTTCCATAGCGCTGGGCTTCTCAGCCTCAGTGGATTCCTCCATCTCCATAGCGCCGGGTTGCTCAGTGTCAGTGGGTTCCTCTAAATCCACAGCGGCAGGCTGCTCAGCCTGAGGCTTATGGGTATCAGAGATAGCCTGCTGAGGAAACGCAGTGATAGCAGCAGGAGCGGCACCAAAAAGCACTAGACCCAAGGCAATGCGAAGAGTGTTCGGAGTCATAGAAAGTTACGTCCTAACAAGTGTTACAAATGCCTGGCTAATAGCGTTACATAGCTTAACCAGACTCGATGAGTTGTAACACGGTCCCAGAAGGCAACTATCCCTCCTCCGATAGAGTTGTTTCGTTCCCCAAAAAAACAAAAAAAGTGGCATCGCCCCTTGTGCTGACCAATAACGTCTATTTGGGCTAGCCAAGAAAACAGCAGTAGGATTGCTAATTTATACAGTGAAACGCAGGTTATACGCGGGTTAAGGCTGATGGGCTAGAACAATACCTGCTCACTTTTCCCTGATTTCAAAAATTTAGTCAATGATTGCAACTCACAGAGCGCGAGGATGACGCGATCGCTCAACCTCGCTCAAGGGCCTATGTCGCTAGGGGGGCAAATCGAGGGGCAATCGGGCAATATAGGGGGTTCGAGCTGGGGCAAATCCCAAAGACGCGTTGAGATGTTGACCTATCCAGAGTCGTCAACATCAAACAGCAACCAGCGATTTCGCTTATCCCAACCTGGGGCAGCTCTACCAAGCTTCAAGGAGACTTATTCGTGACGCTGATTGCTGCTTTGAACTCGCCCAGGTACAGCCTCCATAGCGGCCATAACGGCTCTTTGGGCAGCTAGAATATCGCGTTCTTCACCACCCAGATAAAGACGACCAAAGCTACCTACCGAGCTAATTTGCAGAATGTTGATTAGCGCTGCTTTTTCGGCCTCGTTGGCGGCTAAAGAGGCGTAGGCCGCAGGTTCTACTTCAAATACGTAGAGAGTTTGCCCTGCCACGATCATGTTGCCACGGCGGCTGCGGTTGATTAGCTGAACGTGGTGAGGGTCAAGATTACGAATTACCTGACTAGAGATAATTCGGGGTTTGAGCCGTTCTCGGTAGGTAAGCCCTAGGGCATCGAGCATAGCCCCACCGGCGGCATGCACTTCGCCCTGGTTGCTAGCGTGAATCTCAAGCAGACCGTACAGACGTTCGACGATGAGGGTCCCAGGGCGCACCACGGCGGCTTTGAGGCCGATGTCGAGGATGCGGTTGATTTCAATGCCGGGGGAGATTTCTATCCACAGGGAGGAATCGCCGGGCAACGGCAAAAACCCCAGCGAGACAGTACCCATGTAGGCTGCATGCTGGGGTTGAAGATTGTCAATATAAACGTAGCTACGAAGATCAACGCCCAAGGCCCGGTGTTCCAATTTCTTTCCTTGGTAGTATACCGGGCTGGGGCGACAAGTCAGGCTCTTGCCCAGGGCATAAGCTGCCCCGGACGCGAACTAAAACTTAGAGCCAAAGCCGACGGAGGTTGTGCCCATGGCATCGTAAACAGTGAGACCTAGGGGTAGATTTACCTCTCCAGATTCGTCTACCAGGTCATTGAGTATAGGTAAGTTTAAAGACTCAGCTAGATCAGTGATACCACTGTTTTCTTGGCGACCTACTCGCTGGTCCAAGTCACTAGCTACGCGGTTGAGGCTGTCTTGGTTACGCTGTTCGACAGCAAGGGCGTCAGCCATAGTCTGAGGCGTTGTTTCCAGGTCTTGGGGGGATGCCAGAGCTTGACCTGGAAGAACGCAAAGGCCTAGAACGGCTGCTGCTATAAGCCAGTATGAATAGTACATAGGTCTTTTGTGTGTGAGGGGTTTTGACGGCTGACGGCCAGGAACTCAAACCCTTGCCCTGACAAAAAGGCGACGAGCTGTTTCATGTATAGCCCGCCAAATTGGATTGGCAAAGCAAACTTATTCTGAGTTCATGAAGCTGCGATGTTGTGAAGCGCCTGAGACAAATTTCTCAAAACACAACAGGAGTAGGCATCAGCCTACCGGGGTAGCTTTCCCAACCTGCGCAAAAAACCACCATTATTCAATCGAATGAAATGATCCGGGAGTAAGGGGGCAGGGCCAAAATCTTTAGACCTAAATTTAGACGTCTACTTGTTGACCTGTTTCAGCGGCGATCGCAATCGCTTCCATAACCTTCACCAAGTCGGTGGCCATGGGTCCCGCCGATATCGGTGACGGTACGTTGTCGGCAACGCAGTCCAGAAAGTGGGCGCACATCTGTTGCAGTGGTTCTAGGGGGGCGATCGCTACAGCTTCAGCCGCGAGACTATTGGGTACAAAAGGGGGCCCTTGGCGCTGAAAGTGCCCAGAGTATAAGGTCAGAGGGTGGGCTTGGGGGCTTTCGTCGAAGACTAGGGTGCCGCGATCGCCCACCAAAGCCAGCCGCCGCTGTCGGTCGGGGTTGGCCCAGCTCACGTGCACCATCACCTCTAGCGGGGCGTAGCCAACCGGGTTGGGGTACATCAGCCGCAGCCAACCTGCATCTCGCAGTGTGGCTGCGGCTGATGTTTGCAGCCACACTGACCCCCAAGCGGCGACAGACAGCCGGCTCTGCCCCAGCCAGTAGTTCAAAATGGAAATGTCATGAATGGCTAGATCCCAGAACACGTCAGCATCGGGGCGCACTGGCCCCAGGTTGGTGCGGGCGGCATAGCCATAGCGCAGGGGCCCAATTTGCTGGCACAGCTCGCGACCCCGCTGCACCGCCGGGTGAAATAGGTAGGTGTGATCGACCATCAGCTGCCGCTGCTGGGCAGTAGCTAGCTGGCAAAGAGCAGAACTGCTGTCGCTGTCTAGCGTGAGGGGCTTTTCACTCAACACGTGCAGGCCGGCTTTTAGTGCCGCCTGAATCATGGGGTAGTGGGTGCTGGCGGGGGTGGCAATTACTACGGCCTCTAGGCCTGGATGGGCCATGGCCTGGGGCCAGTTGTCGTAGCAGGTCACGGTGTTGCCTAGGGCAAAGCGATCGCGCAACTCGTTCAACTGCTGCCGGTCAGGATCGACGATCGCCACCACTCGCGCTGCGGGCAGGGCTAAAAAGTTTCGCAACAGGTGGCTGCCCCAACGGCCCAGACCAAAAATAGCAAGGTTAAGGAGACGGGGAGGACTCATGGGTAAGGGTTTGACGAAGGCGATCGTAGGCGGCGGCGGCGGCGGCTTGCTCGGCCTGTTTTTTGGTGGGGCCGTGACCGCTTCCCCAACAGGTTTCCCGAAACCATACGGTGGATGCATAGCGCTGAGGGTCGCCATCCACTGACCGCTGCTCTTCGGTCCGGTACTGAGGTAGGGTTTTGCTGTGAGCCTGGGTTAGTTCTTGCAGGGCTACCTTGTAGTTTTGTCGGGCTGGGTCTTGGCGCACGGCAGCCGTCAGCCGCAGCAGCGAGTCGTCTAGCCAGGCGCGCACTGGCCCTAGGGCATGAGTTTCTAAATAGAGCACGGCCACTACCGCCTCTAGGGCATCGGCTAGGTGGGTAGGGCCAACTGCCATTCCAGGGGCAACGGTGAGGCAGGGGGATAAATTTAGCTCTTGGGCTAGCTGGGCGAGGGTGCGATCGCTAATCAGCACCGAGCGCACCGCTGACAGTTCCCCCACCGAAGCGTTGGGAAAATTTTCTTGCAAACATTCTGTCGCCGCCAGTCGCAGCACCGCATCTCCCAGCAGCTCAAGCTGTTCGTAGTTATCGGCTGCGTCTACCGACTTGTGGGTCAAAGCCTGGCTGAGGCGTACCCAGTTGAGCATGCCAGCGGCGGGTAGGGCAGACGTTTGCACCCACTGCTCCAGTTGGCGCTGTCGAGATGGGGAGAGATCGGTCACAGTCAACAAATCATCAGTAGGGAGATGGAGGGAAGGAGGTAGACATAAGCCGGGTTCTGTTCCCCTGTTGCCAGGGGGGCGGTTATCTATCTGGGACGCTTGTTGCCAAACGCCTCTTGCGGTACGTAACAGCGGGGCTGGAAAAAGACCAACCTTGCCCCTCGACCTTGCACCCGACCGGGGTTTACCGAGCCAGCACCTCTCGATGCTGCTGGTGCGCTCTTACCGCACCCTTGCACCCTTACCTGTGCCCTGGAAAAATTCCCGAAGCCATCGGCGGTATGTTTCTGTGGCACTCTCCTCACGGTTGCCCGCACTGGGCGTTACCCAGCAGGTCTGGTCTTTCGGGAGCCCGGACTTTCCTCAGATTGGCAAAACCAATCCGCAACCACCTGCGCTACCTCCCTCCCGTTAATAGTTTAAGCCCCAGGGTAGAAACGCTGCGCTAAAACGAGCAGGGTTTGGGGAAGCTGAGAAAAATGGCAGTGGATAGGGGCGATCGCTATTTGCCTACAACCCAACCCACACAAAACACCCCGGCTAACCTGAGTCAGCCGGGGTGTTTGAGGTCAATCGTTCTAGAGGGCTTCGGTTTGGTCGTCGATCAAGAGATCATCGTCGACATCAATGCCGTTCCCCAATCCAGGGAAGTCACCGTTGCCGCGCGGAGTGCCATCTTCCAAGGACATACCGCCGATCATCTCATCGTCGTTGAGCATGCTGAGGTTGCCCTCAAGGTCATAGCTGCGGGCGGTGAAATCGTCCAACACCACATCCTGAAGCACTAGGTCGTCGTCCAAAATGGCCGACTCATAGGCTGGGTCAAGTTCTGGCGCTGGAGCCTCCTCATAGGCGTTGTAGCCCGTCCCTGCCGGAATCAAACGACCGATGATGACGTTCTCCTTCAGGCCGCGCAGCCAGTCCGACTTGCCTTCGATCGCCGCTTCCGTCAGCACCCGGGTGGTTTCCTGGAAGCTAGCAGCGGAGATGAAGCTATCGGTGTTCAGCGACGCTTTCGTGATCCCCAGCAGTACCGGCGTATATTCTGCCGGAGCACCGCCCGTGATCGCCATGGCCTCGTTCACCTGCTCCACCTGGTAGATTTCCACCAGCTCACCGGGCAGCATGGTGGTATCACCGCCGTCGTCAATGCGGCACTTCGATGACATTTGCCGCACAATGACCTCGGTGTGCTTGTCGGAAATTTCGATGCCCTGGGACTGGTACACCGACTGCACCTCGTTCACCAGGAACGACTGCACCTCCTGCAAGGCTCCGAGCGCCGCATCGTGGATGCCCATGCCTAGGCTGAGGTTGTACTTAAAGAACACCTCCAGAATCTGGTGAGGGTTGGCGGGGCCGTCGGTGAGGTGCTCAGCGGTGTTCACCCGCTGGCTATCAGAGACAATCACGTTCTGGCCGGGGCTAATCGGATATTCCGTCACCACGCCATCGTCTTCGATGATTTTGACCTCTACAGTCTCGTCATCGCTATACACCACCTGAGCGTTGCCGGGGCGCTCAGACAGCACACAGGCCTCCTTGGGTTTGCGAGCCTCCAGCAGTTCCTCAATGCGGGGTAGACCCTGGATGATGTCGCCGGTTTTAGCCCGCTCAAACACCAGGAGCACCAGGTTGTCACCCCGCTGTACCAGGTCACCGTCCTCAATGTGCAGCACGGCACCAGTAGACACCCGGTAGGGGCGAGCCAGCCGCAGAGCAATTTGGCCACCTTCGATGGCGGTTACTTGGCCCGACTCTAAGTGAGTTAGTCCAGGAGCCAGTTCAGTATCGGCCACCACCAGATCGCCTACCTTCACCGTTGGTTCTTTGCCTTGGAGATCGACCTTCATACGGTCAGACTCCCGCACGACCAGCACTCGGCGAACGGCCTCTTGGCCTTCGCGAATACCGCGCACCTCGCCCGCTTCTTTACAGCGAATCTCGGTGCGGGCCACTACGGCCCCTGGCTCAATCTGCTGGCCATCTTCCACCAGCAATCGGGTGACGGTGCTGCCCTGGGTTTGGTCAGCCACTACGTCACGACGAATTACCTGGGTTTCGAGCACCACCATTTGCAGGCGCATTAGGTCGGCATCGCTGTCATCGGGTACCAGCTCAATGTCGGCCACTACGTGGGGTGATTCGTCTTCGATGTCGAGCACCAGCTGAGTGCGCAGTAGCTCAACTCCAACCACTGACTTCACCCGCTCCCCATCTTTGAAGGGAATCCGCTGGATAGCGCGCAGTTTGATCGAACCGGTGGCATCGGCGGCGCTGTCCTGGCTGGGCACGGCGGGCTCGTTAGGCACTACGTATTCTTCCACCGGGCGCAGCAGCAGGGCGGGGCCATCGGGGGTTTCGACATACTCGACGTAGCGCAGGGCATCGGCCACCAGACCTGGCATCACCTCTTCCCCAGCGTTGACCAGAGTGCCATCGCGATCCATTACATCCTCGGGGGCATCCACCATGTGAATGTCGCCGGGTTTGACTAAGATCTCGCGCAGAATGTCGTTCTTTTGGGTAACTTCGACCACACCGCTGTTTTGGCAGAAGATATCTTTGACGACCTCGGTGCCCGCTTCCAGGTACTGGCCGTCTTCTACCATCAGCAGAGAAATGTCTTTGTTGACCTCGTGGGCCTCCTCAGGAATCCATAGCAGAGTGCCGCCCTGAACGACTTCGTAGCCCTGCTTCCCCTTACCTTTTTTGGCCACATCGACCCCGGCAAACTTGACGATGCCGCCCGTTTGGGTATGGAAGCGATCGTCTTCGAGTTCAGCAATCACCTGGCCACTGGTGACCTTGGCCCCCGGTGTGGCGATTAGCGAGAACCGCTGACCATGGGCGGTCTCAATGAAGTAGTGCTCCCGACCCTGACCCTGCTCCTTGCGTACGTGGGCTTGATCAAGCATGACGGAGGCGGTGATGATTTCAACCTCGCGAGTGCCTTTTTCGTCGTCGGCTGCGGGCAAACGTACCAAACCACCGCGCTCAGTGGTGAGTTTGGTCTCGGCTAGGGTGTCATCGGCATTGACGTAGTCGCCGTTGCGCACCACCGGCTCAGCACTGGGAGGCAGATTGTAGACGTCACCGGCTAGCACCCACAGTAGACCGCCCCGCTGGGCTAAGCGGGTAGTGTTGCCCTGACGGTCAGTTTTCTCTTCCTGCACTAGGCCGGCAAATTTCACTTCCCCAGCCAGGTCAGAGGTCACGTCTTTGGTAGCCTTCTCGGTCACCTTGCGCGTGCGCCCTGCGGAGGGAAGCTCAGCCAAGAGCTGATCCTTTTGTACGGTCTCACCGTCATCGACAAACAGAATCGTGCCCTGAGGCAGCGATTCTGACTTATTCTTGCCGCTGCCCTCAATTACCACATCAGCGTTTGACTCGATCATCAACGCATCTTCGCCGTAGCGAGTGCGGAAGGCGCGGGTCTTCAGGTTTTTAGGCAGCTTCACAGTGCCATCCTTGCCAGCCCGAATGCGGGGGGCCACTTCGCCGGTAAAGGTACCGCCGGTGTGGAAGGTGCGCATGGTCATCTGGGTGCCAGGCTCACCGATGGACTGGGCGGCAATGATGCCCACGGCTTCGCCTAGGTCAACCATTTCAGAGTGGGCCAAGCTCCAGCCGTAGCAGAGGCGGCACACGGAGCGGGTGGCTTCGCAGGTGAGGGGCGATCGCACTACCACGCCTTCAACCCCAGCCTCAGCCAGCATTTCCGCTGTCTCTGGCGACACGGGATGGTCTTTCTCTAACAGCACCTCGCCGGTTTTGGGATGCGGCACATCTTCGGCGACAACCCGGCCCAGCAGACGGTTCTCTAGAGGAATCAGAATCCGCTCACCGTCGGTCATGCTGCGCAGGGGAATGCCGCGGGTCGTACCGCAGTCGTGTTCCCGGATGATCACATCCTGGGAAACGTCCACGAGACGGCGGGTGAGATAGCCCGAGTCAGCGGTTCGCAGCGCCGTGTCGACCAGACCCTTGCGAGCCCCGTAGGAGGAGATCACATACTCGGTAACAGTCAACCCCTCGCGGAAGTTGGTCTTAATGGGCAGGTCAATGATTTCCCCTTGGGGATTCGCCATCAGACCGCGCATACCCACCAGCTGGCGCACCTGGGAGATATTTCCCCGGGCCCCTGAGAAGGCCATCATGTACACCGAGTTGAGGGGATTATTTTCCTTAAAGTTCTTCACCACCTGGTCTTTCAGCTCTTCGCTGGTGTCGTTCCAGGTGTCGATTACCTTAGTTAGACGCTCTACTTCGGTGATTTCGCCCCGAGTGTACCGCTCTTCGGTAATGCGAATGTCCTCTTCGGCGGCAGCCAGCATGCCCTTCTTTTGCTCGGGCACCTGAAGGTCTTCCACACTAATGGAGACCCCAGCCCGGGTGGCGTACTTAAAGCCCAAGTCTTTGATGCGATCGGCCATCTGGGACGTGCGGGCGGTGCCGTAGTGGGTAAACGACCAGGAAATCAGCTTTTTGAGCTGCTTCTTATCGATAATCCGGTTCCGAAAGGTCAGAGAGGTTTGAGGTGCCCCTTGCTCAGCCATAGTTTCGCCCTTGTGTAGTGATGTTCGTGCTGTGTCGGTGTTGTAGTTTGGCCTCTAGCCTGCGATCGCGTCGAGCACCGCCTTGTTGTAGATAATGCGGCCCGCAGTCGTTTTGATGTACTGGGAGATTAACTGGCCTTCGCTGTCTACCCGCACTCGGCGATCGGGATAGATTTCGGTGATGCTGCCATCCTCAGATTCCATCCGCTCTGGGGACGTGCTCTTGGGCTGGTCAGACTCTACCTCGCCGTCAAACCGCAGCCAGACCTTAGCGTGAAGATCCACCAATCCCTGCTCAAAAGCCATAATGGCGTCTTCCATGCTGCCGAAGTAGTGGCCCTCGCCCTTAGTGGCGTCAGGGTTTTCTGCCGTCAGATAGTAGCAGCCCAGCACCATATCCTGTGATGGGGTAATAATGGGCTGGCCAGTAGCAGGCGACAGCACGTTATTCGAAGCCAGCATCAGCAGCCGGGCTTCCGACTGCGCCTCAAGGGACAACGGCACGTGCACTGCCATCTGGTCACCGTCAAAGTCAGCGTTAAAGGCCGGACACACGAGCGGGTGCAGCTGAATCGCTCGCCCTTCCACCAGAATGGGTTCAAACGCTTGAATCCCCAGACGGTGCAGAGTCGGGGCCCGGTTGAGCATTACCGGGTGGCTCTCAATCACCTCTTCCAGCACGTCCCACACGCTGGGGTCGTTGTGCTGAATCAGCTTCTTCGCCGCCTTGATGTTATTGACCAGACCCTGGCGAATCAACCGGTGGATCACAAAGGGCTGAAACAGTTCGATCGCCATCTCCCGAGGCAAACCGCACTGGTGAATCTGCAGCTTAGGCCCGACCACAATTACAGAACGGCCAGAGTAATCAACCCGCTTACCCAACAGGTTCTGGCGGAAGCGCCCCTGCTTACCTTCGATAATGTCGGAGAGCGACTTCAGCGGGCGATTGTTAGCCCCCACTACGGTTCGACCCCGGCGACCGTTGTCGATCAGCGCATCCACCGCCTCTTGCAACATCCGCTTTTCGTTACGGACGATGATTTCAGGAGCCAGAATCTCCTGAAGGCGAGCTAACCGGTTGTTGCGGTTGATCACCCGACGGTACAGGTCGTTCAGGTCAGAGGTTGCAAAACGGCCGCCGTCCAGCTGCACCATAGGCCGCAGATCGGGTGGAATCACCGGAATCACGTCCAGCACCATCCACTCGGTCTTAGAGCCTGTGGCGATGAAGTTGTCAATTACCCGTAGGCGCTTGATCAGCTTGGCCCGCTTCTGGCCCTTAGAGTTAGCAATGTCTTCCCGCAGCTTCTCCGCCGTGGCTTCTAGCTCTAGATCCTCTAGCAGCCGCTGGAGAGCTTCAGCGCCAATGCCGACCTCTACCCCAGCCAGCTCAGTCTCTTCATCGTAGAGCTGGTCTTCAATTTCAATCCACTGATCTTCCGTCAGCAGCTGCTTATAGCTAAGATTCTCGGCATTACCCGCATCCAGCACCACGTAGGCGTTGAAGTAGACGATTTGCTCGACATCCCGCAGGGGCATATCAAGCAGAATGGCGATGTAGCTGGGAATGCCCTTCAGGTACCACACGTGGGCCACCGGAGCAGCCAGCTTGATATAGCCCATGCGGTGACGACGCACCCGCGATTCGGTCACTTCTACACCGCAGCGCTCACACACAATGCCGCGATGGCGCACACGCTTGTACTTACCACAGTGGCATTCCCAATCCTTGGCGGGGCCAAAGATGCGCTCACAGAACAGCCCGTCCATTTCAGGCTTGAGAGTGCGGTAGTTAATGGTTTCAGGCTTGGTTACTTCCCCTACAATTTGCCCGTTGGGCAGGGTGCGTTCCCCCCACTGGCGAATGCGTTCCGGGGAGGCTAATCCGATTTTGACGTAGTCAAACCGTTGTTCTAGCTTGGCCATGCTGGGTATTTTCCTTGTAAGCGCGCTCGGTCTGATCAATGCAGGTTAGGCCGACCTCCGGAACTGGGTCAGACACAATTCCGGGGTCGGATTGGGGATAGCTAGTCTTCTACTTCCTCTAGCTCTTCATCCCGGGCGATGGACTCGTAGGTGGGGCGAGAAGGGGTACGGCGACTGTTGACGTCGGCCATGAGATCTACTTCGGTGTCGCGGCTGGTGCCGTCTTCCCGAGTTTCTACCTTGTGCACCGCAATGTCTAAGCAGAGGGACTGTAGCTCTCGCATCAGCACCTTAAAGGACTCAGGGGTACCCGGCCGAGGAATCGACTTACCCTTGACGATCGCATTGAGCGCCTCATTACGCCCCTGCATATCGTCCGACTTGACCGTCAGCAACTCCTGGAGGGTGTAGGCTGCTCCAAAAGCTTCCAGGGCCCAAACTTCCATTTCTCCAAAGCGCTGACCACCCTGCTGGGCTTTACCACCCAGAGGCTGCTGAGTCACCAGAGAGTAAGGGCCGGTAGAACGGGCGTGAATCTTGTCGTCGACTAGGTGCACCAGCTTCAGCATGTAGGCTCTACCGACGGTAATCGCCTTATCGAAAGCTTCCCCAGTACGACCGTCCCGCAGCACGATTTTGCCAGGGTCGTCAGGGTTGAAGATCCAGTCTTTGCCGCTGGTTTCTCTCGCCTCCATCAGCTTGCCGTGAGTAGAGTTTCGAGAGGCCTCCTCCCCATACATCTCGTCAAAGGGAATTACCTTGAAGCGACAATCAAGGTTGTCGGCAGCCCAGCCGAGCAGGCACTCAAACACCTGTCCCACGTTCATTCGAGACGGTACCCCAAGCGGGTTGAGGGCAATGTCAATGGGAGTGCCATCGGGCAGGTAGGGCATATCTTCAATGGGCAAAATGCGGGAAATAATTCCCTTGTTGCCGTGGCGACCAGCCATCTTGTCGCCCACCTGAATCTTGCGCTTTTGGGCCACATAGACCCGCACCACCATGTTGGCCCCAGGGGGCAGCTCATCGCCCTGCTCTCGAGTAAATACCCGCACATCGACGACCCGACCTTTCTCTCCGTTGGGCACTCGCAGGGAGTTATCGCGCACATCTCGAGCTTTTTCACCAAAGATGGCCCGCAGCAGCTTTTCTTCAGGGGGCTGGTCAGACTCGCCCTTAGGCGTGACCTTGCCCACCAAAATATCGCCTGACGCTACCCAGGCCCCGATGCGAATGATCCCAGTTTCGTCGAGCTGACGCAGGGCATCTTCCCCAACGTTGGGAATTTCCCTAGTGATTTCCTCAGGGCCGAGCTTGGTCTGGCGCGCTTCGATCTCAAACTTCTCCACGTGAATGGAGGTGTAGACGTCGTCGTATACCAGACGCTCGCTGAGCAGGATAGCGTCCTCGTAGTTATAGCCCTCCCAAGGCATGTAGGCGACCAAAACGTTCTGCCCCAGAGCCAGCTCGCCGCCCTCGGTAGCAGAGCCATCGGCAAGCACCTGGCCCGACTGCACTTTTTCCCCAGGGAATACGATGGGGCGCTGGTTCAGACAGGTGTCTTGGTTAGAGCGCTGGTACTTTTGCAGCTCGTACTCGTGGACGTTGCCTTCAGGATCGCGAACTTTGATCAGATCGGCATCCAGGTAGACAATTTCCCCGTCGGTGCGGCTGATGATTACCATGCCCGAGTCACGAGCCGCCTGAGCTTCTAGACCAGTACCCACCAAGGGGCGCTCAGGCTGCAGCAGAGGCACGGCTTGACGCTGCATGTTAGAACCCATCAGCGCCCGGTTGGCGTCGTCGTGCTCTAGAAAAGGAATCAGCGAGGTAGCCACAGAGATAATCTGTACGGGCGACACCGCGACATAGTCCACCTCGGTGGAGTCGGTGGTGGTGAAATCTTGGCGATAGCGCACCGGAATTGTGCTGCCAATGATGTAGCCGTTTTCGTCGGTGGCGATGTCACCAGGGGCAACCCGCAGATCGTCTTCCTCATCGGCGGTCATGTAAATGGGCTCGACGTCTTTGAAGACCCGACCGTTCTCAGCCTTGAAGAAAGGGGTTTCAATGAATCCGAACTCGTTGACCCGGGCGTGGGTAGCTAGAGAGCCAATCAGACCAGCGTTAGGGCCTTCCGGAGTCTCAATGGGGCAGATACGTCCGTAGTGGGAGGGGTGAATATCTCGCACGGCAAAACCGGCACGCTCCCGAGTGAGACCGCCTGGGCCGAGGGCGCTAATGCGTCGCTTGTGGGTCAACTCCGCCAGAGGGTTGGTTTGATCCATAAACTGGGAGAGCTGGCTGGAGCCAAAGAACTCCTTGATAGCGGCCACCAGAGGCTTGGGGTTGACCAGAGATGCTGGGGTGAGCGAGTCTGAGTCAGAAACGGTCATGCGTTCCCGAATGATGCGCTCTAAGCGGTTAAGACCTACCCGCACCTGGTTTTGCAGCAGCTCACCCACGGAACGCACTCGGCGGTTGCCGAGGTGGTCGATGTCGTCGATAGAGCCGATATCAAATTCGAGGTTGATCAGGTAGTCGATCGCCGACAGGATGTCGGTGGGAGTCAGCACCCGAGTGGCGTCGGGCACGTTGAGGCGCAGCTTGCGGTTGAGCTTGTAGCGACCTACCCGGCCTAGGTCATAGCGTTTGGGGTCAGAGAAGCGCGAGTGCAGCAGTTGCTCACCGCCAGCCACTGTGGGAGGTTCCCCAGGACGCAGCTTGCGGTACAGCTCAAGCAGCGCTTCCTCTTCGCTGAACTGGCCCTCTTTCTCAATGGTTTTTTGGAAGTAGTCGGGGTGACGCAGAGAGTCGAAGATCTCGTTGTCGGTTAGCCCTAAAGCCTTGAGCAGCACCTGAGCCGATAGCTTGCGGGTCTTGTCAATGCGAACCCAAACCAGGTCGTTTTTGTCGGTCTCAAACTTGAGCCAGGCACCTCGGTTGGGGATCAGGTTAGCGTTGTAGGTGCGGCGACCATTTTTGTCGGTCTCGGCCTTGTAGTAGACCCCAGGGCTACGCACGATCTGGTTAACGATGACTCGCTCGGCACCGTTAATGATGAAGGTGCCGCGATCGGTCATCAACGGCAGGTCACCAATAAAGACTTCCTGCTCCTTAATTTCCCCAGTCTCTTTGTTGATTAGCCGGGTAGGCACGTACATCTGCACGGCGTAGGTAGCATCCCGCCGCTTGGCTTCGTCAACGTCATACTTGGGGCTTTTGAGCTTGTACTGTTTGCCGAGGAAATGCAGCTCAAGTTTGCCGGTATAGTCGGTAATAGGAGAAAAGCTTTCCAGCTCTTCGATCAATCCCTCTTCTAGGAACCAGCGAAAACTAGACCGCTGGATTTCTACCAGGTCGGGCAGGACAAAGTTGGGGGGAGCTTGGTAAACGGTAGTTTCAGTCATGGGTCTCCTAGTGCAGGTTGGCCAGGTGCAGGTGGCCAAGATCAACGACGCGTCTGGAACAGTAGGCAAAAGCGAACGAATCGCCTCGCCTGATTAAACTAACTGCTAACCGCCCGCCGGGGTTGGAAGACGAAATGTACCGGCATCAGCGGAGGAAAATATAAGGGACTTGGGTAGGTTAAACAACGTCACAGCGTTACGAGTAGTGGTCTGGGCTAAAGCCTCGAATTCAACCTGGCGTAGCTCGGCTAGGTGAGTCGCCACATGATATACAAAGGCTGGCTGGTTGCGTCGCTCCTTGCGGCGAGGCTCAGGGGTAAGAAAGGGACAGTCGGTTTCGACTAGCAGGCGATCGCTGGGCACCATCTGGGCTGAAGCTTTGACTTGATGAGCATTCTTAAAGGTAACGATGCCGCTAAAGCTGATGTAGAAGCCCAGATCTAAAAACGTTTGGGTCTCTTCTGGGGTGCCCGCCCAGCAGTGCATTACACCCGTGACAGAACCAACGTTGAGCTGAAACTCTCGAATCACTTCGGCAGTGGCTGAGGCTGCATCTCGACAGTGAACGATAACCGGTAGATTTTGGCGATGGGCAATGGTCAACTGTTGCCAGAAAGCTTCGCGCTGGACAGCTTCATCATCGGCCTTGAAAAAGTCGAGGCCGGTCTCGCCGATGGCGACGACTCGACTGTCAGAAGTCGCTAGCTGAGCAATCTGATCCGCTGTAGCACTACTCCACTTATCCATATCAAGGGGATGGAGCCCCACAGCTAGGAACAGCTCTGGGATGCGATCGGCGATGCGCTGCATCGCCAAAAACTCCCCTGGCTCTACACAGGAATGTACCAAAGCCAAAACCCCGGCCTGTCGCCAGGCCTGGGTTAGTTCGTCAAGATCCCCAGCGAACGATTCAAAGTTGAGATGTACGTGGGTATCAACCAGAGGCATAGGGAATGCAGCGACAAGAACGGCAGGCAGCGTAGGTCAACCCAAAGGTGCCTAAGACGCAACCCCTGCCGCCTCCTGAGCCTTGAGCGCTCGCGCTATGCGTGATTTTTTGCGAGCCCCTGTGTTGGGGTGAAGTACACCACGCTTAACGGCCTTATCGATCTTGCTGTAGGCGGCAGCCATAGTAGATTCGACCTGCTTGAGAGAGTCGGGGCTAGGGTCAGCCTGATGAGCCTCGACCGCGGCGAGGTAATTTTTGGTTAGGGTTTTAACCGCCGATTTATAGGACCGGTTATGGAGCCGATTGCGCTCGGCAACTTCAATTCGTTTCAGTGCAGACTTAATGTTTGCCACAGTTCGCCCTAGCTTAACAAGATTATATTGACTGGATAAAACATGTTAGCACCTAACAGCGCTATTGGCGTGATTGAATACGTTGGTTTCCTGCCAAATTAGTCTTTAGATCGACTAGGATGTTAGAACGCTGGCGTTGACTGCTTTTCAGGGACACTCCACCTCCCTTTGAGGGGCAACCTAGCCAACTGTACCTTGCTGGCTTATCGGGATTCCTAGCTGTAATGCTCCGCATCACTCATCAGCTAACTGAGGCAAGAACAGAGCTGCAACGCATCTGTGCCCGCACCCACGACGACCAAGTCGTTCACAAGGAAGCAACAGTTCGAGAGATTTTGCATGCGGTCCGGCGCCAGGGAGACCAGGCGCTGTTGCAGTACACAGCGGATTTTGACGGCGTCACCCTGACAGCTGAGGGGTTACGCTTTTCGGGAGCGGAGCTGGATACGGCCTACCAGCAGGTTAGCAAGGGCCTGCTGGATGCGATTCGTCTAGCCTGTAAGAATGTAGAGTCATTTCATCGTCAGCGGGTGCCCCAAAGCTGGGTGCGGTTTGAGGACAATGGGGTGGTACTTGGTAAGCGCTATACCCCTGTCGACCGAGCTGGGCTCTATGTGCCTGGTGGGCGCGCTTCCTATCCGAGCACTGTGATTATGAACGCTATTCCGGCTCGGGTGGCTGGGGTACCTAGAATAGCTATGGTGACTCCGCCCAGCAAAACCGGCACGGTCAACCCAGCCGTGTTGGTCGCGGCTCAGGAGGCTGGGATCACGGAGATCTATCGGGTTGGAGGAGCTCAGGCGATCGCGGCTCTAGCCTACGGTACCGAAACGATTCCGGCGGTGGATGTGATTACTGGCCCCGGCAATATCTATGTGACGCTGGCTAAAAAGCTGGTGTTTGGGACGGTGGGCATTGACTCGTTGGCGGGACCTTCTGAAGTATTAGTGATTGCTGACCATACCGCCAATCCAGCCCATGTGGCAGCCGATCTGCTGGCTCAGGCTGAACATGACCCGATGGCTGCCGCGATTTTGATTACCACCAGTGCCTATCTAGCTGAGGCGGTTGCAGCTGAGGTAGATCGGCAGCTCCTGGGCCATCCGCGCCAGACGCTGACCGAGAAGGCGATCGCAAACTATGGTCTGGCAGTTGTTGTCGATAGCCTGGAGCTAGCCGCCGACCTTTCCAATGGCTTTGCGCCCGAGCACCTTCAGCTGGAGGTCGCCGAACCTTGGGATTTGCTGGAGCATGTTCGCCACGCTGGAGCGATCTTCTTAGGGCACTCGACTCCGGAAGCGGTGGGTGATTATTTGGCTGGGCCCAACCACACCCTGCCCACCTCTGGAGCTGCCCGCTACGCTTCACCCCTGTCCACTGAAACTTTTATGAAGCACTCTAGCCTGATGCAGTATTCGCCGGAGGCGCTGCGGGGAGTGGCTGAGGCGATCGCCGTGCTGACTGAAACCGAAGGGCTACCCTCCCATGGCGACTCAGTGCAGCGGCGAGTGCGGCCTGACAGCAGCGACGGTGCCCCTAGCCTTTAACAACGCACCTAATCCCAGTATTAAAGATGGGCGGGGTGCCTGGTGCCTGTGGCACAATTAACGGGTTCACGCTTCTGGGGTCTGGGTTGAGCTGCTATGACGAAGTTTGTATTTGTAACCGGCGGCGTGGTGTCGAGCATCGGCAAAGGCATTGTGGCATCTAGCCTGGGGCGGTTGCTCAAGTCGCGAGACTATTCCGTTTCCATTCTGAAGCTCGATCCCTACATCAATGTTGACCCCGGCACCATGAGTCCCTTTCAGCATGGGGAGGTATTTGTCACTGAAGACGGGGCTGAGACCGATCTTGACCTGGGCCACTACGAACGCTTTACCGACACCGCCATGTCGAGACTGAACAGCGTCACCACAGGCTCGATCTACCAGGCGGTGATTAACCGAGAGCGGCGGGGCGACTATCAGGGGGGTACGGTGCAGGTGATTCCCCACATCACCAACGAGATTAAGGAGCGGATCCACCGGGTGGCTCGCAACACTACCCCCGATGTGGTGATTACTGAGATTGGTGGCACGGTGGGCGACATTGAGTCACTGCCCTTTTTAGAGGCGATTCGCCAGTTTCGTAAAGACGTGGGGCGCCAAGACGTGCTCTACATGCACGTTACCCTGGTGCCTTGGATCGCCTCAGCGGGAGAGCTTAAGACCAAGCCTACCCAGCACTCGGTGAAGGAGCTACGCTCCATTGGCATCCAGCCTGATATTTTGGTGTGCCGCTGCGAGTGCGCCCTGCCCCAGCCGATGAAAGAAAAAATCGCCGAGTTCTGTGACGTGCCCGCCGAGGCGGTGATCACCTGCCAAGATGCCAGCAGCATCTATGAGGTGCCCCTCAAGTTAGAGCACGAAGGGTTGGCCCACCAGGCTATCAAGATCCTTGCTCTCGACCAGCGTCAGCCCCACCTGGGTCAGTGGGAAACCCTAGTCGAAGGGCTCTACAGCTCCAGTCGTCCAGTCGATATTGCCATTGTTGGCAAGTACGTCAGCCTCAACGATGCCTATTTGTCGGTGGTGGAAGCCCTGCGCCACGCGGCGATCGCCCATCGAGCTGCCCTCAACGTGCGCTGGATCAACTCCGAAGATATTGAGGTTAACGGCCCAGATGCTCATCTGAGCGGCGTCAACGGCATTTTGGTGCCGGGGGGGTTTGGCTCTCGAGGTATTGACGGCAAGGTGCAGGCTATTCGGTATGCCCGAGAGCGAGATATTCCCTTTTTGGGGCTGTGCCTGGGCATGCAGTGCTCAGTGGTGGAGTGGGCCTGCAATGTTGCTCACCTAGAAGGTGCCGATAGCTCAGAATTTTCCCCTGAGGCTCCTAACCCGGTGATTAGCCTGCTGCCTGAGCAACAGGACGTGGTTGACTTGGGCGGCACCATGCGCCTGGGGCTATACCCCTGCCGTCTTGCCCCCGACACCTTGGCCAGCCGTCTTTATGATAAAGAGGTGATTTACGAACGCCATCGCCACCGCTATGAGTTTAACAACGCCTACCGCAACCTATTTCTAGAATCGGGGTATCAGGTCAGCGGCACCTCCCCTGACGGCCGCTTGGTGGAAATTATTGAGCTGCCTAGCCATCCGTTCTTTATTGCTAGCCAGTTTCACCCCGAGTTTCAGTCGCGCCCCAGCGCCCCTCACCCACTGTTTTTGGGGTTGGTCAATGCTGCCCTAGAAACCACAATGTCACACACCCCGATACCTGTGGAAGTTGGGGCGACTGTAGACGGTTAAATCCCTTCTTTAGCTAGCGCGATCGGCCCCTTGCTGTCGCCAGTGGGCATTCATACAGTTTTGTGTGGATGCCCTTAAGGTGACGTTATGGTTTTCAATTCAGGACGTTTGAATAGCGGAATAACCAGGTGCCCGCACCCGTTCTGCCGTGAAGATCGGTGCTGGGGGGTTAGGGATACCCAGAGAGCGGGAGCGGGGCAGTCCCTAACCGCAGCAGAGTGCTGGGCTGGTGGGATACTCTAGGGCGGCAACCGGGTGACAGCAGGCGCTGTTCTGCTCTTGTTCAGCTAGCCAGTAGGTAGTTATGCTATCGCCACTCTTCAGGCGAATTGGGCCGCGAGGCGCTAGGGTGAAGTGATCTTTGAGGTGGGCATAGGTTAGCTCCGACACCTGAATTTTGCCCGCTTCGCCAGTGGTTTCCATGAAGCTGGCGATGTTGACGGTGTCGCCCCAGAGATCGTAGATAAACTTGCGAATGCCAATTACTCCGGCCACTACGCTGCCCGAGTTGATGCCGATGCGCAACTCAAAGGGACGGCCATCAGGTCGGCAAAAGTCGCGGATGGTCGTCTGCATCTCGAGGGCCATGCAGGCGATCGCCTGGGCATGATCGGGGCGTGGCGTGGGTACCCCTGCCGCCACCATGTAGGCATCGCCGATGGTTTTGATTTTTTCGAGCTTGTAGGTAGCGGCTAGCTCATCAAACCGAGAAAACATGCGATTGAGCAGCTGCACTAGCTCGCAGGGGGCAAGTTTGGCGGCCACAGTACTAAAGTCCACAATGTCCGCGAACAGAATGGTAACTCCGTCGAAGTGATCGGCGATCGCCTGCTCCCGTTCCTTTAGGCGCTGGGCAATTTGAAAGGGCAGCACATTGGTCAGTAGTTCTTCGGAGCGCTGGCGCTGGCGACGCAGTTCGGCTTCGACCAGCTGGCGCTCTTTGATTTCGGCCTGGAGCTGCTGATTTTGAGCCTCTAGCTGCAGCTGCTGGCGACGCAGGGCTAGCTGATGCTTGACCCGTAGCAGTACCTCATAGGCCATAAAAGGCTTGACGATATAATCCGCTGCTCCCAGTTGAAAGGCCTTTTCTTTTTCGGCTTCCGCATCGCGAGCCGTGAGAAAAATCACCGGAATGCTCTGGGTGGCTGGGTCAGCTTTGAGCTGGTGACACACAGCAAAACCATCCATGGTGGGCATGGTGATGTCAAGCAAAATGAGATCGGGAGGGGCTAGGGCAATGGCGTTGAGAGCCAAAGCCCCGCTGATAGCCTTGCGACAGCGGTAGCCTTCGATTTCAAGAATGGCCGACAACACCCGCAGATTGTCAGGGATGTCGTCTACCAACAGAATGTCTACATCCTCGTTGACGTGGGGTTCGGCGGTAATCATAGGTTGAAGCTACAGGGACACGGGTGCGGTGGGAACAGCCGTCAGGTCGATAATGACATCAAGGCGAAAATCGTTGACCAGGCGGTCTAGCCGCTGAGCCAGAACCTTCTGCTCAGTGGGAAGTTGGGCAATCAGCTGACGAACCTGCCGATCATTGGCAGCCTGAGCCGCCTGATGAATTTGAGCTAGCCAGTCGGGGGCCAGCGAACTGAAGTCGGCTTGGGTAAGGGGGCGATGATCTCTGCCTGAGCTTTGTCCATCAACACTGAGGGGGCCAACTGCAGCTGCTCTGGCGTCGGTCTGCACGACCTCGGCGTACTGGTAGATGAGACCAAGGCTACAACCAACTTGTTCTAACAGTTGATCGCGCTTGAGAGGCTTGGGCAACACAGCATTACAGCCCGCTATGATGCAGTCTGACTGCTGCTCTTCAAACACGCTAGCGGTAACGGCGACTATTACCGTAGCACTGCCGCCGGGCAGCTGGCGCAACTGGCGGGCTACACCATAGCCGTCGAGTACGGGCATGCGCATGTCAAGACAAATCAAATGGGGCTGCCAGGTTGTCCACAAATCGATCGCTTCTTCCCCTTGACTGGCTTCGCGGACCTCAAACCCAACCCCCTCTAGCCAATGGCGCATGAGCAGGCGGCTTTCGGCTATATCGTCGGCGACCAAAATGCGGTAGCGAGGCTGTCCGGGGGCTAGGTGCACAATGGACCGTTCTTCCTCAGCGGGTTCGAGCAGGGTAGTAGTAATCGCCCCGACGGGGATGCTAAGGGTAAACGTCGAGCCTTTGTCGGGCAGACTGGTTACGGCAATGGTGCCCCCCATGAGCTGGGCAAAGTTGTTGCTGAGGGATAGGCCCAGCCCTGTACCCTCGGCGGAGCGCCGCCCCGACTGGGTTTGCTCAAAGGGCTGAAACAGGTAGGAAAGCTCGTCGGAGTCGATGCCAACTCCGGTGTCCTGCACCGTGATCTCAAGCCAGTGGGTTTTACTGCCGCGGCTATCGAGCATTAAGGCGCTGCCCCGCAGCCGCGATCGCACGGTGACGCAGCCCAGGGCCGTAAATTTAATGGCGTTGCTGATCAAGTTGATCAGAATTTGCCGCAGTTTGCCCTCATCAGCCCACAGCCGATGGGCCAGCGGCGGCGGCTGAACCACTTCTAGGCGAATGCCTTTGGCCTCGGCCTTGAGCTGCAGCATGTCGTCTACGGACTGGAGAAGATAGTGTAGATCGAACGCCGCTTCATCGAGGCTAATTTTGTTGGCCTCAATTTTTGCCAGGGACAGCACATTGTTGATTAACCCCAGCAGATGGTTGCCACTACGATTGACGATGTCAATCAAGTCGCGGTGGTCGTTGCTGAGGCTGTCGTCGTCATGCAAGATTTGGGTGAAGCCCAAAATGGCGTTGAGGGGCGTGCGCAGTTCATGACTCATGCTGGCCAGGAAGTCGCCCTTGGCCTGGCTGGCGGCATCGGCAGCGCGCTTGGCAATTTCTAGAGCCTGGGCCTGCTGCTGAGTTTTGCGCAGCAGGTTGGCCTGTTGTACCGCAGTGCCCAACTGCGCCCCCACCTGGAGCACCATTTTCACCTCGTGGCGAGTCCAAGAGCGAACCTGGTGGTGGGCGTAAACCCCCAGTAGCCCCCAGAGCTGACTGCCAGCGTAAATGGGCACGATGACGTAGGCGCGGATCTGCCAACGCTCTAAAAACTCCAGATAGCAGCTGTCGAACCCTTCGTCGTAAATATCGTTAACGCGGTGATAGCTGCGGTCTTGGCGGAAGGTTTCGGCCTGGGTTTCTTGGAGGTAGGTGTCTTCTAACAGCAGATAGCCCTCGTCAAAGCTGCTGTTTTGCATCTGGCGAGCACCGCAGTCATCCCGCTCGAGGAGCGTCTCACCCGTCGTCGGATCGGCAACCGTTGAGGGGGCCATGGGGTCAGCAAGGGCTTCAGCGACGACAGAACCGCTCCAGTTGTCGTTGAAACGGTAGATCCAGGCGCGATCGCAGCTAATCGCCTGCTTCAGCTCTTGGGTAGTGGCGGCAAAAATAGTTTCTAACTCGAGGGTTTGGCGCATGCGCTGCACAATGCGGATGACCGCCTTTTCCCGGTTGGCCACCGCGCGCACGGCGTCTTCGGCTTGCTTTTGAATGGTGATGTCGCTACAGGTGCAGACCACCCGTTCGATGCCGCCGACCTCGTTAAACTGGGGGTCAACGTTGACCAGCAGCCAGCGCGGTGGGTTGCCGATTGCGGGGCTTACTCCCATAATCACGTCCCCAATGGCGGCTTTTTGGGCAATGGCCTGCTGCACCGGCAGGTCAGCAGGGGCAAAGGGGGTGCCATTTTCGCGGCAAATTATTCCCGATTGACCAAACACCAGCGGAGCACCGTTTGCTTCGGGCAGAATCAAAAACTGCTGAGCTGCCCGGTTGCTAATCAAAATTTCGGCCCTGGGATTGAGCAGCAGCGCCCCTACCCCCATCTCGCGAATCAGAGTGCGAAAGCGGTGTTCACTGTGGGATAACGCCTCTTTTTGCAGGCGCTGTTGCGTGAAGCGTTGGTTGATTCTTAGGGTGACGAGGATGCCCAGCAAAATTAGCCCGGCCCCAGCCCCAACCGCCAACGCCAGCCAGCGCCCCTCTAGATTTGACCAAACCCCAACCGCTTCTAGGCGGTTGGGGCTGGTCAAAAACACCGTTCCTGCCATGCCTGTGTAGTGTAGGCCGCCAATCCCTGACCCCAGAGAGAGCACAGCCAGGTGGGCGGGCCAGCGATCGCCCCACTTGGGGTAGCGGCGAGGCCAGAGGCTAAAGCCCAAGGCAAGAGTCGAAGCGATGACAGCGACGATAATCGAAAGTCCCACCAGAGGCCACCGATAGCTAATGTGGGCGGGCATGGCCATGGCGGCCATGCCGGTGTAATGCATCCAGGCGATCGCCAGCCCCATCACAACGCCCGCTGCACTCAAACTCAACCAGCTAAAGCCCGCGCGGCTAACCAACCACAGGGCCATGCCTGCCGCCAGCACCGCATATACCAACGAGAGTGCGGTAATGAGCAGATCGTAGTTGACTGGCAGCGGCAGCTCTAAAGCCAGCATGGCCACAAAGTGAGTAGCCCAAATGCCGGTGCCCATCGCCAGGGCACCACCTGTCAGCCAAGGCCACTGCCGCCATCCCGTTGCAGCCAAAATTTGCTGCCCTAGATTCAGCGTGGTGTACGAGACCAGAATTGCAATCCCAAAAGATAAGCAGACTAAACCAGCGTTGTAATGACCAACAACCGCATAGGCCATCGTGGTAGTTTCAACCGAAGACTAAATATAGAATTGCTTAGATGCACCTCTAGCTTTCCCGAACTCACTGTGCTTTCACCAGCTGTTTGTGTCGAAGAGCACAATTCTTTCGGAAGCGCAAAATGTCGATAACTTGAGCCTTAGCTAAGTAGGTAAACGCATTGAAACTCCCCTATCTAAGGGTTGTAATGCCTTTTTCAAAGAAAAACAACGGTTGACTTATAGAGAATTAAATTACGTTTTAACTTAGGGTGTATCAGGATAAATGCACCATTTTTTTATCGCGCCACCCCTATCTTGAGGAAAACACTTTCTAGAGTGTTTGTCCCCTCTCTTTGGAAAGATGCCACCGGTACCAGCTTCAGCTACATCCGCTCCAGTACCCGAATGCCCAGCAGAGACAGGCCCAATTTTAAGGTTTTGGCTGTCAGATCGCAGAGCAGCAGGCGAGAGGTACGCTGGGGTTCTGCGGCTTGGAGCACTGAGCAGCGATCGTAGAACTGGTTGAACTTTTGGCTCAGCTCAAATAGGTATTGGCAGAGGCGACTGGGGTATAAATCCTGCGCCACTTCTCCCAGTACCTCGTCGAGCTGGAGCAGGTGGCGGGCTAGGGCAAACTCGCTATCGTCTTCTAGGTGAATGCGGGCCTCGGCAGGCAGGTGGTCAAAGTCGATGTCACCCTTGCGGCTAATGCCCTGCACCCGCACATAGGCGTAAATCATGTAGGGGGCGGTGTTGCCCGCCATTGCCAGCATTTTGTCAAAGCTAAAGATGTAGTTGCTGGTCCGGTTTTGGCTCAGATCGGCATACTTAACCGCGCCGATGCCCACTGCTTCAGCCACGTCTTGAATAAAGTCCTCCGTTTCCCGTCGCTCTTCGGCTTGAATGCGAGACTCTAGGTCGGCACGAGCACGGCTAACGGCTTCATCCAGCAAATCCTTCAGCTTCACCGTATCCCCGGAGCGGGTTTTGAACTTTTTGCCGTCTTCGCCCTGCACCACGCCAAAGGGCACATGGGTCAGCTCAACGCCCGCCGGAATCCACCCCGCTTTGGCGGCGACCTGAAAGACCTGGGCGAAGTGGTTGCCCTGGCCCGCATCCACTACGTAGAGGACCCGCTCAGCCCCGTCCTGCTGGGTGCGATAGCGGATGGCGGCTAAGTCGGTGGTGGCGTAGTTGTAGCCACCGTCGGTTTTCTGGATGATCAGCGGCAGCGGGTCGCCGTCTTTGTTGGTGAAGCCATCTACAAACACCACCCTGGCTCCCTGATCTTCGACCAGGAGCCCTTGGGCGGTTAAATCTTGGACGACCTCGGCCAGCAAGGGATTGTAGAAAGATTCGCCGCGCTCCTGGATTTGGATATCGAGGCGATCGTAGAGTTTTTGAAACTCGTGGCGAGACTGGTCGCAAAGGGCTTGCCAGGCTTTGGTGGCGATCGCATCCCCTGCCTGCAACCCCACTACCGCCTCACGGGAGCGGGTTTTGAAGTCGTCATCTTCATCGAAGCGTTTTTTAGCCTGCTTATAGAAAGCTACCAGGTCGCCAATATCGACCTTGGAGTCAGCTTCTAGGGCCTCAGGACAGGCTTCCTTAAGATGGGTGATCAGCATGCCGAACTGGGTGCCCCAATCGCCCACGTGGTTGAGCCGCAGCACGTCGTTGCCCATAAACTCCTGCACCCGGGCAATGGAGTCGCCGATGATGGTCGATCGCAGATGCCCGACATGCATTTCTTTAGCAATGTTAGGGCTAGAGAAATCGACAATTACTTTTTGGGGAGTCTTCACTGGCTCTACCCCCAGGCGCGGGTCGGCCTGCATCGCCCGCAGTTGGTCTTCTAAATAAGCGGTTTTGAAGCGCAGGTTGATAAAGCCGGGGCCAGCAATCTCGGGCGGTTCGCAGAGGTCGCTGACGTCGAGTTTTTCGACAATCTGCATAGCAATGTCGCGGGGCTTCTGCTTCAGCGGCTTAGCCAGCGACATGGCCAAATTGGCCTGATAATCGCCAAACTTGGGGTTGCTGGTAGGCACCAGCATCGGGTCAGTGCCAGCCAGATCTGCACCAAAGACGGTGACCAAAGCCTGGTCAAACCGGACGGTAAGTTGTGCAAGTGTAGACTTCATGGTGTGTTCTAACCCCGTTGCGCTCCAAATAGTCCCTAAATGTTGATTGGCCTATGCACCGTCACCCTTTGATGACCGCCGCTGCGATCGCTGCCCTGCCCGAATCTACCTTTGTCCATCCCCTCAATCCTAGAGCAATCCGCCACGGCAGGTCGTTGGGCGATGCCGTCGGGTTTGAGCACATCGGCGTTCACCTAGTGCGGGTCGAACCCGGCCACGACTCAACCCAGTACCACGTCCACCAGGCCGAGGAGGAATTCATTTACATTCTCTCGGGGCGAGGGCTGGCGGAAATTGGCGATGAGACCGCGGAGGTCGGCCCCGGTGATTTTATGGGCTTTGCCGCTGGCGGGCTAGCCCACAGCCTGAGCAACCCCTTTACGGAAGACCTAGTGTACCTGGTCGGCGGCATGCGGCTGGAATTTGACATTTGCGATTACCCCAAGGTCAACACCCGCCTGTACCGGCGAGGAGACCAACGCGACTATGTAGATTTGGCAGAATGAACGATTTACGCAGCGTCGGGAATCCAACTCCGAACAAGTATTTGTCCCAGAATTGCCCTTCCTATCATCGCTTTCTTGGAGTTGATCTAGGCTGGCAGAGCGGGGCCACTGGGCTCTGCTGTCTGCACCTGGATGAGGGCAAGTTGCGGTTAGTGGCGATCGATCGCCTGCAAACGGTAGACGACATTCTGTCTTGGATTTTCTGCTGGACTGAGGGCGCGACCAACGCAGTGGTAGCTGTAGACGCCCCGACGCTGATTCCCAACGAAGCCGGGATGCGTCTACCCGATCGCCTCGCCCACAAGCACTTTGGCCGTTACGACGCGGGCTGCTACCCCGCCAACCGGGGCCGCCCCTTCGCCGAAAAATTGGTTGCCTTTGGTCTAGCGCTTGAATCCCTTGGCTTTCGGCACCAACCCCACAGCCAGCCCCAGCCAGAGGGCCGGTATCAGCTAGAGGTGTTTCCCCATCCGGCGACAGTTCACCTATTTGGCCTGAGCAAAATTCTCAAGTACAAAAAGGGCACCTTGGCCCAGCGCCGCCCTGAGCTAGAGAAACTGCGGCAGTATCAGCTCTCAGTGCTGCCCTTGCTAAATCCTGCCCTCGACCTTAAGGAATCCGATTTGCCTGATATTCCGTTCACTGGAGCCGCCATGAAAGCGGTGGAAGACCAGCTCGACAGCCTCACCTGCGCCTACGTGGCCGCTCACTGGTGGATCTGGGTCATAGAGCGGAATTGGGTGCTGGGCGATCGCGCTGAGGGTTATATCGTCGTCCCCGCTCCGGTCCAGATGCCAGGTTAGGGCAATCAAAGGCCGCTTAACCAATTGTCAGAAAGTACAATAAATTGCATAAAGGCGTAAAGAATTGTCCTTTCGTGCAATTTTTGTGCTCGTTCCCTAGGATGCCGCCTGTATCTCACCCGTTTCAAAAAGGCTTGTTGGTCGTGCTGATGAACTACAACGACCATGCGCCACCCCATGTTCACGTCAAATATCAGAACGTTACGGCAGCTATCGCCTTGAAATCAAATCTCGGCGCTGGATGCAGCCTGGTAAACAGTTACCCCCAAAGCTAAAGCAGCTAATCGAAGCCTGGGTAGAAGCTCATGAAGAGGCCTTGCTGGAGCAGTGGCAGCGAGCAATGCAAAACGAGACAGTTGAAACTTTAAAACCAATGAAGTGGCAAGCTTGGCAAGCTCTGGCTAATAACGAAACCTACTGGCAAAACGCTCAAGAGAAAGGCCTATTAAAGGCCGAATGGCTGGGTGAGTATTGTCTACGACTGTGGTTTGAAGCGTTGCTGGATGTAGAGATTTACGATCTAGATTTCTCCCCCCTGTTAATTGAAGAAAACCCTGGCCCAGCGTTGCTGCCTCTGAGAGATCAGTCGCGGTTCCAGTTTGTCAAAGCGGACTACGCCTTAGTCTGGCCCAATCCAGAGACACGCGCCTACGACGAAGCCGCGATTGACTTAGCGCCCGAATGCGTACGGTTCTTCTGCGAGCGGTACGGTAAGTTGATAAAACCAGCAAAGTCTGTGGCCATTGCCTAAAGCAATCGTGTCGTAACCCGTTCCGTAGATAAGAGATTACCTACCTCACTATGCCAAAGCCTTTAGATATCAATGACTTTCTGCAAGGCTCTGGCCCGATTCTCGACGTGCGCAGCCCAGGGGAATTTCAGCAGGGGCACATCCCCGGCGCGATTAGCTTTCCCTTGTTCACCGATGCAGAGCGCGCCCAGGTGGGCACCTGCTACAAGCAGGTGGGGCGAGAGTCGGCGGTAGAACTGGGCTTTGACATTGCTGGCCCTAAATGCGGTGAATTTGTGCGCACGGCCAAGGCGCTGGCCCCTGATCGCCACCTGCGAATTCACTGCTGGCGAGGGGGCATGCGCAGCGGTGGCATGGGCTGGATTTTGGAATTGGCGGGGTTTGCCGTCCACCTTCTCGATGGTGGCTATAAAGCCTACCGACACTGGGTGCGGAAGACCCTAGCGACGCCCAAACTAATCATGATTTTGGGCGGGATGACGGGCAGCGGCAAGACGCTGATTCTTGAGGAGCTAGCGGCCCTGGGGGAGTCAGTATTAGATTTAGAAGGTTTGGCCAACCACCGGGGCAGCAGCTTTGGGGCACTGCTCCTGCCGCCCCAGCCCTCTGTGGAGCACTACGAGAATTTATTGGCGGACCAGTGGGCCAGATTCCCGGGCGATGGTCAAGGACTGGCCTCAGAGGGCCAACGCCCCATTTGGCTGGAGGCCGAAAGTCGCCGGGTGGGCATCTGCCGAATTCCCGACGAGCTATTTGTGCAGATGGACGCGGCTCCGGCGGTGGAGGTGGTGCGATCGCTCGATGAACGCCTTGACCTGCTGGTAGAGATCTATGGCGAAGCATCCACGGAGGGTTTGGTCGAGGCGACGGAGCGGATTCGGAAGCGATTGGGGGGCGATCGCACCCAGGCCGCAGTACAGCACATTCGCTCGGGGAACCTGCGCGCTGCCTGCGCGATCATTCTGGACTACTACGATCGCACCTACCGCCACGATCTAGAGCGCCGTCGCCGGGTTATTCCTCAGGTTGACATCAGTGGTTTGTCCCCCGCCGCCAGCGCTCGGCTGCTAGCCGAAAAGTTACCTCAATTGAGTTCGCAGCCGGTCTCATTGAGCCAGCGTTAGGTTGAACCTCGTTCTAGACATCAAAAACGCCAGCACCAAGGAATTAGCGCTGGCGCTGGCGTTGATTATCAACCAGTAACGGTTGACGGTTTTACTAAGGATGGCTCTACGAGTTGGGTTCAGCTGTAACGTTGGTAGCGCCATCTACGGTCCGGGCAATTTTCTTAGCTTGCTCTAGCACACCCTCAGCATCGGGGTTGTACTTCAGCACCACAGTGGAGCCGGTTTGAGCCACCCAGAGGCCAACGGTGTCAGAGATATTGGCTTGGTCGAGGGCCAGAGCTACACGTTTGGCCAAACCACTCTCGTCAAACTGACCATCAATGCCCACCTTGGCGGGTTCGATGGAGGCTTCAGTCGCCGCTTGCTTCACGTTGACTCTGGGAGAGGACTTAGCTTTTTCTTCTTCTTTTTTGCCGAACAGTTTGCCTAGAAAACCCATAACATATCTCCTGAATGAATCGGACCGGTTCCTCGGATTGCAGACCAGCTTTGGTTAAAGCTTTTTACGCTTTTGCCAAAAGCATGTGGCTGTAAACCAGTTGAAACCTACCAGCAAATCGTAGAGAATCGATAAAGAGCCGACAAGGCTCACTGGATACAGTTGCTCACTCAGTCTTCAGGAACATTTCGCTGGGGTCTGGGGCAGAAGCTTTGGGCTAAGATAGGAAGCTGGCAACGCATTCGCCATCGTTTTCATCACTAGTGCTTTACCGTATATCGCCCGCAGGTCTGCCATGAGTAAGGGTACGCTGTTTGACAAGGTTTGGGATTTACACACCGTAGGTACCCTGCCCTCGGGGCAGACCCAGCTGTTTATTGGGCTGCACCTGGTGCACGAGGTCACCAGCCCCCAAGCTTTTGCCATGGTGCGCGAGCGCCAGCTCACGGTGATGTATCCTGAGCGCACCGTCGCCACCGTTGACCACATCGTGCCCACGGAGAGCCAGGCCCGCCCCTTTGCTGACCCCCTGGCCGAGGCGATGATGCAGGCCCTAGATCAAAACTGTCAAGATCACGGCATTCGCTTTTACAACATTGGTTCGGGTAGTCAGGGCATTGTGCATGTGATTGCCCCCGAGCAAGGGTTGACCCAGCCCGGCATGACTATTGCCTGCGGCGATAGCCATACTTCAACCCACGGAGCCTTTGGGGCGATCGCCTTCGGCATTGGCACTAGCCAAGTGCGCGACGTGCTGGCGTCCCAAACCCTGGCCCTCGGCAAGCTCAAGGTGCGCCGCGTAGAGGTCAACGGCGACTTGCTGCCTGGGGTGTATGCCAAAGACGTGGTGCTGCACATCATTCGCAAGCTTGGGGTGAAGGGTGGTGTGGGCTACGCCTACGAGTTTGCCGGCAGTGCGATCGAGGCCATGTCGATGGAAGAGCGCATGACCCTCTGCAATATGGCGATCGAAGGGGGCGCCCGCTGCGGCTACGTCAACCCCGACCAAATCACCTATGACTACCTCCAAGGGCGCGACTTTGCCCCGAAAGGGGCCGCCTGGGATGAGGCCGTGGCCTGGTGGAATACTCTGCGCAGCGACGCCAACGCCGAGTACGACGATGTGGTCGTGTTCGCTGCCGCTGACATCGCCCCCACCGTGACCTGGGGCATTACCCCCGGCCAGGGCATTGCTATCAACGAAACTCTGCCCTGGCCCGACAGCCTGCCCGACGAAGAGCAGGTGCTGGCCCAAGACGCCTTTGTCTATATGGATTTCACCCCCGGCCAAAGCTTGAAGGGCACCGCTATTGACGTGTGCTTTATCGGCAGCTGCACCAACGGGCGCATCAGCGATCTGAGGGAAGCGGCAAAAGTGGTCCAGGGTCGGACCGTGGCCGAAGGGATAAAAGCCTTTGTGGTGCCTGGCTCTGAGCGGGTGAAGCAGCAGGCCGAGGCTGAAGGGCTAGACCAGGTCTTTACTGCTGCGGGTTTTGAGTGGCGCGAGGCAGGCTGCTCGATGTGTCTGGCCATGAACCCCGACAAGCTCCAGGGCCGACAGATTAGTGCCTCATCCTCTAACCGCAACTTTAAGGGCCGCCAGGGGTCGGCCTCGGGCCGCACTTTGCTCATGAGCCCAGCGATGGTAGCGGCGGCGGCCCTGGCCGGGCAGGTAACGGACGTACGCGACTACCTACCCACTCACTAGCTCTGGTCTTGCCCCGACAGTAGGCGGTGGCTAGAAGGTATTGTAAATAGCCAAATTTAACTCAGTTGGTACGGTAAATCACAAACGTTAATGAACTATTTCCCTAGGCTTAACCTCGTCTAGGGAGTTCCTTAATTTAAGCCGCCGAAGATGGGGCTGGGCAGGTTGATAGCGTTGGCCCGGCTCCAGTGGGAACCCTTGGCTCTTAGAATAGGGCTGCGATCGCCCTTTAGAGCTGCTCTAACCCTCGTACCCTCGCTAGCACCTACCCGGGCGAACTCTAGGTACCCCCGTGTCTGTAAGCGCAACCTCCACTGCCCCCATTGATTTCCGCAGTCATCAAACCTTCATCCAGCTGCTAGAGCAGCTCTATCGCGAGCGGGCCCTCGTACCCTTTGTGGCGGGGCGACCCATTCCCCTGCGCAGCGATGAGGTGCTGATCATCTGTCGGGGGATTGTGCAGCTGTTCACCATTCAGCACGACGGCAGCGAAACGCTGCTTGGCCTGGCTGGGCCGTCGATGCCCATCGGCCTACCCCTAACCACCGTTGACCCCTACTGGGCTACCGCCCTCACTGATGCCGATGTGCTGTCGCTGCCCATGGTCGAAATTGAGGGCTCATCGGTGCTGATGGCGGGCATGTTTCGCAATTTGACTTTGAGAATGCAGCAGGCCGAGGCCTGGCTGGCGCTCTCGGGCAAGCGCCTAGTGGCCGATCGCCTCAAGCACTTTTTGCTGATGCTGGCCAAAGACTTTGGCCATGTTGAGCCCAGCGGCATTCGCATTCCCATGCGGCTGACGCACCATCAGCTGGCCACCGCCATCGGCACTACCCGCGTCACCGTGACTCGCCTGCTGAAAGACTTTAAAGTCGAAGGCTGGCTGACCATCGACCAGCGCCAGATGGTGCTCCAGCTTGACCCTCGCTTTCCGGCAAATCAACTACTAAACCCGATGGCTCAGCGCTAAACAGTTCTGGTTCCGATCAAGGCTCTAACGTTCAGCTAGAGCTGGCTTCAGATCTTCTAAAACTGTCTCTGATTCAGTTTCGCGATGCTGGAGCTGGTGGAAAAACTTCAGCACGGTTTTTCCAGTAGCCCAGCCGGTCAAGGGCTTAATAAATTTGTCTAGCGGGTTGAGATCCACCAGCCAGGACCCAACCTTTACCCCCAGAGGTTCAAGGTGTTTGCCTGCCAGTTCGGCACGGATCAGCTGTTTGGCTTGCAAATGTTGGTAAAGCCACAAAACATCGCTGGTGGCAGGGCAAGGGTCTTGTATGCTTCCCGCTACGGTATCGCGGGTGAAGGAAACCATGGCCGTCAGGTTAAAGAGGCGGCTGCGATCGATCAGATCGAGGGTTTGCTGGCGGGTGGGCTGTACTCCCAGGCCTAAGCGATCGAGCAGGTGCGCCAACGATTTGAGCGGCACTGCGCTGGTGGTATCGCTAATGTCGGGAGCTAAGAGCTGAGTGGGCTGGTTCCAGATGCTGGGGGAAGCGGCTAGGCGATCGCGTAACCACTGAGCATTCTTACCGCCAATCACCTCATCAAGAGTAGTATCCACTGGGTCTAGCTCGACACCGCACAGCAGTTCTAGCAAGGCAATGTATTTGCAGCCCAGGCTGTGGCCCAGCCAGGCATAGCGATCGCTCTGATGATATACCCCAGTGTCGTACCCAACTTCGGCCGCGAACTGCGGCAGGTAGGTTTGCAGTCGTCGCTGTTCCTCTAGCAGGCTTAGGGCGATGCTCCAGTGGCGAAAGCTGAAGCGAAAGGGCATGGCTACGATGGTGTAGCCAGCGTCATACAGCTCGCGCAGCAGGTGGCGATAGCATAGGGTCGGCAAGGAGCCAAAAAATGCTCCGCCAATAAACTGAATCACCCCTTTAGGCTGGGGATGTAGCGCCACCCAACTAAAGGAAACCGGCTGAAAGGTAAAAGGTTTCATTACATTCTTAGCGTTACGGCGGTTTTCATAGGGTTCCTCAGCCGCAGGCAGGCAGAGCTACCAGAGCTGAGGGCATCAAAATTAGGCGGCGCCTACCGGTTGGTCGGCTCCATGCGGATAGGAATTTCCAGCTTGGAGAGCAGATCGCTGACGGTGCTCAGGTTTTCGGCACTGGGGTCTACCTGGGCCAGGGTTTCGGCCAAAACCTCGGCCCGAGCAGTGGGGCTGAGCAGCGATAGGTCAATCATGGGGGGATTGATCAGGTCGGGCAGCACCGGGCGATTGCTAGCCACCTCAGCCACGATGACGGGATCGATGGGGAAGAAGCCGCGATCGGGCTCTACTTCATTGAGGCCCTTACCGCTGGCAAGTTCTAGCGGATAGTTGATCTGGTCAAAGTCACCGCCGCGAGCCGCGAGGTCGTTGGGCAGGAAGGTGCCGCGTACCTCAGGGTTGAGCAGAACCTTGACCGGGCGATCGCTCTGGGGTCTTAAGAACACCCCCCGGCGCAGGGCGGGCAGACGCAGGCGCACAAAGCCGCGAATTTCAACATCGGGGTTAGCCTCATCAAGCAGGCCGGGCCGAGTCAGGTCAGGCAGCAGTTGCACCGAGGCGGTCTGTTTAGCAGGCAACTTAAATCGGGTGGTAAACACTGGAGTCACTGGGCTGGGCATCACCTCGGTCAGTGCTAGCTTGGTGTTTTCGCCAGCGATGTCAATTGCTACAAAAGCATTGCCAGTCAAGGTGCGATCGGGGTCAACCGGGTTGGGGCGGCTGACGTGAAACTCAAGCTGATAGGTAAAGTCGCGGTCTTCTAGATTGGCAATGGTCAGGAAATATCCCTGCACCACGCGGCGGGCCACGGTGGAGTTGGCTGGTGGTGGGGCGATGCGCTTGACCAGCAGCTCAAAGGTAGTAATTTCCATAGGCTTGATTTCACCAAAAAATACGGCTTGCCCCAGCGGCCTACGCACCTGCTAGGAGGTGCCTTTGGTGGTTGGGGTTAGGCCCATTGTGGAATTTACGCCCTAAGGTCGCCGTCACCCGAGCGGGTACTTTTGGGTACGGGATGAGGGCCGGTCGTGACTATCGCATTTCAGGGCCGCTAAGGCGATCGCTGCTGGGTAAATGCGGTGCTCTTGCTGCTGAACGCGGGCCTGAAGTGTCGCGGGGGTATCGTCGGGCTGTACCGGCACCACCGCCTGCATAATTATTGGGCCGCTGTCTACTGCTAGCTCGACCTGGTGTACGGTGCAGCCCGCCACCTTGACCCCCGCTGCCAACGCCTGCTCTACCGCGCGCAGCCCCGGAAAGCTGGGCAGCAGGCTGGGGTGAATGTTCATCACCCGCTGGGGAAATGCGTCAATTAATACCGATGTCACGCAGCGCATCCAGCCCGCCATAATCACCCAATCAGCACTGTGGGCGCGGAGCGTTTCCACAATATCGTTGTCCAGGGCTTCGCGGCTGGGGTATTGGCGGTGGTTCAATAGCATGGTGGGCAGTCCAAGGCGGGCCGAGCGCTCAGCTACCCCAGCCTTGGGGTTGTTGTACACCACCACCTGGACTTGAGCGTGCAGATCGCCCTGCTCGATGGCCTGGGCGATCGCCTCTAAGTTGCTGCCGTTGCCCGAGGCCATAATCCCCAGTTTGAGTGGCTGCTCAAACCGAGGCCAGGGGTCGGGCAGCGGCGGTGAAATCAGGGCGAGGGCATCTGGCATAGCGTCGAGGAACGGGGAAATGAGGTCTATCATATGACAACATAAAAAACCCCTACCTTAGGGGCGAAGGAGCGCGGTTGGTGAAGCAGAGCATACGGCTGGGACTGATCTTTCTCTTGGGCCTGGCGATCGCGGTGACCCTCTCCCTCAGCCCTAGCAGTCAAGGGGCCACTCCCCAGGTTTCTCCAGTCGGGCCGGCTCCTGGCGTTCTTTTGGCCCAGGTCAGCGAGCCCTATCCCGATGAGTCAGCTCCTAGTGACGGGTCAGAACCCGCTAGCCTCAAGTCCTTTGAAGAGACAGTCAAGGGACTGTCCGTTTCTCAAGGGTTGTTCACGGTTTACCACGACCTCCAGCGCAATCGAGCCTTTCTAGGGCTAAAGCCTACCCAGCTCAACCAAAACCTGCTGTTCATCGCCACCCTAGAATCAGGGGTTGGTGAAGCCGGGCTGTTTCGAGGCTGGCCCGTCAACGATTTTGTGGTTCAGTTTCGCCAGATTCCTGACAACCGCTTGCAGGTAGCAATTCCCAACGCGTTTTTCCGCAATCCACAGCCCCAGGCCCAGCAGCTGCTGCGAGAATCCTTCAGCGATTCAGTGCTGACGACCTTACCAATTCAGGCCATCCAGGGCGAAACTGGCGAACTGCTCATTGACCTCAAAGACTGGCTCATCACCCGCGACCCCGCCAATCTAGCCAACCAGTTTCCCTGGGTGCTGGGTAGCTACGCCCTCAACGCCGAGGCCTCTTACCTGGGGCCGGTCAAAGCCTTCCCTGAGAATATTGAGCTAGAGACAGTGCTGGGGTTCTCGGGCGGCAGCAATGGTGCAAACCCCTTTGCCCTGGCCCTCAACAGCATTCCTGACGCACGGGGGTTCAACCTGCGGGTGCGCTATAGCTTGTCGGCTATTCCCACTCATCCTGCCTTTCAGCCCCGACTGGCCGACGAGCGGGTGGGTTACTTTATTAGTGCCTACCGCGCCCCAACCCGCCCCGGCAGCTCAGACCCCTTTGTCCGCTACATTCAGCGCTGGCAGTTAGAAAAACAAGACCCCACCGCGGCCCTCTCGCCGCCCAAAACGCCGCTGGTTTTTTGGATTGAGAACACTACACCCGAGGAATACCGCGCTGCCATTCGCGACGGTATCGAGTGGTGGAATGCCGCCTTTGAGCAGGCCGGCTTTACCCAAGCGATCGAAGTGCGCCAAATGCCCGCCAACGCCGATTGGGACCCTGCCGATGTGCGCTACAACGTGATTCGCTGGTCAGACTCGCTTTACCCCTGGGCTAGCGGACTTGGGCCCTCACGGGTCAACCCTCTAACCGGCGAGATTCTCGATGCTGACGTTGTGCTTGACGCCAGCATTGTGCGCGACATGGCTCTGGAGTACGACACATTCGCCACTCGGGGGGCGATGCCGGACCGAACCGCATCAGGAATCGCCAGTGGTGAAATGGCGCTGTGTGGCCACCCCCTAGGCGATCGCCTGATGGCCCGGCTCACCGCTCAGGCCGTTGGAGGCTCTGCCTCACCCCAGCGCGGCACCCTAGACTACTGCACCAGCCTGCGAGCGGCCCAAACTACTGCTTTTGGCCCCCTAGCGATCGCTACCCTCGCGCCACCGTTTTCAACCCGTGAAGCCAAAGCGGCTTATCTGGAGCAATATCTGCGAGTGCTGACTGCCCACGAGGTGGGTCACGTGCTGGGGCTGCGGCACAACTTCTTGGGCAGCACTATGCTATCTCCCGCCGATCTCAACAACCCGGCCATTACCCAGTCCCAGGGCATGACCAGCTCTATCATGGACTATTTGCCTCCCAACCTGGCCCCCATCGGTCAGCCCCAGGGCGACTACTTTCCAACTCGGCTCGGCCCCTACGATCGCTGGGCCATTGAGTATGGCTACCGCCCGGTCACCAGCCGAGCTACCGCTCAGCGCGAGCTTCAGTCCATTGCCGACCGCGCGTCAGATCCCGCCCTAGCCTACGCCACCGACGAAGACGCCTACACCATGGTCGACCCCAAGTCCAACGCTTGGGATATGAGCAGTGACCCTCTGGGCTACGCCGAGGGGCAGCTGGCGATCGCCAAGGCCATTTGGGATCGTCTCGACTGGTTCTCGGTGAACCCCGGTGAGGGCTACGGCCAGCTGCGCCAGCGGGTGGATTTGGTGTTTTTCTACTACGGCGGCCAGGCCGACACCATGGCCAACTACATCGGTGGCCAGCGCTTTACCCGCACCGACCCCTGGAGTTCGCGGGGGCAACCCCCCTTTGAACCCGTGGCGGCGGTGGAGCAGCGGCGCGCCCTGGCCACCCTCAGCCAGCAGGTCTTTGCCCCCAATGCCCTCAGCCTATCGCCCGAGTTGGTCAACCGCCTGGCTCCCGATCGCTGGTGGCACTGGGGAGAAGATCCATTTAGCGATCGCCTCGACTACCCGATCTACGAGCGCATCGTGTCGACCCAGGCTTTTGCTCTTAGCAATCTGCTGGAGGGCAATCGACTGCTGCGCCTGCGCGATAGCGAATTTAAACATCAAGGGCCAGATCCCTTTACCCTATCTGAGCTGTTTGACACCTTGAACCAAGCGGTTTGGGCCGAAGTGCTGAATTCACCCGCCGAAGCAACGCCCATTTCTAGCCTGCGGCAAGGGCTTCAGCGCCACCACCTCAACACCCTTACCAGCCTAGTGCTGCGGAACCACGGCTCCGGCGAAGGCGTCACTGACTTTTTGGGCTTTGTCGCCCAGGAGGCCACCTTTGGTGCCCCTGAAGAAGCTCGAGTGCTGGCTCGTTACCAGCTGCGGCAGCTTCAGGAGGCGATCGCCCATCACCTCAACCGCCAGGGTCAGCGGCTCGACATGGCAACTCTGGCCTACCTCGAAGATGTGAGCGATCGCATCATTAAGGTGTTAGACGCCCCCCTACGGGGCCAATAAGCCAGATCCAATCTATAAAGATTCAATGATTTTCCCGAAAACAGGTCTGAGTACCCCGTCCCCCAAGGTGCTATTGTGGATCGGGTCAATCTAGTCACGGTCACCGTTGCTTGTAGTCTTGTTGTTGTTTACCTAGGATTTCGGCAACTTCAGCACTGGTTACACCGCCCTCCACCCCAACCAATGTTGACCATTGCCAGGGTCGCCGTCTACTGCTTCAGGCTTGTTTTACCTGGGCACACTGAATTCACTAGTATTTTGGTCGTTCCACGGGTTATCCATGCTGAGTGCGTTAGTCGCTTTCACTCTTTCCCCGCTGTTTGCTCAACTACCGCCGGGTGAAACTACCCCAGCCCCCGAGGCTAAAACCGTTGTCATTCCGCGCGATGGCAGCTACGCCGAGGTCATTCGTTACCAGGAAGTGCGCCCCCTCCCCGGCGGTCTGGATGAAACCCCTGTGTTTAACAGCAACAGCCCCGAAGTCGTGCAGCAGAACGGCATTCTGCTGTCCACCTTTCCCAAGGACGGCATGGCATCCCCCGATGCGCATCTCAACTACGCCTTTAACGGCCGCTTCGATCTCTTTGCCCACCACATCGCCCGGGGGGTGAATGCTGACGATCGCCGCACCCTATTCATGGGCGTTGTGGTGTACAACCCCGGCGACGAACCGATCGATATCACCATTCACCAGGGAGTCAGCTACCTCAGCCAAGAGGCCCCCTTCATCAATCTGCCCGATGCTCGACTCAGCTCGAACGGCAGTGTCTATGCTGGCCCCGGCAGCCGCACCACCACCGAAATTTTGCGCGGGGACAACCAGTCCCATTGGCCCGATCGCATTACGTTGCCACCTGGCCATGTGCAACTGCTGATGAACACCCCCATCCCGCTGCGATCACTCACCGTACCGGTCAACGGCAGCTATCCCCAGGGAGGCGTCATTCCCAAGCCGCCCATACGTCCTATTACCCTGACCGCCGCCGATGCCCAAATTAACCCTGAAACCGGCGGCGACACCGCTGCACTGCCGCGTCCCCTAGCCCCGCGCCCCATTCCCAGCAATGGTCGCACGTCGATGATGTATCTCTCCAGCAGCGGCCCTGTGCACGTGGCCAGCCTGGCTCGATATGCCGATGTGATGCCCAACGGCAACGAGCGTGTGCCCACCCTGCAAGATTGGCTTCAGGTGCTGAAGCAGGGCAACCTCGCTGGCCCCCGCGATATTCCTCCCTCTGACCCCTCAACCTATCGGTTTGGACGGTTTTACTACGGTCGAGTGGCCGGGGTTGCCAAAGGTGCTAGCTGGAAAGCTACTCTCACCGACTCCCCCGACACCGACGTGTTGACGATTCCGGCCCCGGGCAATGCCTTCTCCTACGTAATTAGCTCTGTCGATCGCAACACCTTTGGCACCGGGCAAATTCAGAGCGCTCCCATGGTGGCTCGTTACCCCGATACTGCTTACCGTGCCCACGGCAACTACGGTGTGCGCTACAGCCTCAAGCTGCCGTTCTACAACGATCGGGGCGTCGAGCAAGCCATTACCCTTAAGTTTCAAACCCCTATGCGCGACGAGGAACTGGTCCAAGGACTGCGCTTTCGTCGTCCCCCCGAAGACCGAGTGTTCTTTCGGGGTACTGTGCGGCTCAAGTTTAGAAATCAGATGGGGCTAGAGCGCACTCACTACGTTCACCTAGTCCAGCGTCGGGGGCAGGAGGCTGAAGCTCTGCTAAAGCTGAATATTCCCGCCGAAGCCCGCCAAGACCTCGAGGTTGATTTAGTCTATCCTCCCGATGCCACTCCGCCCCAGGTGCTCACGGTACTCAACGACGGCGTGCCCGCAGTGTTTGAAGCCGAGACCATTGAGGCTCCTGCCACTCCTGCCCTCAGCCGCGATCGCTAAACTTCAAGCCGCATTCTTCTCAGACTTCTTGCAGGGGCCAACGGCGGCAGGTCAGTTAGAGCACTGCCCTGGCTTGGACTTATTCAACGGACTCCCACAGCTCTTCAGGCATAGTGCGAAGCTGGCGTGAAACCAGATTGGGTTTGAACACGGCGGGGTCAGCGTCATCGTGAAGGATTAAAAATCTCGCAGCTGTGAGGTTGTTTAGCATGGCTTGTATGGCGGCAGGCTCTGCCTGGGTATGGGCCATAATATTGGCCAGGGATGCACCTCGCTGACGCAGAAGCCAGTTTAATAAAGTCCGCTGGTTGATAGTCGGCGCAACAGAGGGCAGCCTCTGAACCAGCGTCAAGGGGACGTACGGGGCATTTGAGGTATGGGCTGTTGGTGTAGTACTGGCAGCGGAAACAAGGTACTTGGTGCAAGCGCCGCAGCCGTTGGATGCCATCGCTAACGGCCAGCAAAATCGCCAGTACAAAGACCAACACCATAGCCCAGATGCCGAGGGGCACTACGATCGCAAGCAAGATATCGACAGAAAGCATAGAACCTCGCTAAAAGCAGTGGCGGAGACTAGGAAACTGTTCTGACACCCTGAGGTGCGACTAGCAGGTTGTCGTTCGTTCCCCAAAAACTCAAAATCTGGCTAGCGACAGGATGGGGATGCAGCGCATGAAAAAAGTGGCGGCCTGGAAATAGAGCTGTGCGATCGCTCTCCTTGAGCCAGGGCTGCCATCCTTGAATTTGGGTGGGGTCAACGACAGCATCTGCTTCACCACCGCAGACGAGCAGAGGCACCGCTACGCTGCCGGGGCAGAGGCTGACCCGCTTCAGCAGCGAGTGGGGCGATACTGAGTGCAGCAAATCCTGCTCTAACAGGTTGATCCAGCCTCGTAACAAAGGCTGTGATTGGTGGCCAAATAGGCTATAGACCATTTGAGTTAGCACCTGCCGCCGCTTGCAGGGCAGTTGTTCGAGTTGAGCATAGTAGTGGGCTTGCCAATCGACCATCGGGTTAACGCCGACCGAGAGCAGCGTTAACGACTTGACCCGATGGGGATTTTGACGGCTGTAGAGCAGTCCCACCAACCCACCTAGGCCATGGCCCATCAGGTGCACCGGTCGGTTGTGACCTTTGAGGTAGTCGTGCAATAGGGTGACAGCGACATCGAGGGAACTGGGCTCATCAGGGGTTTGACGGTAGGCCCAGTGGGCAACTTCAACATGGCGAGTTAGGCAGCCCAGCAGCTTTTGGTCAAATCGCTCAAAACTGCGACTGACGTTGAGCCACAGGGCATCGGGGCAGGTGGGTACAGTCATGGGATACACAATCTCTGGATGTTATTTTTAAGTAGGGAATGCACTTTGGCTCTGGGCTAGTAATGCCCTGCAGCCGCAAAGGAAAGCTAAACGCCAAAGGCTGACTTTAGTTGGGTGACCCAGGTTTTGATGCGATCGCATGTCAGCTCGGCCTGGTTGTCTTCATCGATAGCTAGACCCACAAATTTGCCATCTTGAACGGCCTTAGACTCGTTGAAGTCGTAGCCATCAGTAGGCCAATGGCCAACGGTAGCGGCCCCTAACGCGGTGATTTTCTCGGCCAAAATGCCCATGGCATCCTGAAAGTTGTCGGCATAGCCCACCTGATCACCAGCGCCGAAGTAAGCCACCTGCTTGCCACTAAAATCAATGGCCTCGAGTTCATCGTAGAAGCCTTCCCAATCCGATTGCAGTTCGCCAATATTCCAGGTGGGGCAGCCGATGACAATGCAGCTATAGTCGGCAAAGTCGTCGGGGCTGGCGTCGGCAATGTCATGCAGGGTGACCACGCTTTCACCCCCAAACTCAGTCTGAATTGCCTCCGCTAGGGTCTCGATGTTGCCGGTTTGGGTGCCAAAAAATAGGCCAATTTTAGTCATGGAAAATATTGTCCTGGTTTAACGTGAGTAGCGGCATGAGGAAAGGGGGGCAGGATGTTGGAGCCCTATGTGCCCCCCAAGAGAGGAGAAGTTAACCCAACGCTACGATTCGACGGCGCTCAGAGCCTTTTCTACTCGGCGAAAGTCGAACCCAATGGCGCGCAGGGCATGCCACAGATGGCCCTGCAAGAAGAAGAACGCCAAAATAAAGTGGGCATTGGCTAACCAGCAGCGCGAGGTGTGGGCATTCAGCGGTAGCACCACAGTGTCGACGAAGTAGGGCATGACGCCGAGCTTGATGGCCAAGGGCGGGCCATAGAACTCCACCGGATAAGCCAGGGTGTTCACCGCGCAGAAGTAGGCCGCTCCAAATCCCGCCAGGGCAATGCCACCCAGGGAGTAGGACAAAATTGCTTCACCCGAAAACAGCAGCACGTTCTTAGCCCACTTCAGCGGCGGCACCAGAATGTGCCAGATGCCCCCAGCAATCAGCAGCACCCCGACAAACAGGTGGCCGCCCACCAGATCCTCGAGATTGTTTATGCTGGCAAAGTGGGTTTGATAGCCATAGATCACTAGCGGGTCGAGGGTCGGCTGTACCAGCCGCACGGTTTGAGTCGTGGCGTCGTAGAGACCGCCCCAGGTGGTGGCTTTGGCCACGAGCAGCAGCGCGCCGGCCCCCAGAAACAGCAGGTGGTGGCCCAAAATCAGCCCCAGCTGAGCCGGGTTATCCCACTCGAAGTGAAACTTGCGGGCCTGCCCCTTGGCGTCTTTTAAGTTTGCGGGGGCTTTGAAGGTGTGAAACAGTGCCCCGGCCCCTAACACTGCGGAGGCAATTAGGTGAACTGCCCCCACCACAAAGTAGGGATAAACATCAATAACGTCACCACCATCACCAACGCCCAACCCTAGAGTGGCTAGGTGAGGCAGCAAAATTAGCCCCTGCTCACCCATCGGCATAGTCGGGTCAAACCAGGACAGCTCAAATAGGGTGAAGGCCCCAGCCCATAAGGCAATGAGCGCTACTTGGCCCACATGGGCAGCAATAAAGAATCCCGACAGGTTTGCAAAGCGGGCATTACCGGCCCACCAGTCATAGCTCACTTCGGGATTGCCATAGGTTTGCATAGCTAATGAATCCTTACTAAAGTCAGAATCAGTACGCGCTTATTGAGAAGAAAACTCAATAAGGAGATTTGACCACAGATCGGAATCATTCTCAATAGCTAGAGATTAAGTTTTGTTGCGCAGACGTAGGGTTCTATGTCCTGAAGCGCGGTGCGAAGAGCGGTGTAAGAATATCCCAATGACTCATCAAACCCCTAAGCAGCCTGTGACGGCCGAAAGGCGGGAGCTATTGGTTCATAGTTTCAACAAGGCTGGCTGAAGCGATCGCCCCCATCCCGTTCACAAAGAACAAGACAAGGGCGATCGCTCCCTACCCTCACTATCGAGACTAGCTATTGAGAAAAGTCGTATTCTCGAATCTCTAAGCGGCAGCCGTCTTGAAGGTTGAGGGCCCGCTTAATTGGGTTGATGTCTCTAAATCCTTCAGCCCCTTGCTGCTTCAGGCTAGTTTCAAATCGTTCGGCAAACTGCGAAGCACAGGGGCTGCGGCTGTCTTTCAGACGGTCTAAATGGCTTAGGGTCGTATCCATATCCCAGACTTCCACGGAGTTGTGCAGCTGTTCCCACAGGCGGTTTTCCCGGCTACTGGTAGCTGTACGAAGCTGGTAGCGATCCAAGATGCGGTAGGCCAACCAAAAGCTAGCGCTCAAAATTACCGCCATGCCTAGTGAAATTAAGCAGCCAGCCAGGGGGGTGCGCCGAGTCAATCGCCCTGCAGGCTGGGGCAACGGCTCGGCGTTGAGCTGCCTGTAGTAATCCACGAACTGAGGCATCTGATCGAGAAACCAAATCTCTATGCCCTTCGGCTGAATTTGCTCAGCGATGGCCTGGGCAGACTCCCAGTCTTCCTCGGGGGTGAGCCCGGCAATTACCGATCGCTGGTCAGGGAAATGCGGCTGGTGGAGCTGAATTTTGTCAACTGTCGCCCACAGGTCGGCTGGCGTGAGGGTAGGGGGGCAATAGATAGCGTAGGCCGGTGTCAGCAGGTCTACGACCCCCTCTTCGGGACAGGGTACCTGCCGATAAACGCTGTGGCCATAGTCTTCTAACCAGCGCCCTAGCGCGGTTCGAAGGTCTTCTGCATTGGCAAGTTCTATGGCAACGGTCACGGTCGGCTCACGGAGATATAGTTCTTATGTACTAATACTAAAGCGAGATCTAGGATTGGGATCGAAAATCGCTAGAACGCTTAGCCGCTAACAGGTTTGTTCTGCAACAGTTCTGCAATGATAGAGCGATTTTTTTAAAGCGGTTGCGTCATTTTGCTGGTTGACCCCAGCAATTTGCCGAACCATGCCCTAGGCTATAAGATAAGATTAAGTAATGTAAATAATCTCTAAGGAAAAACTATTGTCTATGATTTTTGCTGCTGGTGGTTCATCGCACTCTTAAAGCCGAGATAGCGGACAAACGCTAAACCCGACCCGTTTCCGACGGTTCTCCTCACTGCAGAGTATGCGTGCATCTACGTAAAGTATTACTAACCCAGTAGGCCCATATATTCATGCTTTGGGGGTCCATGGCCCCAACATCGCCACAGTCGCAGCCCGTTCTTGCTCAGTCAATTTCGGCTCTCTGTCACTCCTCACGCCATTGGTACTGACTTAACTGCCATGTTTGAACATTTCACTAATACCGCGATCGCCGTCATCATGAAGGCCCAGGAAGAGGCCCGTCGGCTGCGCCACAACTTTGTCGGCACCGAGCAACTGCTGCTGGGCCTGATTAAAGAAGAATTGACTCTATCGGCTAAAGTGCTGGGCGAGTTTGGCGTCAACATCAACGATGCTCGTGCCGAAGTTGAGGCCATTATTGGCCGCGGCAGCGGCAGCGTACCGCCCGAAATTCCCTTCACGCCCAAGGTTAAGCAGGTGTTTGAGCAGGCCTTTCAAGAGGCCCGCAAGATGGACTCACCCTACATTGAGCCCGAGCACCTGCTGCTCAGCCTTTGCCAAAATACGGAGAGCGTCGCCTACCGGGTACTGACCAACCTTGGGGTTGACCCGGCCAAGGTGCGCACCCGTATCATTCAAGATATTGGCGAAGTAGCCGCTACGCCTGCTGGTAGTCGTCGCGAGAGCGATCGCGACAGCTCCCGCAAGCCCGGCAAAATTCTCGCTGAGTTTGGCCATGATCTGACGGCCAGAGCCGCCGCCGGTAAAATCGACCCCGTGGTGGGCCGCGCCAAGGAAATTGAGCGCGTCGTGCAAATTCTCGGTCGTCGTACCAAGAACAACCCCATTTTGGTGGGCGAGCCAGGGGTTGGCAAAACGGCGATCGCCGAGGGCCTGGCCCAGCGCATTGTCAACCAAGACGTGCCCGAAGCGCTGATTAATAAGCGCGTCATCAGCCTCGACATGGGCTCCCTGGTCTCGGGCACTCGCTTTCGGGGCGATTTTGAAGAGCGCCTCACCCAGCTCGTGCAGGAGGTACGCGAAGACCCCGATGTGGTGCTGGTGATCGACGAAATCCACACTCTGATTGGAGCTGGTTCCCTCGAAGGCGGGCTCGATGCTGCCAACATGCTCAAGCCCGCCCTGGCGCGGGGCGAGATGCAGTGCATTGGGGCCACCACCATCGATGAGTTCCGCAAACATATTGAGCGCGACGCTGCCCTAGAGCGACGCTTTCAACCCGTCACCGTGAGCCCGCCCTCCGTGAGCGAGACCATTGAGATTCTCCAGGGGGTGCGCAGCCGTTACGAGCAGTTCCACCAGGTGAACTTTACTGATGCGGCGCTAGAGGCTGCTGCCAAGCTGTCGGATCGCTATATCAGCGATCGCCATCTGCCCGACAAGGCCATCGACCTGATCGATGAAGCAGGTTCCCAGGTAAAGCTGCGGTTCATGCCCAAGTATCCCTCTAAGGAACTCAAGCAGCAGCTGCGCCAGGTCAACAAAGAGCTGGATGAAGCTATTCAGCTGCAAGAGTTTCCCAAGGCCAAAACCCTGCGGGAGCAGCGGCAGGCGCTAATTCAGCAGCTCCAGGCCGACATTCCCGAGTACGGCGAGGCGGTGACCGATAGCTCACCAGCCCTGCCCAATGTCGATGAAGACAACATTGCCGACATCGTGGCCGCCTGGACGGGCATTCCGGTGAACCGGATGACCGAAACCGAGGCCGTGCGCCTGCTTCACCTCGAAGATGTGCTCCACGAGCGGGTGATTGGCCAGAACGAAGCCGTGGTTGCTGCCGCTAAAGCAATTCGTCGGGCGCGCTCGGGCTTAGCCAGCGGCGATCGTCCCATTGCTAGCCTGGTGTTTTCTGGCCCCACTGGGGTCGGTAAAACCGAGCTATCCAAGGCCTTAGCTGTGGCGCTATTTGGCTCTGAAGAGGCGATGATTCGCCTCGATATGTCGGAGTTCATGGAAAGCCACACGGTGTCGAAGCTGATTGGTTCGCCTCCGGGCTTTGTGGGCTATGACGAAGGCGGTCAGCTCACCGAAGCGGTGCGTCGCCAGCCCTATAGCGTCATCCTGATGGACGAGATCGAGAAGGCTCACCCCGAGGTCTTTAACGTGCTCTTGCAGGTGCTCGACGACGGGCGACTGACCGACGCCAAAGGACGGGTGGTGAGCTTCAAGAACACCTTAATCATCATGACCTCAAACATTGGCTCTCAAGTGATTGAGAAGGGCGGTGCTGGTCTGGGCTTTGACTTTGCTATCACCGACGCGGCCACTACCCAGTACAACAACATCCGCAACCTGGTCAATGAGGAGATGAAGCAGTACTTCCGTCCGGAAATGCTGAACCGGATCGATGAGATTATCGTCTTCCGTCAGCTCACCCGCGACGAGGTCAACCAGATTGCCGATCTGATGCTCGATCAGGTCAACCAGCGCATTGCCGATCGCCAAATGGCGGTCACCCTGTCCGACGCCTTTCGGACGCGGCTGGCAGGCGAGGGCTACGACCAGCGCTATGGGGCACGCCCCATGCGTCGGGCGATCGCTCGTCTGGTAGAAGACACCCTGGCCGAGGCTATTCTGTCTGGCACTCTAGAGGAGGGCGATCGCGCCCATCTCGACATTGACGAGGCCGGTAACCCCATTGTTACCCCCCAGCGCGAGCCAGCTCTGGTAGGATAACCCTGGACGTTGCTGCCAGTCTGCTGAACCATGGTGAATCTCCCCCCCGACCCGCCCAACCCGTCTGACGCTAGTCGCCGCGTCGGTGACACTGTGCCCCGTGCGCGTCGCACCCTTGAGCCTGACGAGCTGTTGGCGGTAGTGCTGGCCTTCTTGGGTATAGGCTCCATCCTGTGGTGGGGCCTGACCCGCAGCCAGGGGCTATTGGCTGACCCGGATCTGCTGTCGCGTCGGGTCGAGGAGCCGTCTTCCCTCGCCCAGGCAGAGCCGGAGGGGACGCAGGAAGATTTTGAACCGCGCACCTTTGAACGGGGCGATCGCCCTCAGCGGGAGATCCCTGCTGAGCGACCGAGTTTTGACCAGGAAGATCGGCGCTCTTCAGTGGTTCCTGGGGAATCACCGTCGGGTGTCGTGCTTCCAGTTAATCCTAATGAGGCGCCGAACGACCCCTCAACCGAGGTCGTTGAGTCTACTCAACCCATTGATATTTCTGACGTACCGACTACCCACTGGGCCTACCCCTTCATCAAGCCCATGTTTGATGCTGGATATCTGCCCGATTTCCCCGAGAGCAGCTTTCAGCCGGATCAACCCCTGACCCGAGCTGAGCTAGCAGCCTTCCTCAGCCAAGCCTTTGGGGATGTCCCACGAGAGGGCTCAGTGCGAGCCTTTGTCGACGTGCCCAGCAATTACTGGGCTGCCCCCGCGATCGATAGCGCTATCTCCCAGAACTTCATGAACGGCTACCCCGAGGGTGACTTTCGCCCCGATCAGGCGGTGCCCCGCTACGAGGTGCTAGTCTCCCTGGTCTCGGGTCTGGGACTGGCTGCCCCACCCGCACCAGACCAAACGCTACAAGCCTTTATTGACTCCGGTTCGCTGCCCGCCTGGGCTCGGCCCAAGGTGGCTGCCGCCGCCGAAAACACCCTGGTGGTGAACTACCCCAACCGCGACCAGCTCAAGCCAGCCCAGGCGGCTACCCGCGCCGAGATTGTGGCGATGATTCACCAAGCTCTGGTGCAGCAGGGTGAGCTACCGGCGGTGGAGTCGGAGTATGCGGTGCCCTAAGGGGTGGGGGGTGGATGGGTGAGGGGTTATTGCTCAATCACACAGCAAGATTGCTCAAGGCAGACTCAGGAGTCTGCTTCTAAACCCGCTAACTCCCTACCCCCTTCACATTTCCTTCATCCTCCGCTCCACTCAGCATAATTTCTATGCCTTGATCCCACCGTCTGATAGACTGGGAAATCGAGATGGGGAACGCGAAACCCACTAAATATAGGCAGTTTGGAGGATTGATCCCGTGGAAAGTACCCTCGGTCTTGAGATTATTGAGGTTGTCGAACAGGCTGCGATCGCATCGGCCCGCTGGATGGGCAAAGGCGAAAAAAACATCGCTGACCAGGTGGCAGTCGAAGCCATGCGGGAGCGCATGAACAAAATTCACATGCGCGGTCGCATCGTGATTGGCGAGGGCGAGCGGGACGATGCTCCGATGCTCTACATCGGTGAAGAAGTGGGCATTTGCACCCAGCCCAATGCTACCGATTTCTGCAACCCCGACGAACTGCTAGAAATTGACATTGCCGTTGACCCCTGCGAAGGGACCAACCTGGTTGCCTACGGCCAGAATGGTTCTATGGCCGTGCTGGCTATTTCTGAGAAGGGTGGTCTGTTCGCTGCCCCCGACTTCTACATGAAGAAGCTGGCGGCTCCGGCCCAGGCCAAGGGTAAGGTTGACATCAACAAGTCGGCCACCGAAAACCTGAAAATTTTGGGCGAGTGCCTCGATCGCGGCATTGATGAACTGGTTGTAGTGGTGATGAAGCGCGATCGCCACAACGACCTGATCAAAGAGATCCGCGATGCTGGCGCCCGCGTCAAGCTAATTGCCGACGGCGACGTCGGTGCGGCTATCGCCTGCGCCTTCTCTGGCACCAACACCCACGCGCTGATGGGCATCGGTGCTGCGCCCGAAGGGGTGATCAGCGCTGCAGCCATGCGCTGCCTGGGTGGCCACTTCCAAGGTCAGCTAATCTACGACCCCGCCGTGGTTAAAACCGGCCTGATTGGCGAAAGCAAGGAAGCCAACATTGCTCGCCTCAACGAAATGGGCATCACCGACATCGATAAGGTCTACGATGCTCACGAGCTGGCCTCGGGCGAAACCGTGCTGTTTGCTGCCACCGGCATCACCCCCGGCGAATTAATGGAAGGGGTGCGCTTCTTCCACGGCGGCATGCGAACCCAGTCGCTGGTCATCTCTAGCCAGTCCAAGACCGCTCGCTTTGTGGACACCATCCACATGGTTGACCAGCCCAAGGCTCTCCAACTGCACTAGGCGCTCTTGGGCCTAGCAGATGCTCGATTTGATCCCCCCTACCTCCTTAATAAGGAGGGTGAAGAGGCTGCCTTGAATAGCAGGCTCTGGAGGGTTCTAGCCCTGGCAAATAAACACTGATGGGCGCAAAAACGTTTTAGAGTACAGGTTAAATTCGTTAGCCTAGAGATGCGGGATCCTCGCATCTCTTTTTTTTGGCCTTGTTCACAGTTTTTGATGGACTTTTGTTGAGTTTCCTTGAGTCGGGTCCTGTTTATCTCTAAGTTCGAACATATTGGCAATTGTGTATGCAGCAATCTTGGGGCGGCCCTTTACAGGCGACCAGGCTCTCCCGAAGGATCTGTCAACACCATAAAATTAGGTGACTACTAAACGCGTGGAGGAAGAATGAATATCGCCGTAATTGGCCTGAGCCACAGAACCGCCCCGGTGCAAATTCGCGAAAAACTTAGCATTCCGACGGCTCAGACAGGTGATGCGATCGCCCATCTCACCCACTGTCCCCACATCGACGAAGTCTCCATCCTCAGCACCTGCAACCGTCTCGAAATCCACATCGTGACTGAGGAAACCGAGCAGGGCATTCGTGAAGTAACTCAGTTTCTCTCCGAGCACAGCGGCCTGCCCCTCCACGAGCTGCGCCAGCATCTGTTCATCCTGCTGCATCAAGATGCCGTCAACCACTTAATGCGGGTAGCAGCGGGCCTCGACAGCCTGGTGCTGGGTGAAGGGCAAATTCTTGCCCAGGTGAAGCACGCCCACCAGCTGGCCCAGCAGCACAAGAGCATTGGCCGGGTGCTAGACCGCCTGTTGAAGCAATCCCTCACCGCTGGCAAGCGCGTACGCAGCGAGACCAGCATTGGCACTGGAGCCGTCTCCATTAGCTCCGCCGCCGTAGAGCTGGCCCGCATGAAGGTGCCCCACCTGAACAGCTGCCACATCAACATTCTGGGCGCGGGCAAGATGGCTCGTCTGCTGGTGCAGCACTTAGTTTCTAAAGACGCCTCCTGCACCATCACCATTCTCAACCGCACCATCGATCGCGCCAACGAGCTGGCCAAGCAGTTCCCTGATGCCAACATTCGCACGGGCACCCTCGACTTGATGCTGGAGACGGTGGAAGCCTGCGACGTGGTGTTTACCTGTACTTCGGCCACCGAGCCAATTCTGGATCGCGACAATCTGGCTCCGCTAGTTAACAATCGCACCCTGATGGTGTTCGACATCTCGGTGCCCCTCAACGTTCACACCAACGCCAATGAGCTGGACAACGTCCACGCCTTTAACGTAGATGACCTAAAAGCCGTGGTAGCCCAAAACCAGGCTAGCCGTCGCCGCATGGCTATGGAGGCCCAGGTGCTGCTCGACCAGGAGGTAGAGAGTTTTATGGACTGGTGGCGTTCCCTCGACACTGTGGGTACGATCAGCAGCCTGCGGAGCAAGGTCGAGACCATTCGCGAGCAGGAGCTAGAGAAGGCTCTGTCGCGCCTAGGTAGCGAGTTTGCCGAAAAGCATCAGGAGGTGATCGAGGCCCTCACCCGGGGCATCGTCAACAAGATTCTCCACGACCCTATGGTGCAGCTGCGCGCCCAGCGCGACATTGAGGCCCGCAAGCGCGCTATGCAGACCCTCCAGGTGCTATTTGACCTAGAGACTACTTCCAACGAGAAGTACAGCTAGCGTCATTAGCAACCAAGTTTTCAGGGCAAGCGAAAGATCTCAGGGCTGCTAAGGCTCTGGGATCTTTCGCTTGTCACCAGAACGTCCAACAGGCGATGTAATATATCCAGCATCCCAATGTTGGCTTAAGCGTACATGGCAACTCCCTTTCGCGTTGGTGTGGCAGGCCCGGTGGGCTCAGGCAAGACAGCCCTGGTTGATAGCCTATGCAAGGCGCTGCGCGATCGCTACTCCATCGCCGTAGTCACCAATGATATTTACACCCAAGAAGACGCCCAGTTCTTGGTGCGCAGCCAGGCGCTCAGCCCCGATCGCATCGTCGGGGTCGAAACCGGCGGTTGCCCACACACCGCCATCCGCGAAGATGCCTCAATGAACCTAGTGGCGATCGAAGATCTTGAAGCCCGTTTCAATCCCCTCGATCTGGTGTTTGTGGAGAGCGGCGGCGACAACCTGGCTTCCACCTTTAGCCCTGAACTGGTCGATTTGACCCTATATGTTATCGATGTAGCAGCTGGGGACAAAATTCCCCGCAAGGGCGGGCCGGGAATCACTAAATCTGACTTTTTGGTGATTAACAAAATTGATTTGGCTCCAATGGTGGGTGCCAGCCTAGAGGTGATGGAGCGAGACACTCTCAAGATGCGGGGCGATCGCCCTTTTGGTTTCACCAACCTCAAAACCCAGGCGGGTCTGACCGCTATTATCGACTTCATTAGCTACCACGCGGCGGTTGAACCAGTGGCGTCAGTTCCTTAGCTGAAGAGGGTTTGAGAGCGTAGTGCAGAGCGTTGGCAAAGCTCGGTTTGGGTGTAGAACCGAAATATTTCTGGCGATCACCCTAAAATCCGCCTTTAGAAAGAGGTCATTCTAGGTTGTACATCTCAGAAACGTTACAAAGAAGTTGAGGCATTTGGTACCCTAGGCTACATTTACTGCCAATCACACCTCCTAATATCCACTCTGACGGTCTACGTAATTTCTCGATCAGACAAGTCTTCCATTAAAGAGTCAGGAGCGAGGTTGAATGGTAACTCGATTTAATCGACGTAAGTTTTTGGTGTACGGGTCTGCGACCCTGGGCACCTCTCTGCTGCTCAAAGCCTGTGGCGGCAGCACCACCACCGATACCAGTTCCACCGATGCGGGCACCGACGACACTGCCGCCGCCGATGGCGAAACCATCAAGGTGGGCATTCTTCACTCCCTCAGCGGCACCATGGCCATCAGTGAAACAACTGTGGTCGATGCTGAGATGCTAGCCATTAAAGAAATCAACGCCGCTGGTGGCGTCTTGGGCAAGCAAATTGAGGCCGTCACAGAAGATGGCGCTTCTGACTGGCCTACCTTTGCTTCAAAGGCCGAAAAGCTGATTGATGACGACCAAGTGGCCGTCGTGTTTGGCTGCTGGACCTCAGCTAGCCGTAAGGCCGTGCTGCCCGTGTTCGAGTCAAAAGACCACATGCTGTGGTACCCCGTGCAATACGAGGGCCAAGAGTGCTCTAAGAACATCTTCTACACCGGGGCGGCCCCCAACCAGCAGATTGAGCCGGCGGTAGATTGGCTGCTCGAGAACAAGGGCAAAGACTTCTTCCTGGTGGGTTCTGACTACGTCTTCCCCCGCACCGCCAACACCATCATCAAAGAACAGCTAAAGGCTAAGGGCGGCAACACCCTGGGTGAAGACTATCTGCCCTTGGGCAACACCGAAGTCACCCCCATCATTACCAAAATTAAGGCTGCCATGCCCGACGGCGGCGTGATTTTCAACAGCCTCAACGGTGACAGCAACGTGGCCTTCTTCAAGCAGCTTCAGGGCGCGGGCATGGGGCCAGACCTCTATCCTGTGATGTCGGTGAGCGTGGCAGAAGAAGAAGTTCGCCAGATTGGCCCCGAGTTTCTGGTGGGCCACCTGGCATCCTGGAACTACTTCCAAACCGTTGAAACCCCCGAAAACGAAAAGTGGGTCGCCGACTTCAAAACCGAGTTTGGCGATGACCGAGTGACCAACGACCCCATGGAAGCCGCCTACATCATGGTTTACCTGTGGAAGCAGGCTGTAGAAGCCGCTGGCACCTTTGAAATTCCTGAGGTGCGAGCGGCGGCCTACGGTCAGAGCATGGCGGCCCCCGAAGGTACTGTGACGATGAACGCTAACCACCACCTGTCTAAGACTGTGCGGCTTGGGGAAGTCATGGATGACGGCATGTTCAAAATTGTGTCGGAAACCGACGGCCCGATTGATCCGGAGCCCTGGAACCAGTTTGTGCCTGACACCATTGGTTTTGCCTGTGACTGGTCTGACCCCGCTAAGGGCGGCAAGTTTGAGGTCTAGGGCTAGGCTGTAGCCGCGATCGCGGTGCTGTCGAACGGTAGTTTGGCGGGGGTGCAGCAAGCTGTATCCCCGCTCTTCGTATAGGGTCGATCAGATTTTTAGGTAAGCACCTATTCTTGCTATTCGGTGGGTTGCTAGAAGATTGAACCCCTCAGCCTAGAGCTTTGGACTTTTGCCTAGCTAATTTCCCAAACGGGTAAAGGGTTGAAACAGCCCCCAGTGACGGTAAAAATCAAACCTTTAAGCAGGCGAAAACTGTAAAAGGTGAACATTTCTTCTTTGTGGGGCGCCTTAGTATTCCACTGAGATTGTGCCCGGTTCTTTTGGTGGGCCAATTAACATTTGTTAAGTAGCGCGTTGTTCCTAAATCGGTAAAGGCTGTGTTGGAAGGCTTAATTGGTGGCCTTTTTAATGGCATTAGCATTGGTGCGGTGCTATTGATTGTGGCGTTGGGCTTAGCCATTGTATTTGGCTTGATGGGGGTCATTAATCTGGCCCACGGCGAACTGATGATGTTTGGGGCTTACACCACTTTTGTGGTGCAAAATGTGGCAAAAAGCATTGGGGGGATTGCTCCCGATCTATACATTTTTGCGGCCCTGCCTCTGGCATTTTTGGTGGCCGCATCGCTGGGCTTGCTGCTAGAACGAACGGTGATTCGCTATCTCTATGGACGTCCCCTGGAAACGCTGCTGGCCACCTGGGGGGTGAGCCTGATTTTGATTCAGTTCATCCGCAGCGTGAGCCTGCCGATGGTGATTGGCCTGGGCATTTTTGCGGTGTTGTTCTTGGTCGGTCGCTGGGTGCTGACGCGCTACACCGACTGGGAGCGCATTCAATCCTGGGCAAACCCGGTGTTTTTGGGGCTGTCGGCGGCGATCGCAGTGCTGGCCTGGATTTTGATTGGCAACGCTGGCAGTGCTAAGTTCTCGCGGGCCTGGTTTAGCACCCGCAACGTCGATGTCACGCCGCCCAGCTGGCTGCGAGGCGGTATCACGCTGGGCAATACGCTGCAATTTCCCTCCGCCCGACTGTTCATTATTGTGCTCACCATTCTTTGCCTAGTGGCGGTTTACTGGTTTCTCAACGGCACGGCATGGGGACTACGGATTCGCTCTGTGACCCAAAATCGGGGCATGAGTGCCTGCTTGGGTATTCCAACTGGGCAGGTGGATGCGATTACGTTTGCTTTGGGGTCTGGGCTGGCGGGGATAGCCGGGTGCGCGGTGACGCTGCTAGGTTCGGTGGGCCCTAACCTGGGGGCCAACTACATTGTCGATGCCTTCATGGTGGTGGTGGTGGGCGGGGTCGGCAAGCTGGTGGGCAGCATTGTGGCGGCGCTCGTGATTGGCATTACGACCTACCTTGTTGGGTCGGGCACGATGGCGCTGCTGTTTCCGCCTACAGGCTTCTTTCAGCCCGCGATCGACTTCTTCACGTTCTTTGCCACAACCAGCATGGCCAAGGTGATGGTGTTTGCGTTGATTATTGCCTTTTTGCAGGTGCGGCCCGCTGGGCTGTTCCCGCCGAAGGGCCGTTCGGTGGAGCTATAGGGCTATGACTACAGATATGGCCGTTCAACCGCGCCGCGCTGCTAAGGCCAGCCAAAAGCGCAAGTTTATGATTGAGGCGATCGCGGTCATTGCGATCGCCCTCATTCTGATTTTGATCATGCCAATGCTGCTGACGGGCTTTCGGCTGAATCTGCTGGGGCGCTTTTTGGCCCTCGGTATAGTGGCTTTGGGGGTCGATTTAATCTGGGGCTTCACGGGCCTGCTCAGTCTGGGCCACGGCATCTTCTTTGGCCTGGGGGGCTATGCCTTTGCCATGTACCTAGAGTTAAATACTCTGGGCGAGGGGCAACTGCCAGAGTTCTTTGGGCTCTACGGGGTGACGGAGTTGCCCTGGTTTTGGCAGCCGTTCAACTCGCTACCGTTTACGCTGCTAGCGATTTTTACCATACCGGCGATCGTGGCGGGGCTGCTGGGCTATCTGGTGTTCCGCAACCGCATTCGCGGGGTCTACTTCTCGATTTTGACCCAGGCCGCCCTGGTGGTGTTTTTTAACCTGTTCAATGGTCAGCAAAAGTTGATCAACGGCACCAACGGTCTTAAAACCTCCACCTCAGTGTTCATGAATCAGCAGGTGGGTAGCGACGGCATGCGGATGTTCTTTTACATCAGCACCGTCATTGCGCTGATCGCCATGTATGCCCTCTGCCGTTGGCTCACCAGCGGGCGCTTTGGCCGCATGCTAGTGGCCATTCGCGACGACGAAAACCGGGTGCGCTTTTCGGGCTATGACCCAACGGCGTTTAAGGTGCTAGTGTTTGCGGTCTCCGGGGCGATCGCGGGCATTGCCGGTGCCCTCTACACCGTGCAATCTGGCATTATCTCGCCCCAAGTCATGGATATCGCCTTCTCCATCGAGATGGTGATCTGGGTAGCCGTGGGTGGGCGCGCCACGCTGGTGGGTGCCGTGCTGGGTGCCGTGCTGGTGAACATGGCCCGTAGCCTGCTCAGCGAGCGCTTTCCTGACGTGTGGCTGTTTTTCCAAGGGGCGTTATTCCTGATTGTGGTGACGGCTTTGCCGGACGGCATTATTGGCTGGGGTCGTCGCCAATTTGGCTCTGTGGTTAGCTCGGCCCTAGGCATCACCCCTACAGATGTGCCCTACGCCAGTGATAGCGATTCGGTAGTCGAAGCTGTCCCCGAGTTTGCTGAAAAGTAGTCTGCTGAAAAGTAGGGTGGGCATTGCCCACTATATTAATTAAGGCTTCCACAGCTTAGCTAAGGCAATAACCCCTTACATGGGCATTGCTCACCGAACTCAGCAATAACCCGATCAGCGCCACAGATCAATGGTGGGCAGTGCCCACCCTACCCATCCACCCCCCACCCATAATGAGCACCAAAGTCCTAGAGATTAAAGACGTCACCGTCAGTTTCGATGGGTTTAAGGCCATCAACAACCTCAACTTCAGCATGGATGAAGGCGAGCTGCGGGTGATTATTGGCCCCAACGGCGCAGGCAAAACTACTTTCTTAGACGTCATTAGCGGCAAAACCAAACCCACCGAGGGCGCAGCCTACTTTAAAGGTCAAGATCTGCGCAAATATAAAGAGCACGAGATTTCTCGCCTGGGCATTGGGCGCAAGTTTCAAACTCCCCGCGTCTACCTCAACCTCACCCCCCGCGAAAACCTCGATCTCTCCTGCAATCGCAACAAAAACGTCTTCTCCACGCTGTTCAAAAAGGCCCCGCCCGCCGAAAAGCGCACCGTGGGAGGTCTGCTCGAAACCATCGGCCTTGACCACAAGGCCGATATTCCTGCCGCGCTGCTTTCCCACGGCGAGAAGCAGTGGCTTGAGATCGGTATGCTGGTGGCCCAGTCGCCCGATCTGCTGCTGGTGGATGAGCCAGTGGCGGGCCTCACTGACGAAGAAACTGAACAGACCGGCAAGCTGCTGATGTCGTTAGCTGAAAGCCACTCCATTGTGGTGATTGAGCACGACATGGAGTTTGTGCGCCAGATCGCCCGCCAGGTGACCGTGCTGCACCAGGGCAGCGTTCTCTTTGAGGGCACCATGGATCAGGTGCAGACCGACCCCAAGGTGATTGAGGTCTACCTGGGCAAAGAAACCGGCCTCACCCCCGAGCAAATGCTGCTGCTGCGCATTGCCGCCACCATGGCCTGGGCCGACGACAACTTTGCCGATGTGCAGCAGGCGGTGATTCTCGATCGCCTCAGCCGCAAGTTTGCCCACGCTCCCGAAGAGCAGGCCGAACTGCGCGACGATCTGAAGAACCTGCTGGCCACCGAGATTCCCCTAGAAGACCTGGTACCTCAGCTCACCACTCAAGCCCAGCGTGAAGAAGCGCTCATGCTCAGCTACGAGGTGATTAGCTCGAACCAGATCAATCAAACCGAGGCGGCAGTCTACCAAAAACTGCTGAATTTGCTGGGCCTACCACCGGAGACCGTCAGCCGCCTAGAAGCTGCCGCCTTAGAAGAATTGGCCGCTCGGGGGTAGGGAGTGAGGGATAAGGTGATCGGGCCCTTCCTTGCCCCCCCGCCCCCCTACCCGCCTACCCATCCACCCCCTACCCGTCCACCCTCTTACTCTCACTCCCCATGACCACCACCCTCCCCGCCCCAGCACTCCAAGACCCCATGACCGCGCCCATGCTTGAGGTCTCGGGGCTGAACTTTTACTACGGCGAAAGCCACATTCTCCGCGATGTGAGCATGACTATCCCCAAGGGGCAAATGGTCTGCTTAATCGGCCGCAATGGCGTCGGCAAAACCACCATGCTTAAAAACATCATGGGAGTGCTGCGGCCGCGCAGGGGTGAAATTCGCTTTGAGGGGCAGGTGGTGAATAGCTTTCCCCCCGATCGCCGGGCGCGGTTAGGCATTGGCTACGTTCCCCAGGGCCGAGAAGTGATTCCGAGGCTGACGGTGCGAGAGAATTTGCTCATTGGCCAGGAGGCCTTAGGCAGCCGCGGCAAGGCGCAGAAAGAAGTGCCCGAGGAGATCTACGAGCTGTTCCCCGTGCTCAAGGACATGCTCGATCGCATGGGGGGTGACCTCAGCGGTGGTCAGCAGCAGCAGTTGGCGATCGCCCGCGCCATCATGGGCCAGCCCAAACTGCTCGTGTTGGATGAACCCACCGAAGGCATTCAGCCCTCGATCATTCTCGACATTGAGGCGGCGGTGAAGAAGATTATTAAAACCACCGGCATCTCGGTGCTGCTAGTGGAGCAGCACCTGCACTTTGTGCGCCAGGCCGACTACTACTACGCCATGCAGCGGGGCGGCATTGTGGCCAACGGCCCCACCAGCGAGCTCACCAACGACATCATTCAAGAGTTCTTAGCCGTGTAGCGGCTTTGGGTAGTTCATCCCAAGGGCGTAAAAAACGTGATGGGGCAAAGGTTACCGCCTTTGTCCATTGTCATGGTGACTGTGAAAACGCTTCATTTTGTCCATCAGCGGTCCACGCCAATGCGTCCGATAGTGCAGCTCTTGCCGGTCGGTTGAGGCATTCTGCTCTACCTTAGGTCGCGATGACTATACGCCTTTGCGCTGCTCAGTTTTTGTCAGGTTTAGTACTAGGAGCCTCAACGCAGTGGCCATCGCTGTGGTTTTGCGATCGCCTGCTTGTCACTGGGTCGAAATAGCGACAGTTGCTCTAGTCACGATGTTGTCACTTTTGAATTTTATGATCGGTATAACCCATTGTTCAAGCCGAAACCTAATAGCTGTTGAGAGCTTTTTATTATGCAAAATTACTATCCTTGGAATACTCAGGCTCTAGTAGATTGGCTCAATCAAGAACTTCGTTACCGCACAAGACAAGACTTAGAAGGCGTATTAAGCGTAGAACGACATGTAATTAAAGCTTGGCTCACCAAACCTTCGCCTGCTATTACCCTGACTCATCTGCGGGCGATCGCTGAATACAAAGGCTCAAGTTTAGACCAAACCATCAGCTGGCTTGGGTTACAGCCCGCCCACATACAAGAACTTGTTAACCAAGATGCTTCAGGGGTTAGATCGAGTCTTCGGTAACAATTTAGCGACAACTAGATTTGGGGGTTGGGACAAGGGTTTAAAAATATAAGGGATTGATCGAGAATCGATCTCTCAAATTTTTGGCAACAACTCCTTATGACCAGCAGATTTGGATCGATTGATGGCACCGATTTTTTTCGCTGCGACGTCTGTGCTGGGCTGCGATCGCCGCTCTAATGACGCTGGTTATTTTAATCCTGAGCAGTCGCTCCTCGCTCACTAAGGCGGATGCACCCAATGCCAATCCGCCTGAAACCGCTGCTGTGCCTTTCTGGGTTGGGGCCGATGCTGGCACTACTTCCCGAGGGTGGGCCGCCGCTCCACGTGCATGAGCATGAGGACGAGCTGTTTTACATTCTCAAGGGCACCTATGAGTTTCGCTTTGGCGACGAAACCGTAGTCGCTAGCCCAGGGGATTTTGTGCATCTGCCAGCCCACATTCCCCACACTTTTCGCAACATCGGCTCTGAGCCTGGCATGGCAATGAACACCATGACCCCCGGCGGATTTGAGCAATTCTTTGTTGAGATTGATCAACTGCCCAAGGAACAACCCCTCGATCGCAGTCAGGTCGCTGCGGTCGCCAGCCGCTATGGTCTACAGTTCCTGCCAGAGTCGTCGTAGCGCTGTCTGTTACACAGTTCTGTTGGGTCGCTTCTGAATCGGCAGGATAAACGCCATTTGCCCTAGCTAGGGACCTGTCTTCGACTTAGGTGTATTGAATTCGAACTGGCTATCCCTTGCTCTATGTCACCGCCAAAGAGACCAAGCTACAGCTAATTCAAACCCGATTTTCGGGACTGATTGGGCAGCCTATTTTGGGCTATGAGCTGGCCCAGATGTGGTGTGACGACGACCAACAGTGGAGCGACTGGATGGATTTGCCGCTGTTTTTAACTGTGGGCAGCTCCACTCTGTCGATCCCCTGGCAAAAGTTTGATGACCTGGCCATTGAGGTGGGCCGGGTGCTGCCCTTTTCCCTCGGCGGATCAACGGTGCGCTGGCTGTGGGAAGGGATGGCGGTACTCGATGCCATTCTCGGTGACACCGTTGCCGCTGTTTCCCTTGGCCGCGGGCAGATGTCTATCGGCGGCAGCGAGCTTGAAATTTGGACGCGCCTGCTGATTACCCTCGACAGCGGCACCACCCTAGATGTGTTTAATGCCCTAGATGAAAACGGCATTGCCCTGGTTACGCTGGAGCCTGGGGATGAGGTTATCCGGGCAGTGGGATTGCAACCCTAGAAATTGCTTACACAGCATGGGCACAGTTCTGGTGAGGCCAGGTGACTAGGAACTGTGCAGCTTTGGAGCATGTAGTGGTTTAGCGGAACAGTAGGGGCAGCCCAACTGGCGTAGCTGCTCTAGCTGGCTCTTGGTCTGAACCCCTTCGGCGATTCAGCCTAGCCGTGAGGTGTCGAAACCGCTACCAGATCTGCCTCAACCTCTTGGCGCAGACGAGCCAGGGTGGCCGAGCTCTGGGTATCGTTGAGCAGGGCTGCCAGAGTCGCACTGACCCCCTCTGGCCCCCAGGTGCAACCCTGCTCTAGGTAAGTTTTAGCGGCCTGGCCAACCGTATATGCCCCATACCCAGCGGCGCTAGCCTGGGCGGTGATGGCCCCCGCCAAAGCAGCTACCCCTGAGGCGCTATCCACCAGGGTGACCAGAGCGGCGGTGGTTTTGCCCGCCCCCAGCAGCCCGCTGCCCAACTCACTCAGCAGCAGAGTGCCCGAGCTTTTCAGAATCGCCCGCCATAGCCGCCCCGCCTCGTGACCCGTAATCGGGAAGCCGTAGAGGCGCGCCAGGGTGCGAATCATCACCAGGTCAATCAGCACGCCACCCAGTAGGTCGAGGCCCGCGATCGGATTGAGGGCCACAGCGGCGGCTTTGTACTTGGCAAACTGCCAGATGGTTTCGTCGGCGCGATCGCTGTGCAGACGGCTGACATGGCCCACCATATCGCCCTCAATCGAGCGGGCGTGGCGCAAGGCATTGAGGGCTACCAGGGCAGAGCCATCCTGGCCCACGATTGCCAACAGCGCTCGGCGCAGCGGCTCAATCTGAGGAGGCTGAGGTTCCCACTCGTCGCTGGTGCGACCATCGGGCCATTCCACCCGCACCTGAAGTGGGGCCGGACTGGCAGCCACCATGACGACCTCTTCTACAGCCAGCTTGGCCCCTGGGGTGCTTCGGCCTAGCTCAGCCCGCAGACTATTGAGGGTGTCGTATACCGTTTGTCGGTCAACTTCTGGATACAGATCAATTTTGTTGAACACCAGCAGCAGTGGCTTGTGCCCGCGCTGTAGCTCTGCCAGGGCATCGTACTCAAGCTGGGTAATCTCCCCCGCGACCACAAACAAAATCAAATCGGCCTGGATGGCTACGGTCTGAGCCATATCGGCGCGAATATCGCCGCCAACCTCGTCCAGGCCGGGGGTATCCACCAGCTCAATTTGCCAAGGCAGGTCGCTGTCCACCTCGGGCTGCCAGTACACCGACCGGGGCCAGCGGGTGACCCCATGTAGCGGGCCGGTTTCGAGAATGTTTTCTCCTACCAGGGCGTTGATGACCGCCGACTTGCCTCGGCTCACCAGGCCAAACACCGCCACCCGCAGGCAGCGCGACTCCAGCTTGGCGTTGAGGCTTTCGAGTTGGCCAAGACCCTGTTTCACCGCCGCCTGGTGGGGGTTGGCGCTGCCCTGTACCGCTGTGGAGTAGCGAGCAACTGCCTGGCTGAGGGTTTGGCGGGCGCGGGAGAGGAGGGGGGAGGGGGGCATGGGGGTGGGGAGTGAGGGGTGGGCGGGTAGGGGGTGGGAGAGATGGGTAGGGGGTTAATTTTGGGGCGGGGTGGGTTCGAGGGGGATGGCGATCGCGGGGATGGTTTCGGTGATCGCATTGAGAGCAATCGGGTCAAGGTCGAGGGGTAGGGCGGTGCTGGCGGGGAGTTGGGCGGGGGTGGGCTTGAGAATGTCGATGCCCTGTTTGGCAAGGGTTTGCAGCAGGCTGAGCTGGCGGTTTTGTCGGATGGTGGTTTGCAGGCGCTGGGCGATCGCGTCCCACGATAGTTCGCTGGTGGGGGTGCCAGCCAGGGCGGCTTGCTCAAAGTAGTCAACTAGGCTGAGGCCGGCCATGCGGGTGAGGTAGGCGGCGCTGAGCCCCTGCACCAGCCCCCCGGCCAGGTAGGTGGCGAAGTGGCTCTTGAGGACGGCGGTGAGCACCTGGGTCGAGAGTTCGACCAGGCCCAGCTTGACGGTGAGGCTAGCCAAGGTACCAGCGGCGGTTTTGGCCTCGTTGAGGGTGAGGTTAAAGCCGTAGATTTTGCCCAGGTCAAGAATCAGCTGGCCGTTAATGGCGACGGTGGCCAGCAGGTCGAGGGTGGGCACGGGGTTAGCAAAGGCGGCTGCTCCGGCCACCCACTGGAGCTGGTCAATCAGGGGCAGGGCGCGATCGCGGCGCAGGCGGTTGAGGTCGGTTTGCACCTGCTGGCGCAGGGCTTGGCTGCGACGCAGTACCGTGGCGGCGACCAGGGTTGACCGTTCAGCCACCAGAGCGCGATCGAGGGCAGTTCGGAGTCCAGCGATCGCAGGCTCGGGCGTTTCCATGGTTTCGGTAAACGTGCCGTCGGCCTGGTGGCGGCGCACTTTAATGGAGCGGGGAGCAGCGGCGGCGGTGACGACGGGCACTGTGGCGGGCAGGGTTGCCACCCGCTGCTGAAGCTGGGACAAAATGGTTTGCTGGTCGACAGCGTCGTAGTGGTCGTGCTTGTTGAAGACCAGCACTGCTCCCTGACCGGCGATCGCACGCTCCCGCAGCAGGGTGAGGGCGCTGTCGGTAATGTCGCCGTCGGTGATTAGCAGCAGGCCGTCGTAGTCAAGCCAGTTGGGAGTGGCGGTTAGGGCTACTTCTTCAAAGCTTAAGCACGGATCTTTCTCAACGGCCTCGTCGGCTTGGACGGTGAGCAAGGTGAGCAAAATGGTTTTGCCGGTGCGGGGTTCACCTGCGAGCGCCACCCGCAACGTCTGGCGATCGAGTTCTGCCCCCAGAGCCTTGTGTTTCTGGCGATAGGTGGTGAGCGGCGCAGAGACCTGGGCTACCTGATCGGCTGACTCAGCTTCCTGAGCCAGGGTGTCGATCAGGGCCGACAGCGTTGCTAGCTCAATCTCAACCCGAGAGCGATCGACCACGGGGGGCGCAATGGGCTTGGGGGCCACTGGCATAGGTACGCCTCGCCGCCACCACCACAGCCCCGAGCCCATTGCAATGGCGCTGAGCAGTGTCGAGCTGTCCAACGGGTTGATGTGGGTGCTGCCCAGCAGGGCAAGGGTGGCAGAAAGGCCCAATCCGCCCACCAGCAGCGGTCGCTTCAGCAGCGCTGGCAAAGCTAGCATCGGGTTCAGCTGAGGGAAGGTTCTTGCCGCGTTGGTGCCCGTAGTCTCTCTATCTATATTGCTGGCGATGTTGTCTTTGCCCGTTAACCCTAGCCCCATGGCCTACTGCCTTTCCATATAGGTTGTAATTAAGCGGTGATGACGGCTCAATGCGACCGATCGTTTCCCCTGGTTCACCCGAAGTTGAATCGCGATCGCCACCATCATTGCGTCAGCCAGCTTCGAACCCTGGGGAACAGCCTGCCCTAACTTTGGTGTCCGCTTTACTATTGTCGCAAAGGGGTTAGCATTCCTCCAGTAGGGTCTTCCTCCCCATTGGCGGCGTAGATGCCCGCCCAGGGTACCCATGAAGCGGTCGGTAATCCTACTGTAAACTGGTGTAGCGATCGCTCTGGCAGACTGGCTGCCTATTTTCAGCCCTGAATTGTTCCAAATCTATGCACCCTACCCTGATCCCTGGTACCACCCTTCAGAACCGCTACCGTGTGCTGCAAGAGCTGGGTCACGGTGGCTTTGGGCGCACCTACTTAGCCGAAGACCTGGGCCGCTTTAACGAACGCTGCGCCGTTAAAGAACTCGAACCCCAGCAGGGCGAGCAGTTTTCTGACAAGGCGCTGCAGCTGTTTCAGCGCGAAGCCGCCATTCTCTACAGCATTGAGCATCCCCAGATTCCCAAGTTTCAGGCCATTTTTGAGGAAAACCAGCGCCTGTTCCTGGTGCAGGACTATATCGACGGTGTCACCTACCGCGACCTGCTCAACCAGCGGGTTCAGCAGGGTATGGCCTTCTCAGAGGCCGGGGTGCGGCAGTTTTTGCAGCAGATTTTGCCGGTGCTAGCCCACATCCACAGCAAAGGCATTATTCACCGCGACATTAGCCCTGACAACGTCATGCAGCGCCGGGCCGATACCCTGCCGGTGCTGATCGACTTTGGGGTGGTAAAAGAAGTCGTCACCCGCATTCAGCCGCCGGGCACCCTGAGTCAGGCCACCTCGGTGGGCAAGCTGGGCTATGCCCCCAGCGAGCAAATGCAGTCGGGCCGGGCCTACCCCAGTAGCGACCTCTATGCCCTGGCCGTCACCGCCATTGTGCTGCTCACCGGCAAAGAACCCCAGGAAATTTTTGACGACGTCAACCTCAGCTGGCATTTGCCCAACACCCTCAGCCCTGGCCTAATTCAGGTGTTGCGAAAGGCCACCAGCTACCGACCGGGCGATCGCTACCAATCGGTGAGCGAAATGGCCCAGGCCCTCGGGGCCGTGGGCACAGCGCCTAGTACTGTCGCTGCCCCGCCACCTTCCCAAGTGCGAACGGTGGCCGTGGGAAGACAGTATCAGCCGACCAAGGCCGTTGCGCCAACCCAGGCCCCCAACTACACAGCCCCGGTGCCCATTGCCGAGCCCGCCTCCGTGTGGGAAAACCCCTGGGCCGTGGCCGTGATCGGAGGCATTTTGGCCCTGCTGGCGGGCCTTGGTGGCTGGACGCTGGTGAGTGTGCTCAACCGCACCCCAGCCCCTACTCCAGTACCCAGCCCCGAGATCACCCTTGACCCCCAACAGCCCCAACCGACTCCCGAACCCACCGCTGAGCCCACCCCCGAAACTAGCCCGGTTGAGTACAGCCAAAATCTGTCGATCGCACCGGGGAGCGATCGCACCGTCAGGGGCAGTTTGCGCAGCAATGAAACTATTAACTACCGCCTCAACGCCGCTGCTGGTCAGGTGCTCTTAGCTCGCATGACCGGCGAAGGGGTGCTGATCACCGTGCTTACCCCCGAGGGAGAGCCGGTCGACAGCTCGGCCCAGCGCGTGCTTAATTGGCAGGGCATTCTACCAGCTAATGGCGAATACATTGTGCAGCTGCGCCCGGTTCAGGGTCTAGAGCAGAGCGACTATGAGCTAGAGGTCAGCCTCAGCGACCAGCCTGACCCCGAAGCCACGGCTGAGCCCGAGCCCGAGCCCAGCGTTGAGCCACCCCCGACGGTTGAGCCTGAGCCTGAGCCTGAGCCGGGGCCAAACCCCGACGCCAACGTGGTTGAGCAGCAGGTGCGAATTCCGCCCGGGCAAACCAGCGTACAGGTGTCGGGCCAGGTCAACGAAGCTCGCTCTCGCCGCTATATCATCAATGCTCAGGAGGGACAGGTGTTGGCCCTCGAGCTACCCAGCGTCAGCGGCCCGGTCACCCTTGACGTGCGCTTTCCCAATGGCGAGCTGATTCCTGACGCGTCGCGGGTGCTGTCGTGGCAGGGTCAGCTGCCCAGCAGCGGCAACTACATTGTGGATGTGTCGTCGCCCCGCCCGTCTAACTACGTGCTGACGATATCGGCAAACTAGGGGTGATGTAGAGGTTCAAGGTTTAGGGTTCAAGGTTCAGGGGGCAGCCTTAGACCTTGAACCCTAAACCGATTCCTTGACTCAAGTTTTTTCTAAAAGGGCATATGGTTTCTTTGAATGTGCTACTGGTAGCCGGTACCGACACCGAAGTGGGCAAAACCGTTCTCACCAGTGCTCTATTGGCCTACTGGCAGCAGCATCGGCCAGATCAGGCTCCGGCGGTGCTGAAGCCGTTTCAGTCTGGCGTGGGCGATCGCGAGCTGTACCAGCGCCTCTTTTTTCCTGACACAAGTTTGGAGGCCATTACGCCCCAGTACTTTGATGCGCCCCTGGCCCCACCCCTGGCCGCTGCCCTAGAGGGGCGCTCGGTGGATCTCACCTCGGCCTGGCGCACTTTGGAAACCGCTACCCAGCAAAACCCCTGGGTTTTAGTTGAAGGTTTGGGGGGGCTGGGGTCACCAGTCACCTACGAACTCACCGTGGCTGACCTGGCGGCGGCTTGGCACCTGCCGGTGGTGCTGGTGGTGCCGGTCAGGCTGGGGGCGATCGCCCAGGCGATCGCTAACGTAGCCTTGGCTCGGCAAAACGCTATCGACCTGCGGGGCATTGTGCTCAATTGCCCTCAGCCCTGTACCCCTGAGCAGATCGATCAGTGGGCGCCAGCGGGGCTGATCGCCAGCCTAGCCCAGATTCCTGTGCTGGGCACGCTGCCCTACCTGCCTACCCCAGAGTCACCGGCGGCCTTGGCGGCGGCGGCGGCCAATCTAGAGTTAGAGGCACTCTATCCAGCATCGGCACTGAACCTAGCAAAAAGCCGCTAGGTTTAGTCCTAGCGGCCGGTGGCGGTAGCAGCAGTTAACTAATTTAAGCGTTCACTCCGGTATGAAACCCGGTGGTCACGGCCTTTGTTTTAAGGTCAAGAACAGTTATTTTGGCAAGCTCAACAGCAACCCCAACTCGATCTTCAGGGAAACAGTCGCGACTGCCCTTTTTGCACTCAGCCATGGTTTCGACAATGGGGACTGTAGCGGCAGAGTCGGTTGGCAGAGTCGGAGGTAGCTGAAAAAACATAGTTAATTCCTATAGTCGCCCTGATGTGGTCGTAATTTTAGCCAAGTTGGCGATCGCAGAGGACTATCACTTTAGCTAGAAGCCCTAGCGCTGTTACAAAGCTTAAAACTTCCCTCAAAGTTGCAAGAAAAGAGCTTAAGCGTCTAGTGAACCTGAGGAATAATTCTCAGGCTGCACCTTCACGCCCCTAGGCAGACAGGCTCCCATAAACAATGAAAAGCGACGGGCTGCCTCCCGCAAAACAGAACGAAGGCGTTGCTAAACGGTGGCATGACTTTGGATGGGGGCAAACAGCCGCTTGCCCCTACGAGAGACATTGAATTTTTGATTCATATCTGTATCCAGCCATCCTGAACGAAAGCCGCAGACTGCCTACGTCAGCAGGAAATGCCGTGTGGGTTTGAATGTTTGCCCGTGAATTATTCTGACCAATAGCTCATCTGCCCTAGGCACTGACGAAGGCGATGACCTCTTTCGTTACAATCACCAGGCAGTGCGTTGTGGGCATGGTAGTGGCAATTCTTCACGGCATCAAACTGGGTCGATGGCGGCGGTGGCGATGGCTGGCGGTCATGCTGCTCACAACTTACCTCACTGTGCAACTGCTACCCTACGGTGCGCTGGCTGCCGTTTCGCCTTGGGAAACTAGGCTTCAGACCCCAACGGCTGCCCCAACTACTGCTAACTCAGACTGGTTGGCTCAGCTCGATCAACTGCCCGGCGGCAGCGCGGCCCTGCCCAATTTTGATCCGGCAGTGAACGGTTTTCAGTTTTCTAACCAGGAGTTAACCCAGGCCATTGATATCACCCGCAATCCTCAAGCTTGGGAAGAGGTGCTGACCGAGCAGCTGCAACAACTGTTTGGTACTCAGGTCTGCGTCGGGGGCGAATCGACCACCTGCGTGCTCACCGCCGCTGCCCAAAGCTGGCTACAAACTCAGCTGGGCCGCATGAACCAGGGGCTCTCGGAGGGCATGGCCGCCGCGGTGCTCGACCTGTGGCAACCCGGCCAGCCACGTCTACCCTGGTGGCAGCGGTTGGTCAATGCCGTGCTGGGGCGCACCGTGTTTGGTCTAGTGCGCACCCTGTTTGTCCTGCAAACCTTCATCGCCAACCTGTTTCTGATGCAGGGAGTAACTGAGGTGGCTCAGCAGACCCAGACTGTGCGCGACACTTTTACCCCGACTCAAATTTTGCGATCGCTGCTGGGGGTCTTTCTCGGCGGCTCCCTCGACCCATTCACCATGGGGGTATATAGTCGCCTGGAGGGTGCCTTGACTGAGGGCCACAGCCTAACCCCTTACCGCGTCGAGGATCAGGGCAGCGGCAAGTACTGGGTTTACGTCTATGACAGCAACTATCCCGCCGGCCGGCCCAGCAGCCCCACCGACCTCCACGTGGAGTTTGACACTCAGGCCGATACTTGGACCTACCAACCCATTGCCAGCGGTCCGGCATTTCAAGGCGATGGGCAGAGCAAAACCCTCGATCTGACTCAGCGATCGTGGCGGCAGCCCCCAGCTGACCAACCGCTGGCTGCCACTGGCCCCTTCACATGCCCCTTTTGTGGCCCTGGGTCTGAATCTGAGGCCGAGACAAAAGCTGCTGCCACCGTAGACATCACCTTAATTGGAGAAGGGGTGCTCGCCGTTACCCCCTATGAGGAGTCGGCGGACGCTGACCTAGCCCTCCTGTCTGTCAGCAGTCAGGACGCCGTAGAGCTGGTGCCCTTCAAAGGCGGATTGAATCGCGGGGTGCCCGCCAGCTATCGACTGCCCTCCAACCAGCTGGGGCAACCTCTCCAGGTCACCCTAACTGGGGTGGCCACGGCACCCAGCCAGACCGCTACGCTCCAGCTCACGGGGCCAGGGTACACAGCCAACGTTGAGGAACTCAGGCTTGACCCCAGTCAAACCCTCACCCTGTTTTTGGTGGCCAATGCCACCGGGCCAGAGATCAGCCTGGTGGCCAACCGAGCCACCGACCTGCCCCACCTGTCGATCAATCTCACCGATGAGATCAGAACCTACCAGTTCAACTCCTCTACTCCAGAAACCGGATTTTCGCTCACCGATCGCCAGGTGTCTAAAAGCTCTGGGTTTGACCTCAGCGGCCTCAAGCTGCCAGCGGGCCAGCGCGTTGCCCTAGCCGCCAAAACTGACCTCAAGCGCCTTTACTTCGCCGACGACACATCTGCCCCTAGCCAGTACACTCTCACGGTTAAAAATCGCATTGTGATCAAAGACCGCATGCAGTTGGGGGAACGCCAGCCCGACTTCGTCAACTACACCTTGGCCTACGACGAAGAAATGCGGGCCAGCGGCGTGCAGATCGAAAGCCAGCGCCAGGCCTTTTTTGACTACGATCCGACCTTTATTGACCCCGCTGAACTGCCCCGACAGACCTTGCTAGAGGCCTTTGACCAGCGCGATTTTCCCATCGCCATTGCCTACGAACCTCTGGTAGCTAGTTCAAATGGACAGAGCCCGCTGCGACTGGTGCCTTCGGGCGAAGAGCCTGTTGGCCGCTGGGTGTTTCAGGGGGCGTTGCAGAAGGGTGGGGAGAAGGGGGAAGGGAGTGGGAGGGTAGGCAAGTAGGGGAGGTGGGGGCGGTTGAGCCAGTGGGTTAGTCGAAATCGGTGGGCTGATCGGGATTTTTGAGATAGTCAAAAAAGCGTTGAATTTGTTCTGGCCCAGTGCGCCCTAGGGAAAGGGGCGGAATGTCGTTGGGGCCAAAGAAGTCAACCGCTGGTGTTTCGTAGCTGGGGGTGAGTTGCCCGCCAGTAATTTCGCAGTGAAACACTAGCCTGTAGCTGTGGTGCAGGGCTGGAGGGTGCCCGTGGCGGGGGTGGGCGCGATCGTAGCAGGCCAGCAGTTGGGTGGCCCGAGCCGTGAAGCCAGATTCTTCAAAAATTTCGCGCTCAACAGCGTGGCTGGGGGAGTCGCCAATGTCGGCCCAGCCGCCAGGTAGTGCCCATAGCCCATCCGATTGCTCCTGCACCAGCAGAATTTTTTGATCGCGAAACACGACGCCTCTAACATCGACTTTGGGGGTGGCGTGACCCTGCTCTTGCTGAATAAAATTCAGAACAGTGGGCGGATCGGCCTCAATTTGGGCGGCGAGCATGGCAGCGGCGATCGCCTGAATCTGTTCGTAGCGCTCTACGTCAAAAGGATGATTTTTGTAGTGCAGCCCGGTTTGGGCAATGCCTTGAAGTTGCTGAATCCAGCCTAGCCACTGAGAGGTCATAGGAAACGATTGATCCATCGAATTAAATCACCCAAATTTTAGGGCTTAGCTTTGGGTGCTGAACTCAAATTCCCGTAGGTCTGGCATATTGGCGGCCGTCTGACAGAGAGGAATGAGCGGTTTTGGCGAACATTTATAATCGTGCAACAGTGACCGAATTCAAGTTAATAACCCAACTGTGCATGTCGCCGCCGAGAATGCACCTAACCTAAGGGGGAATCCGAGAAAAACGGGATAAATGTTAAAAGAACTGCCGCAATCCATGAGTATTTCTACCGTTTTTTCAGTGATTCTGCGGAACTGATAGAGAATTCATAAAACTTTAGTTAACCTTCCTTTGACGGCAAAAATTATGTGATTCCGCAGCCAGCAAACGATAAATCAAGGGATTGACAAGCTACATCGGGGGTGCGATCGCCTCGTAACATCCAGTTACACAGCTTCTCTGCAATAAAGCCTTAAATTACTTAATAAAATTCTCATGAAGGCGGTGATAGGATTTCCTCAAGTAAGCCATAAGCTTTTCTTACCATTGCTGGTCGTTGTTATCTGGAGAGCATTAGTCATGTCTACTAACCCCGTTGCAATCAAGCCCGAAACTCGGAATCACAAGGGATTTTTTGTTCAGGATGCTGACTACGAATTAGTCAGTATTGAGGCCTCTGGCTGGGCTCTCATCTGCGTTGATGATGCCGTTTGTCACTACGTTGACCCCGACAATCTGCTGATCCAGAATCTTGACGCTTAAGATAACTCCAGGCCAGCTACCTGCCTCAGCCAAGGCAAATTTTGTATCAATCAGTTAATACTTAGTCTTTTTGGTAGGCTGCTCTAGTCCTTAGAGCAGCCTAATTTTTGACTTAAAATTGGGGCTGAGCGCGATCGCCACTCGCTAGCACGCTCGTTCCCGATGTCGCCTTCATTCCAAGCCTTCTTACCTTTAACCCCATGAAAGAAACGCCCATCACACAACGCATCTCTAGCCTGATTAGCTGGGTCCTGGTGGCCGACCTGGGCCTGGTGTTGCTTAGCCTGGGCTGGTTTTTAGTGGCCGTGCTGGGGCGCAGCATGAATGTTGACCTCGGGTTGGACCTCTGGTACTCGCTGTGGAACCCGCTGATTATGCCCGCCCTAAGCGTGTTGATGGCTGGGGCGATCGCCAGTGGCATCGTCGGTTGGGTTAGCCGTCGCTTTAACGCTAACCCTTCTTAGGGATTACAGGTTCAAGGTATCAGGTTCCAGGTATAAGGCTATAGCCCTAAACCCTAGACCCTAAACCCTGCTCACCAAAGCCGCTGCGTCCGCGTATACCACCGCAGCAGCACCCGCGCCAGCCGTTCGCTGTGGTGGCGCACCGTCAGATCGGTGCCCTCTTCCATCACGTTGGCGGCGATAATACGGCGGCCTGAGTCGAGAATGGCGGCGCGATCGAGCAGCACTGGCCCTACCCCTGCCATGGCGTAGTGGCTAATCACCGGATCGGAGGGCATCACCTTTTGCACCAGCACTGCATCAAATAGGTAGCAGCCGCAGGCCGAGTCGATCGCCCGAATGTGGTCAGACACCGAAAACCCATCGGTTTCGCCCGGCTCGGTCATAATGTTGCAGATGTAGATACGAGGCACCTGCCGAGCCGCGATCGCCTTCACCAGATCGGGCACCAGCAGGTTAGGAATAATGCTGGTATAGAGGCTGCCAGGGCCAATCACGATGTAGTCGGCCTCTTCAATCGCCTTAACCGCCTTGGCCAGCGCCGGTGGGTTGGGGGGCAGGCAGCCAATGTGCACAATCCGACCCCGTGCCTCGGTAATTTTTGACTCACCAACAATTCTGCGGCCATCCTCTAGCTCAGCCCACAGCTGCACATCTACTGAGGTCGAGGGCAGCACCTGGCCCCGCACCGCCAGCACCTTAGAACTGGCCGCGATCGCCTGCTCCAAATCCCCCGTAATCTCGTTCATGGCGGTCAAAAACAGGTTGCCAAAGCTGTGGCCCACCAGGCCGCTGCCCGATTCAAACCGATACTGAAATAGCTCTGTCAGCAGCTTTTCTTCGTCCGCTAGGGCTGCCAGGCAGTTGCGAATATCTCCCGGCGGCAGCACCCCCATTTCGCGCCGCAGTCGTCCCGACGAGCCGCCATCGTCTGCCACCGTCACAATCGCCGTAATGTTAGAGCTGTAGCGCTTCATGCCCCGCAGCAGGTTAGACAGCCCAGTGCCGCCGCCCACCACCACAATCTTCGGCCCCCGCGACAGCCGCCGCTGGGTCAGCAGGGCGTCGAGCAGGTCCTCCTCATTTCCTGGAATTAATACATCGGTAATGGCGCCCACGGTGCGGCTCTGGCCCCAAAAAATCAGACCCAGACCCAGCAAAATCCCCACGGGGCCGCTGACGTAGTTGGGTACGTGGGTCGTAAAGGCCCGCAGCGCCGCCCCTAGAAGCCGCCCCGTATAAAATACCGGCGTCAGCTTGAGCCAGATCATGCCGCCGGTTCCAACCAGCAGCACCCCAGCCATGCTGAGAAACAGCCAGCGCTTAACTAGCAGTCCCGGTGCTAGCCACCACATGAGCCGGTTAATCCGCCTTGGCGGCGCCAGGGTTAACGTCTCCCGTCTGACCTGCTGAAACAGTCTGGTCAGGGCTTTATAAAAAGGTTTTAAGAACATGAAAGGAGGTCGATAACGATCTGACCAACCTGAGCGGTGGTTTGCAGCGGACAGTAGGGCTGTGGGCGATTGGGCTGTCGTATCTAACCCAAATGACCTATCCCAGACAATATCCCGGTGGGTGGATGAAATTTGCCCAGGTGTTTCAAACAGCCTTTGATAGGATGAGCACCAGCGCCTTCGATTTTAGCGGCTATTTGATAGAGTCAAGGCATGGATATGCCCAGTGGCTGTTAATGGTTGGTAAACCCAACCGCTTAGCTCGACAACCCTAGGCAACCAGACCGCTGAGCAGACACGGGTACTCCCATCGGTAAGGTCTATGGCCGATCTCCACAATTCCAGCACTATCCCAGGGCAGTCTAGCGTCCCTTTGTCTCCCCGTGCCGCCCAGCCCGGAGCGGGCGGCGGGGTCCTGCTAGAGCTCAAGGGTATTTCAAAGCAGTTTGATAGCAATCAGGTGCTCGACAATGTCGATCTCACGCTAAACCGAGGCGAGGCGGTGGCGATCATCGGCCCCTCAGGTACAGGGAAATCTACTATTTTAAGAATCATTGCCGGGTTGCTTGCCCCTGACGAGGGCGAGATCTATGTGCAGGGGAACCGGCGAGAGGGGCTGATCGAAGATTCGCCCGATCCGGTGGGCATTGGCATGGTGTTTCAGCAAGCGGCGCTGTTTGACTCCCTCTCGGTAGAAGAGAATGTAGGGTTTTTGCTCTATCAGCATTCTCAGCTGCCCGCCCACCAGATTCGCCAGATCGTCGATGACGTGCTTGACATGGTGGGGCTGCCGGGTACGGGCAGCCGCTACCCGGCAGAGCTGTCTGGGGGTATGCGCAAGCGAGTGAGCTTTGCCCGGGCAATTGTCTCAAACCCTGAAAACCCTCAGGATCGACCGGCACTGCTGCTCTACGATGAGCCTACGGCTGGCCTCGACCCGATCGCCTCTACGGTGATCGAAGATTTGATTCGCGCCATTCAGCGTAACAACGGGTGCAGCTCATACCTGATTGTCACCCACCAGGACAGCACCATTCGGCGCACCGCCGATCGGGTGATTTTTTTGCATCGGGGCAGGATTCAGTGGCAGGGGCCTGTCACCGCCGTCGATGAAACCGATAATCCCTTTGTGCGGCAGTTCTTTAGCGGCCGGGTTGAGGGGCCAATTCAGATGGTGCAGTAGGCTCAAACCGGTCAGCGCGATTGATAGTCGTGCTCAGGTAGAGCTGATTCGGTAGAGAATGGAATTGTGAGTAAGCCGTTAAGCGGTTGAGTTAAGGGGCACCATGCGGGCAAGGGCAATTCGAGAAGGATCGGTGGGGCTGTTAATTCTCATAGCCGTGGGGCTGTTTGCCGGTCTGGTGCTGTGGCTGCGGGGGCTAAAACCGGGCAGCCAGACCTACCGAGCCACCATTGTGTTTGACAACACCTTGGGCATGCAGGAGGGCACCAGCGTGCGCTACCGGGGAGTGCCCATAGGGCAGGTGTTGAGCATTATGCCCACCGCCAATGCTGTAGATGTAGCGGTGGAAATTGGCAGCGACGATCTGCGTATTCCCCGCGATGCCGTGATTGCGGTTAACCAGTCGGGGCTGATTGGCGATACCACCATCGACATTACCCCCAAGCGGCTGCTGAGCGATCAAGAGCTAGCTGTCGACCCGACGGGGGAGAGCTGCCTCGGACAGACAGTTATCTGCGACGGCGATCGCCTCAGCGGTGAGGTGGGAGCCAGCTACGAGTCACTGCTGCTCTCGGCCGAAAGGCTCGCCAATGCTTTTTCCGATCCAGAGCTGATTGCCGACCTCAAAGTTACTCTCGACAACGCCACCACCCTGACCGAGAGCGCCAGCCTGCTGTCAGCGGAGCTGATTGTGCTGTCGCGGCAGCTGCAGACCGAGCTGGGGCCGCTGGCAGCCTCGGCCAATCGGGCCACCAACAATGTCAGCGCCGCCGCCGCTCAGTTCCAAATTACCGGTGCTGAGGTCAACCGTCTGGTGGTCACTAACCGGGGCACCCTGGTAAATACCCTCACCAACCTCGATCGCAGCGCCACCGAGATCCAAGCCATTACCACCACCCTCAGTCCGGCCCTACGGCAGGGCGAATTTGTTACCAACCTCGAGCGTCTCTCCGCCGATGCCGCCGTGGCTGCCGCCGATATTCGCTCGATCACGGGCACCTTCAACAGCGCCGAAAATCTGGTCATGCTTCAGCAAACCCTAGATTCGGCCCGCAGCGTCTTTCAAAGCGCCCACAAGGTGATGGCCGACGTGGATGAGCTGACTGGCGACCCGGTTCTGCGCCGCAACCTGCGTGATTTAATCAATGGGCTCAATGGTCTGGTGTCGCTGACCAACCAACTAGAGCAGGCTAGCCAGGTGGCCGGGTCGCTCACCCCCGCCGCTGGCGCCCAGGTTGAGCGGGTCACCTTTACCCCCATCCCTGCTCCTCCACCAGCGGCTGGAGCTGGCCCTACCCCGGTAACTATTACCCACCAGGGGCAGACCTACCGCCTCGACGTGCATTCACTTCAGCCCCGATAGGACCGTTGCCCTTAACTACGCTATGACCCAGGCCAATACATCCCTAGAAACCAACGATTTCTTTCAGTTTGAGGCCGACTTTGTTGAGTCGCTGCGCTGCATTCCTATGCAGGTGCGCCTCAAGCTCGACACCTGTGGCGTCAAGCTCAAGCTAGAGCACTGGCATCGGTTTAGCGAGGCCGATCGCGATCGGCTTACTCAGCTCCAGTGTAGCGATCGCGACTCCACCGTGGCCTATACCGCCTATGTGCAGTCGTTAGTACACCGCGTGCAGGGCACCCCCGCCTCTACCTTTGCCATCGACCCCCACCCACCCTGGCACAACGGGGAGGCCATCCCTGAAGATGTGCAGGTGCAGGCGCAGGCCGTTGGGGCTGAAATTGGGCTGGGGCAGTGGCGATCGCTGCGTCCCCTGCAACGCTTCGCCCTGATCAAGCTCAGCCGCCCCAGCCACGAAAACCGCAATTTTTATCCCGCTCTGGTGGAATTTGGGCTAGTGTCACTGTAGCAACCGGGGGAGGCAGCCTTAGTCTTCCGTCGGTAGTTGCGATGTAGTCCTCACCCCCTAGGCTCATGGTCACCCTGCAAACCAGCTCCACGACACTGACTCACGATCAGCTCCAGACTACGCGGCAGCGCATTGACACCTACGTACAAACGATTGCTGCCCGTCCCGACCGACGAGATGGCGCTTTTCCCTACTACCTGTTTCATGAGGCAGGCACTCCAGTCAAGGGCACCGTCTTGATGTTCCATGGGTTTAGTGCCAAACCCCACCAGATGTCGCGCCTGGCCGACTATCTGTTTCGCAATGGCTTCAATGTGTATCAGGCCACGCTGGCGGGCCATGCCTATATCAATCCCGACCAAAACTGGCCCCAGGTTGACCTCAAACCCGAAATTTTGATTCCCCTACGGAAAAAAGTCAGCGCCGACTCGGTGCTGCAACATTTTCTTGCCAACCTCGCGGCCTCTGGCGAGGGTGCCACCACCCCGACTCCCGTACAAATGGTTGGGCTGATGGCTCGCCTCAGCAAGCTAGAACCTCGCCTGCTGGATATTATTGCCGCGATCGAGCGCGAAAACGACCCTGACTTTGACCGCTACTTTGTGTCGTCTCACTTGGCCTACCTCAGCGATGCCCAGGCTCGCCTGGCCGAGCTAGAGGCGCTGCCTGGCCCCATCTACACAGTAGGCCTGTCCGTTGGTGGGGCCGTGGCCGTGGCCTTGGGGGCTAAAAATCCCCAGCGAGTCGCTAAAGTGGTGGCCTTTGCGCCGCTGCTAGAGGTGTACGGCGGAGAAACCCGCGAGCGCTACATCAACCTAGCTGGCCCGTTGGATGTTAAAGAATTTGGTTGGGATGAATTACGGTTTCCGTTGGGCTGTTTTACGGCCGCCAATCGGTTTGGCGCGTTTGTGCAAAACAAAGACAACGTCGCGGCTCTGCGTCCCCAGCCAACGCTGATGATTTTGACCGAAAACGAAGACGCCGCTGACCTACGAACCAACCAAAAATTTGCGCAGTCTCTCAGCCAGCCCTCAATGTTCAAGCGCTACGACAACCACTACCTATACACTTTCCCCAGCGAGGCCTTGGTACCCCATCCGATGGTTGACCCACTGGAGGTAAGCCAAAACATGAGCAATGACTACTGGAAGCCCATGTATCAGGAAACCTTTCGCTTTTTGACCCAAACCGAGTTTAAAAGCCGCAGCTTAGAGCAAATTAACGAAGTGTCAGACCTACCGGTTGTGCAGCCGGGTTAGTTCTGTTGAGCGGCCTGGCGATCGGCTGTTGTTTTCTAAAACAATCGGCTCATGACATTCCTGTTGAGCCAAATCCTTGCGGGCCTCTTACGGTTTGAGATAGCTCATCAGTTTCTTCAATTTCAACTTGAAGGACTGGCTTAATCACCATTTGAGCGATTTTCATGCCCTTGACGACCTGAAAGGCATGCTTGCCGTGGTTGATCAAAATTACGCCAATTTCGCCTCGATACCCTTCGTCAATGGTACCTGGGGTATTGAGTACTGTCACCGAATGCTTAAGCGCTAACCCACTTCGAGGCCGGATTTGAGCTTCAGTTCCTTGGGGTAGGGCGATCGCAATTCCAGTATGGATAAGAGCTGTCTCACCAGCAGCAATGTCTACATCGTCAACTGAGCAGAGATCCAACCCAGCATCTCCTTGATGAGCGTAGGACGGAAGAATGGCCAAATCATGAATTTTTCTGATTTTGAGCTTCATTTTTAGACCAAACTACTATGCCTGGAGCTACCAGCAATGATTGTAGGAAGATTTTTTGTAGAAATGCAATCTTGGAGAGAAATCATCGGGAACCATCGGTCAGTTTTGCCCTGGGTTGCTCAGGCAAAGGTGCTTTGATTTGGGTAATGGGAGATTCTAAGCCCAAATAGTTTGATAGCCAAAATACGCCTAGGTAAAACGGCCCAGTGTCGAGCAAGGCGGCTACTAGCTTAAACAAGTAGCCGTAGCCCATAAAGCGAATGAGCTGTGGCCACAGCTCTTGGCCTGCATCAATAGGCAGCGCTCCGGCGAGAAAGTGAGTAATCAGCACGACGGCGATGGTATCGACTAGCTGACTGATCAGAGTAGAGCCGTTGTTGCGCAGCCACAGGTGCTTACCGTTGGTCAGCTCTTTCCAGAAGTGAAACAGATAGACATCGACAAACTGGGCCATCAGGTAGGCCAGCATAGAGGCCGTCACCGCCCCAAAGGTGAGGTTGCGAATTTCAAAGAAGACTGGCAGTCGCCCGGCGGCATCGCGCATTAGCTCGCCGGTGACTGGGTCGGTGGCCTCAAACCCTGGCAGCACGCCCCCCAGCCAAACAACAAACAGTACCCACAGATTGAGCAGCAGCCCCACCCAGACCACTTGATTGGCCCGCTCTTTGCCATAGAGTTCTGAGATCAGGTCGGTGCAGAGAAATGTCAGGGGGTAGGGCAGCACCCCTACCGCTACAGTGACGGCAAAATCGCCCCAGGTAAATATATTGATAAACCGGCTAATGCCCAGAATGTTGAGCATCCCCAGGGTGCCAAGAAATAGCCCCCCGAGCACCAAAAACACGATTTCTCGGCGGGCTTGCAGATATTCCGGTACGGGGCCATGGACCGCCGCCGATGCTGAAGGCTCTGTTTCCATCGGTCGTTATCTCTGCGGAAAGGATGGCCAAATAGATCTAGCTGACTAATAGCGTGTGAGGCATTTGCCTAACTGAGGGATTCGCCAGTTTGTAGGCGGCTGCCGTTGACGAAATCGCCCCCCGCTTGGGCCTGTTTGCCGCTGGGTTTAACCTGGCGCAGCAGCAGCAGCCCGTCGCCGGTTTGAACGACAGGGCCTTGGCCCTTAAGCAAGCCCGCCAGGGTTCCAGGAGGAGTTGGGGAAACGGTTTCAGCCATCATGCCATCCACCGCCTCTCGCATGGCCACCAGTTCTGAGGGCAGTTCTGCCCAGTAGGGTTCTCCCAAGGGAACCGTAGATATCACTTTCAACGGCTGCCCGCGAAAGGTCGTGACGCAGTTGGGGTAGAAGCCGCGTACCTGGTTGTGGATTGCGATCGCCGTCTTGCCCCAGTCCAGCTCAAAATCGTCTTTCTGAATCAGGGGCGCGTAGGTGGCCAGAGCCTCATCCTGGGGCAGCGGGCTGAGATTGCCATCCGCCAGGCCGTGCAGGGTTTCTACTAGCAAGCCGGCGCACTGTTGAGCTAGGGCTGTCGCTACCTCCCCAGCAGTATCAAGCAGGCCAATGGGCAGGGATGACTTGAGCAGCATGTCGCCGGTATCCATGCCCAGGTTCATCAGCATGGTGGTCATGCCGGTGACGGTGTCACCATTGACGATGCACCACTGAATCGGGGCGGCTCCCCGGTAGGCGGGTAGTAGCGAGCCGTGGCCATTGATGCAGCCCAGCCGAGGCATATCCAGAATGCGTTGAGAGAGCAGCTGACCGTAGGCCACCACCACAAAGGCGTCGGCTTGGATGGCCTCTAGGGCGGTCAGGGTAGGCTGATCTTTTTTGATGCGCGTGGGTTGCAGAACTGGACAGTTGGCCTCCAGGGCAATCTGTTTGACAGGCGAAGCATCCACCTGGCTACCCCTGCCCCGGCGGCGATCGGGCTGAGTGACGACGGCGGCCACCTCAAACCCTGGCTCGGCCAGCAGCCGCTGGAGGCTGGGCACAGCAAAGTGAGGGGTTCCAAAAAATACAAGTCGCATTGGTTATGTACCTGGCACGATGCCAATTTCAACTCGCTGGTTGCGCTGCTGGTCGGCGGGGGTGGTGCCTACAGCCGTGGGCCGAGTTTGACCATAGCCTACCGGCACCCAGCGAATGCCGCCGCCCTCTAGCTGAGGGTTCAGGTATTGCTGCACCGCCACGGCCTGTTGCAGGGTGAGCTGACTGGCTAGGTCAGGGGATGACGCCCCGTCGGTATGGCTGCCCACCAGCAGGGTCGCGGCACCGTAGCGGCTCAGGTCGACGGCAATGCTGTCGAGCAGTTGCTGGCCAGGGGGAGTGAGGATGCTGCTACCCGGCTCAAAGAGCAGGGCGCTGGGCAAAACGACGCGATCGCGCACCAGTGGAAAGCGAGGCTCTTGGTAAGGGATCCGAGCCGCTGGGGCTGTCTCATCTGTCCCAGCTTCAGGCGTTGGCTTAGCCGCTGGAGTCTCTGTTGCAGAAGCTTGAGGTGCCCTATTGGGAACGTTTTCAGCACCGAGCTGCTGATCGAGGCGCTGGAGCCGCTCTTCAATCGTGCCGGTAGGTGCGGCACCTAGGCTAGTTTCTAGCTCGCTTAGGCGAGTATTGAGGCCAGTTAGATCTTGGCGCAGGGCGGTGAGGTCGGTTCGAATGCGATCGCGCTTATCCTCAGGTATAGGCGGTGCAGCCTGCGGTGCAGCCGCAACGCTAGAGGGTGCTGACGGGGAAGAGTCCATTGCTGGAGCCACCTCATCGACAACCCCGTCAACTGGGCCATCGCCCTGCCACCAGCCGGGCAGCTGCCGCAGCTTGCGCCCGGTCTGGCTGCTCTGGCGCAGGGCCACCTCCGTTAGCGGTGGGTCAGGATTGCGGGAGGGTATCGCCTGGGCCACTAGCATGCCAACTAGCCAGCCTACGCTCACCCCGGCACCCAGAATAATCAGGCGCACCACCAGGGTCCACAGCGCATGCAGCCCGGCCCAAGGTCGAGACCGAGGGACAGGCGGTGGGGCCGAGCGGGGAGCCGCTGGAGCAGGGTCTGAGGGCAACGGTGGCAGATCGGGGGAATCAGCCATGACGCGATCGGGCTAGAAACATTGGGCCAGCATTATAAGGGCATCGGCAGCGTTAGGAGAGGAGCTATTGGGGCCAGCCATCCCAGGGGTTGACCTCTAGCACGCCGCTTTCGGTGAACACCACCTGAAAGTCAGCCTGGTTGGCGGTGCTGTCAGCCGTGGTAACCAAATTGGGCAGGGGGGTTTCATTCACCAACAGGCCAGCGGCAGCGTTGACGGGCTCATAGCCCACCACCTCGCCCGTCTCGGTCAGGCGCACCCGAAACCGCAGATCCTCATTGGCCGACAGGGGCTCTAGCTCAGCCAAAATGCTGTCGTAAAGGTCGCTGTTGAGTTCGCGAATGCGATCGCTATCGGTCACCTTATCCTCTAGAGTCGGCAGTTCAGCCGCATCGGCCTCAGACGTACCCGCCTTAGACGTATCGGTCTCAGACGCATTGGTCTCAGGCTCCTCCGTCTCCGCTGGGGTCTCTGTCGGCTCTAATCGCACTTCCCCGTCAGGGGTAAAGGTCGCCACAAACTGAGCCACGCGCTCCCGCACTGGCTCTGCGCCTGCCACCGGCACAAAGGTGAGCTGGGGCAGTGGGGTGTTGTCGACCTCTTCTAGAGCCAGGTCGTTCTCGTATTGATACCCCAAAATATCGCCGTCTTCAGAAACCGCCATCCGATAGGCCAGGTCGCCGCTGGGTCGTGGCACATCGGCCCAGGCCTCCTGCAACCGCTGGGTCACGTCAGACTGCAACAGGGCAATGGTGGCTGCGTCGGTAATTGCTGGGGCACTCTCTAGACGGTCTAGACTATCGCCATCAGCAGCCACCGCTTCGCTAGTTTCACCGTCGGTTCTGGGTGGTTCTCCAGGCACCGCGCTGGCTGCTGCCGGGGCCGAGGCCTCAGACTCTGGACGAGTGGGCTCAAACTCGGGCGGCGGCACAAAGAATAGGGCCAGTCCGGCGGCAGCCAGGGCTGCTGCTCCCAGAGCGGCGGGGGTAGCCCGCTTCGTCATGGGCTCGGTGGGCCGCACCAGTCGTCGCGACACCGCTTGAAACTGGGCCTTCATATCGGGCAGCGTTTGAGTGTCAGCCAGTAGCTGGTCGACCGCTTCCATCAAGTCGTAGAACTGCACTGTGGTGAGCTGGATATCCAGCGGCGGCAGCGCGTTGACGTCGTTAACGCGATCGCCCAGAGGCTGCTGCTGCACAATCAGGTGGTGGTGGTAGGGGAGATCCCCTGGTTTGATCTCTACCATGGGTGGCGCTGACCCCGTCGCCCTGGGGTAGGGCACGCCGCTGAGCAACTGCTGCCCGTAGCGGCTCACAGCGGCCACTAAACTATCTAAAAATTCGCGCCCCCCGGATAGGGTGGCATCGGTGGCGCCGGGCAGGTGGCACTCGGCATTCATCAACACCGCCAGGGGCGACAGGGGGTCGTTGGCGTCAGCGCTGAGCCCCTCTAAAACCAAGTTGCAGTGGGGTAAGGTGTATTGCCGTTGAACGGTCATGATACTTCTCCGTCAAACAGGCTATTCCAAAGGCGTTGGGGACCGAGCACCCCAGCGCACAGTAGCAGTTCTTGCAAAAGCTCAAGGGCCAGCTCGTCGAGCTTTTCGTCGCTGCTATAGGCAATTACCCCGGCCCGGCGCGGGTTCATGCGGGCGCGAAAGTGGCTGCGAAAGCGGCTCAGATAGTCGGCCAAGCGAAAGTGGTGCTCAGGGGAGAGCTGTTTGTCGGCCAGTTGCTGATAGCCCACCAGCAGCTGGCGCACTACCACCGTCAACCGCCGCGCCAGCGTGCAAATAATAATCACCAGGGCTTTGGCTTCTTCAATATTTAAAGGCTGCCGCTGGCTGTAGCGGCGCATGGGATTGGTGCCCCGCAGCAACCACAGGTGCACCCGGCCTTTGACCAAGCCCTCCAGGCCAAGGTCGCGAGCGGTGCCTAACATGGCTTCGCTGCCCCCCAGATCGAGGGCCTCAATGGCCAGCAATAGCAGGTCAAGCTGAATGCGTGCCCGACGAGGACATTCGTCGCTGGGCAACCCTGGGTTGGCAAGGGTGTCGATCACTAGGGGCGGCTGGGGAGCGGGCGGGCTATCTACTGGCATTCAGCTCTGGAGTTAATACGAACAGCATTCTATCAAAACACAGTTAGGCTCTGCCCGTCCGGAGAAATTGCCGAACCACAGCCTTTGAAGGGGGCGTTTATGGTAACTCATGGGGCGGTCAGGGCAACAACCAGCCTCTGACAGAAAGCCCAGTCATTACCTACTAATTCACATCGGCTAACTTATTCATGCCCTTTATGTACCACTTGCCGTTCTGGCGCACCAGGTCGTACTGCATTCTTAGGGTGTCGTTGTAGGCGGCGTCAGCATTTTCGACGCCAAACTCAAACAGCTTTGCCTGTTCAGAAACTACGGCGATTGCCTGCAAATTGTCAGCGGTCGGGTCATCGGGGGTGACCGATTCAATCGCCACCTTGTGCTCGTATTCCCAATACCAGCTTTCGGCAGCGGCAGCATCGGCCCGGCGAGTCCACTGGGTGAGCACCGGCTCGAGCAGAATATCGTCAATGCGATCGCCCTGGTAGCTTTCTCCCAGTGCCCCACGCTTGATCTCTAGCCATTCGTTGATCACCCGACCGGCCATATCGTTGACGCCAATCTCACTAGGGGCTGGCGGTGCCTCTGGAATTTCAAAGGCGGGTTGGTCGACGCTAATAGCTAGGGGTTTGCCCGCAATTCTAGGGCCGCTAAAGATGCCAGTAACCCAACCCAATGCCCGCATGGTGCCAAAGCCCAAAATTCCGACCCCCAAAACAGCCGCCGCCGCAACCAAGGCCAACCGACCCCAGTGAGGCGCCCCGCGACTGCGCCGCCCAGGGGAAACGGCGGGCGGCAGAGTCTGCTCCGCATCTAGGGCGGTTGGTTCTGGCGTGGGTCGTCGCTTAGATATCGGCTTAGTCGGTGCTTCGCTTCCCGGTGTGGTCATCTTGCCTTCGGGTGAGAGCTGGGCGACCCGCTCGGCTACCGAGAGATCGTCATCGTCGGCATAGCCGCTTTGAAACTCGGGGTCAGGGGTGCTTTCCTCTGCCAATCTGAGCCGGGGCTCGGGCTGACTGGGGCGACCATTGCCATTGCGGGCAGCCGGTTTAGGATAAGCACCGTTGCCGTTGCTGCTTTGAGTCGGATCAGGCGGACGGCGACGGGCGGTGGCGGTGGGGTTGGGCATGGTGGGTGCCCCAATGGGCAACGACCCCTCAATTGTTGGAAACTGAGTTGTTGGAGATTGGCTGGCCCCAGCGGCGGTGTTCAGGGAGGTCTGCTCAAACACCCCCTGGGAAGGTGCTGACTGGCGCGGTTCCGATCGCAGCTCTGCACCCGAACCCGTAGGCATAGTCTCTAGGTAGGCCTGCACCTGGACATCGGCAAAGTAATCCTTGAGGGTGGCCTTCTGATCTTTGAAGTCGCGAAAGTGCGGGAACAGCTCATCCTTAAGCCAGCGCTCGGCGTAGAGGCACAGCCCCGGCAGCAGGTCGGGCGACTGGCGCGAGTGCTCACGGATGTAGGCCAGGGGCTCATACTCCTGGCTCATCTCCAGGGCGCGGTTGGCCTCTTCGGTCTGGCCCAGCAGTAGGGCGCACACCGCCTGCTCTAGGTGGACGTCTTGCTGAGCCCCCAGGCGCAGCAGCAGCTGCTTGGCGCGGCGCACTAGAGCGGGCTGATGGCGGGCAAAACCTCGAGCCAGCAGGGCATAGACTGTTAGGTAGGTGGCCACGGGCGACGGTCGGCGGGCCTCGTGCTCAAACAACTCCTGCTGCTCACTGGCGGTGAGATAGTCGCGCAGCTGCTGAATAAAGCGCAAAAAATCGTCGATCGCTAGGCCCGAGAGGTCGTCCTCGGTACCCTCAATGCCCCCCCGATCTTCGAGCATAGTTTTGAGCAGCTTGAGCCCCTGACGGCGCTCGCGGGTCTGGTCGAGGGGGCGGGCCAGCAGCTCCAGCACCCGGTAGGGGCGCAGCTTGTACAGCTCGGACTGAATCTCAGCCCGAATGGCGGGAAAGTGGTTGCCTCGGGCCAGCAGCTCATGGCCCGTCTGTAGCGACTCGGCGGCAATTTCGTACTGACGCTGCTGCCACTGCTCGCGGCCTAGCTCGAGACAGGCTAGGGCCAGGGTGAGCACCACGTCGTCCTGGGCGGGCTCGGGGCTGGCCAAACCGCCGCTGGCGTAAGGGTTGACCAGCTGGGGCTGACCCAGCTGAAGCACCTGCTCGTATTCCCCTAGCTCTAGCAACAGCAGTAGGGCTCCAACGAGCTGATCGCTCTCGATCTCAATTTTGGAACTTTGGGATTCGCTGCCGCCAGGTTCGGTGGCGAGCGACCTGAGCGCTGCTTCTCCCACATCGGCACTCACCTCTAGACCCGGCATACCCTCGGGCAGGGGCTCCGGGGCCATATCGACGGTGTAGGCGCTGGCGAGAAACTTGCTGTCGTAGTTGCGGCGGCGATCGCGGTCAGACAAAACTATGTAGGCTTCGTCGATGAGCTGCTTGCGGGCCTCAATGGCGGCGGTGGAGAATTCGCGCCGGGGCAGCTGCAAGCCGCGATCGCGGTGGGCCTGTTTCAGCTGGTCAGCGGTCGCCTGAATGGGCAATCCCAGAATTCGGTAGTAATCTAACGGAATTTGCACAGCTCACGTCCCCAACGGCGAATTCACTCGAAATAGTATCCGAAAAGATTTATTGCGGACTGTCTAAACCGCCGAACTTCTAACGCGCCCCATACCCTTAGGACCCATCTTCGCCCCCAAGCCCGCGCCACGCGTCCATGGCCCTGAGACCTAGTTTCAGCCGTCACTTTCCCTAGGCCGTGCCACTCTGTGACCCAACGGCATTCTAGGAAATAGCTACACCCTATCGCGTTTGCCCCAAAATCAGGACAAAAGTGAAGTTTATAACACATGTTCGCCGCCACTGCCAGAGCGATCGCGACCCTTGACTAACCCGGCCGACAACATCTGGTGGCCCATCAATATTCAAGTTCAGTCTAGATCAGCGAGATACTTCAGTGCGTTCGCAGTGTCAATGCCCGTTCAGTTAGGTTAAAGACCATTCACCTGGTCGTCGAGCATAAAGGTTGAATAAAGATCCTATTCCTGACTCCAGACGGCTTCACATCGAGCAGCAGAGAGCAATCAGGGAGCACAACAGTCAGAATAGTCTTGGCTTGATGGCCAAGGTGAACACTGTTGCCCAGCAGCCCGATCGGTATGATGAAAGGCATATCCCAGCCGGTTCTCTGCCCAAGGGGGGATACTTTTCGGTATAGTCAAATGTTGGACATCGCGGCGTAGGACCCAGCAAAACCCATGGTTCAAGAACGGACGTTACCCCAATTCCACGCTCCAGCAGCTCAGATTGCCCCCGAAGAGGGGCTGAGGCTCTACGAAGACATGATCCTGGGGCGCTTTTTTGAGGACAAGTGCGCCGAGATGTATTACCGGGGCAAGATGTTCGGCTTCGTGCACCTCTACAACGGCCAGGAAGCGGTCTCTAGCGGGGTGATCAAGTCGCTGCGGTCTGACGACTACGTGTGCAGCACCTACCGCGACCACGTCCATGCCCTCAGCGCCGGGGTGCCCGCCAAGAATGTCATGGCCGAACTATTTGGCAAAGAAACGGGTTGCAGCAAGGGGCGAGGCGGCTCGATGCACCTGTTTTCGAGTGAGCACAATATGCTAGGGGGCTTTGCCTTTATTGGAGAAGGCATTCCCGTGGCTTTAGGGGCGGCGTTTCAGTCGCGCTACCGCCGCGACGCTTTGGGCGACTCCAGCGCCGACCAGGTGACCGCCTGCTTCTTTGGCGACGGCACCACCAACAACGGCCAGTTCTTTGAGTGCTTAAACATGGCTGCCCTTTGGAAGCTGCCGATTTTGTTTGTGGTGGAAAACAACAAGTGGGCGATCGGCATGGCCCACGAGCGCGCCACCTCCCAACCCGAGATCTATAAAAAAGCCGCAGTATTTGGCATGCCCGGCGTCGAAGTCGACGGCATGGACGTGATGGCCGTGCGCGAGGTCGCCCAGCAGGCCGTAGCCCGCGCCCGCGCTGGCGAAGGCCCCACCCTGATCGAAGCCCTCACCTATCGCTTTAGGGGTCACTCCTTAGCTGACCCCGACGAGTTGCGATCGAAGGCCGAAAAAGAAGCCTGGCTGGCCCGCGACCCGATCAAGCGGTTTGAGGGCTACCTGCTAGAGCAAAATCTGGCTGACGAAGGGACGCTCAAAGAAGTGCGCGATCGCATCCAAACCCGCATCGACGATGCCCTCACCTTCGCCGAAGAGAGCCCTGAGCCCAGCCCCGACGACCTCTATAAATATATCTTTGCCGACGAGTAGCCCCAGGTATCGGCATCTCCTCGGCAAACGCCCCACCCGCCCACCCATCCACTCATTCACCCTCCCACCCTATTTAGACCAAAGCAATGGCAGAAACCCTCCTATTTAACGCCCTACGCGAGGCCATCGACGAAGAGATGGGCCGCGACGACACTGTCTTTGTCCTGGGCGAAGATGTCGGTGTCTACGGCGGTTCCTATAAGGTCACCAAAGACCTTTACAACAAATATGGCGAGCTGCGCGTGCTCGACACCCCGATCGCCGAAAACAGCTTCACCGGCATGGCCGTCGGTGCTGCGATGACCGGCCTGCGCCCGATTATCGAGGGCATGAACATGGGCTTCCTGCTGCTGGCTTTCAACCAAATCGCCAACAACGCTGGCATGCTGCGCTATACCTCCGGTGGCAACTACAAAATTCCCATGGTGATTCGCGGGCCTGGCGGCGTGGGGCGGCAGCTGGGGGCCGAGCACTCCCAGCGGCTCGAGGCCTATTTTCAGGCGGTGCCGGGCCTAAAGATCGTGGCCTGCTCAACCCCCTACAACGCCAAGGGACTGCTCAAGGCCGCCATCCGCGACGACAACCCGGTGCTGTTCTTTGAGCACGTGCTGCTCTACAACCTCAAAGAAGACCTGCCCAACCACGAGTATGTAGTGCCTCTAGACAAGGCCGAAATTGTTCGCCCTGGCAAGGATGTCACCATCCTTACCTACTCCCGTATGCGCCACCACGTCACCCAAGCGGTCAAGGGCTTAGAGAAAAAGGGCCTTGACCCTGAGGTGATTGACCTGATTTCTCTCAAGCCGCTAGATTTTGACACCATTGGCGCCTCAATCAAGAAGACCCATCGGGTGATTATTGTGGAAGAGTGCATGAAAACCGGCGGCATTGGCGCTGAAATCATCGCCTCTATTAACGATCGCTACTTTGACGAACTCGACGCCCCGGTGGTGCGCCTGTCGTCCCAAGACATCCCTACCCCTTACAACGGTAAGCTAGAGACACTGACCATCGTGCAGCCCAAACAAATCGAGGCCGCCGTCGAAAACATGGTCGCCCTCAAAGTCTAGGGAACCGCTGTCGGGTGGGCACCACCCACCACACTTAATTCCTAGGAACAGCCTTCCCAATTGACGCCACGATCCCCAGGGCATAGCCCCAGCTTAGGGATCACTATCCGCACCCACACCGCAGCAAATCGCAATGGCAAAATATCGAGCTTGGCTAGGGGTAATTTTGGTGCTCACCATCGCCTCCGTGGTGGTGATTACCAAAATACCCACTCGTTTGGGGTTGGACCTGCGGGGGGGCTCTCAGCTCACCATCCAGGTGCAGCCCACCGCAGCCATCCCCACCATTACTGAGCGGGAGCTGGAGGCGGTGCAAACCGTGGTCGAAGGCCGAGTCAACGGCCTAGGCGTGTCGGAGGCGGTGGTGCAGCAGCTGGGCAATAACCAGCTGCTGGTGCAGCTGCCCGGCGTCAGCGATCCTCAGCAGGCGGAGCGGGTGTTGGGGGGCACGGCTCAGCTCGAATTTCGCGCCCAGCGGCCCGGCACCGACCAGCAGCTCCAGATCGAAAATCAAGTGCTGCAAGGCCACCTGGGCGAGCTAGCAGCGCTCCAGGCTTCCCGGCCATCAAATGGGGAAATCAACAGCGACACCCAAGCTCGCATCGACAAGCTCCAGGCCGAGATCACCGCTAGTGAAAAGGCTGTGGCGGCTCTGTTTGAGCCCAGTACCCTGGGCGGGGATAAGCTAACCGATGCGATCGCCCGACCCACCAGCGGCACCCTCTGGGAAGTGGTGATTCAGTTCAACAGCGAGGGTGGCAACGAGTTTGCTGAGATCAGCAAGGCGATCGCTGGTACCGGCCGCACCATCGGCATCTTTCTCGACAACCGCCTGCTGAGCGCCCCCACGGTGGCTGTGCAGTACGCCGAAACCGGCATCACCGGGGGCAGCGCCGTTATCTCTGGCAACTTTACTGCCGAGTCGGCCCGCGACCTGGAAATTCAGCTGCGCGGCGGTGCCCTGCCCCTACCTGTAGAGGTAGTTGAGAATCGTACCGTAGGGCCTACCCTAGGCCGCGACAGTATTCAGCGTAGCCTCTACGCCGGCATCGCTGGTTTGGGATTGGTGCTGGTGTTTATGGCTATTTACTACCGGCTGCCCGGTGTTCTGGCCGATATCGCCCTGATCATCTATGCCCTGATCACTTGGGCGGCCTTTAACCTGCTGGGGGTGACCCTCACCCTACCGGGTATTGCCGGATTCATTCTCAGTATCGGTATGGCAGTAGATGCCAACGTACTGATTTTTGAGCGCACCCGAGAAGAGCTACAGGCGGGCAAAACTCTCTACCGCTCAGTCGAATCCGGCTTCTACCGGGCCTTTTCAAGCATTTTAGATGGCAACGTCACGACCCTAATCTCCTGTCTGGCGCTGTTTTACTTTGGAGCCGGACTGGTCAAAGGGTTTGCCCTGACCCTGGCCATCGGCGTCATTATCAGCATGTTTACTGCCCTGACCTGCACCCGCACCCTAATGTTCTTAGCTATTAGCCTGCCGCAGTTTCGGCGCCCCAGCCTGTTTTGCCCCGGCTTGACCACTGCTCGCCCCGACCCCGTTCGTTCTTAGGAGTGCCCCATGAAGCTCAACATTATTCAGCAGCGCAGTCTGTGGTGGGGAATCTCGGGAGTGCTGGTGCTTGTTAGCCTAATGGCCATGGCAATCTCATGGCAGCAGTTTGGTGCACCCCTCAAGCCGGGCCTTGATTTTGCTGGCGGCACCAGACTACAGCTGACCCGGGCTTGCGTTGCTACCGATAGCTGTACCGAACCTCTGGAACTGGCAAAGGTTCGACAAGTGTTGGGGGATCAGGGGCTCGACTCCAGCAGCCTTCAGCTTTTAGGGGAAGACCAACAGGTGCTCGCTATTCGCACCCGCACCCTGACTGTAGATGAGCGCGCTCCTTTGCAAAGCGCACTCGACGAGGCCATTGGCCCCTTTGACCCCGGTTCTACCCAGATTGACACCGTCGGGCCAGTGGTGGGGAAACAGTTGCTGGTGGCGGGCTTGTTGGCCCTGCTAGTTTCCTTTGCCGGAATTGTGGCCTATATGAGCCTGCGCTTTAAGCTCGACTATGCGCTGCTGGCAATTTTGGCCCTGGCCCACGACGTGATTATTACCGCTGGGGTGTTTGCCATCCTGGGGCTGGTGCTCGGCGTCGAGGTCGACAGTCTGTTCATCGTGTCGCTGCTTACCATCGTGGGCTTCTCGGTCAACGACACGGTGGTGATTTACGATCGCGTGCGTGAGAACATGAAGCTCAGCCCCGGCAGCCACATCAATGACATTGTCGACAGCGCGGTTAATCAAACCCTGGCCCGCTCGATCAACACCTCGCTGACGACAACGCTGCCGCTGGTGGCGATCGTCATCTTTGGTGGCCCAACCCTGAAATATTTTGCTCTGGCGTTGATTGTGGGTTTTGTGGCCGGAGCCTACTCCAGCATTTTTGTGGCCAGCTCGCTGCTGGCCCTGTGGCGAGAACGCACGGGCCAGGCCTACAGTGATGACCCTGACCTATCAGAAGCTCAGCCCGAAACCCAAAGCTAACGGATTTTTAGCCATGGGCACTCCTAGCTATCCTGCGCCTCTGGAGCGCCTGCGGGCGATCATGCTACGCCGCTGGTGGACGATTAGCGGGCTGCTGTGGCTGACGGCAGCCCCCCTCAGTCTGTGGAGCCTGCGGCCTGAGATTGCTCAGCTGCGCCAGTACTTTACCTGGTCAACGGTACGGCTGGGTTTGGCCTACAACCGTCCTGCCGCCCTAGGGCTAGGGTTATGCGTCGGCCTTACCGTCGCTCTATTGGTGGCCGAGAGCCGCTATATTTTGTGGGGCATGACCAAAGACGAACAGCAGCGGCTAGAGAAACAGTGCGATCGCATTGCCGCCCAAGGTCCATCCCATCCTCTCTGGAAGCAGATCTATCGCGATTAATTGATGGAGCGCTAAAGGTGGCCATTCTAGGCATGGCCCAGCGCCCGCGTGACATTGGTACCAAGATGTAATTTCATAGAACAAGACAGTTACCCCGTTTCCCCAGCGGGAAACCGGAGTTGCCTTGGTCAGATAGGCCATGGCTTAGCTTCAAATCTTTCGTATTTCATCAGCAGAAGGCAGCGGTATCTCCATGACTCTACAAAAAGACGGTATTGCCCCCCACGGCGGCACCTTGGTCGATCGCCTGGCGACGCCCGACCAAAAAAGCCAGTTCTTGGCCAAAGCCGACACCCTGCCCCGAGTCAGCCTTGATGAGCGGGCCTTCTCTGATCTAGTGATGATTGCTATCGGTGGCTTTAGTCCTCTCAGCGGCTTCATGAAGCAGGCCGACTACGACACCGTGGTCACCGACATGCGTCTGGCCAACGGTCTGCCCTGGGCAATTCCGGTCACCCTGTCGGTGGATGAAGCCACCGCCGCCCCTCTTGTGGAGGGCAGCCTGGTGCGTCTGGATGACCCCACCGGCCGCTTTGTCGGCGTGCTGGAACTGGAAGAAAAATACACTTACGACAAAGCCCGCGAGGTCGTCAACGTATACCGCACCGACGATGAAAAGCACCCCGGTGTCAAGGTAGTCTACGACCAAGGGGCGGTGAACCTAGCTGGCCCGGTGTGGTTGATCCAGCGCGATCCCCATCCCCTCTTCCCCGCCTACCAAATTGACCCGGCTGCCTCGCGGGCGCTATTTCGCGATCGCAACTGGAAGACCGTCGTTGGCTTTCAGACCCGCAACCCCATTCACCGGGCCCACGAGTACATTCAAAAGTGCGCCCTAGAGACCGTTGATGGGTTGTTTTTACACCCGCTAGTGGGAGCCACCAAATCCGACGATATCCCCGCCGATGTGCGCATGCGCTGCTACGAAATTATGGTGGAACACTACTTCCCCCAAGACCGCGTGATTCTTGCGATCAATCCCTCCGCAATGCGCTACGCTGGCCCTAGGGAAGCGATTTTCCACGCGCTGATCCGCAAGAACTATGGCTGCACCCACTTCATTGTGGGCCGCGACCACGCTGGAGTGGGCGATTACTACGGCACCTACGACGCTCAATACATCTTCGACGAGTTTGAGCCGACGGAGCTGGGCATTATGCCCATGAAGTTTGAGCACGCCTTCTACTGCACCCGCACCGGGGGCATGGCCACCTCTAAAACTAGCCCCAGCACCAAGGACGAGCGGATTCACCTATCGGGTACCAAGGTACGGGAGATGCTGCGCCGCGGCGAACTGCCCCCCCCTGAGTTTTCTCGGCCCGAGGTGGCGGCGGAGCTGGCCAAGGCCATGCGGGTTCCCGAAGCCGTCAGCTAGTAGGATGCAATCAACTCGGTGACACTGAAACGACGGGAGTTTTTGCAGCAGGCAAGCTTGGCCCTAGGGGTGCTGGGAGTAAGCGGTACGACTTGGCTAACAACCTACAGCCGCTACCAGGCGGCCCTGGCCAAGCCTGCCCGTCGTCGGCTGGCTCTGCTAATTGGCATTAATGCCTACCCCGATCGCGCCCTCGACCCCGGAGTGGCCCAAGACATTGCTCTCAAGGGCTGCGTCACCGATGTGGAACTACAGCGGCAGCTGCTGGTGCATCGCTTTGGCTTTCAGCCAGTGGATGTGGTGACGCTGACCAATCAGGAGGCCACCCGCGCCAACATTCTGACCGCCATTGATGAACATTTGGTGCAGCAGGCCCAGGCCGACGATGTCGTGCTGCTGCACTTTAGCGGTTACGGCAGTCAGGTGCGAGTGGTTGAGGCCAAAGATTCGGGCGCTTTACAGGCCGCTTGGGTAACGGTGGACAGCCGCCTACCCAGCGAAGCCAATCCTGTTCTGGACGATCTGCTTGAGGCCGAAATTGTCGCTCAGCTCAGGCCCCTGGCCACTGCCAACCTAACCACCGTCATCGATGCCGGCAGTCAGGATGCGGGCTACCTGCGCTGGGGAAATTCTCGAGTTAGATCTCGGCCTACGGTACCCACAGGTCTGCTGTCGTCGCCAACGGAAACAGCCCCCTTTCCGTTGGATGCTCCCTGGCCAGGGCTAGTGCTGCGGGCGGCCGATCTAGGGCGACTGGTGCTAGAAAGCCATTGGGACGGGTTTAGCGCTGGGGTTTTCACCTACGCCCTCACCCAGGGCCTCTGGGAAACAGAACCTGACTCCACGGCTAAGGTCTTAATACAGCGCGCTGGTTCGCGACTACAGCGCTGGGTAGGAGCCGACCAGCGGCCCGGTCTGAGCGATCGCCTGCCGCCTTACACCGGTCCGACGACCTACGGCCTGCCGCCCCAGCTGCCGCCAGCGGCAGGGGTAGTTTTGCTGGGCAGCGATGAGCGGCCTTTGACCGCGTGGCTGGGAGGTGTGCCGCCCCAGGTACTGCGTTACCTACAGCCCGGCTCCCGGTTGGTGGCCGAAGCCGATGGGGCAGCTGTGCTCCTGCGGCTGGAGTCGCGCACGGGTTTAAAGGCCGTGGTCCGGCTTTTGGAGAGCGAAGTTTCCCTGCCATCGCTCGCCCATCGGCCTCTATTTGAGCAGGTGCGGCGACTGCCCCAGACCATCGATTTAATTGTGGCCCTCGACAGTCAGCTCAAGCGGGTGGAGCGAGTTGATGCTACTAGCGCCCTGTCGGGTATTCCCCTGGTCACCTCGGTGACCGCCGGCGAGAAGGCCGCCGACTGCCTGTTTGGCCGCCTGCCCACTGGCCCGGCCCCCACCCTAACCGCTGCCCTACCCAATGCTGGCGAGACCCTGCATAAGCTAGATAGAGATGCTCGGGGAGCTTCCCAGGGGGGAGAACGCCCTGCCGAGAGCAGCTACGGGCTGTTTGCTCCCAACCGCACCCTGCTGCCTGGCACCATGCTGGCCAAAGAAGAGGCGGTGAAAACAACGGTCAACCGGCTCACCCCTTACCTGCAAACCCTGCTAGCTCTCAAGCTAGTGCGATTGACCGAAAATCATGCGGCCTCCCAGGTGGGGGCGGCGGCGCTGCTGGAGGCGGTGCAGCCCAAGCCCATGCCGCTGCTGGTGCAGATCACCGAGCGCAGTCCCACTGTTACCTGGCCCCTAGCTATTCAGCAAGCCCAGAAGACGGCGACCGATGACCCAATTATGCTTCCCCGCGATGGCCGTATTGGCTACCGCTTAGCCAACACCTCAACCCAGATTCTCCACCTGCTGTGGATTAGCTTTGACAGCCGGGGAGAATGCAACGCCCTGATCACCCTGCCCGATGCGATCGCCGCTGACGGGGCCGAGGTCCCGCCTGCTGCCATGCCCCTGTCACCGGGGCAGCTCATTTCTATCCCCGCCGATGGGGCTGGCTGGGCCATGCCGGGAACGTCCACCTGGGTAGAAGCCTACGTCATTCTCAGCACCCAGCCCCTAGAGCAGTGCCTAGCCGTGCTGGGTGACGATCCCCCATCGCTGGCTACAGGTTTTCGCCTGGTGCCCCAGCCCCTGCGGCTGGCCCAAGCGCTGCTGCAGGACCTAAGCACCAGCCAGATGGTGGAGAGGCCTGCCCCTGACTATTACGCGCTGCACCACGATCACTGGGCCACCCTAAGTTTTCGTTATGCCATTGCCTAAGCAATGGATGATCTAGGCAATCAGCAGCCCGATCGCGCCGCCCAACCCCAGCCCCAGCAGGCAGGTTACCAGCAAAACCAGGCTGGTTCTGCTGCCCTTGTTGCTCCGCAGCAGGCGATCGCCCAGGGCCGCTGTCGTTAGGCTGCACAGTACTGCCAGCAGGACCGCTAACAGGCTGTAGAGCACTATTTCTAAAAACGCTCTGACAATGGTGAGTTCATCTAGGTTGTCGGTGCCCAGGTGGTTGAGGGCGATCGAGAGCGCCACCGCCAAGGCCGTGCCCCCCATGATGCTGCCCAGCACCAGCAGGTTAGCCGTTAGCCACCGAAATCGCTTTAGCGCTTCGGGACCCGCCAGGGTTGTCCCCTGCGCTACGGTGCCCCCAGCGGCCACCAGCCAAATCCAGGGGTTGGCCAGGGAGGTCAAAGTCAGGCCAGCGGCGGCGTAGAGCAGGCCGCACAGCAGCCACAGCCCAAAAAAGGGGCGGCGGTTAGAGGGGCGCCTTGTCGGCCTCTGGCGCGGTTGACGATTAAAGGCGGAGCGACGGCGCTGGGTCGGTTGGTTCATAGCAGACAGACCATAGACCGATAAAATCCTAGGCTCTAGTTTGCCAGGAAGCGGAGCATTGTGCAGTAACCTGGTCATAATGCCCCGTCATTTCGTTAATGAGCGTTCCTATTGCTGCGCTAGTTCAAGGGTTGTTGGCGGCCTCTAGTTTGCTGGTAGGGGCCATTTTAGGCATTGCCTGGCGACCGGCGCGATCGCTCACAGCGGCAATTATGGCCTTTGGCAGCGGCACTCTGCTCTCTGCGATCGCCTTCGACATTACCCTGCCCGCCTACCAGAGCAGCGGCTTTTTGCCGCTGGTGGCAGGCTTTGCCCTGGGCGGCACCCTGTTTACCGTCATCGTGGGCTATATCGACAATCAGGGGGGCTTTATTCGTCACCCATCGTCGTCGCGGCGGTTTCTCTACCATCATCGCCAGGACGAAGCCTCGGAAGTGCTCGATCGCATTGGCCATATCGAAGTGCTCCACAGCCTCTCCCCGGACGAAATGCAAGCGATTATTCCCCTGCTCAAACCGCTCCATGTCGAGGCGGGGATGGTGCTGTGCCAGGAGGGCGCTCCCGGCGACTCCATGTTCCTAATTGTGGAGGGGGATGCCGAGATCTACAAAGGCCCTCAACGGCTGGCCGCTCTGGGTTCTGGGGAAATCTTTGGCGAAATGGCGCTGCTGACTGGCGAGGAGCGATCGGCGACGGTGGTGGCCAAAACGCCTATGGAGCTCTACGAACTCGATAAGGCCGATTTTGACGCCATGCTCACCTACGCCCCTCAGCTCTCCAGCGGGCTGAGCCGCATTCTGGCTCGACGGCTGCGCGAAACCACCCAGTCCACCGCCAAGCTGGCTCCGGTGGATGATGACCAGTGGCGGCGGCAGGTGCTCGACAGCGTCGAGGTCGATATCCCTATCTCAGAGCAGCAGTTTAAGGAGCTGGCCCAAAGCTCGGCCCCCCTGGCCATTTTGGTGGGTACCATGATCGACAACATTCCTGAGGCCCTGGTGATCGGCTTTCACGTGGGCACAGGCCACACGGGGGCGTCATTTTTAATGGCGGTGTTTATCTCCAACATTCCCGAGGCGATGTCGAGCTCCATCGGTATGCGTCAAGCGGGCACCTCAGCCGGGCGCATTCTAGCCCTGTGGGGTGGGGCAGTGCTACTCAGCGGATTGGTAGCCATGGTCGGCAGTCAACTGGTGCCGGTGGCGTCTGAATGGATGTTGGCCATGGCCAAGGCCACCGCTGGGGGAGCCATTCTCGCTATGGTCGCCAGCACCATGATGCCTGAGGCTTACGAAATGGGCGGCGGTTCAGTGACCTTCTCAACCATTGCCGGGTTTTTAGTTAGCTTTTGGTTGGCCTCCTCGGCGTTTTGAGGTTAGATAATGGTCATTTGGGTTCAAAAAAACTGAACAGATTCCCAATTCTGCCCACCGAAACAAAGGGAACCCGGCTCGTTTCAGCAGCACCTTTAGATCTGTCCTGACTACTGACATCAGAACCAAAGATGAAGTCTATCGGGCTGCAACTCCACTTAGAAAAATCTATCCCTCCCCCTTCTCGTCGCCGGATTGCTAAGCCTCGGGAGGGAGCTCTGGTGGGGGAGAGGCTTCAACGTCTAGCAGATTTGCCTTGGACCGTTTCAGGTCTTGCCACAGGCGCTTGATTTCGTCGTAGGCTTCGTCAGCCGACATTTTGCCGCCGGTTTCAAGGTTGCAGACCAAGGAAACCCGCTGAGCAAACTCTTGCAGGTTAGCGTTAAAGGCTAACTGCTGAGGCGTAAATTCTCCCCAGTACTTGCTGCGGGGAAAGAGAAAATTTTCCTTGGGGGAGGGTTGGTTGTCGGTCATGGCACCAGCGGGTGGAGGGCATAGCTCTTACCTTACATTAGATAAATTCTTGCCTGCTGGCGGCGAGCGCAACCCAACTGCCGTTTGCAACGCCCACCGCTGGTTTCCGATAACAGCGCTTGGCAAGAATATTAGCGCGCCAACTGACGCCAGTTGGCAAGATCAGGACGCCAGCCACCGCTGAATTTGCTCTTGGGCGGCGGCAACGGTGTCGGCGATCGCCAACGGCCCCGTCGCTAAACTCTGCCACAGGGCAATCGCGCCGGGGGGCATTTCCATCAAAATGACGGGCCGCTGGGCCTTGAGGGCGAGGGCAATTTCAGAGGCGGTGCCCGAACCGAGCCCGCAGGCCACCACTACCTGGCTCGATAGCACGTTGACCACATTGCGGGCATCCCCTAGTCCCGTCACTATAGGAATGTCTACAGCAACTGACCTATCAGCTCCGTTCATGGAGGGCAAAATACCTACCGTGAGCCCGCCTGCTGCCTTGGCCCCTTGACAGGCTGCCTCCATGACACCTACCTGGCGTCCACCAGTGAGTACTACCCATCCAGCCGAGGCAATGGCTTGGCCAAGATCGTAGGCTGTTTTCATTTGAACCGGGGTTGCTGAGCTCCCCGGTCCCATGACACCAATAATGATGTAAGTCATTGGGCAATCCGTCGAGGAATTACTCGGGTTTACGGTTGTTAGCGCGGTGGTGGTTGACCAAGTTTCGCTGTTGGCCTGGCTCCTCAGCAGGCAAAGGTGGTGAACTGATTGGATGAGCGATCGCAAAAAAACTTGACGATGGATCTCCACCAGCCAGGGGAGCTGTCGTTTAGATTAAGTTAACGATTAGAGAAAATTTGCGTACTGTACTCCTAGCTTAACTCTGTACCATTGCTCGACCCTGGCCCGCTGCCCCCTGCGTTTAACCCTCTTGCCGTGCGATCTACAGCGTCTTGCTTGAGTCTTTTCTCCCCCCTCAGACGGTGGGGCTGGGGCGCGATCGCCGCTACCGGACTGCTTGCGGGCGGGTTAGCCGTGACGCCCCCGGCAGCGGCAGCAGATTCGGTGACAGTGCGTCTGGGTCGGCTGTCTCAGACGGTGAGCCTTGACGATTTACAAGCGTTTGCCGCCACGGGGGAGGTACCCCGATCGCTGCGGCTCTACCGGCCGCTGCTCAACGCCAGCATCCAGGAGGTGCTTCAGGGCGAAATCGCCCTAGAACCCGAGGTGAGCCAGGTAATTTTAGACGAGATTTTGCAAACCCCCGGCGGAGCGCAACTGCTCGATACCCTGCGAGCGATCGCCCCTAATCTAGCTGCCGCCGACCTGCGCGTCACCCTTGAGCAGGTGTCTGAGGCAGAGGCCGGCTTGACCCTGTTGGGCATTTTGCGGGCCATGCCCCAAGACACGCTCGAGATTGATGTGGGCACCCTGCTCACCCTGGCCTCTCAGTTTCAGCTGGCGCAGATGGAGAGCAAGGCGCTCAGCCGAGTGCTGCGCAAGGATCCTGCGGCCGAAACGGCTGCACCTGCCCCTCTGCTAGGGCCTGATCCTTTCGCCAAGGGCTCCTCAACGGTCGAGCGCTGGGAACTGGTGCTGCGCGATCACAGCCGCGATCGCAGCATCCCCATCGATATGTACTGGAGCAAAGACAGCCATGGCCCTCTGGTAGTTATCTCCCACGGGTTTGGGGCCGATCGCCGCTTCTTTGCCTACTTGGCTGAGCACCTGGCCTCCCACGGGCTCACAGTAGTATCGGTAGAGCACCCCGGCAGTAATGTTGCTGCCCTGCTGTCGCTGCCCACCGACAACCTGCCCGAGGCCGCTGCCCAGAGCCGCATTTTACCCGCCACCGAGTTTCTTGATCGGCCTCGCGATATCAGCTACGTGCTCGATCGCTTAGAGAGACTCAATATCTACTCCTATAGCCTGCGCGATCGCATCAATACGGACGAGGTGGCCTTCATTGGCCATTCCCTCGGCGGCTATACGGGGTTGGCCCTAGCTGGGGCGGCGCTCGATCTGCGATCGCTTGAGGCCTACTGTCAAACCCTTAACCCAGTCAACGTCTCCCCCGCCGACTGGCTTCAGTGCGCCGCCCAAGACTTGCCCGTTAAATACGCTAACCTGCGCGATGATCGGATCACTCAGCTAATCGTGGCCAACCCTCTCACTGGAGTGCTGTTTGGCGAAACGGGGCTGAGTCGGGTGCGGGTGCCTACCCTAGTTCTAGCCGGCACCCACGATACCGTTACGCCTATGGCTAGCCAGCAGTTGCGCCCCTTCATGCAGCTACCTGCCGATAAGTATCTCGTTACCGTGGTGGGTGGATCACATCTGAGCGTTGGCGACCCTAACAACCTCAACGCCGATCTGGGCCGTATTCCGTTTATGGCCGAGTTGCCCGACGTTACCACTGCCCCTCTACGCATTTTTCTCCAAGGGGTGAGCTTCAGCTTTATCATGCAGCAGACTCCCAAAGCCGAAGCTTACGCTCCAGCTTTAGACCCCGCAGTTGCCCATGCGTTTTCGACTACTACGATGTCACTGCGCCTGAGTCAGACCGTGCCCGAGGGTCTGGCCGCCTGGCCTCGGCTGCGTCAAAGCGGGCTGCACCGCCAAGAAGGGTTAATCAGCTACCTGCCCTCTCTACTCCATCTCGAGGCCCTGGCAATTCAAGACCAGTTTCAGGCGCTACAGCGCCAGATGGTCGCCTATCTGCGCCATACTCCCCCTTCTCTAACCGCAGTATATTGGCCCTTTTTGGTGCCACAGCTACCCATGCAGGCCAACCAGCCCGGCAGCAAACCAGCCACCTCTCAGTGAAGGGGTTTAGTGTTGGCACCTGGCTCCAAAGCGCTATTCCTGAGATCCCATGGTGTAACCGTCGGGCATGATGGTGCCATGCACATCGGTGCGTCGCAAGTTGGTGTAGTCGAGCTTGGCGTTGATCATGACCGCATCGGTGAGGTCAGCTCCGCTCAGATTTGACCAGCTCAGGCGGGTGCGATACAGGGTCGCCCCCCGCAGATTGGCCCCCCGCAGCGAGCTCCAGCTCAGATTAGCCCCGCGCAAATTGGCATAGGATAAATTGACATTCACCAGGTTCGTGCTCGTCAACTTAGCCCGGCTCATGTCGGCTTCTTGAAAATCAGCCCCCTCGAGGGTAGCTCCAGTAAACACCGCCCCCACCAGCACGGCTCCCCGTAGTACAGCTCGGTTCATGAGCGCACTGGTCATATTGGCGTGTTCCAGGTTAGCGCCTTCCATGTCGGCCGCCAGCATTCTGCCTCGGCTGAGGCTGGCCTCGCTCAACACGGCCTTGTGAAGCGTAGCGTGATCGAGCACCGCTTCGTTAAGGTTGGTTTCGCGTAAAACTGCCTGGTTGAGGTTGGCTCGCACCAGGTTGGCGCTCCGCATGCCCGCCTCGCTCAGGTCGGCTTCCACCAGGCTAGCGTCAGCTAGGTCAGCCCCAATCAAGTTGGCTAAAATCAGCGTAGCTTGATCAAAATTGACGTCGGTGAGCTTAGCCTCGCGGAAGTTGGCCCCAACCAACGTGGCCCCAGCAAAGGTCGTATTTTGCAGATTAGACTGACGAAAATTGGCCCCGCTGAGGTTCTGTCGACTCAGGTCAGCGCCAATAAGCTGAATGCCGCGAAAGTCTCGTTCTCCCGCCGCGTAGCGTTCCAGCAGATCGGCGACGGTTATATCTGCGGGCAGATTAGGGAGTTGAGAACTGAAAAACTGAGAACTAGAAGGGGGCGTTTCCAAAGAAAATCCTCAACGGCGACGATAATTGGGGTTTGAGTTACAACTCCCAGCGTTTCAGGTCGCAGGAGCGAATATTGAAGCAAAAAAGAACTGTCATCTAGCCTAGGGTAGATGTTTTAGGATAACCAGAAGCTCGCTCTCGGTAAACGGTGCCTGAGCTAGGGCAGCTCTGATCTCTGCAACCTTAACAGTTCTCAATCTGCCCTGCTTAGGTGAGGCCAGGAAGATCAGCCAATCCATTCAAGCTGTAGGCTTCGGTAGCCCAACCCTGTCCTGTCCCGATAGGAGGCATGGAGCAGATCTTCGCCTAAGGTATGCTAAATCTGAATTTAGGTTGTTCTAGCTTGTCATCTTGGTCGCTCACCTATGCCCCGATCGCTGCTCACCCTCCTGCGCCGTCGCCTGTTCTGGCTCACCCTGCTGCTGACGGTGTGGCTATTGTGCAGTGGTCAGGCTCCAGCGGGAGCGATGGCTCTAAGGGGCGGTCAAAGCCTGGTTGAGCGTCTAGCGGCTTTCCCCCAGTGGGGTACTAAGCCTGCTTTACCTGCGGCTCAAGGTGACTTGGTTTACCCCGACTGGTTGCGGGGCAAGTGGCAGCTGACAAGCACTTTGGTCGATTTGGCGGCCCCAATGGCTCCTGACTTGGTGAGCCCTAGCTTTGAGGGCAATCGGGCCCAGCTAGATGTACCAGTGACCTGCCCAGTGCAGTTTGTAGCAGCGCCGCACAGGACGCAGCGTGGCCCGCTGGGGGCATCACTGCGTTTAATCCCTGCTGTAGCCGGTCCGCCTCAAACCGTGGCCGATCGCGCCTTTAATGGGTTAAGCATGGCCCGGGCCTACCTAGGGAAGGCCGCGGTGCAGGCGGTCAAGGTAGACCCCGACAACCCCAACCGCCAGGTGACGCTGCTGGCGGGCAACCGTCAGCTTGAGTCCACCGTAACGGCCCGAGCGGTGGAAGTGCCTGGGGAGGCCGAGTTTGTCACCGTAGAACGATTTCAGCAGGTGTTTCGGGGCGGCGCTGCGATCCCTTACTTCAACGAGGTGGAAACTACCACCGCCTATCGCCGAGCGGCAGACGGCTCCGAAGGGTCAGGTTTCGCCGATCGCGTGGGGGCTGACCAGGTGACGGCGGTGTATCTATCGCCCCAGGACCCCGATTTTCTTAAGGCCCAAAATCAACCTGTGGCGCTCTATCGCTATCGATTGGAACTAGTCTCGATGTGAGCCGAGTGCGGGCGTCAGTGGGCTATTCTGCCTAAATCTCAACCGCTGAACCACCTCCTAAAGTCTATTGGCCGGGTTAATTGCTCTTCCAGCACACAACTGAAAACGTTCTTGATGCAAATTTAATTTAACGGCACTTCAACGCTGCAACGAATCGCAGTAGCATGGGCTTGGGCTCGAATAGCCTTTGGCTCCAAGCGAGTATATGCTGACGCTAACGATAAATTCTTTGCAATTGTTCTCTCAATTAAATTTGCTGTGCCATTGAAAAATGCGCTGGTCCTAGGGATGCCTGCTCAATCAGGCCCAAGCGCTTTAAAGCTACTTTTGTAATTCTTTGTCTTTCCTGGGCAGGCTTGGCTGCAAGCTGGCTTGCTAGACCTTAATCAGACCGCAATCTCTAAATTTCTAGGCAAAACCGCTGTGTCTTGGTCTGCCGAATGCTTGGCAGCTCTGGTTTTATGACTGGCCGGTGCGCTCCAATTTGTGCAGCAGTGCCTGCTTTCCCTTGTAATTCTATTGGAAGATAGTTATGCTCGGCTCCCAGACAGCCAATCAGCTTGTGCCTGATGCTGCTCGACCCTATCGAGTTGCGATCGCAGGCACCATTACCAACGCCGCTACTGGCGACATCATGCCCCAGGCCGTAGTGCGCATTACCGCTGCCCCGACGGCCTTTGCCGAAGGGGTAATGGCGCTTTTGATCGCAGCGATCGCCCACCGTCCCGAAATTCAAGCCCATTACAGTGACCTAATCGAAGACTGGCAGCGGTCTTTGGCCCCTCTGGCAACAGCGCAGCGACTGCTCGACCGCCTAGAGCAGTCGCTGATCCTAGCCCGACCCGACCAGACCCAGAGCGGCGGCGATGGTCACTACTGCTTTTATGACCTGCCGGCCGGTTCCTATACGCTTACGGCTACCTATACCCTGCCCCATCGCGGCCACGGGGTGACCTCTGCTCAGGTAGAGGTTCTCCACAGCGATCGCCGGCTCAGCTTTGCGGCTGTAGATCTGGCTATTAGCCTGGTGCCAGGGGCTTGCCCGTTGACGGTGGTGGGCGATCGCTCACCCTCACAGGCCCTAGCAGGTCAAGAACAGTTTTGGCATACCCCAACCGTTGCCAACCCTAGGGTTGAAACTCTGTCTCGTTGAGCAGGGCCAAGGCGGTGCGCCACACCATGTAGCCATCCTGGTTGAGATGCAGCCCGTCGGTGGTGAGGTCGGCTCGCAGATAGCCGTCGCCATTGACAAACAGCGGATACAAATCCAAAAACTCAGCCCCGGTCTCGGCAGCTACGGCCTTGAGCTGAACATTCACCGTGCGAATCAGGTCGGGAGGAACGGCTACCAGGCGAGCCCGCCCTTCCCAGGTGGCCATCTCGCCGCCGTGGGGCAAAATTGACTGCACTACTACCCGTGTTTGGGGATGAGTCTGGTGCAGGTAGTCCACCATTTTACGGACGTTGTAGACCAGGTCAGCCTCAGAGCCTCCCCAGATTAAGTCATTGATGCCCACCATAATGAACACCGCCTCGGGCGAGGTGCCGTCGAGTAGGTAGAGGCGATCGCGCAGCCCGGTCGATTTTTCCCCTGAAATCGCTTGATTTATCCAGGTTCTGCGGCCCGGCAGCATGTTGGCCGGAAACCACAGCGTCAGCGAATCGCCTAGCAAAACCGTCTGACTTGGCGCATCTCTGGCTACCGCAGCCTCAGCTTCGGCCGCCAGTAGCGCTACCCACTGCTCGTAATCGAGGCTGTGGCGCGTTCCCAACTCAGGCTCAAAGGGGGCCACTGTAGGGTGCGGGTCAGCCGCAAAGGCATTGGCTTGAGGCAGCACCGCATCCCCCGCCTGACTCAGCTGCCGCAGCATCGCCATCGCCGTAATAAACAGCAGCCCATTCAACACCAGCGACAACAGCGCCCAGGGGGGAACCCCCTGAAGCCGATGCAGCGCCGAGCGAAACTGAAGATAGGGTGGAAGCGGTAAAGCCACAGCGATATACCTACAAACCTGGAGCTAGAGAACCAGCCCTGCCAATGGGTCAAATTGTAGATAGATTTTCCCCCACAAACCACTATTGCGACGAGGTTTTTTGTGTGCTTTGAAGGATAGTAAAACGCGAGCTACACGTTGAACCGAAATAGCATCACATCGCCTTCCTGCACCACATACTCTTTGCCCTCGCTGCGGACCTGCCCCTTATCTTTGGCCGTAGCCATTGCCCCTGCGGCCACCAGGTCGTTATAGGCCACCGTCTCGGCGCGAATAAAGCCCCGCTCAAAGTCGGTGTGAATGACGCCAGCGGCCTGGGGGGCAACCATGCCCGCCTTAATCGTCCAGGCGCGGGTTTCCTTCGGGCCGGTGGTGAAATAGGTACGCAGCCCCAGCAGTTCGTAGGTGGCGCGAATTAAGGTCTTGAGGCCGCCCTCTTCGACGCCGAGGGCTTCGAGAAAGTCCTTGCGCTCCTCGTCGTTCAAATCCACCAGTTCCGACTCCACCTGGGCCGAAATCACCACCACCTGGGCATCTTCTGCCGCTGCCACCGCCCGCACCTGCTCCACCCAGGCATTGCCGCTGGCTAGATCCTCTTCAGAGACATTGGTGGCGTAGATGACGGGCTTGCGGGTGAGCAGCCCCAGGGGCTTGACGATCGCCTCGGCCTCGGCGTCGAGCTCTACCTGGCGGGCGGCTTTGCCCTCGTTGAGCACCGGCAGTATTTTTTCTAGAATGGCTAGCTCGGCCTGGGCCTCTTTGTCAGCGCGGGCCAGCTTGCGCACTCGATCGACCCGACGCTCGAGCTGGGCCAGATCAGACAGGGCTAGCTCGAGGTTGATCACCTCAATGTCGCGCACCGGGTCAACCGAACCGGAGACATGGATGATGTCGTCGTCCTCAAAGCAGCGCACCACATGGACGATCGCATCCACCTCGCGAATGTTGGCCAAAAACTGGTTGCCCAGCCCTTCGCCCTGGCTGGCCCCCTGCACCAGACCGGCAATATCGACAAACTCGACCCGAGCCGGCACCGTCTCCACTGAGCTAGAGATGTCGGCCAGCACCCGTAGCCGGGCATCGGGCACCGCCACAATGCCTACGTTGGGCTCAATCGTGCAAAAGGGAAAGTTTGCGGCCTGGGCCTTGGCGTTGGCCACCACGGCGTTAAACAGGGTAGATTTGCCAACGTTGGGCAGGCCAACAATGCCAGCTCGTAACATGGGGGTTAACTCTAGATTCGGGGCAACGGGGGAGGGTAAACGGTCTCAGGCTTAGGGTTCAAGGCCGATCTGAGATCTTTTGCCTTGCACCTGATACCTTGCACCTTAAACCCCTACCTAGCATAAGAGAGGATGGGGCCATTGCGGAGGTGTTGCTATACCCTTAAGGCAAACCAAACCAACGACCGCAAAAGGGTGAGCTATGGCTGGAGTGACAGGGGCAGAGCAGCGGATGCGGCCCGTTCTAGTGGCGGGGCTGGTGGCGCTGGGGCTAGCGGGGTGCAACACCCTGGGTCTGTCGCGATCGCCCGAGGGCACTGGCGAGATGAGCAACCAGTATGTTGACAGCGGGTTTCGCGGCGATATGCTGGTGAGCCGCCTCAAGCCCGTGCAGATCCGCCTGCCCAACGGCTGGAGCGCGGCCCCCACGGGCACCCTGCACAACAACGCCGACCTCGAGGCCTACAACCTCGACGAAAACATGTTTATGGTCGTGCTAGGAGAGAATCGCGAGGCGGTAGGCCCCGGCAATATCGAGGAGCAGGCCGACGTTTATTTGCAAATTCTCAAGGGCGGCTTTAGCCAAGTTTTGGCCAATCAGGCTCGCACCGGTGTCGAGCGGATCAGCAGCTTTCCGGCGGTGCAGTACGAGGTGCGGGGCAATGTGTCTGAGCAGGCCGTGGCCTATCTGCACACCACTATTGAAATGGGCGAAGAATACTACCAGGTGGTAGTGTGGACCCCCGACGATCTCCGGACGGCCAATGCCGACGCCATGCGGGCCGTAGTGGAGGAATTTCGCGGTACTCAGCTTTAAGCGCCGCCATTCTGTGGCCTAATAGAGTCTGTGGCTTCGTGGCTATTACGCCTCGGCCTCAGCCCCTAGACCAAGGACATTGCCATGCTGCGCTGGCTTGCTACACCATTTTCTACCCTAGCCGTTTTCCTTAAGGCTATGACCCGCTTGAGTCGTGCCCTTGGCCTAGCCTGCGCGGCTCTGGTGCTGTGGCTGAGTCTTGGCGGGCAGCCCTTTGCCCTAGCTGGCCTCACCGACGACAATTACGACGGCAATATCTTTGCCCTCTATGCCGGCAACGGGTCGCTGGTGCCGCCCAAGGTCAGCCTGGAGCAATCGCTGCGCTACGGCAAGGCCGCCATTGTGGTGATCTACGTGGATGACAGCAGCGACTGTAAAAAATTTGCGTCGGTTGTTTCCCAGCTGCAAGCCCCCTACGGACGGGTGGCTAACTTTGTGCCGATTATGGCCGACTCAATTCCTGTCAAAGCCTCCTACGAGCCTAACGAACCCGGCTACTACTTTAAGGATGCTGTCCCCCAAACCCTGGTGTTCAATACCCAGGGAGAGTTGGTGTTTAACGAAGTTGGCATAGTCCCCTACGAGGCGATCGACGATGTCATGCGAGAGGTCTTTGACCTACTGCCCCGAACCGAGTCCGAAGAGCTGCGCCGCCGCCGTCCCGTCAACGAGGTGAATTCGGAACTGGTGCCAGAGCAGTAGATCGATTTAGACGCAGGTTTATTTAGAAAACGTAGGCTCAACCACGGCCGGAAAGCTGGCAAAGTTGCGGCGTACCCAGTCCATGCCCACCTCGTTGTTGAGCCTAATTTTCTGCGGCGAGTTGGGGTAAATCTTGCCCAAAATGGCCGCATCTTGATCAACTACTACCTGGCCAAAGTTGAGATAGGCGCGTCCCATTAGCTTGAAAACGGGATGCTTGGCCAAACCAAACAGCAAAATATAGGTGCGGGTGCGGTTTTCGGCCTCGGGCACAAATAGATGGCACTGCACCAGTTTGCCCAGGGGTGATTCTCCGTGAAAAATAATCAGCGATGGAAAGTGATTTTCGAGGTGGGCCTTGATGGTGCTGGGCAACAAAAACAAATCTGGACGGCGCAGTTTTTCCGCTAGAGCGTAGGGGGCGGTGGGCATATCGTAGTAGGCATGGGATTCGTGCCCCCGATCGATGAACTGGTGGAACTGCACCTCGTCAATGCGAAACAGATCGCGGTGGGTGCCGTTTTGGTGGTTGTAGTCGTGCATATTGAGCAGCATGGTGAGTAAGTCAGTATCCACCGTGCAATCGGCGGTGTGGCCGATGAAGGTGTACTCGGCTGCGATCGCGTTCAGCACCCCCGGAATCGGTACTTTGGGCTCGTAGCCCCCGTAGGACCAAACAAAATCGCCCTGAATAATTAACTCTAAAGGTTCTAACTGGGGTAGAGTTTGCCGATCAGAACCGGGCAGTACCGTGCAACCCCGAGCGTCAAACGCTAGGGCGTGGAAGGGGCAGACGACTCGACTGTTGCCATCACCCGCTGCTTCGCACCAGCCTTCTGACAGCATGGCTCCCATGTGCGGGCAGGCGTTGGGCAGGGCGTGAACTTCGCCTGCGCCATCTTTCCACAAGACGTAATCATTACCGTAGAGGGAAATTTTACGGGGCTGATTAGTAGCCAGCATAGACTTGTGCGCCACAAGCCAGGGCGCACCGGGAAGCATGGACTGCATAGAAGCCTCCGATAGATATAAAATTGTGAGAAATTCGTCGTGTTTCAAAAATATGACAAATGACTCGCATTCGTCAAGCAGTCTGCGTCGTCACCCTAAGCAGCGCCGGGGTCAACAGCGGGTCGAAAAAATTCTAGAGGCTGCTGCCCTGGTCTTTGATGAAGTGGGTTATGAGGCGGCGACTACCCATCAAATTGCGGAGCGAGCGGGCACGGCAATCGGATCGCTGTACCAGTTTTTCCCCGATAAAGCGGCGATCTTTAACGCCATGGAACTGCGCCACCTAGAGCGGGTGCGGGCGATGTGGAGCCAGGCGAGTGCTCAAGAATTTTGGCGACTGCCGCTGAGGGAGATGCTGACTCAGCTAACCGCTGGCGTGGTGGCGCTGTTTGAGCAGCCGGTGTCGCGGGTAATGTTTGTGCAGTTTTACACGGCGCGCGATCGCTTCCAAACCATCGACGACAGCATGACCCAGGGGGCGATCGCATTCCTTTCCGCTATCCTGTACCAGCGCAACCCAGACCTGCCAACGGAGCGGCGCGATCTCTTGGCGGAGGTCTGCGTCCACAGCTGCAACGCGTTGATTTTGGCGGCTCTACGACAGTCAGATGAAGGAAAGCGCGATCGCCTGATGCAGCAAATTCCAGTGCTACTGGCCGCGTACCTAGCTGCCGATGTGGGCGATCAAATTCACGGTCATGTAATGAATGTAATGATTTGCCCCCACTGTAAATCTCAGGAGCTGGCTAAAAACGGTCGGCGGCGGGGCAAGCAGTGCTACCTCTGCAAGGCCTGCGGCAAGCAGTTTGTGCATCCTGCCGTCACCGATTCCCTATGATTCTGGCTTCCCTGCATGCTCTAAGGTGGTCATGCCGCCTAATGGTTGGCCACTTGCTGTACCAACGGCCGGAAGACTTCTACTAAGGAAGCCCGGGCTGTGGCCAGTGTAGGGTAGGGTCGAGTGCTATAGTCTTTGCCTATTTCCAGGGGGAAGGGCTCTACGTCATCTAGCGGCACCCAGGAGGCTCCGGCGGCTTGGGCGATCGCCCACACTGCTGCAATATCCCAAATCTTAGGCGTCGCTTCTACCGCACCAATCGCCCAGCCAGCTCCGACAATCAGCAGGTTGTAAGCTGCTGAGCCCAGCATGCGAATCTTGCAGGGAAGGGGGTTCTCCAGCACTGCGGTGCTGCGAGCGCAGAGGCTAAAGAACTGGGTTTTGTCGGGAGCCGCCTCACTGCTGTGGATGGGGCGACCGTTGCAAAAGGCTCCGCTGGGCATTTCCAGTCCGCTTTGTCCTGGCCAGTAGCCGTAAAAAGATTGGCTGAGCGGCGGCATGGCCACGTAGCCAAAGACTGGCGTCCCCCGATACAGCAACCCTAGGGAAATACCCCACACCGGAATGCCGCGCGTGAAATTAGTGGTGCCGTCGATGGGGTCAATAATCCAGCACCAGTCGGTGGTGGGGAAGATGTGCTCCACCTCTTCGCTGAGCACGCCATGGTCGGGGAATTTTGCTGCTATGGCCGCGCGCAGGGTATCGTCGGCCCAGCGATCGCACCTTGTCACCAAACTGCCATCGGCCTTCAAGTCGGCCTGCACCTGACCAAAGTCTTCGAGCAGCTTTTGCCCCACGGTCTTGGTGGTCGCCTCGGCAAAGGTCAGCACCTCGTCCCAAAAATTTTGTGACATGCTCAATCCATATCGTTTGCTATGGCAGCGGTAATCGCCGCCTTGGCATTGGCCTGAAACTCTTGAATATTCACCCTGCTAAGCAGCCAAATCGCAATCATCATCCCGAGCGCTTGCAGAGTAAACACCAGCCCGTAGGCTAAAAATGCCTGGGGCTGCCCCACTTCCCCTGCTCCGTTAAAGTTTCTCAAGATGGCGCGACCCAGATCGAGCACGCCGCCGCCCAGGATGGTGGCGCTGCCTCGGGCGATCGCCTGGGCCAGCCCCCAAGCTCCAATGAAGGTGCCCGCTGTCTCCGCCACGGTCAAATCGAGCATTAGCACGATCGCCCCCAGGGTGAGAATGCCAGAGGCCGTGCCAAACAGAAATACTGCCGTCAGCAAAACCGCCGGGTTGCCCGTCAACCCCGACAGGGTAATGCCCACCAGGCACACCGCCGCCCACCTACAGCCCAGCACCACCGTACGCTTTTTGCCCAGGCGGGGCACCACCAGCCAGCCGGTGACAATAATGCTCAGCAGCGTGCCCAGGCCGAAGGCGGCGTTGAGCTGGGTAGTTTCGGCAATGGTCATGCCAAAGACTTCGCCACCGTAGGGTTCCAGCACCGCATCCTGCATAAACAGGCTGAGGCTAAGCACCAGCAAAAAGGTGAAAAACAGCCCCGTCTGACGACTAGCGGTGAGAATCTTGAGAGCCCGGCCGAGGGTGATGCTGTCTTCTCGATTGCGCAACGACGATCGCTGGGTCAGCCGCGAATACTTGCGCTCGATGCCGTAGGTGCTCAGCACCGCCAGCACGCACACCACCGCCGGGGCGATCACAAACAGCCGATTCACCGCGCTGCGCACCTGGTCAAAGGGGGCATTCAGCTCAATCGGCTTCAGCACAATAGAGGTGATAATCACCCCGGTGATAATGCCCACCATCAGCATGGCCCAACCAATGCCCACCAGGCGCGATCGCGAGTCTTCGTCCGACACATCCACCAGCAGCGCCGTAAATGGGGTCGAGGTGGCACTCAACGCCAGGCCGTAGACCGCAAACAGCAGCCCTAGCAGCCCCACCCAGGGATACACCGCTGGCCCCCAGCCAGTCTCAGCAATGCGGCTGCCAATTTGCCACACTACCTGTAGCGCGCAAAACGCCGTTACCGCCACCGTCACAATGCCTATCCAGATATAACCGCTGCGGTGATGGCCAAAAATTGGCCTAGAGTCAGACATCTGGCCAAACCACACCCGGGCGGGGGCCATAAACTGATGTACCGCGATCGCCCCCGCTGCCACCAGCGCCGGTACTCGCAACTCTTCAATCATCACCCGGTTGAGCACCCCCAGGGTGAGCAGCGACATAATGCCCAAACCCATGTTGAACACCCCCAGGCGCAGCATGGTCAAAATGCTCAGGTTGGGCTTGGGGACGGCCGCCGAGCCCGGCGCCGAGGGCGAAACATCGGGGCTAGTCATAGGCTTTTAAGAAAAATCTTCAGAGGATAGTACTACCTTAGAACCTCATTGTATGGCCATATCAGAGCGCTCCTAACTTGGTACGTAAGCTAAGGAAAACATTTTCATCGTCCGTTAAGCTAAACCAAACAAAGAGAGCTGCTAAGCCCAATTATTGAAAGACAGCAATAACTGTTCAACGACTGCTGTCAAAATATTCTTGAAGTCCTGTGTTTAGTGGGGTATTGCGTCTCTACGCAGCAGGTCTATGCTTTAGCCTGAAACCCAAAAAAAGCTAAATGGGCTTCAGGTGAATCCCCTCTGTTTAAAGCATGCGGTGTGCAAAACTTAAGCTTAATCCAAGCTTCAAATGGGTATGAGCTTTATTCAAGATCCTGTTTTTCTGATGTTGGTGGTGCTGATCTGCTCTCTGATCGCCTTTGTGGCAGAGTGGCTACCGGTAGATTTGACTGCCCTTGCGATCGCCACTGTCTTAATTCTTTTAGGGCTAGTTACGCCCGAGGAAGGCATCGCCGGGTTTGGCAACGCAGCCACCATTACCGTCATGCTCATGTTCATTCTGAGCGCTGGCATCGCTAAAACTGGTGTAATTCAGATTGTGCGAGACTGGCTGATGAAGTGGGGAGGCAAAACTCCTTCCCGGCAGATTTTTGTGATGGGTGTGCTAGTCGGCCCCATTACGGCTTTTATCAACAACACCGCTGTAGTAGCCGTTTTTCTGCCGATTGTAGAAGAATGGTGCAAAAAACAGAACGTTTCTCCGTCAAAACTGCTGATTCCGCTGTCCTATGTCACGGTGCTAGGCGGCATGATTACGGTAATTGGTACATCGACTAACATTTTGGCCAGCGGGGTGTCTAAAGACCTGGGCTATGGAGAATTTGGGCTGTTTCAGTTCACCGCCGTAGGGGTAATCACCTTTGCTGTGGGCTTGGCTTACTTGACTCTGTTTGCACCCAGGCTCTTGCCCGATCGCAAGTCGTCGTCCCCTAACTTGGCAAACTACGATTTGAAAGACTACATGAGTGAGGTGGTCATCACCCCGCGCTCAACCCTAATCGGGCAGACCCTCAAAGCGAGCGAAATTCAGCGAAAGTTCGACGTAGACGTGCTGGAAATCATTCGCGATGGTAGCCATTTTGCCCAACCCCTAGCTGACAAGGTGCTGCAGGCGGGCGACGTACTGCTGATTCGAGGCGGCCGGGATGAACTGCTCAGCCTTAAAGTTCAGCGCGGGCTAGACATTCTGCCCGAGGTCAAATTTGGCCAACAACCCACCATTGAAGATGAGCTAGATACTGGCGAAGATCACATTGCTGAAGTGTTAATTCTGTCAAATTCTCGATTAGTCGGTTCCACTCTCAAGGAAATGCGCTTTCGTCAACGCTACAACGCCACAGTATTGGCTATCCGGCGAGGCGAAGACCTGGTGCGCGATCGCATGGGCAAAGTTCCCCTTCGCTTCGGTGACTTACTGCTGGTGCAGGGCCCCCAGAGCAGCTTCACCGGGTTGCAAACCACCCGAGAGCTGCTGGTTCTAGAGCAGCGAGAGGCTGAGGGCCTGCGGGTTGACAAGGCCTGGATCGCGATCGCCATCATCTTAGGAGTAATTGTGGTCGCCGCTTTAAACTGGGCGCCTATTCTCGTCACCGCTTTGATGGGGGTGATGGCAATGGTGATTACAGGCTGCCTAAAACCAGGAGAAATCTACGGTTCGGTGCGCTGGGACGTGATTTTTTTGCTAGCTGGGTTGATACCCCTCGGTACAGCCATGGAAAATTCTGGTACTACCGACTGGCTTGCCCAACGACTAGCCGCTATTGGCGGTGGAGCATCAGGTATTGTTCTTCTGATAATTTTCTATCTGGTGACTAATCTTTTGACCGAGCTGCTCTCAAATAATGCTGCCGTCATCCTGATGATTCCGATCGCAGCGGGGGTAGCTACAAGCCTAGAGCTTAACCCCATGGCCTTTATTTTCACCGTCACCTTTGCTGCCTCTAACAGCTACATCACGCCCATCGGTTACCAGACCAACACAATGGTGTATGGTCCAGGAGGCTATAAATTCTTTGACTTTACCCGAGTCGGTTTGCCCCTCAACCTAATTTTGACTGTGATAACGCCACTTTTGATTGCCTGGTTGTACGGCCTATAAACGTTATGGCGCTCGGCTATCGAGGGACTCGTCTTACTACAATTATCTGCTCAGCCAAGCTATTAAACAATGAAGCGTGTGGTTGATCTAGATCAACCACACGCTTCACAACCAAGCATTATTGGGATGGACCTAGCCAAAACGGCCCGATACGTAGTCGCGGGTAAACTGCTCGCGAGGGCTGTTAAACATGACTTCGGTATAGTCGTACTCCACCAGATAGCCGACCTTGCCCCCTTTGTCTGTGGCCTCGGCGTTGTAGAAAGCCGTGCGGTCAGACACTCGCGAGGCCTGCTGCATATTGTGGGTGACCACGATAATTGTGTAGTCTTGCTTGAGCTGCTTCATGGTTTCCTCAATCTTGATGGTCGAGATTGGGTCAAGGGCCGAGCAAGGCTCATCCATCAAAATGACGTCAGGCTGAATGGCTATGGTGCGGGCGATGCAGAGGCGCTGCTGTTGCCCTCCCGACAGCGACAGACCACTCTGCTTAAGCTTGTCTTTCACTTCATCCCACACGGCGGCCTTGCGTAGAGACGTTTCTACTAGCTCATCCATGTCACCCTGGTAGCCATTAATACGAGCGCCCCAGGCAATGTTTTCGTAGATCGACTTAGGGAAAGGGTTGGGCTTTTGGAACACCATGCCAATTCTGCGACGGAGTTCTACAGCGTCTACCTGCTTGGCATAAATATCGCTACCGTGGAAGGCGATCTTACCCTCTACTCGGCATGACGCGATTAGGTCGTTCATGCGGTTAAAGCAGCGCAGAACGGTGCTCTTACCACAGCCAGAGGGGCCGATAAAGGCGATAATCTCATTCCGAGGAATATATAGGTCTACGTTGCGTACGGCCAAGGTAGAGCCATAGTAGACATTGAGATTTTCGGCCCTTAGGGCTACATCTGTAGAGGTTAGAGCTTGGGTGTTTAACATGAGGGCACCAGAATCGCGCTACAGGCCAGCAAGCATGGACATCCTAACTATTGCAGGCCCAGATACACTTTGGGGTTAAGGAGAGGCTAAGAGACTGCCGACCCAGCAGTCTGTTAGGCCAAAGGTGACAGGTTCGTGGGGGTTCAGGGTTCAAGGTTCAGGCTGTAAGGTCCTGGGGACAGGATTTGCTTTGAACCCGGCACCTTGAACCCTGAACCCTAAATCGCTAAGGCCTGTCACAACCAACCCGGCCAAGTACTAAAGAATCGTGGACAGAGGAGGCCTAGATTTTTTATACCAGACTTACTAGAGCTGCCTAGAACCAAGACTTTGCCGCCACAACTGCTTTAAATCACCTAGCTTGTTCCTCCAGCGTATTGAAATAGCTGTTTGAGATCACGGGCTAGCCTTTCCTTAGCCCCTAGGATAAGCCTATAAGCCCCGCCCTAACCTTCTTTGAACATGTGGCACAGCAAGTGTTTCAGGGTCGGTCTAGGCGCTTTATTCTAGAAAAGTAGGTAGGGTGTTTTGCTTCACTTAATATTGCCGCTCAATCCAGTGCCAAAACTCCCGTTCTACCGACCATTGAGCCGTCTGCTTAAGCCCTTTTCGCTCAGCACGGTGTTGGTAGCAATTTTTGTGCTTCAGCTAGTTAGTGCGGTTGGGCTGCTGGGGTTTTTGAGCTTTTATCTCGGCAACTGGGCCGTAGCATTGGTGAGCCTGGGTGTCATTGGCAGCTCGGTGGTGGTGGGGCTGGCGGTGGTCAACCGGGTGCTACAGCCCATTGCCCAACTGCGCCGAGCCATTCAAGCTACGGCCCAGGGCAATTGGCAAACTCCAGTCCCCATCGAAAGCACCGACGAGCTGGGGCAGCTGGCGCGGGCGTTCAACACCATGGCGGCTAAGCTGCACGATTCGTTTGCTGAGCTAGAGCACCTCAACCACGAGCTCCAGCGCAGCGAGCGGCGCTGGCGGCAGTTTTTAGACGGCATTCCCCTGGGCATTGCCGTCTACGATCGCCACGGCCAGATGGTGTTTGCGAGCCAGCAGGCCCGCATTTTGCTTTGCCTTGAAGACATGCCCTCGGTACCGTCGCTCGGTTTGGATGAAACCTGCATTGCCTACCGGGCCAGCACCGGCCAGCGCTACCCTACTGCGGCCCTGCCCATTGCCATGGCGTTGCGAGGCCAGACTGGCTGGGCCGACGATATTGAGCTGCGGCCCGGCAACCAGGCTATACCCATTGAGATGGTGACAACGCCCATTTTTGACCAGAGGGGGGAGGTGGAATATGCGATCGCGGCCTTTCAAGACATCACCACCCGCAAGCAGGCCCAAACGCTACTGGCCGACTACAACCAAACCCTGGAGTGCCAGGTGGCCGATCGCACCGCTGCTCTACACCAAGCCGAGGCCACCCAGCGAATTCTCCTAGAGGCGATTCCCGACCTGCTGGTGCGGTTCTCAGGCGACGGCGTCTGCCTTGATGTGATGAATGCCGGAGCGGTCAACCTAATTGCTAAACCCAGCGCCCATGTCGGCAGACCCATGCATGAGGTGCTTCCCGCCGACATGGTTGCCGAGCGCATGCACTACATTCAGCTGGCGCTGCAAACCGGGGAGCCTCAGGTCTACGAATATCGCTTTTCGACGGCCGACGGCTGGCGCTATGAAGAAGCTCGGATTGTCACCAGTGGCCCTGACCAGGTGTTGGCGATCGTGCGCGACATTACCGAGCGCAAGCAGGCCGAGATCGAAATCGCTCGCCAGCGTCAGTTTCTGCAAAATGTGATCGACAGCATTCCTAGCATCATTGTCGTCAAAGACCGGCAGGGCCGGGTGCAGATAGCCAACCGGGCCAGCGCCAGCCTGCACGGCATTACCCCCGTCGACATGGTCGGCAAACTTGACACCGACGTTAACCCCAACGTTTCGGCCTTTGATGCCATCGAGCAGTACCGCATTCATCAACAGGTGATTGAGACCCAAATTCCCTACCAGGGCGAGCAGGAAGTGATCGACCGAAATGGCGTTCGCCGCTGGTATCAAGTTGTGATTAGCCCCTTCCAGGATGCCAACGGCACCGTCAATGGCGTGATTACTAACTGCATCGACATTACCGATCGCAAGGGGATGGAAACCGCCCTAACTGAGGCCAACGAAACCCTAGAGCGTCTAGCCACTCTAGATGGGTTGACCCATATCCCCAACCGCCGCCGCTTTGACGAGTACCTGGAGCAAGAGTGGCAGCGCATGGTGCGCGAGCAGCAGCCCCTATCGCTAATTATGTTTGATGTCGATTTCTTCAAACCCTACAACGACTGCCTGGGTCACCAGCAGGGGGATGAGGCATTGATCGCGCTTGCTGCCGCTGCCACCCGCGCCGTCAAGCGTGCTGCCGACCTGCTGGCTCGCTACGGCGGCGAAGAGTTTGCGGTGGTGCTGCCTAACACTCGTCGCGCCGGAGCCGAGATTGTTGCCAAGGCCATTCAAGAGGAAATTGCCGCCCTCGAAATTGCCCATCCCCAGTCGTCTGTGAGCGACTACCTCACCATCAGCATCGGCATTGCCAGCGTGGTGCCCACAGCAGACCAGTCGCCCGAAGACCTGATTGCCGCCGCTGACGCCGCGCTGTATCAAGCCAAAAGAAGAGGGCGCGATCGCTACTGGATTCGCCTCATTTAACTAGCGTTGTAGGGCACGATTTCCTGGGCACTCTAGAATCAGTCGCTGAGAGGGTTGGGCTAGCCATAGCTCAACCCTTATTCATATGAAAATTGCCTACGCTACCACCTATGACGTGCGCGATCGCGCTACCTGGCCCCGGCGCCACTTAGGCCTCTACGGAGCCGGGCAAAAAATCGCCGACCTTTTGCAAAATGTTGGGGCTGAGCTGGAGTTTCTCGGCCCACTGGAACGGCGCAGGGTACCGATTACCCGGCTCAAATGGCTGGTCTACCAACGCCTGGGGCAGAGCTACTACAGCCCTGTGGAACCTTGGGTTGCGCCCCACTATGCCCGCCAGATTGAAGCCCAACTTGCTCGATCTGAGGCTGACCTGCTGCTCTGTCCTGAAAATGCAATTCCTTTGGCACGGGTACGTACTGCGTTGCCGGTGGTGCTGTGGACCGATGCTCTGCTGGGCAGTCTGGTGGATTTTTATCCCTATCTAACCAATCTATGTCCAGAGACTCGGCGGCGGTTGCACGCCACAGAGAAGGCGGCTTTGGAACGGTGCGATCGCGTCATTCTCACCTCCCAATGGGCGGCCCAGTCAGCGATGGATCTCTACGGCCTGTCCGCCGACAAGATTCGCATTATTCCCCGAGGCGCCAGCCGGGCCCAAGATCTGACTCAAACCGAGATCGAATCCTCTATCGCGCGGCGGCCCCCTGGCCCCTGTCGACTGCTGTTTCTTGGAGTTGACTGGGAGCGCAAGGGCGGGCCGCTGGCCTTGGAGGTGGCCAAAACCCTCAATCAGCAGGGCGTGAAGACAGAACTCTGGGTCGTCGGCTGCGAACCTAAATGGGCGGGCGATCGCCCCAGCTTCGTGCAGTCATTTGGGTTTATCGATCGCGCCACTTCCCAGGGCGAGGCCCAGTTTGCTCCCCTGCTGAGCACCGCCCACTTTTTGATCTTTCCCACTAAAGCCGATACCTTTGGAGTTGCCATTAGTGAAGCTAACGCCGCTGGGCTGCCCTGCGTGGCCGCCGCCGTTGGGGGCATTCCCACCGTATTGCAGGCCGACATTAATGGCAGAGCCTTCTCGGTAGAGGCCACCGCCGGTGACTATGCCCAATACATCGCCGCCGTGATGGCCGACTATCCCCGTTATCAATCTCTGGCCCTCTCGGCTTGGCAGCATTACCGCCAGCATCTTAGTTGGGATGCTGCTCAACAGAAGGCTTGGGGGTATTTACAGGAGCTGGTGCCGAGCGGCGATGACTTAAGACTTGACCCAGCGAGCGATCGCAGCACAACCCACACTCAGCCATTCCGTCCTCGCAGCCTGTTCCCAGCGTTCGGCAAAGGATTCAGAGTATAGCTGAATGTCTTTGAGCAATATGCCTACCAGGTTGGATCGACATAGAGGTTGACGACGAGCGTGTCCTGGCCCGGCGGCACCGCCGAAATGCAGGCGCAGATCGGGTCTGCTTGCCCCTCCAAGTCGACTTCGCAGGCGTGGCACGACCCCATAAGGCAACCCGTGGGAATGTTCACCCCAGCGCGATCGGCCACTGCCAGCAGGGGTTCTCCCACCTCGGCTTCGACGGTGATGCCATCGGGCAAAAATTGAATAGAGACACTCATGGCAAAGATCCCAGCTTAAGTCCTGGCCTTTGCCTGTTTGAGCATGGCAACTAGGGTGTGGTGGGCATCTTCGGCCCCCTCTAGGGTGTGGTCAAAGGGCACTCGCACGGTGGTCGGGGCACCGTCTACGGTCACTGCCAGGGTCATGCCTTCGGGGTCCACAGATTCCATCACGGCGGCGGTGGCGGTGGGCTGGTTGCCGTAGGCGGTGGCATAGAGCAACACCGCTTCGGTGTGGTCGTCGTTCATGTGCTTGCAGATGCGATTGCTCACCGCTGGAGTAATTGGCTCAGCCATAGAAAATCCCGTAGACTACTTCAACATTGGCCATTTGTTACATGCTGTTATGATACCGCCCCTGCCGCCCTCCTCAGAGCATCCCTGGTCTACGGGCCACATTTTTCAGAGCCCAGGGGCCCACCTGACCTATCGCGTCGTCGGTCCGTGCTGCCGACTGTTCGATCGCGATCAGCTACCCTGGCCCTGCTGTCGCATTCAGTGGCGGGGCAAAGAACCGAGCTGGCGGCGCATTGGCAAGCGGTTTGTGCCCGATATGGCCACCCGCAAGTCGCCCTCCTACTGCGTTGAAATTGTCGGCCAGGGCTATGGAGCCCAGTCCTTTGTCACCACCCTCTACACCGCCAAGCTCGATCGCGAAACTCAGGCCTGGTGGCACAGCCGCCTGCTCCTGGAGGAGCCAAACCCGTCGAGTGAGAAAGTTTGTAACAAAACAGACATATAGCACGCCGATTCGCAGTAGTCTTATGCTCAACGCTGTGATGTTGCTATTGAGGTAGAAACCCTATGCCAGCTGCATTCTTACCCTCTATTCTGGTTCCTTTGGTGGGGCTTGTCTTTCCCGCCGTTGCAATGGCCTTTTTATTCCTTTACATTGAGCGGGATGACGCCGCTGAGCCCCTAAAGAAGTCCTAATCGTCTGTGATTCAAGCCCATTCCACTGATTTGCTTGAGGCCCCCAAGCAAGACTTCAAGCAAGATATCCGGGCCTACTTTGATTACACTGCCCCCGAGCTAGATTGCTGGAGTCGTCGCAACCGCTACTACTACGGCGATCTAGCTCGGCTTCATCAATTTATTATTCCGCCTGGCAGCCGCGTGCTAGAAGTCGGCTGTGGTACCGGTGACCTGCTCCATGCCACTGCTCCAGCGATTGGGGTAGGCATTGACTTTGCTCCAGCGGTGACGGCGATCGCCAGCCAGAAATATCCTGAGCTCGCCTTCTATACGCTAGATGCTGAGGCGATCGAACCCGCTCAGCTGGCCCCAGAACACCGCCAATTCGACTACATTCTGCTGTCAGGAGTGCTGGGCTACCTAGGCGATATTCAAGCTGTGCTCCAGCGGTTGCAGCCCTTTTGCCAGCCCCACACCCGCCTTATTCTCACCTTCCACAGCCACCTTTGGGAGCCCCTGCTGGGCCTAGCCGAACGGATAGGGCAGCGCCGCCCCCAGCCCCCCCAAAACTGGCTCAGCATGGATGATGTGGCCAACCTGCTTACCATCACCGGCTATCGCCCCCTTCAGCGGGGCAATCGGTTTCTCTGGCCCAAGTTTGTGCCGGGGATAGCAGACTTGGTGAACCGCTATCTAGCGCCCCTGCCCGTGGTCAAGCACCTGTGCCTAACCACCTTTATCGTGGCTCGACCTCAACCCGTGCCCAGTTCAGAGCTACCGACCTGCTCAGTCATCATCCCCGCCCGCAACGAGGCCGGGAATATCGCCGCTGCCGTGGCTCGGCTGCCCCAGTTGGGTGCCCATACCGAAATTATCTTTGTTGAAGGTCATTCCCGCGACCATACTTGGCAAGCCATTCAGGACTTGGTGCAGACCTATCGAGGGCCTTTTACCCTAAAGGCCTTTCAGCAGACGGGGCGGGGCAAGGCGGATGCAGTACGCCTTGGGTTTGACCAGGCCAGCGGCGACATTCTGCTGATTCTCGATGCCGACTTGACCGTTCCTCCAGAAGATTTGCCCCACTTCGTCGAGGTGTTGGCCTCAGGACGGGGAGAATTTGCCAACGGATCACGGTTGGTTTACCCTCGCTCCAAGACCGCCATGCCGTGGCTCAATATGGTGGCCAACAAAATCTTTGCCCTGCTCTTTTCGTTTTTGTTAGAGCAGCCGCTTAAAGATACCCTCTGCGGCACCAAAGTACTGTGGCGACGCGACTACCAGCGTATTGCCGCTGGGCGCAGCTACTTTGGCGACTTCGACCCCTTTGGAGATTTTGACCTGCTGTTTGGGGCCGCCAAGCTCAACCTCCACATTGTGGAGGTGCCAATTCGCTACCAGCCTCGCACCTACGGCAGCTCAAATATTGCCCATGTCAGAGAAGGGCTAATCTTGCTGAAAATGTGTCTCTACGCCTCGCGCAAGCTCAAGTTTCGGTAGTGCGTCGGTAGTGAAATAGTGGCGTGAATTGTTAAACTCCCCCTTTAAACCCGTTAGCTCTCAGGCAATTGCCCTAGGTGGCTTTGGGCTTTAGCTGCCCAGGTCGGGTTACCCATGGTGATATAAAGGTTTTTGGCATATTCCAGCACGGTGCGGGCTTCAGCAAAACGACCGAGCTGGATAAACGCTAGCCCAGCACTGTAGTAGGCATCAGCATAGCCGCCATTGATTTGAGTCGCCGTACGAAATGAGTTGAGAGCGGTTTCGGTTTGACCCTGGTTGAATCGAGCAATTCCCAAATTATAGTGGGCCTGGGCGTAGCGGGGCTGAAGCGTTAGAGCCTGTTGCAGCACAGCCTCAGCTTCGCCGTTGCGCTCAGTTTGTAGGTAGATAATGCCCCGCCGCAAAAATGACTCAGGGGCATTGGGGCTATATTGACCTGCCCGCTCAAACGCAGCTAGCGCTTCGGGAAATCGCCCCTGGGACTGGTAAACCAAGCCCAGATTGTAGTGGGCATTGCCTAGGTCGGGCTGAATGGCGATAGCCCGCTGCAAATATTGTTCGGCCTGGTCAAGGTTGTTGCCCTCAATTAGGGCACCGCCTAGGTTTGCATAGGCCAGCGCGAACTGTGGATCGGCTCGAATCGCTGCCCAGAAGGCAGAGGCTGCCTCTTGCAGCTCACCCTTTTGGCGCAGAGCTAGGCCAATGTTGTAGTGGGCAGCAGCCAGGGTGGGGTCAAGGGTTGCCGCCTGCTGAAACTGGGCCAGAGCACCGTCGATTTGCCCCTGCTGAATGAGCGTCAACCCTTGGTTGAGAGCGGCCTCTGCCGCTGCTGACGGTGCCTCCTGGGCATAGCTCTCCGCATGCAGGGCTGGAGCGAGGAGGGGAAGTGCGATCGCAGCAGCCATCATGCCCCCCCGCAAACGTCGTAACAGTTGTCGATTGGCCGATATCATACTCGCTGCTATGGCCCTTAGCCCAAGAGAACGCCCATAACAATATAGACAAGCGCATTTTTTTTCAACCGTCTCACCAGACAGCAATCACTTAACGGTTAGCACAGCAGATTGATGGAGCGTTTTAGTAGCCATCCATCGAGCCCGAGCTTTCTACTAGCTCAGAAGATTTGAAACAGCGACCACAAAAACTCCTTCAACCCTAGAGCTGTTTTTATGCGCCAGTAAAATTACCCAAAAAGTCAGCAAATCACTACAGAAACTTGTCAAACTTTCCAGAACAGCGCTTCATCTAGGTGAAGAATCTGTCAGTTTTAAGCGCTTTGCCACTACAAGTAGCCAACGTCGCCCCATCAACCCTGTGGAAACCACTTAGAAAACTGTCCTTTGTGTACGGAGAACCCATCCTCCAGGTTGAGGTTCTCCCTATCGCAACTCAAGCGCAAAACATCTCAACGCAAATTAACCGGCTGTGTTCCCGGATGACTCCCTTAACTCTGTCGTGTCTTAAACCAGGTAGCCCCATGGTCACTATGAGTTCATCCACAACCCTATCTAATTCTCGTTTTATTGCCCCCCAAGCAACCCAGGCCAATCTACCCCTGCTCAGCGCCGTACTCGAAGGCTTTGTTGATGGAATTTTGGTTTTAACCGAAGACGGCACCTGCATCCACAGCAATCAGAAAGGTAGAGCCCTCTGCCGCGATCTCAGCGGCAATGATAGCCCCAGCTTTCTGCCCCTCAGCCTCAAGGCCATGTGCGTGAACCTTCTAGAAAGCCGTGACTTTTACCCCGAAACCCTGCTGGTGCTCACTCAAGAGTTTACGTCTTGCTCTGGCCATCAAATTCGAGCCCGTATTCAGTGGCTCGAACTGCCCGCCACGACCAGTGCTTATCTGCTGATGTCTTTAGAGAATCAAACCCGCGCAGCGCATACCTCTGCCATGCTTGAGGCGGTGCAGTATAATCTTACCCCCCGTGAGCGAGCCGTGTGGGTGCTGCGCCGGGCCAATCGCACCTATGACGAAATCGCCCAGGAGCTTTACATTACCGTCAATACAGTGAAGCGCCACCTGAAGAGCATTTACGCTAAGCGTAAGGAGGTGACTGAAGCGATCGCAAACTAACTACCGCTGCAGAAACTGGGTGTTTACGTTGAAGGGCTAGATTCATCTAGCCACAATATAGCCACCTGGTTTTCCGCCTTTGCCCCAGGTCTGCCTGACAGTAAGCTAGGATCAGTGCCCGACGGTTGGGCTTGCCCAAGTCCTCCCAACTACTGATCTGTTGCTAAACGCTCTCTGCCCATGCTGCCCAAGGATGACCTGCCGAAATCGATCGACAACCGCGACTGCTTAGCCCGTGTTTCAGACCAAGCCGACCAGGCCGTCAAAACCTGGGATGTTGTCGTTACCGACTTTTTGTCGCCACCCGAGCAAATCGAGGCCGAAGCACTACTCCAGCGATTGACCGATGTCCATAGTCTTGCCTGGGGTGGCTATCCCCAGGCTGAGCGGCAGCGGTTGGCGATCGCACGAGCCGATATCCCCCTCGATCAGAGTCAGATCCCCCTATCGCTCCTGACAGTAGGGGGAAACTTCATGTTCGATCCCGCCAGCCACGGCGACTTCTTGGGGGCGCTGCTCGATACCGGCCTTCACCGCGACAAAGTAGGCGACATCATCGTGCTTGGTGAGAGAGGGGCGCAGGCAATCGTTGTGCCTGAACTGGCAGAGTTTCTCACCCAGTCGCTCACTCAGGTACGCTCTGTACCTGTAAAGACCCAGCCCCTAGAGTGGGATCAACTGCGGGTGCGCGCGCCTCAGAAAAAAGCCCTTACCACTGTTGAAGCCTCCCTAAGGCTCGATGCAGTAGCCTCTGCCGGGTTTGGCATGTCGCGTAGCAAAATGGCTGATCTAATCAACAGCGGTGACGTGCGCGTGAACTGGAAGCCAATAACCCAAGCCAGCTACACCTTGTCCACCGGAGACTTAATCGCAATTCGTGGCAAGGGAAGGCTTGAAATTGGTGAAGTCGCTGTTACCAAAAAAGAGCGCTATCGTGTCAGCTTGACCCGCTATAGCTAATGACAAAGATGGGCTATATGTAGCAGATTTACCAACTTTCGTTCGCCTAGATACACTATCGCTACGTCCTGGGCTAGGAAGCCGTGGCTTTACCTCTGCGCTGCTTTTCAAGCAAGCACCTCCCTCAGCGAGATCATAAAAAAGGGAAGCCCATTGTGGACTTCCCCTCTTGGTATTAACTCTATTGAGCAGTAGTGAATTGCTCTAGCTACGCTACCCCTGCTAGGGATTTTTGCGGAGCAAACATAGCATTTTGTTCAGCCCGTAGTTTGTCGCACAGACGCCCAGGGGGAAGCTCGACATCGTCGTAGGTTAACGTCTGATCCTTAGCAACATCCCGCTTTAGCTTACAGCCCTCAGCTAGCCCCACCGGCAGCAAGTTTTCCGCCGCTGTAATTTCAGCGGTTTCGCACTCGCCATAGGTCATAAAGCCACCAATGCAGTCGATGGTCTCACCAGCTTTCAAATCGATTTTCGCGGTGGTTACCACATCAACCTTCTGACCAGCGATGGGGGTCATAACGGCGTCGCCAAACAAGACAACGCGGGCAACCGATAGTGGCACTTCAAAGTGGCACAGGTGGTAGGGGGTGTAGAAGCTGTACAAAGGCCCCTCGCCCAACTTGTAGAGGTTTAGATAATGGCGCTGTTTGGGATTATCGTGGGTGCCAAATACGTAAACCCCCGGCCCAGGTTTGACTGCCACTACATAGTCGACAATGCCCCCTAGTTCCTTGAGCTGGTCGACATCGTATAGCTTGGTCAAGTCATCGATATGACCGGTGTAATTGAGTTCGTACTGCTTTACCAGCTCGTCCTGGTGGAGCCTAAAGTCATGGCCCAGCATGCCGCGCTTAGCAACAGTCATACCGGTAGCATTAGCCACAATGGCCTGCTCAAAAGAGACTTTGGTACCATCGGCAAAGCTGGTTACCATGTTTACATTCTGCCCCCACTGTTCAGCAAACCCCTTTTGAGTGGTGGGGTTGCGGTAGGGGTCTTGTAGGCCCTTGATATTGCCGCACACCAGCGGAGTAAGGCCGATGCTTTTAACAAAGCGGTAGAGGTTCATCTCGACGCCAGGCTGGTCGCCATCACAGGCTGACAAAATCACCCCGGCTTTATCGGCATAGGTTTTAAGAATAGGGCCGATGGTGCCATCTAGCTCAGCATTCATCAGCACGACGTGCTTCTTATGGGCGATCGCCTCCATCACCACATGGGCGCCAAATTCCACGGCACCAGTGACTTCAATCAGAGCATCGATACCCTCTGCTCGACACAGCAGCATCGGGTCATCGGTAACAGCATAGCCGCCCGCTGCAATGCTGTTTTCCAAGTCAGCCACAGTGGAGACGACGTTAATGTCCTCGACACCTGCTTCCTGGTAAGCTCGCTTAGCGGTATCTACGTTGCGATTTGAGATCGCCACCAACTCCATACCCGGCACGGAGTTGAGCATTTGGTTAGCGACCCCGCGCCCCATAAACCCTGCACCGATCATCCCTACTCGAATCGGATTACCGGCTTCCTGTCTGGCTTTTAACGCCGTATCAACAATAAACATGGTGTTTAAACCTAAGCGATGGATCAGGTTGAAATAGCTTAAGAAAGGCCAGTTCTTTGGCTGAGAAAAAGTCCTCAGCGAAAGAACTGGCAAAGAATTACCTAGCCTTTAAAGGGAGGCCACTTAGCATCTTTTTCAGAAATAACCGTCACAGGAATTGGCCACTCAATGCCAAAGGTGGGGTCATCATAACGAATGCCCTGCTCGTAACCAGGCGAGTAAAATTCACCCACTTGGTAAATTACTTCGGCATCGTCGGTCAGCGCTTGGTAGCCGTGGGCAAACAGCTCAGGTACATACAGCGCCTTGCGGTTGTCAGCAGTTAGCTCAATGCCAAAGTGCTGCATGTATGTAGGAGAGTCGGGGCGAATATCGATGATGACATCATAGATAGCGCCGCGGGTGCAGCGCACCAGCTTAGTCTCGGCTGCTGGTGCAAGTTGGTAATGCATGCCGCGCAGAGTACCCTTCTTGTAGTTGAAGGACATGTTGCACTGAGCAACCATGGGTTTTAGTCCATGCTCTTCAAACTCCTTGGCGCAAAAGGTACGAGCAAAGCCGCCTCGGTCGTCGGTGCGAATTTCGAGATCGATGACAAAAGCATCTTTGAGATTAGTTGCTTCAAAAATCATGGCTAGCTCCAGAAGAAATCTTTATCAATTTGCTGGGTGCGAATGAGGTACTCCAGCTGCTTAAGACGGGTAAACCCGCGAGAGGTAAACATCTCTTCGGTCATATCAATCTGCTGGAACACCTTCAAAAGTTGCTCTGCACCACGCCTAGCATCCCAATCGCACTTGAACCCAGGCAGCACGCTGTTGATCTTGTCGAAGGATACGCGATAGCTGCGATTGTCTGTGTCAGGCTTACCAAAGCTCAGCTGACACTCAGGGAAAGTCTCTGCAACAATCGTTGCAATTTCGCGCACCTGGTAGTTGTGGTTGGTGTCGCCGACGTTGAAGACTTGATTGTGAACAATATCGCGGGGAGCTTCGAGAGCACAGATAATTGACTTAGCAATATCTAAACCGTGCACTAGGGGACGCCATGGCGTACCATCGCTGGTCATACGAATCTCTTTGGTTGTCCAAGCCAACCCCGAGAGGTTGTTGAGCACAATGTCAAAGCGCATACGGGGAGATGCCCCATAGGCAGTGGCATTACGCATAAAGGTGGGAGAGAAGTCGTCGTCCGCCATCGGCCCTAAATCTTGCTCTACCAAGGTTTTGCACTTGGCGTAGGCGGTCTGAGGGTTAACCTCAGATTCCTCGGTAACGTAGTCATCGCCTTCAGCGACCCCGTAAACGCTACAGGATGACATATAAACAAACCGACGGACCCCAGCGGCCTTGGCCAATTCTGCTAGGCGCACAGACCCTTTATGGTTGATGTCGTAGGTGATGTTAGGGGCGAGCTTACCCAGGGGATCGTTAGATAGTTCAGCCATGTGAACAATGGCTTCTACACCCTCAAGATCAGCAGCTTCAATGTTGCGAATATCTTTGTTTAGGGTTTTAGCTGACGAGTTAATGCCGTTGTAGAGCCACCCTGCCTTATAGAAGCCGGTGTCAACGCCGATAACGTCATGGCCTTTTTGCAAAAGCAACGGCGCCAGCAAACAGCCGAGATAGCCTTCTGTACCAGTAACTAATACTTTCATGGGTGAATTACCTGTTTGAGTGTGACTAGAGTGCGACGGAGGTCGGAGCAGTGGCATTAACCACTTGGGAGGCGACCTCTTTACCAATTTCCAGAGACGATGTAGCTGCCGGAGACGGCGCGTTCAAGACATGAATTGACCGCTCTCCGTTGACGATGAGGAAGTCATCAACTAGGTTGCCGTTGTTCATTAGTGCTTGAGCCCGTACCCCGGCATGGGTAGGGACAACGTCTTCACTACGAACCTCTGGAATGAGGCGTTGTAAGCTTTTGACGAAGGCTGCTTTGCTGAAGGAGCGAACGATCTCGCGGACACCTTCATCTGCATGTTTGGAGGCCAGCTTCCAGAAGCCTGGATAAGCCATTACTTCAGCAAAGTCTTTCAGATCAAAATCGGTCTTTTTGTAGCCTTCCCGCTTCAGGCTTAAGACTGCGTTAGGGCCAGCATGAACGCTACCATCAATCATTTTGGTAAAGTGCACCCCAAGGAAGGGGAAGCTGGGGTTAGGTACCGGATAGATCAGGGTATTAACCATATGCCGCTTCTCGGGCACTAGCTCGTAGTACTCACCGCGAAAAGGCACGATTTTGGCTGAGGGCTTGAGATTAGCCATTTGAGCTACTCGATCCGAGAATAGCCCAGCGCAGTTGATTAAAAACTTCGCTTTAATAGTGCCTTTGTTGGTTTCTAGAACCACATTTTGTGGCTCTATGGAGATACCTAGCACTTTAGTATTCAAGCGGAGATCGTTGTCGGACTCCTGAATAATCTCGATGTACTTCTGGCAGACGGCTTTGTAATTAACGATGCCGGTTGAGTCTACCTTGACAGCGGCAATACAGTTGACGTAGGGTTCAATCTCCTTAACTTGCTCTGGCGTAATCTTGGCAACGGGAATTTCGTTTTGAAGACCACGCTGAAAGAGATTCTCTAGGAGTGGTAGTTCTTTTTCTTGGGTGGCAACGATGACCTTGCCGCAGACGTCATAGGGAATGTCATGCTGGCGGCAAAAGTCTACCATTGACTGACAGCCGGCCCGGCTAAATTTTGCTTTGAAGCTGCCAGGTTTATAGTAGATGCCGGAGTGAATAACTCCGCTGTTGTTACCTGTTTGGTGATAGGCCCAGGAGGACTCTTTTTCGATGACGGTGATTTTGGCGCTGGGAAGCATTTGGCTCAGCTTCATAGCTGTAGCCAAGCCCACAATGCCACCGCCAACAATGGCGTAGTCGTAGGTATTGGACATTATGTTTGCTCTAGTATGCAGTTATGCAGGCTGTTTTGGAACGCAGGACTTGAATTACCAAACCTTCCAGGGAGCTTCCCCAGACTTCCACAATCCTTCAAGATTATTTTTATCTCGAAGAGTATCCATAGGTTGCCAAAATCCGTCGTGACGGTAGGCTGACAACTGTCCCATCTCGGCCAGTTTAGTCAGGGGCTCATGCTCCCACATGACATCCTCATCGGGGATGAAGTCGATTACTTGAGGGTCTAAGACAAAATAGCCACCGTTAACGTAGGCTTCATCGCCATCGGCTTTTTCAGCAAAGGATGCGATCGTGGTCTGTCCGTCATGTAGGGAGATGGCCCCAAATCGGCCAGGGGGCTTGACTGCGGTAAGCGTAGCCAGGGTACCCTGAGCTTCGTGGAATTTGATGAGTTCGGTGACGTTTACATCGCTAACCCCATCACCATAGGTGAAACAAAAGGGCTCAGACCCAATATATTCTCTTACCCGCTTGAGGCGTCCACCGGTTAGCGTCGATGCGCCAGTATCAATTAGCGTGACTTTCCACGGTTCGGCGTTACCGTTGTGGATATTCATTTGGTTGTAACGCAAGTCAAAGGTTACATCTGACATGTGCAAAAAGTAGTTGGCAAAATACTCTTTGATGACATAGCCTTTGTAGCCGCAGCAAACGATGAATTCGTTAATGCCGTGGGCAGCATAAATTTTCATGATGTGCCAAAGGATGGGATAGCCCCCGACCTCAACCATAGGTTTAGGCTTAATGCTGGTCTCTTCACTTAGACGAGTACCTAAACCACCAGCTAATATAACTGCTTTCATAAACCCTCTAGAAAATAATAAACTAGGAAGTTCTGGTCTTCGAACTGACGCACTCAACTTGCGGAAGCTGAGCTAGATTTCAACTCATTTACCCAGTAAAACACTGCCTATGTCAACTTAAAATCCTCATTTCTCTAAAATTTTATTTAGTCGTTAGGACTGGAAAACTAAGGAGATTAGCAGATCTTTGACTTAAGTATTCTTACCGTAGCTTACGTCAGACTCCTATACTCTACCTGCTATCTTCAGCTGCATTAACAAGCTTTTAACTTGATCATGAAGTTGTGTACTTTAGGGCTAATAAAGTCGCTGCTAAAGTGTAGTCGGCGTGCCTAAGCATGACGTAAATCCCTTTGTATAGCGACAATATTCATGTTCAGGCTTCCCTAGGATACGCCTGTTGGCTAGCTTAGCCCTGACCCGGACTATCATTGTGAGCAGTCGGTGAAGTCAGGCAGTCAGCATGTGAAAACCAGATAAATATAGCGGTAGCTGGTTAAATTAGCCTTAGCAGACAAGATCACCCTTAAATTACCCTGATGGGAGATTGATCTAACTCTAGAAAAGAATGAGAATTAACTTAAATTTGTGATGAACGAATATGTTAGTTGAGAATATTCTTAACTAAGGTAAAGGCTGTACCCGTTGGGGTGGCCAGTATATTTTGTACGCATTGCCCACTACGTGAGCTCGGGGCAGAAACCCCCACACGTGGGAATCGCGACTGTTGTTGCGATTGTCGCCGAGTACGAACAGGTGGTCAGTAGGTACCGTTTGTGGCCCCCACTGATAGAGGATAGGCGCAGTAAGGCGGGACTCGACTAGAGGGATGCCATCGAGCCACGCTTGGCCGTCGCGGATCTCTACCTGCTGACCGGGTAGAGCAATGACCCGCTTCACCATCAAATTCTTGAGTTCTCCGGCCTGTTCAATCGGAGTACGTTCGGGGTTAGAAAAGACAACGATGTCGCCTACAGCTAGGGAATACTCGAAAGGGAGAGGGCGAACGAATATGCGATCGCGCACCTCCAGTGTGGGCAGCATTGACTCGCTGGGCACAATGCACTGCACTACCTTCTGAGGCACGACAAACGGGATAGAGCTGATCGCCAGACGGGTGATTAGCAATGTTACGAGCAGCCCTCCTAGCCAGCTCCACTGACACTGACGGGCGGGAGCAACTCGGTAGACCAGCCCGCAACCCACTGCCCAAATGATGGGCGGTATGGGTAGCAGAGCTGAATTGAAGTTGGCTAGGTAGGCGGTGAAAATGCCTAAGATTAGCAGCGTCCCCCCTACGGTGACCTGTTGCAAAAACATGTGCCCTAACCCCGGCAATATCTGGGAGAGAAATACGGGGTACCAAGGATCGCTAGATTGGTAGCGCAGCGGGCTGAATTCGTTGAGGGTAATGCCCCGCTTAGCTGCATAGTGGCTATCCCACAAATTAAATATATAAAGACTAATCAATGGAATGAGGGTCATTAGCCCTCGCAGGGTGTTGCCCCTAGGCGCAAAGATCGACCAGAAGATGAAGACAACGAGCCCTAAGTGGGCAGCGATGATAACCAGACCACGGGCGATCGCACCCTCATAAATCTGCCCCATGCCGGGCAGTGCTGCGGACAGATTAACCGCCAGCCAAGGACTTTTTTGTCGACCCACCAGTACCTTGGGGGTTGCCTTCATAGCTCAGGATTACCTGTAGCGCTGAACAACGAACTCGTGGGCGGCAAATTCTTCGGTATCAGTCAGGGTAGGCAAGGTAAGGTTAACATCAGCGTACTTACGGCGTAGGGCTAGCCCAATCAGGTAATCGGCAAAATGCGGATTTTTGGGCAGTAGCGATCCGTGCATGTAGCTCCCAAAGACATTTTTGTAACGCGCGCCCTCGTACTCGGCGGTGGCATTATTTCCAAAGCCAGCGATGGTTTTAGCCAGAGGCTCTACGCCATTGCCGAGATACGTTTGCCCTGAGTGGTTTTCAAACCCCACCAGGGTACGGGGAATTTTTCGAGGAGTAGCGTATATGGTCTGCATCTCGGCGTAGACAGCGGAATTAATTTCCACAACTAGGTTGCCAATGCACCGCTGCTTGACATCGGTGCTGGGCGCACGGGTGCTGACGTTGATGATGCCCAAACCCTGGGTTTCCTCACCATTGCCCATTAGAAAGGTGTTGCCCATGAGCTGGTAGCCCCCGCACACCCCCAGAAACACTACTCCCGCTTCAGTATCGGCCTGAATGGCCTCGTGCTTGAGCTGGTGGAAGTCGTTAACTATGGCCACCTGATCCATGTCTTGGCCACCGCCCATAAAGTAAAAATCGGTTTGGCCACTCTGGGCTACCTCTTCCATCGTTAACGGTTTCACCGTGCAGTCGATGCCCATCCATTGGCAGCGGCGGCGCAGCACGATGAGGTTGCCGGTGTCGCCGTAGAGGTTGAGGTAGTCGGGGTAGAGGTGGGTGATGGTGAGGGCGTAGGGCATGGATGGGTAGGGGGTGGATGGGTAGGGTAGGGTTAGACCACATCTAGGGTTTTGCCCATGAGCTTGCGAAATTCGAGCATGGCCGTGTAAGTGGGCAGCACAAACACCGTGTCGCCAGAACCAGCCTCTTTAAAAGATAAATCAATTATTTGGCGGATAGATTCTTCGGCTGGGATGGGGCCAGGGGGAACATCCAGCGCATACTTTAGCCGCACGGCCATATCCTTGGCGCGAATGCCAGTGCAAAGTATCCAGTCAATATTGGCCTGGTTAAGCCTTTCGAGTTCACTGTCCCACAGCCAGGAAACGTCTTTGCCGTCGGCGGTGTTGTCGTTGATGGCGAGAATGAGTTTAAGGGCGGGAATATTGCGCAGCAGCTCTAGGCTAAGGCTAAAACTGGCGGGATTTTTTACTAGCAGTAGGCGGTAGTTGACTTGTTTATCACCCTGCTGGCGGGTGAGGATTTCGCCACGGCCAAAGGCTGGCTTGAAGGTTTTGAGCCCAGCGATCGCAGTGGCTCCGTCTATGCCTAGGAGGTTGGCGATCGCGATCGCAGTCAGCGCGTTGTAAACATGAAAGAACCCCGGCGAAACTGTCTTAGCCTGGGGCAGGTGCACCGTTTCATGATTGATTTGCCCCTGAACTGAAAAATCGGTGGTCAAGTCTTCGTTGATGTGAATGTTCGTCGCCTCTAGCCCCTGACTGCCAGGGATGCGGCTGTTGAGCTTGCCTTCATAGGGCAGAAACCGGGCGTACTCTGGGGCAAGCGACATAAAATAGGTGGCGTTATCCAGCCCCTGGGTGAGGCGAGAGGTGCGGGGATCGTCGCCATTGACGACTACGGCAGCGGTGGGACACTGGGCTATGCCATCGCGAATCAGCTTTTCGGTGCGATCGATTTCACCGTAGGCATCGAGCTGGTCGCGGTAGAGGTTGGTGACGGCGATGATATTGGGTTTGATCAGTCTGGCGATGCGGGGTAGGGTGGCTTCTTCTACTTCGAGCACCGCGTGGGTAAAGTCGAGGCGGCCAACGGCGTTGCTCTGCTTGAGGAGCTCTGACAAAATACCCTGGCTGAGGTTGGCCCCGGCCTTGTTGCGCAGCACCTTAGCCTGCGGCGCCTGGTCAAGCACGGCACTGAGCATGGTCTGGCTGGTGGTTTTGCCGTTAGTGCCGGTAATGGCCACTACCACCGGAATTTGGCTGACTAGTGCCTTTAGAACAAAGGGAAAATAGCGGCCCACCAAGTAGCCTGGCAACGCGGTACCCGACCCCCGACCCGATACCCGCAGGGCCAGGGTTAGCAGCTTAGCAAACGCGATAATAGGAATCAGCAGCAGTTGGTTCATGGCCGGGCCAGGCAGATCATGAGGGAAAGGGTAGCAGAGTGTAGGGACAGACCCACGGGTCTGCTCTAATTTTTTGAGGCGAGGGGATGGAGAAACGCATTTTCGCGGCTTGGGGGAAGACACGATACTGAGGGGAATTTGTGGACAATCGAGGTTCAGTTCTATGGGTAATTGGGGGTACAGGGGAGGCGGTAGAGTTGGCCGCTGCCTTAGCGGCGGAGCAGATTCCCTGTTTGGTCACGGTGACCACGGCGATCGCGCAGCATGCCTATAAAAAGAGTACCTACCTGAAGGTTTTAGTCGGGGGATTGGACGTGGCGTCGCTGGGGGAGTTTATCCGGGCTCAGCAGATTGGGGCGGTGCTGGATGTGTCGCATCCGTTTGCGGTGGAAATTTCGCAAGGGGCGATCGCCGCCGCCCGCGCCCTCAACCTCCCCTACTGGCGCTACGAACGTCCTGCTATAGAACCCTCTGCTAACGAGCGTATTCACTATATAGAAGACCTCCAGACCGTGCTTACGCCTGAAGTCTTGCTGAGACAGCGGACATTGCTGACCCTCGGCTATCGCTGGCTGCACCGCTTTGCCCCTTGGCAGACCCAGGCCACCCTATTTACCCGTATCCTGCCGTCGCCGGTGGCATTGGAAGCGGCCTTAGCAGCTGGCTTTACTCCCGATCGCCTGATCGCCCTCCGACCTCCCATTAGCGCTACGTTAGAACGTGCCCTTTGGCAGCAGTGGCGCATCACTCAAGTTATTACCAAAGCCTCTGGCGCACCTGGGGGAGAAGATATCAAGAGCGCGATCGCTGAACAGCTAAAAATTTCTCTGTATATTTTGAACCGTCCTCAACTCGATTACCCGGCGGTGTGTCGCAGCCAGGAGGAGGCTTTGGCGGTTTGCTTAAGGTGGTGGCGATCGCACCAAGGTCATAGGTAAAAAACTGCCTATGCATCCCCTCCAGCCTCACTGGCTGATCTCCTTCCCCAGAGGTAGTTAAGTCCTCTCGAGAATGCTATTCTTGGCCTTCAATTTGTGCGCTACTATGGGCTATCCCCAGTTTCAGCCGGCCGGGATTACCTTCGCAAAAGTTGCTGTATGCCGCCAAAAATAGGGATTTTCTACGTCTAAGGGCAAAGACGTGCGCCAATTTTTCGGTTAGCCCCTATATTTAGTTGGTCATTTGGTTTGTTGAGTCTCACGAGAGCATTTTGCACAGGTCGTCCATGACAGCTTTTCCCATGCCATCCGGGCCATCACCTTTTGAGAGCGTTAGCAGTAGCGCTCTGCCAGATACTCCACCCGTGTTTGCCCTTAAGGAACTGGTGGCTCGGCTGCAGCGTGAGCAGTATAAAATTCAAGATTTGCTCAGTTCGCTGGGGTTCGCCCTCCGTAGCCTCAATAACCTGAATCAGTTCCTAGAGCTGATTCCCATGATTGCCAGTCGGGTAACTGATGCTAGCGGCGGTGCCTTGGTGCTATTTCGGGCCGATGGGCAGGTCCGCCTAGAGCGACTGCACTGCCAGAGCGAAGACCAGTGCCAGGATGTGCGATCGGCCCTAGAGGCCGCTACCCGCCAGGTGACGGCTAGCTTTAAAGCCGCCCCTGAGAGCAGCATGATGTCGATGGCGCGCAACGCCATGCTGGCCCTCGATCGCCAGGTCAACCGCTACCTGGGCGACGAGTTTCAGCTGTTTGGCACCGCTATCATCGTGCAAAACGTGGAGCGGGGTCGGCTCTATGTGTTCAGTCGTGACCCTGACTATGCCTGGACGGAAACCCGCCAGAAGCTAGTGCGCTTGGTAGCTGATCAGACCTCGGTGGCGATCGAAAACAATGAGCTAACAGCGGCGGTGCGCAAAAAAGAGCGCCTCGATCGCGAACTCGAAATTGGGGCCGAAATTCAGCTGCAATTGCTGCCCCGCGAGTGTCCCGCCATCAAGGGGATGGACTTGGCAGCTAAGTGCCGCACCGCTCACAAGGTAGGCGGCGACTACTACGACTTTATCCCCACCACCTTTGACCAGCTGCGCCAGGCTGGCTCCCAGCAGACAGCGGCGGCTCCCTGGAGCTTTGCCATCGGGGATGTCATGGGTAAAGGGGTGCCCGCCGGGCTAATTATGACCATGATGCGGGGCATGCTGCGCACTGAAGTGCTCAACGGCCATTCGCCCGCCCGCATTTTACAAGACTTAAACTTCGTCATGCACAGCGATTTAGAAAGTTCGAACCGCTTTGTGACGCTGTTTTACGCCGAGTACAATCCCAAGACTCGCCGCCTAGCCTACGGCAACGCCGCCCACAATCCACCGCTGCTGTGGCAGGCTGCCACCAACACCATCACCCGGCTCGATACCCCCGGCATGCTGTTGGGGCTAGATATGAACACCGAGTATTGCGAAGCCGAAGTGGAGCTGCAGCCGGGCGACACGGTGGTGTTTTATACCGACGGTTTTACCGAGGCCTCCAACCCTCGCGGTGAGCGCTTTGAGGAGGAAAACCTGGAGCGAGCTCTCCAGTGGGCCTGCCGCAACTGCACGTCAGCCGAGGCGATTTTAGACTACACCTTTGACTTGATCGATCGCTTCATTGGGGGCGATCGAAGCAACGACGACGACATGACTCTGGTGGTGATGCGGGTGAAGCCAGAACTTCAGCTCAACCTATTTGACAGCTAGCGCGATCTCAAGTTCTCGGCCCAAATTCTCGGCCCAAATTCTTGGGCTGACAGCGCTAGACTTGAGATATCTAGCCTCAGTTTGGCGATGTTGCCGTCTCCGAAGGTGAGGTAGCCCTTTGCCGCGATCGCGCTATGTTCCCATCCCTACCTTGGCCATCCTTTAGACGAGGCATTGCGCTAACCGGTGCCGGTCTACTAACCCTGGGATCTACCTGGGGATTTTTAGCGCCAACCTCCGCCCCGGCGATTCAGTACTCTGACGGCACCGTGGGCTTTTCGTATCCGCCGCGCCTGACCGAAAGCTACGCCACCCGCAATCTGGTTCGCGACAGCAATGCCACCTACTACCTCACCTTTGATTTTCCTGAGGCGGCGGTTGAGCCTCTAGATCGGGTGGTAATTCGCCTGAATGAAGGCTATGACCCAATTTTTCGCTACCGGCTAGACGCCACTGAAGCGTTTGCCAACACCCCCAATGGCCGGGTGTCGCTACCCTTGGGCGAACTCACCCAAGACCAAGACGCCCGTGAGGTTACCATCACCTTTGACCCACCCGCTGAGCCTGGGGTGTCCATTACTTTAGCCCTGCGGCCTGTGCGGAATCCTCGTTTTGGCGGTGTCTACCTGTTCGGGGCAATAGCTTACCCAGTGGGCGAAATGGTGGAATCCACCTTCATGGGTTATGCCCGGCTGTCGTTTTATGAGCGGGACCGCGATCGCTGGCCCTAGCCCCAACCCTCATTGTCAAGGTTTGCCCCCCATGGCCAGCCCATCACCAGAATCGGCGCGATTTTTTGTGGCCCTACTGCCGCCCCAGCCGGTGCAGGACGCCATCACCGCCATCAAACAGGACGTTGAGCGGCGATTTGGCAGCAGGGCCGCCCTCCAATCTCCGCCTCACATCACATTACAGCCGCCCTTTGATTGGTCTCTAGAGCGGCTAGACGAGCTACAGCACCATCTGCATAGATTTGCCCGTCAGCAGCGGCCCCTTCCCGTTGTTCTAGAAGGGTTTAGCGCCTTTCCGCCGCGAGTGATCTATGTAGATGTGCACCAGACGGCATCGCTAATGGCCGTTCAACCAGCCTTAATAGCCCATCTAGAAACCCACTGTGGGCTGCGGCAAAGCGATCGCGCCAGTGACCATCGCCGCGCCCCTCGGCCCTTTACCCCTCACGTCACCGTGGGCTTCCGTGACCTCACGCCCGCCGCCTTTCACCAGGCCTGGGCTGAGTTTGAGCACCGTCCTTTCTCGGCAGATTTTGACGTGCCCACCCTCACCTTGCTCCGTCACGATGGGCAGGTATGGCAAATTTTCTCTGAGCAGCCGCTGGGTGTGCCAAAGGCTTGAGTTACCTGGCATACGGGATTATGTAGAAGCTTATACAGAATAGAAATTCCCTTGACATCGCCTAAAACCGTAGCTTACTATACAGAAGTAATCAGAAATTCGTTCATCTCGCTTTTTCGTTACTGGCTAAAGTGAGACGGAAGTAGGGGTTAATAGCCCCCGAAGGAACGCGCCCCAATGTTCTGATCAAACCCTTGATCTTTTGGAGGCGACCCCATGAAACTCACCTATCGCGGCGTAAGCTACGACTACACTCCCCCCGTTGTGGAATCCAACTTAACCGATGAAGTTGGCAAGTTCCGCGGTGTAGATATTCGATTCCGCACTGTTAAGAAAGCGGCTGTGCAACAGCCCACCCTGGACTTGGTCTATCGTGGTACGGCCTACCAGACTGGTACCTCTAAGGTAGCCCCTGTAGTTGCGGCAGCACCTGCGGTTGAGGCAGTGCCTGTAGCTGCGATCGCCGCTCCTGCAATGGCAACCGCTCTTAGCACCGAAGACAAAGCCCGCATGAGCATGATGAACCGTCATCGCTCCGTGAAGCAGCGTCAGCAATCGATGCTGGGCCGTCTGGCTACCGAAGCCGGCTTGCCCGCCGAAGCCGCCCAATACTGGAACCACATCCAGGGCAAGGTGCACCCTAGCTTCTGGGCTACCTACAGCCGCAGCGGTGCCGCTGTTAGCTAAGCACTCGACCCACTAACTGAACAGCCCCTGCCAGCAACGTCTGGCAGGGGCTGTTTTGTTGGCGGCTGATGCAGGACAACTGTCCTTTAGAGAAATCCGGCTGTAGATACCAAGCGCACCCCCAGCGGGTTTGTTACCGAAAGAAGTAGATTGGGCGGGATAAATTGCCGAGCAGTTGGGAAATATAGGTCCATTGCTATGGGCATAGCGGTAGTGATACAGAAAGAAGGCTACCCCAGCCCTAAATTAGTGGTTAAACAACTTAGATTATATTCACGCTTAGAACTTTCTTTTTGCCTCGCGTTTGCTAAAACCCTGGTGTGGTGAAACCTGCCCACGTAGGGTGTCTCCATTTCCCCGTTGTTTTTCGTCCTACCCTCGATTGTGTCTCTAACTCCTAATGGGTTGCCTGTAAACCTTGGCCCCTTGCCCCAGTCTGGCTTAGGGGGAGAGGGAGTGGCTTTAGAATCTCAAGGTCGCAACCTCTTTAACATGGCCTTGGATGCCATGCTGATTGTCAACGATCAGGGTCAGTATGTTGAGGCTAATCCTGCTGCCTGCAGGCTGCTGAACTGTGTTAGAGACCAAATTATTGGCCGCACCATTGCCGATTTTTGTGTTTTGCGCCCTGGAGCTGAGCTGCATCAACAGTGGCAGATGTTTTTGGCCCAGGGCCACATGCAGGGAGAAATTGCTTTCAGGGTAGGCAACGGAGAAGAACGAATTGTGGAGTACGCGGCTACGGCTAATGTTTCTCCCCACTTTCACCTGTCTATTCTGCGAGATATTACTGAGCGCAAGCAGGCTGAAGCGCTCAAGGAGCACCTCAACCAAATGCTCGCCGAGCAGGTCAAAGAACGCACCGAGGAATTGCGAGTTGTTCAAACTCAGCTAGCCCACGAGCACTCTTTGCTTGAGGGCATTCTCAGCAATATCGATGGCGTGGTTTGGTCGATCGACTTACAAACGATGACAACTCGGTATGTCAATTCTGCTGTAGAAACCCTCTATGGCTATTCTAAAGAGGCTTTTTTGGATGCCGCTGACCTGTGGCGCAGTCTGATTTACCCGGCCGACCAACCCAAAATTGAGCAGTTTTTGGGGCAGCTCGACGGGCAAGAACGCTTTGATCTGGAGTACCGCATTACCCGAGCCGATGGAGAGCTGCGCTGGGTGCGCGATCGCTCTCGGGTGGTTTATGACCCAGGGGGCAAGCCGGTTCGTCTAGACAGCGTCGCCACTGACATCACTGAACAAAAGCAGCTAGAGGAAGCCCTGCGTCTGAGTGAAAGTCGGCTGCGGGCCATTTTTCAGCAGGCGGCCCTGGGCATTAACCAGGCATCCCTAGACGGTCATTTTTTGCAGGCTAACCAGGCCTACTGCGACCTGTTGGGCTACAGCGAGGCAGAACTACTCCATCTGCGCTATCAAGATATTGTTCACCCCGATGAACGGCAAGAAACTGAAGCTGCCCTGGCCAAGCTCTACGCTGGGCAAACCTCGTCAGTCACCTTAGAAAAACGCTACTTTCACAAAGATGGCAGCTTTCGGTGGACAAATTTAGTGCTGTCTATTCTCCGTGATGCCGATGGGCAGGCCATTTCAGACATTGCGATCGTTCAAGATATCAGCGATCGCAAACAGATTGAGCAAGCCCTTGAAGAAGAGCGTAGCCTGTTCATCGATGGCCCCACCGTCGTAATTCGCTGGGGGCCAACCGATGAGTGGCCCGTGGAGTACGTCTCCCCAAACGTGCAGGCCCAGCTTGGCTATGAACCGAGCGATCTCGTGGAGGGCCGTGTAGCCTTCGCCTCGCTCATTCACCCAGACGATGTTGCCAAGGTACAGGCTGAGGTAAGGGCGGCTGTGGTCGCCCAAACACCTTTCCTGGCTACAGAATATCGGCTGCGCCATGCCAACGGCGACTATCGATGGATCGATGAATTTACTCGGATCATCTATGGAACCGACAGTACAGTAGTCAGGTTTTTGGGCTACGTGCAGGACATCACCGAGCGCAAGCAAACGGCGCTGGCCCTGCAGGAGAGCGAGGCTACAAAGCAGGCTATGTTGTCAGCGATTCCCGATCTGCTCATGCGCATCGATCGCCATGGTCTACGCTACGACTTTATCTCTGGCGGCGAGATCACCCTCTATGGCGATATTGACACCCAACGCCCCCAGTCCATTTACGAGATGCTGCCTGAAGCTCTGGCCGATCAGCGGCTGCACTTCATCCGGCAGGCGCTCGACACTGGCGAGCGGCAGATCTACGAATACACCATTACTGTAGAGGGCCAGCCCTACTACGAAGAGGCGCGGATTGTGCCACTGGAGGGGGACAAAGCGCTGGTGATGGTGCGAGATGTCTCTGGCTGGGTAACGGCAGAGAAGGCTTTGCGGGAAAGTCAGCAGCGCTTTCAGGCCATTTTTGACCAGATGTACCAGTTCATTGGTCTGCTGACGCCAGAGGGTATTTTGCTAGAGGCCAATCAAACTGCCCTGGCCTTTGGCGGCTTTAGTCGAGAAGACGTGGTGAATCGCCCCGCTTGGGAAACGGGCTGGTGGGATGTTTCCCCTGAAACCCAGGACCAGCTCAAGCAGGCGATCGCGGCTGCTTGCCGAGGCGAGTTTGTGCGCTATGAGGTGGCAATAAAGGGGGCCAATCAGCAAATGATGACCATCGACTTCTCCCTGCGGCCGGTTTTAGATGATCAAGGTCAGGTGGTGCTGCTGATTCCGGAGGGACGCGACATCACCCAGCGCAAGCATATGGAAGAAGAGCTTGAGCGCACCAAAGTCTTTTTAGAGCAGACCAACAGCGTAGCCCGCGTTGGCGGCTGGGAAGTCGATCTGCAACGGAACTTGGTGCATTGGACCCCCACTACCCGAGAAATCCATGAGGTAGATGCCGACTTTGAACCCACCTTGGCGACGGCGCTCAGTTTCTACCCTTCAGGCGTTAACCGTCAGCGCATGGCCGCTGCCATCGAGAATGCGCGCCTCACCGGGCAACCTTGGGATGAGAAGCTACAGCTAGTGACCGCTAAGGGGAATCTGCGCTGGGTGCGATCGCTGGGGCAGGCGGAGTTTGTCGATGCCACTTGCATACGCCTTTTTGGAGCGTTTCAAGATATTGATGACCAGATGCGGGCAGACATGCAGCTGCAAGAGCTGACTCAACAATTACAGCAGGCGAACCAAGAACTGAATCAAGTTGCCACTACAGATGCCCTCACCCAACTGGCTAACCGGCGCCATTTCGATCAGGTATTCATTCAGGAGTGGGCGCGGGCCCAACGAGCCACCACATCTCTGGCGCTAATCATGTGTGATGTGGATTATTTCAAGCCCTACAACGACCACTATGGGCATCCGGCAGGGGACCGGTGTTTGCAGCAGGTGGCCCAACTGTTGAGGGCTCATATTCAACGCCCTGGGGATGTGCTAGCTCGCTATGGGGGAGAAGAGTTTGTGGTGCTATTGCCCAAAACTACGCTGGTGGGGGCCATGTCAGTGGCCACTAGAATTCAACACCAGTTTAGCCAGACCCGCTTGCCCCATGGATTTTCGTCGGTAGCTGACCACATCACCTTGAGCTTTGGTATCGCCTGCTGCGTACCCCTTCAAGAGAATTCATCCAGTGAGCTACTAGCCGCTGCCGATGCCGCTCTATATCAAGCCAAGCTGGCGGGCCGCAATCGCTACTGCATTAGCACCAGTAATCGACCTGACGCTCTGAATTTGCCAAAGAGCTAAAGCCGCTATCTTCACTGCATCAGCATGAATCGTTCAGGTGAGATGGGCCATTGAACCATCTGGCTACTTGCTTAGCTAGCAAGGGATATGTTCTACAAAACTTGCACATTCTGAATAGTTGAATTTGGCAGAATGTTTATAGAAATGCGATCGCTTTTGCCCTATCAATACCCCATCGGCTATGCAGATATTTAACTTAAACCCCCTCTAAATTTAAACCAAACTTTATTGCTTAATGTCTTCCTTTAAGAAATTGGCTTTTGAAGATGAACTGGCTAATTAATATAGCTTGGCTACGCCGAATCTGTCCTAATCCAAGTACGTTTGCATTAAACGGACGTTTGCGTCGAAGGTAGAACTTTAAGCTTAAGCAGACCTTCTTTTTAGAATGGCAGGCGGGATCCGTAGGTAGCTAGGGCCACAACGAATTCCCTTTAAACAATCTCTTAATTTATAAAGGGAACAAAATTAACCCTAAAGTAACCCCTATTTAATCTCGTTTCAAAGCTTTTGTGAGAGCATTTTCCCTGGAAAACGGGGTGAAAACAATTTGCTGAGTTAAATAGCTCGGCAAAGAATTTTGATGCCTATTTGAACGGATTAAAACGAGTCGTTTGGGAGAGCCTGACAGCTATGGATTTAAATACAACCCAGGGTGCAGAGCTGACTGGCTTTGCTTCTCTGCCCGCTGACACCTTTGCCGAAGGCCCTGACGCTGGCGGCAACGATGGCACTGGCGCACCCGTCACTGGCAATGGTCGCACTGGCCCGTTTGATGGTCAGCCGATCCAAGGTTTTAGCGGTGTTCAGTTTGCCCCCGGTAGCGATGGCTCAACCTTCTGGTTCCTCTCTGACAACGGTTTTGGCGCTAAGGCCAACAGCGCCGACTACTTGCTGCGGCTGTATCAGGCTGATCCGAACTTGGCTGGGTCAGAAGGCGGCGATGGCAGTGTAGACATTCAAGGGTTTGTACAGCTCCGCGATCCCAATAACCTAGTTCCCTTCGACATCGTGAATGGGGAGACGGCAGAGCGTTTCCTCACTGGCGCTGACTTTGATGTGGAATCGTTTGTAATCGACGGCAACGGTGAAATTTGGATTGGGGATGAGTTTGGCCCTTACCTACTGCATTTTGACGCCAGCGGTGTGCTGCTAGATGCGCCCATTGCAACTCCCAATGTCAAGCCCCTGAGCACTCTCACTGGCGAAGCGCCGCTAGTGATTGGCCACCGAGGCGCGAGTGGTGAATTGCCTGAGCACACGCTGGAGGCTTATAGTCTGGCGATCGCCCGTGGTGCAGACTTCATCGAGCCCGACCTGGTGGCTACCAAAGACGGCGTATTGATCGCTCGCCACGAGCCAATTCTGGGAGGCACTACCGATGTCGCCAGCCGCCCCGAGTTTGCCGATCGCAAGCGCACCGGTGTGATCGATGGCGTCACCTACGAAAACGAATTTTTTGCTTCCGACTTTACCTTAGAAGAAATCAAGACCTTGCGTGCGATTATGCCTCAGGGCTACCGCACCGATGCATTTGATGGCGTATTCCAGATCCCAACCTTCGAAGAGGTCATTAACCTAGTCAAGCAGGTTGAGGCCGACACCGGGAAGAAGATCGGTATCTACCCCGAAACCAAGCACCCCACCTACCACGACGACGACCTCAGGCTGTCGCTGGAAGAGCCCCTGCTGGCGACCCTGGAAGCCACGGGTTTCACCGACCCCAGCCGCGTCTTCATTCAGTCCTTTGAGGTGTCTAACCTAAAGGACCTGAACACCAAGACCGACATTCCCCTAGTGCAGCTGCTGGATGCCTACGATGTGGCGCTGGATGGCTCGCTCATTTATGAGGGCGTGAATGCTCGTCCCTACGACTTTGCAGTGGCTGGCGACACCCGCACCTACGGCGACCTGCAAACGACAGAAGGTTTGGCCGAAATTGCCGCCTACGCCGATGGCATTGGCCCCTGGAAGCGCATGATTGTTTCCGTTGAGGGCGTTGATGCAAATGGCGATGGCGCGGCTGACGATGTGAACGGCGATGGCGCGGTCAACGATGCCGATAAAACGACCACGGCTCCCTCTACGTTGATTCCCGATGCCCACGATGCGGGGCTGTTTGTCCATGCCTACACCTTCCGCAACGAAGAGCGATTTTTGGCCTCTGACTACCAGGACAACATCAGTAAGAAGGGCAACCCCAATAAGGAGTTTGAGCAGTTCATCAACCTGGGGGTTGATGGCTATTTCACCGACTTTCCCGGTACGGGTGACCTGGTGCGTGACCAAATCACCAGTGACTTCGTCCGCTCTCCTCAAAACCCTGAAGTGCTGGCCACTACAGAGTTCGACACGCTGACGGGCGATGCTCCCATCGTGATTGGTCACCGGGGTGCCTCTGGCCTGCGGCCCGAGCACACGTTGGAAGCTTACAAATTGGCGATCGCCCAGGGCGCAGACTTCATCGAGCCTGACCTGGTTGTCACCAAGGACGGCGTGCTAATTGCTCGCCACGAGCCCATGCTCGGGGTGGTGGCGCTGAATCCTGATGGCACCATCCAGCTGGACGCTAGCGGCAACCCCGTGCTCAACACCACCGACACCAGCACAGATGTTTACCTGCGCGCTGAGTTTGCCGGCCGCCTAAAAGTGAAAGATCTGGACGGCGTTCCGCGGGGCGGCTGGTTTGCTGAAGACTTTACTCTGGCAGAGGTCAAGCAGCTCAACGCCATTGAGCGGATTCCGGCTATCCGGGGTACCGAATTCGACAACGATGGTTTGAAGGTGCCCACCCTGGCTGAGGTGATTGACCTGGTGCAAGAGGTTGAGTTAGAAACCGGTCGCAAGATCGGCATCTATCCCGAAACCAAGCACCCCACCTTCTTTGAGCAGCGGGGCTTCAACACCAGCGAAATTCTGGTCGATACTCTCAAGGCTGAGGGCTTCACTGACCCCAGCCGGGTTTATATCCAGTCCTTTGAGGTGAGCAACCTGAAGGCGCTAAACGACACCATCATGCCCGCTGCGGAGATCGACATTCCGCTGGTGCAGCTGTTTGGCGGGTCGGGTCAGCCCTACGACTTTGTGGCTGCTGGCGATGCTCGCACCTACACCGACCTGACTACCCCCGCAGGGCTGGCAGAAATCGCTGAATATGCCGCTGGCATTGGCCCCAACAAGCAGCGCATTGTGCCTCTAAGCACGGTGGATGCTGACGGTAACGGTCAGCCCGATGACCTGAATGGCGACGGGGCGATTAGCGATGGCGATCGCGTCACCGGCACCCCCACTACCCTGATTGCCGACGCCCATGACGCTGGGCTGCTGGTTCACCTCTACACGCTGCGCAACGAGAGCTTCTTCCTCCCCGACAGCTATGAGGGGAATCCCATCAATGAATACAAGCAATTCATTGAGCTGGGCGTAGACGGCTTCTTTACCGATTTCCCCGGTACGGGCTTTACCGCTCGCAGCACGTTTATCGACGAGCCAGAGGTAGCGAACCTCAACCGCTCTCAGGGCTTTGAGGGCATGGCCTTTAGCCCCGATCGCGCTACCCTATACCCGATGCTAGAGGGCACCGTCGTCGGTGACCCCGCTGGTTCATTGCGCATCTACGAATTTGATGTGGCCAGCAGTTCTTTTGAGGGAGTGGCAGGGCTGTATCAGTTGGAGTCGACGACCCATGCGATCGGCGACTTTACCCCCATCAATGCCAACGAGTTTCTCGTGATTGAGAGGGATAACAACCAGGGTGATGCCGCCGAGTTCAAGAAGATCTTCAAAGTTGACCTGTCTCAGACCAACAGCGAAGGCTTTGTCAAAAAAGAAGAGCTGGTCGATCTGTTGAACATCAGCGACCCCAACGATCTCAACGGAGACGGCAGCACCACCTTTGACTTCCCCTTCCAAACGATTGAGGATGTTTTGGTGCTCGATGCCGACACCATCCTAGTGGCCAACGACAACAACTACCCCTTCTCGGTGGGCCGTCCACCGGGGATTGACAACAACGAAATCATCGAACTCCAGCTTGACGAGCCTTTAAACCTCGACCCTCGTTTGGGTGTCGCCGGATTGTCTGGAGACGTTGTCACGGAGCTAGTTGACCTGACCGGCTTTGATGGCGATGTTGCTGTGAATGTTACTCTGAGCCGCGAAGCAACCTACGACAACATCCTGAAGTTCTATGAAACCGATGCTCGGGGTGCTGTGAATGGGCTTCTACCGGGTAAAGCCGGTTACGAAGCAGCGGTTGCGGCTAACCTGCTCGATGCAGAGGGATTCGCCCTCGACAACCTCAGCGTTGTCAATCAATCCCTCCTGCTGGCGGGTGGCACCTACTACGCGCCAGCGTTGTTGATTCAAGGCAACCCTGAGAACTTGGTCACAATTGACGATGCGGCTCTGGGGCAGTCTCGCATTGAGCGCAGCGGGAACGTTTGGGGCTTCGAAGATCTAAACGACTTTGACTTCAACGACCTGATCGTCACCCTCAACTCGACTGAGGCTGTTGCCTAAGTAGCCTGAGGCTCCTAACTCACTCCATTGGCCTGAAAGGGCTACCTGAACAGGTCGGTGGGGTGGGCTAGAACTCGCGGTTAAGAACTTTTCAAAATGGTTAAACCAATTACGGGGGATCCGTTAACCCGATGTCAGCCTCTCTTTAAAGTTCCTGTGAGAGATTATCAAGCGGCGGTCAAGCAGTAACCAGATCTCGACGCTTAATTCTGAATCCCTCTAAAGCGATCAGGGGAGTTGCCCCGCTCTAACCCTTGTCTCAAGCCTGAGGTATCAGGCCAGTCAATGAGACGTCGCACGGTCGCAACCCGTGTGGCCTGCTTTAGTGCGCTTTGCCTGGTTGGCAGCGCTCGGTATGGGCTAGCGAGATGAAAGGTTGCTGCGTAGAGCTTGCCCGGTTTTAGAGACACAATCTGTAAGGAAGCATACCAATGGCTAATAACCACGTTATCTTCGTTCATCCTGACGGGGCTAGCCCATCTCACTACGCTGCCGCGCGATTTGCCGATCTAGGCCCCGATGGCCGCCTTAACTGGGACAACCTCGACTATGCCGGGGTCTACCTGGGGCATATGGAAGACCAGCTCGGCGGCACCTCCAACGCGGGTGCCGTCACCCACGCTACTGGGGCCAAGGTCTATGCCGAATCCTTTGGTCTAGAGCAAAATGGCTCGGAGATTACGCCGCTATCGGGTAACACGGGTAAAACCATTGTTGAAGAGGCGATCGACGCTGGCAAGGTTACCGCGCTACTGCAGTCTGGGGCTATCTTCGAACCGGGTACGGCAGCCTTTGTGGCTGAGACCGGCGATGTTGAGGTCGATGGCAGAACGGTTGTGCCTCGGGGCCAAACCGCTGAGATCGCCCGTCAGGTGATTGAATCAGGGGTCGATTTTATTTTGGCTGGGGGCGAAGTTACGCTGCTGCCAGTGGGTACTGACGGCTTTCACGGCACCGCTGAAGAATACGATGCGATCGCCAGCGACTCCGTTCGTCGCCCCTCTGAAAACCTGATTGAGCTGGCTGAGTCTCTGGGCTACACTGTGGTTTACACCCGCGATGAACTCAATGCCTTGCTGGAGCAGCCAGTAACGCCCCAAAAGGTGCTGGGGGTTTTCGCGCCCGTTCACACCTTCAACGATCGCCCCGAGGAAGTCTTGACTGAGGCTGATCTGCCTCTCTACCTAGAGACAGCACCCACGCTCGCCGAGATGCTGGAGGTCACCCAACAGCTGATGGAGGCCCATCCCAACTTTGAAAACGGCTCGATCGCGATCGTCGAAGAAGAAGGCTCCGATAACTTTGGCAACAACAACAACGCCGCTGGCACCATTGAGGGGGTGCGGCGGGCCGATGCAGCGATCGGTGTGGCCCAAGACTTTCTCAGCCGCTACGAAAACACCCTGATTATCACCGCTGCCGACAGCGATGCCGGTGGGTTGCAGGTGACTGACGTAGACCCCGCTGAGCCCGTCGGCACCATCAACAACAACCCCACCCTCGAAGACCGTCCGGTTCCCCTCGACGGCGTGGGTGGTGTGGGCACTCTGCCCTTTGTGTCTGCCCCCGATGCCGATGGCGACGTCTTCGACTTTGCGGTGGGTTGGGCTGGCACTCCTGACTTCGCGGGCTCGATCGTCTCCAAGGCCGAAGGTCTCAACGCCGACAAGCTGCCCGCTACCGTCGACAACACCGGCATCTACGAGTTGATGTATGAAACTCTGTTCGATGTAGAACTTAAGTCTCGCATTCCTGACCAAACTAAGGTGGCGCCTGCCCCCACCGCTGAGACTGGCAACGTCATCTTCATTCACCCCGACGGCACCAGCCCCTCCCACTACATGGCGCTGCGCAACATTGACCAGGGGCCAGACGGTCGCCTCAACTGGGACAAGATGTCTAACGCCGGGGTCTACCTGGGCCACATGGAAAACCAGCTGACCGGCACCTCCAACGCCGGGGCCGTTACCCACGCTAACGGGGTCAAGGTCTTCAACGAGTCCTTTGGTTTGGAAGAAGACAACTCCGTTGTAGTACCGGCCTCTGGCAATGTAGGCAAAACCATTCTGGAGGAGGCGATCGAGGCCGGCAAAGCCACCGCGCTGATTCAATCGGGTCAGATGGCCGAGCCGGGCACCGCTGCTTTCGCCGCCGCTACCACCAACCGCGACGGCGACGACATCCGCGCCCGCGACAAGTACGCCGAAATCATCGAGCAGACCATTCGCTCTGGCACCAACGTCATCTTCGGCGGGGGTGAGCTGTACATGCTGCCCGGCGGTACCACTGGCTTCCACGTCACCACCGAAATCGATGCCGCTGAAACTCGGCCCGAGCGTCGCCCTGAGACCAACCTGATCGAACTGGCGGAATCCTTGGGCTACACCGTGGTCTACACAGAAGATCAGATGAATGAGGTCGTTAATGGCGACAACCCTCCCGAAAAGCTGCTAGGTGTCTTTGCCGCTGATGCTACCTTTGACGCCACCACCGAAGAGGAGTTAGGGCTAAATACAGATGCTCCCCTGCCCCTCTACGTCGCAACCGCTCCCACCGTTGCCGAGATGCTGGATGCCACCCTCAAGCTGGTCTCTGAAGATCCCGATGGCTTCTTTGTGGTGATGGAAGAAGAGGGCACCGACAACTTTGCCAACAGCAACAATGCAGCAGGCACTATCGAAGCCGTGCGCCGCGCCGATGCGGCCATTGGTGTCGCCATGGACTACGTCGATAACGTTGACCCCAATACCCTGGTGGTCACCGCTGCCGATAGCGATGCCGGCGGTTTGCAGGTGTTCCAGTTCGATCCCTACACCCGCCCCTCGGGTAATGCCACCCCAGAACCGGCTCTGGGTGCAGAAGAAACTGAGGTACCGTTCATCTACGTCAACCCCACCACCGAAGCAGGTACCCCTGTCTTTCTGGATGGTGCTACTGGCAGCACCGGCAGTGTGGAGTTTCCCTGGGATTCGTTTGCGGCTACCGACAGCATTGACGGCCCCATGGGCAACTTTGGTGTGGCCTGGGTGGGCACCCCCGACTTCCCCGGCAGCATTGTGTCTAAAGCTTACGGTCTCAATGCCGACCTGCTGCCCTCTACCCTAGACAACACTTTCATCTATGAAATGATGTATCGCACGTTGTTTGGGGACGAGGCGTTTGAGCCGCCTGTGGCTGAGCTAGTGGACCTGACTGGTATCGACGGTGATGTCGTCGTTGATATCACCGTGACCCGCGAAGCAACCTTTGATAACGTGCTGAGGTTCTATGAAACCGATGCCCAGGGGCGCGTGGATGGCCTTGTGGCTGAGGATGCTGGTTACGAGGAGGCTGTTGCCGCCAACCTGCTCGATGCCGAGCTGTTTGTCGACAACCTGGTGACTGACAGTGTCAACCTGACTCTGCCTGGTGGCACTTACTATGCCCCTGTGCTGCTGGTGGATGGTGACATCAATGACCTGGCTACCATCGGTGAGTCTCGTATCCAGCGCAACGGCAACGTTTGGGGCTTCGAAGACCTGTCTGACAATGACTTCAACGATCTGGTCATTACAGTCAACTCGGCTGAGCCCGCTGCGGCGTAGGGTGACTTGACCGCCTAAAGTCCATACCAAAAGCCCCTGCGCTGAGTCCAGCACAGGGGCTTTTGTTTCTGACTGGTTATCTCATCGCCGTTGCCACGAAGGTTAGGACGTTTTCATCGGTAGTCGGCAATGCCTACACGCCAGTCGCCGTTCCAGTTTTAGCTGAGGGGGACTGATCTAACCCTAGGAGCAGTAGAGGGTATCTCGGGTGTTGCGCTTCGTGACTGGATTGGTGCCTTGGGCTACATCGCAGAGCATTTTGTTGACCTTGGGGTCGAGGAGCACATCGGTAAAGTCGGCCCCATCAATAATGGCCTCGCGAAAGTCGGTGCCAAAGGCGTAGGCCCCCTCTAGGATGGCGTTGGTAAGGTTGGCCTGAAAGAAGCGGGCCCCATCTAGGGTGGCTCCGGTCATATCGGCTCCTTCCATGTTGGCGCGGGCCAGGGTGGTGTCAAACAGGCGAACCCCGCGCAGGTTGGCGTGGCTCATGTCGGCGTCGGCCATGTCGGCGCGGGTGTAGTTGTTGTCGCGCAGGTCTTGGTTAGACCAGTCGGTCTTTCTCAGGTTTTGGCGATCGTAGCTGGTGGCCTGGGCGGGGCTCACCCAGCTGAGGCAAAGGGTTAGCACCATCAGCGTGGCTACAACTATCCGACACAGGCTGGATCGACTAACCATGGCTCCCAATGTATTCACATCAAATCTTACATATCTGATTTTACAGGTTGACTTGGGTCGAACCAATCCCCCAGCCTACAGGTATCCTGCATTCTGCCAGCGGCGATCTTCTGGAATGTTGCCTCAACTCCTGTAGCTATAGGGCAATGCCTGCGACCTAGTGGTGCTGTGCAGGTGAGCTGTATTACTCATTGCCCCCGGAGAACACTGCTATGGCCACCGACTACGTTTTATTCGTCCATGGCGTCAAGCAGCGTCAGCCTGAGGCGTTTAACCGCACCGTTCAGGAACTGCTCCAGAACGTGCAGCGAAACATTGGTAGCAACGGACGCACGATTAAACCCATCGTGGTGTTCTGGGGCGATTTGAACGTGCAGCCCCAGGCCAGCCTGCGCCAAGGGCTTGAAGCCTCTCCCCAGTGGCGCAACCTGTGGCTGACCGACTTTTGCATTAAAGAGGTGGTTGAGTTTGCTGGAGATGCGGCTCTGTATCTCAGCCGCCACGTGGGGGCTCAGGTGGTGCAGCGGTTTCAGCAAATCGCTTTGCCGATACTGCAAGGGGCGCAGGGGTCAGTCTCTGGCGATCGCCTCCACATTGTCCCCACAGCCTGGGCAGCGTCATTCTCTTCGACCTGCTGTTTGCCACCCGCTGGGATGACCCCAGTTTGGACAAAGACGCCAGCACCCGCCAGACTCGGCAAACGGTAACCCAGCTGCGCAATACCCTGTTTGGCCTGGGCCAAGAGCCGGAGCGGGGAATACCTATTTCCAGCGTGCACACCCTGGGGTCGCCGATCGCGCTGTTTAGCCTGCTGTCGGTGACCGGCGATAGCACCCATGACCTGACGAAGGATTTGCGAGCAATGCTGCAAACCCTGTACCACCAGCGAGGCAAGAAAGCGCTGCCCTGGTATAACTACCTGCACCCTGGAGATCCCATTGCCTATCCCCTACAGGGGCTCATGCCTCGACTGATGGGCAACGCTCAGCTCTACGTGCATCTGCGGGATGTGATTACTGAGCACCGCGGCTTGCCCATTACCTGGGGAAGACTGCCCCTGCTGTGGGGTGGCGATGCCCATAGTGGCTACTGGAAGAGCAGCACCGTCGTTAAAACCCTGGCGGAGGTGCTGCGGTGAGCGGGAGCAATTTGGATCTTAGCCTTGTGGTGGGCTGCTACCCTCAATACCTGAGCGCTGCGTTGCGCCAAAGGCAGTTTCGGTGTTGAATCGTTCTGTTAGCGCCTTCTATATACTTATATACTGGGCATTCTGCGCCGTTGCCCCGCCCTGCCATGAGCATTGTTCTCTACAACACCCTGACCCGTAAGAAGGAACCCTTTGTCCCCCTAGAGCCAGGTCGGGTGAAGATATACTGCTGCGGCGTCACGGTGTATGACTACTCGCACCTGGGGCACGCTCGCTGCTACGTGGCGTGGGATACGGTGCGGCGCTACCTGCTGTGGCGGGGCTACGCTGTCCACTACGTGCAGAATTTCACCGACATTGACGACAAAATTCTCAATCGGGCCAAGGCAGAGAATTCCACCATGCAGACGGTGGCGGAGCGCTACACCCAGGCGTATTTAGAAGATATTGCCCGTTTGAACGTGATGGAGGCCGACGAGTACACCTACGCTACCCAAACCCTAGACGGCATTCAGCGGCTGATTGGCGAGCTAGAGCAGCAGGGCTATGCCTACCCTGCCAACGGCGATGTGTATTACTCGGTGCGTAAATTTGAGGGCTACGGCAAGCTCTCGGGCCGCAAGCTCGACGACATGCAGGCCGGGGCCAGCGGTCGGGTCGCTGCCGAAGACTCGATTAAACAAGACCCCTTCGACTTTGCCCTATGGAAAAGTGCCAAAGAAGGCGAGCCTTTCTGGGAGTCACCTTGGGGGCCAGGGCGACCGGGCTGGCACATCGAGTGCTCGGCGATGATTCGCGATCGCCTCGGCGACACCATCGACATCCACGTGGGCGGGAGCGACCTGGTGTTTCCTCACCACGAGAACGAGATCGCTCAGTCAGAAGCGGCCACTGGCCATCTCCTGTCGCGCTACTGGATGCACAACGGCATGGTGAATGTGGGCGGCGAGAAGATGTCTAAATCCCTCGGCAACTTCACCACCATTCGGGATTTGCTGAATGGGCCGAACGCCCCTGACCCCATGGCGGTGCGGCTATTTTTGCTGCAGGGTAGCTACCGCAAGCCGGTAGATTTTACCGATGAGGCGATCGCCGCCGTCCAAACCGGCTGGGGCACGGTGCGAGACGGTCTGCTGTTTGGTTATCAATACGGCGCTAAATTGGGCTGGGCCGACAGTGAGGATGCCGCCTTTGGCGACCCTGCTGCCATGCGAATTGACCGAAACAGTGCCCCCGTCCAAGCCTTTCAAACCGCCATGGATGACGATTTCAACACGGCCGGGGGGCTGGCGGTGCTGTTTGACCTGGCCAAAGACCTCCGCCGCGCGGGGAATCTGATCACACACAGAGGCGAGGCTGATACCGCTAGCGATGTTCTCCGCCAGCAGTGGCAAACTCTGGTGTGCCTGGCCCAGGTGCTTGGCTTAGAGGCAGCCCCCGAGGTTGAGACTGCTTTTGAAGGCGGGCTCTCGGACGGGGAGATTGAGGCGCTGCTGACCCATCGGCGCGAGGCCAGGGCCGCGAAGGATTTTGCGGAGGGCGATCGCATCCGCGACCTGCTCCAGGCTGAGGGTATTACCTTGATCGATAAGCCCGGCGGCATCACCGAGTGGCACCGCTAGGGCAACCACTGTCGCCCAAGAGCGATAAAGGTCTCGCGGTGCTGGCGGAAGAGGGTGTAGGCATAGACGCCGACAATCCCTAGCAGGCAGAGGTGAGTCAGAGTGCTGTAGGTGCCTATGACATCGCCCGGCATCCAGCCGTGAACGTCGATCAGTTGGTTCATATCGCCATGCTCGGCCTCACCCCACAGGCTGCCAAAGGGAATTGAGGCTTTGCCTTTAGGAACTTGCTGCCACAGCCACACCTGACCCCAAAAGCAAAAGGCCGCCCCCAGTACCACCGGGAAGCGGTAAAAATCCCACCGAAAGTAGTTGGGCAGAGGGAAGTAAAAGCCCGCCATCAGCAGGGCGGACAGATAAATCTCGCCCCCTACGCCGCCAAAGGCCATCAGCATCTCAAAACGCTGGGCGGGCAGCAGCCAGGTCATATAAAACTGCACCATGGCCAGCACCGCAGCCAGCGCCACGGGCCAGCGCTGACCCTCGCGTCGTCCGGCCCAAAAGAGCAGACCCAGCAACACCAGAATGGCGAGGTAGACCAAACCCGATCGCTGGGGATTGTAGCTCGTCCAGCCAATGGGCAGAGGTAGCGCCTGTCGCCCCGACAGCCAAGCGACGGTGGCGTGTCCAAACTCATGGAGCCAAATCTTGATGCCGAACAGCAGCGCATTCATGATGGGCATGGCATTCATCAGCATCCCCAGCAGCAGCAGCCCCGGAAAGATCAGCCCGTTACTGTAGCGATTTTGAAATGACAGCAGATCAGTGTCGTCGTCCGGTAGATTGGGCTGCGGCTTGGTCTGCCGGGACGATCGCCGCCCCGACCCCAAACTTGTAGTGAGAGCCACCTCTGGCAGCGTGGTGCTAGCGGGATTGGTCTCGGCGCCACTCTGTTCTAGATGTGTCTTGAGGGTTGTGAAAGCCCACTTGAGGGGCTCCAGAGAAGCTCGATCGCCCCGTCGGAGCAGCTCCGCCCGCCGCTTGAAATACACCGCTTCTACCTGGGGCAACGGGTCTCCTAGCTTTAGCCCCAGTTCCTCGTAGGCGCGAACCACTGCTACTGGAGTTGGGGCAGCCGTGAAGGAACTTGGTTGGAGTGCCGGGGTAGCAGTTTCGCCTACATCAGTTGTGGTTAACGTCTCACAGGGCTGTGACTCATCAGACAGGGATGCCTCTGAGGACAGCGACAGCAGGGAAATTTCCTCGCTCCAAATGGGCTGAGCCTCGCCTATTTGTTGGCCGTAGAGTTGCACAATACCAATGACAGAGGGATGCAACTTTTCCATTGCGCGGCGGACGTAAGCCACCGTTGCCGGTTGAGGTGGGGCAGGGCTGCCGCTAAACCACAGCTGCAAACAGTAGCTCTGGCGATCGCCCTGCACGGTAATGCCCTTCGGCTTGAGGGCATGGGTGAGCAGGGCGGCGATCGCTGCCGCATCTCCATCCTTGGCCTGCTCCAGTAGCGAAGGAGTCGTCATTGCATCGGGCTATCCCATAACCGTTAGGTATTCCCAGGCTACCCAACCGCCACCGTCGGTACCCGTCCCTCGATAAGATGGTTGGCACAGATTTAACAGTAGGAAGCTAACTATGAGGGCAGGGTTTTGAGCATAGCGGCTGGCCCTGGCGGCCTAGTGATCGCGGGCGAGCGCAGCGGCGTGGGTAAGACCACCGTTACCCTGGCGCTACTGGCGGCCCTAGCGCAAAAATCGCCCCGTGTGCAGTCGTTTAAGGTGGGGCCAGACTACATCGACCCAATGTTCCACCAGCAGGCGACGGGGCGGCCCTGCTATAACCTCGACCCTATTCTGACCTCAGAAACCTATGTGCAGCATTGCTTTGACCACCGCTGCCAGGGGGCTGACTTTGCCTTAGTCGAAGGGGTCATGGGCCTATTCGACGGTGCGTCTGGGCTCTCGGATGTTGCCAGCACTGCCCATATCGCCCGTCTGCTAAACCTGCCGGTTCTGCTGGTGGTCGATTGCAGTCGTCTGTCGCGATCGGTGCTGGCGATTCTTCATGGCTACCGCAATCTTGATCCGCGCGTGAAGCTTGCCGGAGTAGTGTTGAACCGGGTGGGTAGCGATCGCCACCTCGAACTCCTCACCGATGCCCTCGCCAGCATCGATCTGCCCATTTTTGGCGTGTTGCGGCGGCAAACAGCGATCGCCCTCCCCGATCGCCACCTAGGTCTAGTGCCCACCGCCGAACTCCCCGAGCTCCCCGATATCCTCGCTCGCCTCGCCCACCTTGGCCACACCTGCTTTGACTGGGAAGCCCTCACGCCCCTCCTAGAAACCGCACGCATTTCGAGGTTGACGCCACCAAGCTATCCCCTCACCCCCACTCTTCGAGAAGGGCAAAGCCCTACACCCCCACTCTTCGAGAAGGGTACAGCCCTACACACCCTTACTCCCTGCCCCCGCCTCGCGATCGCCCAAGACCCCGCCTTCAGCTTCTATTACCCCGACAACCTCGACATTCTCACCGCCCTGGGAGCCGAGATTATCCCCTGGAGCCCGCTGCGGGACGCCCATCCTCCTGCCGATGCCGATGGGTTGTACTTTGGCGGCGGCTTTCCCGAAATGTTTGCGGCGGAGCTAGCTGCCAACCAGGACCTGCGCTCAACGCTCAAGGCGCTGATTCATCAAGGCTTACCCGTCTATGCCGAATGCGGTGGGCTGATGTATTTAGCCACTACCCTGGTCGATCTAAACGACAATGCCTGGTCTATGGTCGGCGTGCTGCCTACCAGCGTGCGCATGACCGGACGACTCACTCTGGGCTACCGTCACGCTTTGGCAGAACAAAGCAGTTTACTCTTACAGGCCGGTCAAACCATCTGGGGGCACGAGTTTCACCGCTCTGAAACAGAAACGCCTTCCTCCACGCCTCTGTACCAACTCAAGCGCTACGGAGCAACCCAGCGCCACGCTACCGAGGGCTGGGGACCGCAGCGCATTCATGCTTCATACCTGCACCTGCACTGGGGCGGCTGCCCAGAGGTCGCGCAAGCCCTGGTTGAGGTCTGCCGACAACATCGCCAGGGCCTAAGTCCAGGCCCTGATTAGTGTTATGGTTAGACCATAGATTTTTGTTGAGACAAGGAGTTATTGCTGTGGTTGAGCCTTTGCTAAGTGGCATCGTTTTAGGGTTTATTCCTGTCACCCTGGCCGGGCTTTTCGTTGCGGCTTACCTGCAATATCGCCGGGATAATAAGCTTAATTCATAGCTCAGTAGCTGGGGGCGAGGGCGGGCGATCGCGCCTCTTGCTTTAAGAATCACTCAACAGCATCCCCCAGCCAGCCAAACGCTAGATAGGCACTACCGACCGCCGCCTCCACCGAGGCGGCGTTTTTAATAGGCACTGGCAGCAGGGTAGCTCGCAGTTGTCGCCAGGTCTCGTTGGCAGCACCGCCCCCAGCCGTGAAAATTTGCCGCAGGGGCGATGCCCCATGCCGAGTGAGCAGTTCATAACCTCGCTGCTCAATGCGGGCAATGCCCATCAGCAGACCGTGCAAAAACTCGCTGTCATCCTCGGGTCGGGGCGAGAGCCGCGGAGCCAGGGTGGGGTCATTGATGGGAAAGCGCTCCCCCGGCTGCACCAGGGGGTAATAGTCTAGCTCTGTGGGCACGGCGGGATCGATGCGCTGGCTCAGGGTGGCTAACGTCTCTCGGTCAAAGAATTTTTCGAGCACGGCACCGCCGCTGTTAGAGGCACCACCGACCAGCCAGAGGTTCCCCAGTCGGTGGCTGTAGATGCCGTAGTCTCCCACATCGACTCGCTGGTCGCTGAGTAGCTTGATGGCCAGGGTTGACCCCAAGGAGGTGACTCCATCGCCTGGGGCGATCGCGCCGCTGGCTAAAAAGGCCGCAATGCTGTCGGTGGTGCCTGCGACTATTTGACACTGGGGAGATAGGCCAAACCGTTGGGCTACGCTTTCCGTCATGCATCCCACCAATTCCCCCGGCGCTAATACCCGAGGCAGCACTCGGCTCCAAGGCTGCCCCTGCATCGAAGTGGGGTAGTTTAGGGCACCCACGTCGTAGCCCAGCTTGAGGCTGTTGTGGTAGTCGCTCAGCCCCCACTGGCCGTGGAGCTGGGCGCTGAGCCAGTCGGCCTGATGTAGCAGATAGGTTGCTTGATTCCAGGTTGAGGAGGGCAATGTTTGGTACCACCACACCAATTTGGCCAGGCTCGATGTAGCGCTGGCAGCGGGGCTCTGGGCAGGGGCCAGCGCTCTGACGGTTTCTAGGGATTCTCTACAGGGATGGTTGTAGAGCAGCGGTGGTGTCAACGATTCCCCTGCTGGGTCGCACAGCAGCACGGTGGCTGAGGTGCCGTCGATCGCCACTCGACCGATCTGAGGGGCGATCGCCCTCGGCAGCGCCTCTAGCAGGGCAAAGAATCCCTGCCGCCAGCACTCCGGGGCGGGCAAGTCGGGGTAGCCCTGACGATATTGCCAGCATAAATGCCGCTGTGGATTGACCACAGCGGCACGCACCCCAGAGGTGCCAAAGTCTATACCCAGAGCTAGGGGAAGGGTCGTCACGAAGCAGCCGTTCGCTACACCATTCCTCAAATATCGCCTAGATGCTGGTCTCGCTGATCGAACGGGTGATGTAGTCGAAGGGATAGTCGACAACAGAGGGATCAGCTACGCCCGCTTCCTGTACCTTGGCCTTCACGATGTCTTTCATCAGCTGAATGCCGATCACCGTAGGAGCAATGGGTACACCCAGGGAGTTGTAGGTTTCGCGCAGCCCGGTCAGCACTCGCTCGTCGAGCACGTCGGGGTTGCCAGCCACTAGGGCATAGCTGCTGTAGCGCAGGTAGTAGTCCATATCGCGCAGGCAGGCAGCGTAGCGGCGGGTGGTGTAGGCATTGCCGCCGGGGCGAATTAGCTCGGGGACTTGGGCAAACAGAGTAACGCCTGCTTCTTTGACAATGCCAGCGGCGTTAGCGCTGATAATTGCCGCCGCCTTGATGCGATCGGAACCGCTGTCAAAGTAGGACTTGATCGAGTCGAGGGCGCTGCTATCGAGATAGCGTCCAGTGTTGTCGTAGGTCTTGATTAGCGTGGTGACAGCGTCCCGCATAGGTGGTTTCTCCCAACTCTCACTTGGCAAACAGCATTTTATAAATGGTGGCAGGCGCAGGCTGCCCTCCCCTGGCGGAAGATTCTAACCCCAAAGGCCAGAACCCTGATAAATACCAGGTTTTATCTTCGAAGAAGTTTACCATGGGGGCTTAACCCCTGGGTTGCCCAGGCCCGTCAGAGGCGGGGCTTTATGAGCGAATTGTTACAAAACATCATGGTCTGACTCAGGGCATTTGTTAGCTTTCCCTGACAAAAAGTAGTGGGCGATACAAAACGGGCTAACCCCTCTCCTTAGGATGATTCAGATGAGTTGATACCTGTGCAACCAGCAGGATCAGAGTGCCCGTGCCAACAAACCGGTGTTGTATAGGGCTTGCCTGTTGCAGCCTTGCCGATTTGGCAGGGAATTTGGGACGGAGCTAGGGCATCATCTACGACGAGTTAAATCGGTTTCCCCACGTTTGAACGCTAAAGAGGCTAAGGAGTAGTTCATGGCAACCCCAGCAGACATCCTGAAATGGATTGAGGATGACGGCATTGAGTTAATTGATCTGAAATTTATTGATATGCCGGGTATCTGGCAGCACCTCACTCTACACAAGAGCCAGATTGACGCGACTAGCTTTACCGATGGGGTAGCTTTCGACGGCTCCAGCATCCGTGGCTGGAAGGCTATCAACGAGTCAGACATGATGATGGTGCCCGATCCTGACACTGCCTGGATCGACCCCTTCATGGCGGAGCCGACCCTGAGCATGATCTGCACTATCAAGGAGCCTCGCACCGGCGAGCTTTATGCTCGTTGCCCCCGGGCGATCGCAACCAAGGCGATCGAGTACCTCAAGTCCACTGGTCTGGGCGACACTGCCTTCTTTGGCCCCGAAGCTGAATTCTTCATCTTTGATGACGTGCGCTTCGACCAAAATGAGCACTCGGCTTACTACTACGTTGATAGCGTTGAGGGCCGCTGGAACACTGGTCGCGAAGAAGTGGGCGGCAACCTCGGCTACAAACCTCGCTACAAAGAGGGCTACTTCCCCGTCGCCCCCACTGACACCTCCCAGGATATGCGCAGCGAAATGCTGCTGACCATGGCCAAGCTAGGTGTACCGATCGAGAAGCACCACCACGAAGTGGCTACCGGTGGTCAGTGCGAGTTGGGCATTCGCTTTGGTCGGCTGATCGAGGCTGCTGACTGGCTGATGATCTATAAGTACTGCATCAAGAATGTCGCCAAGAAGTGGGGCAAGACCGTTACCTTCATGCCCAAGCCGCTGTTTAACGACAACGGCTCTGGCATGCACACCCACCAGTCAATCTGGAACAACGGTGAGCCTCTGTTTGCGGGCGATCGCTACGCTGGTCTGAGCCAAATGGCTCTGTGGTACATCGGCGGCATTCTCAAGCACGCCCCCGCCCTGCTGGCGCTGACCAACCCCACCACTAACTCCTACAAGCGTCTGGTGCCGGGCTTTGAAGCGCCGGTGAACCTGGCCTACTCCCAGGGCAACCGCTCAGCTTCGGTGCGCATTCCCCTCTCCGGCGACAACCCCAAGGCCAAGCGTCTTGAGTTCCGCTGCCCCGATGCCACCTCTAACCCCTACCTGGCCTTTGCAGCGATGCTTTGCGCTGGTATCGACGGTATCAAAAACCAGATCGACCCCGGCGACCCGCTGGATGTGGACATCTATGACCTCAGCCCCGAGGAACTGGCGAAGATTCCTTCGACCCCCGGTTCGCTGCTCGATGCCCTCAAGGCTCTCGAAGCCGATCATGGCTTCTTGACCAGCACTGGCGTCTTTACCGAAGACTTCATCAGCAACTGGATCGAGTACAAGCTCGACAACGAAGTCAACCCCATGCGCCTGCGCCCCCACCCCTACGAACTGGCTCTCTACTACGATTGCTAGAACATGCTAGAACGAGTGGGTTAGCCTTTGTTTGAAGGGTAAACAATAAAAAGAGGTCAGGGTATTAAACCTTGGCCTCTTTTTGTTGCTGATTGTGACTGCTTACCGTTGGGGCAGTAGCACTAGATTTGAAAATAATGGGTAAACCTGTTAGTGCAGCGAGTAAGACAATCTAAAAGGTGCCAATTTTTCACGTTTTAGGCAATAGGCAAGCATTCAGTAAACACAACTTGGATAGTCAGATATTCCATTAGGTAGAGAGGTTTCTAGCCTTAAAAGGCTGTTAGTCAGAGGCCATCATTACGGGCATCTTCTTAGACTGTTTTCATCCTCTCAACATCATCTTCTGGTTGTCCAAGAGAAGTGTCTAAGAGAAGTGATAACAGTCCCTTAACCCTAACGCGGCGAAGGCTCCTCAAAGGGGGATCTATGGGCGCTGTTGCTGCACTAGCGGCTTGCACAACCGATCTGATCTCAGGAAGTACACAGCCTGTGAAAAGCACCCAACAGGAAATAGGCCATCTCCTTTCGCGTCCCAGCCTGCCAACTGAAGCAGGCGCGGCTAGCGGCTTACATCCATTAGGCTTGGAAAGCCAGCGAGATGGACTCATCTATGTGCCCAAAGGCTATCAGCTCAATACTCCGGTGCCGTTGGTGCTGATGCTTCACGGTGCAGGCGGCGATGCGGAAGGGGCACTCAGAATTTTGGAAGGGCTGGCCGATACCTACGGGCTGCTACTGCTGGCTGTGGAGTCACGGGGTCGCACCTGGGATGTGATTATCGGCGACTATGGGCCCGATATTGCTGCGATCGATCGGGCTCTGGCCCAGACCTTTAGCCGCTACGCAATCGATCCGAGCCGAGTTGCGATCGCAGGTTTCTCCGATGGGGCTTCTTATGCACTCTCAGTGGGCATTACCAACGGGGATTTATTTACCCATGTAATTGCCTTTTCCCCTGGTTTTATGACTCCCGCAACCCAACGAGGAGAACCCCATATCTTCATCTCCCACGGCACCCAAGACCCAGTGCTACCGATTGATAGGTGCAGCCGTAGAATCGTCCCGCAATTGCAGCAGGCGCACTACGACACCCGCTATCGAGAATTTAATGGCGGGCACACGGTTCCGGCTGACATTTCCCGTGAAGCGATGACTTGGTTGTCTGCCCAGTCCTAACCTGGGGCGCAATAAAAACTTTTTTCTTGGTTAATTGTTACCCCCATCTGCCGTTTCCCAAAGCTATTAATTGTTCCCAACCCGGTATAAACCCATGTCTGAACCCGCACTATCCAATCAGCAGACCAATCCTGACCAAGCAGTCATTTCGTCAGAGCAGGCCCAGCCAATGGCACCTACTAACGCCTCCGGCAGCGCTATGCTCGACGCCCGTGCCGCTGTCGGCGAAGCCCAGCCCGAGGGCGACCCGGTTGAGTATCCGATCGCTACCAATTTCTCAACCGCCTCTGCCAGTGGAGATGCCAAAACAGCAGACGTTGCCACCGTCAGCGGGCCGTTTACAGCGGATCAGTCGTCCGAGCGGGGACAGGTTAAGTTGCAGAACAATCCTGATACCCCAGGGGAGGGGGGGCAAGGCACCTTACCCAATACCGACCCGATTGGCATGCCCCTTGACCCAGACACCAACATAGAGGAATAGAACCAGACTTAGCAAAAGCCTCCTTTCCGGGGAGGTTTTTGAACTTGAAACGTTTCTCAACAACAACCTACAGGTACTCGCGTTTGTTTTGTCCACCTACTTAGGAGAATGCGTCCCACATTGCCCTAAGTGACTTACCACAAATACTTATTGAACCTGCGCTCTGAGCACCGCATGGGTGGCCTCATCGGCGGCAAATATATGCTCTACCCGTAACGATGCCAGCGTAATATCTTGCGGTGTTCCAAAAGTTGTAAACATGCTAAAAAAGGCCAGCTCACCATACTTAGTGGCATAGCGTGTCGTCAATACTGGAGCTGTAGGGCGCGACCAACTGGTATGCAGGTTCTGTGTGCCCAGACGACTCTGCAGCATGGCTTCAAAAGCATCTACCTTGGGCATTAGCGCAGGCTGCACAGAGGCCTCGTGCCGCAGATGCGCTAGCAGAGTGGGGCCGACCTCCTCCAAATTGACGATCGGTTTGGCAAACCCTTCTGGGTGAGACAACAGATCCAGCAAGTTGATTGGCACATCGTTTGGTAGGTCAGCCGCTCCCGGCATCAATGCGGCGGCCAGCCATTGCCCTCCCCGATTTAGACGCAGCACATCCCAGTGCTCGTCAATCACCAACGCGGGCATCGGGTCGTGGGCACACAACAGTTGCTATAATGCCGAGTTTACCTGCGCCAGTGCCGGGTCATCCAGTAGGGCGGAGGTATAAACCGGCGCATAGCCCGCCTGCAACATAACCTCATTGCGCACCACTAGCGGAGCGTCTAGCTCTTGCAGCCAGGCCAATAGTAGCTCGCGGCTGGGTTTGGCACGGCCACTTTCAACAAAACTTACATGCCGCTGCGACACCCCCAGGCGCAGCGATAGTTCTAGCTGGCTGAGTCGCTGCGTCTTACGCACCTGACGCAAGGTGCTAGTCAAAATTTCTGTAGACATATCCATCGCCGGAACTAACTACGGCCAGCGCCAATTTCATTACCTCTAAGGTAATTGATTCTATGATGTAGACGCTCAATACTAAACATGCCATCCCTAAGGAGGTTTAGTTGTGCAACGCAGTTTAATCGTTTTTACCCTCATTTTGTTCGGACCACTGAGCGCCATAGCGCTTTGGCAGTCTGGCTATTGGGGCATCGTCGCACCCCACTTTCAGAGTTTTGGGGGAGGCCAAGTCTTGGCCGATCTGGTCATTGCTCTCAGCCTGGCTATGGTTTGGATGTGGCGGGATGCCAAAACAACTGGTCGTAACCCATGGCCTTGGATGATTGCCACCCTAACCACAGGATCATTTGGGCCATTGTTCTATCTGCTCACCCGCAAATCGGCAGAGGCTGAAAAAGTTGGGTAACACCCATCGTCCACAGCACAACGCTTTACCTCAATCAAAAATAGTCGGTAGTTGAACGGAGTCAAAGCCACCGACTATTTCAGCATCAGATCGGAATGAGCAAAGCGTTCCAACAATCTACCGATTAACTCAGACGTTACTAAGCATGCTCCCGCTTAACCAGCATGGCTACAGCTTTTTCTACTGTCATTAGCGCTTGCTGCACCTCGTCAGCACTGACGTTCAGCGGTGGCACAAAGCGTACAACCTGAGGGCCGGCAGGTACCAGCAGCAAGCCTTCATCCATGGCGGCTTTGACGATATCCACTGACTTAATGGTGGAGTTGGGCTGAAGCACCAGGCCATTGATGAGACCCCAGCCACGCACCTGCTCTAGCAGGGCAGGATACTGCTGCACCAGGCGTTGCAGGCCAAAGCGCAGCTGCTCACCGCGCAGCTTCACGTTGCCCAGCAGGTTCTCAGACTCCAAGGTTTCGCACACGGTGAGGCCCACTTTGCAAGCAAAGGGGTTGCCACCAAAGGTGCTGGCGTGGTCGCCGGGCTCAAATACCGCACAAGAAGCCTTGCACAGCAGCGCCCCAATCGGAATGCCGCCGCCCAGCCCCTTAGCTGAGGTAAAGATATCGGGCTCAATGCCCAGGTTCTCGAACCCCCAGAGAGTGCCGGTGCGGCCTACGCCCACCTGTACCTCGTCGAGAATCAGCAGAATGCCTTTTTCGTCGCAGAGCTGGCGAATGCGCTGGAAGTAGGCAGCATCGCCGGGGCAGACGCCCCCTTCGCCTTGCAGAGCCTCCAGCATGATGGCGGCCACCTGGGGCGTCTCGGCGTCGAGTTCTGCCACCAGTGACTCCAAGGCCGCGATGTCGTTGTAGGGGACGTAGGCAAACCCCGGCATGAGCGGGTCAAAGTTCTTTTGGTACTTGGGTTGGCCGGTGGCGGTGATAGTAGCCAGGGTGCGCCCGTGGAAGCTAGCCTGGGCCGTAATAATCAGTGGATTATTGATGCCCCGCTGAGTGTGGGCGTACTTGCGAGCTAGCTTGATCGCCCCCTCGTTGGCCTCAGCGCCGGAGTTGCAGAAAAAGACGCGATCGCAGCAGGAATGCTCCACCAGCCAGTGGGCCAGCGCCCCCTGCTCGGGAATGTAGTAGAGGTTTGACACATGGTGCAGGGTTTGCATCTGCTGGGTCACGGCCTCAACCATGGCAGGGTGGGCGTGGCCCAGGGTGCAGGTAGCGATGCCAGCTACAAAATCTAGATAGCGACGGCCCTGATCATCCCAAACAAAGCTGCCTCGGCCCTTGGTCAGCGCGATGGGGAAGCGCCCGTAGGTGGTCATCACGTCGGCATCGAACTGGGCCGGCGAGAAGGCGGCGCTGCCGTTGGTCGCAATATTGAGCGACTTGAGGGAATTTTTGACGAGGGTTTTTAGGCTCACGGTGGGGATATGGGGAGTGGGGAAGATAAGGGGGTGGGGGAGTGAGGGGGTAGGGCCGTCAGAGCAATATAGCGGTTGATTGCGCTAGCCGCCGACTCACCAATAGCCCTAACTCACCGACTCAATCCAATGGATCGAGCATAGCGGAAACCTCAGGAAAATCAATGATTATGCTGAACCAATTGGTGCCAGGTTAGCGGCGAATGAGCCGTTGGCGGGCACTGTCCTTTTTGCGGATAGTCTCCAATTTTTCACTCAGGTAGGCGAGGTTTTGGGGTTCACCGCCGTAGCGCCAGCGGACGTAGGCGTGGGTGATTTCGTTAGCGGCTCGGGCGCGCTGAGGTCGGGTCTGCTGATAGAGGCGCTGGCCATACTCGATGGGGGTTTCGGCAGGGGTTTTGCCGAGGCCTTGGTGGGCAAACCAGGTCAGCATTTGTTGATATAACCGCTCGGTGGGAGCGAGCTGGCGCAGCTGTCGGTAGCGCCAGCCTCGGCGTAGGCCCAAAAAGGCTAGCCAGGCGATGAATCCGAAGGCGGTGGCGATCGCAATGCCGAGCAGAATGCCTACCCAACCGAGGTTCAGCAGCGCGCTGAAGGTGCGTACTAAGTAAGCGATCCCATCGCTGAGCAGGGTGATTAGACCGTCGATAAAGCCCACCAAGGGAGAGGGTAGCCAGCCAGCCAGCCAGGCCCAAACTCGCCGCACCGTGCTGAAGGTTTCGTACTCCCTGAGACTGGGCGGAATCAGCTCATGGCCAGGGATGGGGTCAAAGCCAAACCAGCCGTATTGGGGAAAGTAAACCTCAGTCAGGGCATAGGCATCGGTGTTGCGCACCACGTGGAACCCAGTGAAGGGGTTAAATTCTCCTTCCCCAAACCCCGTCACCAGTCGCGCCGGAATATCGATGGAGCGCAACATGATGGTCAGCACGGTGGAGAAATGGTCGGGATAGCCTCCCTGGGCCTGAAACAAAAAGCTCTCAACCAGATCTTGCTCGGCGCTGAAAAAGGGCAGCTCGGGCTGAATGGTGTAGCGCTGCTTGAGGGCCTGGGCCAGATAGAGAGATTTTTCGTAGGCATTGGTCAGGGGCACTGGGGAGGTGGCGAGCAGATCTTCGGTTTTGGCCCGCACCGGCTCTAAAATTTCCTCGGGCACCTGAAGGTAGTGGGAGCGAATGCCGGGGGGATAGCGGGTGCCCGCCTGCCCCAGCAAGGTGCGATCGCGAAAGGGCACCCGCGACACCACCGTATAGGTCATGCCCTCTTGCAAAATCACGGGCGACCTGAGACTGCCTTCGGCGTCGATGGCCACCTCGCGGGTGGGGAAATAGAGCTGCTTCGGCTGATACATGGCCGGAATCAGGTTGGGCAGATCACTAACTAGGGTATAGGTCTGCACCACCTCCCGATTGCGGGCCAGGGTAGGATCGATGGGCAAAAAGGTCTGGGCCGAAAACCGCGATCGCTTCAGCGTTTGAGCATCGTCGTTGCGGGAGATATCCCAGCCCTGGCCCGTGTAGGTGTCAAAGGCCAGCACCCGCCAAAAGCCTGGCGCCTGCGACCTGACCCGCATCACCACCTGGGGGGTCATCGTGCCCCGCAGATTTTGATTCATCCGCTGGTTAAAGCCGTAGTAGGAAACGGTATCCACCACCCCCGGCCCACTGGCCTTACCCTGGCCCCGAATGGTGCCAGCACCGTCGCCAAAGCCGTCGCCCTCCCCGTCTTCGCCCTCGTTGCGGTAGGCCGAGTTGAGAATATCTTCCCCCGAAAAATCCCCCGGTGTGTCAATCACCGAACTCACCGGAAAATTCTGAATTTGATAGCCCGGCAGCCGGGGCAAAAAGACAAAAATCAGTAGCCCAAGGCCTACGATTAGCCCCATCAAGCTCAAAAAACGCCCCAGGGTGGGCCGCAGCTTGATTTCGCCCCAGGCGATCGGCCCTAACCCCAGCCGCGACTGATAGTCGAGCCGCAGCACTGGTACCGCCAGCGCCAAAAACAGCAGCAGCAGCGGCGCAAAAGCCAAGGTCTGGCTGATGGTGGCGGCTACCCCCAGCAAGATCAGGCCAATCATCATCGAGTAGCCCAGGTCTTTGCGGCGGGGGAGGTCAAAGCTGTGCAGCACTTGCAGCTGCACCAAGAGTTCCGCCAGCACAATGCGGGTGTCGCCGGGCGCTTCGAGCAGCCGGGAGAAAAACGCCGCCAGGGCCACCAGCATGCCGATGGCGATAAAAAATTTCACCGCTATGTTGCGATCGCGCCGCCGCTGCCAGCTAAAGGTAGCCCCTACCGCACTCAGGGGTATAGCCAGCAAGTTCCACCAAGAGGCCGCAGTCACCCCGGCAGCGGCTACCACCACCGAGCCAATGCCTACGGTAACTAGTCCCTGCACCAGCACCCGCAGCAGCCGCGAGTCTTCAATTTCATCAAGGGGGATGGGCCGGGTCAAGGGAGAAGAGGCCAGCCAGCGGGACGCGACCATAGACAAACCGGAGGAGGGGCGCCTCCATGCTAACCGCTGGGCTAGCCCCTGCCCAGAGTCGCTCTAGCGCTCAGCAATCATCACCTGAAAGCTCAGGGGAGCCACCTGGGCCTGTCCCAGGCTGACATCCAAACGATGCACAGCACCGGGCTGGGTGGTCAACCGCAGTACCAGCTCGCCAGGGGTAGAGCGTTCGGAGCCGACGGTTTCACCCAGGCTAGTCAGCACCAGGCTACCGTCCGTCGGTAGAACCGCTTTTACCTCCAGCTGCTCCGCGGCGTAGGTCGCCTGCACCGTCAACAGCCCAGAGGCCGTGAGCCAAGTCTGAGTCTGGGTGGGGTTAGCCTCTCCCACCGTCAGCGATAGGGCTTCAAAAATGCCCTGGGCGGCCAGCATAGCTAGCGCCACCTGCTGCTGCGTCGAGGCCGCATTGTAATCTACCTGGGTCAAAGCCTCGGTTTGAGCTGACCGATAGGCCGGTCGAGCCACCAGTCCGGCGATGTACTCCAGGGTCTGGGGTTGATCCGGAAACAATCCTTCGACCGCCGCGACCAGTCGCCGGCCAGTTTGGCGAATGTCTTTGGCCACCTGCTGGCACTGGTTGAGCAAGTCGGCCAGCACATCCTCAGGCACATCGCCGGGAACCGAAAGATTTCTAAGGTGGTCTAACCAAACAGAGGCGGCGCTAGGGCGCAGGGCATCGGGATAGTCTTGCAGACCTTTCTCCCAGGGAAACAGAGGCGGGCGATGGGCAATTTCTTGCCGCAGGCGGCGCTTCAAAAGGGCTTCAAAATGGGGTTGCACAGTGGATAGGTCTCCAGAGTCAAAGACGGGGGTGTAGTTGAGGTTGAGCGCATCATTCTCTGAAGCCGCTGGCGCTGGGGTAGATGTCTCAGGATCAGGGTAGACCGGAGGGGTAGGCAATCCTGCCCCCTCTAGCTCCGCCGTGTCAGCGTCAGCAGCCGGGAAAAAGCGCGTTCCTGATGGTGAGTCATCCGCCGAAAGTGGCTCTAGCAGGAGCTTTAGCAAGAGGTCTTCGGGGATATCTGAGTCTCTATTCATAGCCTGCTCCGGTCTGTCCGGATGTTTAAACGTTACGAATTTCCCACGCGTGCTCTAGGAGCTTAGTCCACTGTTTTTGAAATTGGGTAGCGGTTATGCCCATGATTTTAGCGGCTTCGCCATCGGGTACGCCCTGCTGTTTGAGGGAGAGCAGTCGGGCTTGCTTGGTGTTGAGGCTATCTTGCAACTGTTGCCACTGCTGGGCGGTCAGGCCCAGGTTGGTCTCTAGGCCGGCCTCTAGCCATTCATGCACCAATTCCCAGTGATGGGACAGGGCAAAGCGCAGCAGGTGGTACTTAAACCGCTGCTGGAGGTAGTCGCGCTGGCGAGGCGTCAATCCCAAGAGAGCCTCAATTTCGTGGGTGGGCAGGTCGAGCAGTCGCAGGGTGAAGTAGTCGGCACACTCATCCTGATTGCGCTCTTTGAGATAGGCCAGCAGCTCTTCGACTACCCGTCCCCGCAGGGAGTTTTCGGGTAGATCGTCGGACTGGGCAATCATCTCTTCGCGCACCCGCTGGTGGGAGGCGGCGGGGCGGATATCGTCGCCGTCACCGCCGTAGTCGGTGGCCTGCTCGATGTCGATGGCGACTTCGGGGGGCTGCTGCTTAGAGAAGGTCTGAGCCCGCAGGATGATCAGCTGCTGGCTGCGCCGACCGGGCAGCGGAATGCGCCGCTTGCCGTAGCGCTCAGAAAAGGCCATGAACTCAGCTAACTCAAGCAGAGTGCGGGGTTGGTAGCGATCGCCCAGCTGATTCTCCCGCCGAAAGGCGTTGAGCGCTTCGACGTAGAACCCCTGCAAGAAATCTTCGATCATCGCCAGCCGGGCTGGATAGCTGGTCTGCACCTGGGGCGGCGTAATGTAACGATACACAATGGCGCTGAGAGTGCTGTGCAGCTCAACGCGGCCCTGGCGCGACCCCAGGTTGTAGTATTTGAAACACTGATCTAGGCGGTGTTTGCCTAGCGATTTGGCCCAGGCTTCGACATCGCCCGACGACTGAATGCGATCGCTCTCGGTACAAATGCGCTGCACCTCGCTGGCCAGTCGCTGAGCCATCGCCTGGCACCCCGCCTCCGGAGCACCAGTACCGTTCTTTAAATCTTGGTAGAAAAGCTGGCTAAGCGAATCCACACTCAACGCACAGATACCCTGACTCAATCTGGCTATCCTCAAAAAGCTACACAGACCCGTGAAGCGATATTCAGGTATTTTTAGGAACGTGGTGGATGCGCCCGCTGCAACCTTGGAGTTGACCTGTAGCAGTTAGCTAATGAAACCAATCTAGACGCAGAAGGTAGAAAAGTCTGGGTCTAAGTAGATTGATTGCCCAAGAGTCACAAGCTACCCAACAGCTTAACATCTGTCCGTAATTTTATGGATGCGGGGCGGGGCACCTCGCCAGTAGCCCCCTGCGGTAAAGTGATGCTAGATCGGGCGCGATGGTTCCCTAAAACGGTCTTCGACCATCGCCGTCTTTAAAGAATCTCCTGGCCCAAGCCGTCACTCCCAACGCTAGCCCCAACTATCCCTCGGAACCCGCTATGGATCTTGATGCCCAAGTTGCCTCCCTCCAGCACAGCGCCCCCAACGATGGCGTAACCAGCAATGCCATTACTACCATTGCGCCCACTCTCAAAGCGATCGCCGGGCAGCTCAAGCATGAGCAATACTACGTGCTGCAAACCCTAGAGCAGGGCTGGATGATGACCACCCTCAGCAACCGTACCCAGCCCAACAGCCAAAAGAATATTGTCTACGCCTACCCGACCCTACAAGACGCCGCCACCAGTCAGGCCACCGTCAAAGATCCTCAGGTCATGGCTCTGCCGGTGCCCGTAGTGCACATTCTGTTTCAGCTGTTGGCTATGCAGCCCATCGACAGCCTGATCTTTTTTGAAACGCCAGGACAGGCCAGCCAAGGCGTCGAGATTCGCCGTCAAGACATGCAGGCACTGATTCAAGCGCAGCTTCAGCAAGCACAACAGAGCAGCCCCACCCCTCCCGATATGGCTTGACCTAAAATTTTCGATAAACTGCCCCAGAAGATGTGCTATCTTAAAAAACCCAAGGGCGATTAGCACAGTGGTAGCGCGCTTCCTTCACACGGAAGAGGTCACTGGTTCGAAACCAGTATCGCCCATACATTTGTTGTCGAGTAACGATTTAGTTGTCGTCGATAACACTTTAGTGTCGTCCTAACGGGTTCGATGTCGTCTTAACAGTCTGATGTCATCAAAAGCCTTAAGATCGGTCGATAACACTTTAGTGTCGTTCAAAAGCGCTTCTATCAGCCTAGTGTGAAGGAAGCGCGCCTTTCAATCCACCCAAGTTAAGAATAACGCAAACCCAGTGTGGCAGTACGCTTGTCCTGAAAGACATTAGTTCAGTTTGCTGGGACTTTAGTTTCTAAGCCCAAATGGTGATGCAGCTTGCCCGTTCGTGATGCTGCATCAGTTCGTTTTATGCGTTCAATCCCTCCCAGTCCTCGAAGGGGGAGGCAACCTTGTCGCATGGGGAATACTTGATTACGTCGCCCTTCAATGCTCCCAGGCCTCAAGCTGGGGAGCAACCAGCGATTCCACCCTTATCGTAGGGGTCTGGCTTGAGCTTTCAATCGCTCCTAGGCCTCAAAGGGTGAGGCAACTGCAGCCATCTTTATCACTTCTCTGTGCAGCCCGATCTTTCAATCGCTCCTGGGCCTCAAAGGGTGAGGCAACCCCTGTGATTTACAGCCCGTATCCATCAAGCGTTTCAATGGCCTTTTTGGCAAAGGTTACACTGTTACAGCAAGAAAAGGATTTTGGGTACTGGTTGGGCTACAGCCAATAAGCCGAAAGCCTGCCACAATAATGGCTTCACTTTTTTGGCAAACTCCCTAGAGATTTCGCCCTTGCTTAGGTTTGCCAAATTTAGGGTTTGGGTGGATTCCTCCTTGATCGGAGGTGTAAGCGGTAACCATCACTACAGGACCCATGCTCTCCGATCGCCAGCGCAGCAACGACCTTGCGGGTGGACAGTTACCTGAGCCAGAAAGCAAGACTACTTAGCAGGTAGTCAAACTAGCTCGCATTTAACACAACACATTGGCCATTACTGGCATGAGCTGCGGCGCTAGAAACAGTGTACTGGTACCCATGAACCAGTGTCAAGAATTTAGCTGATTTTACGGGATTGAAAGCCTACGATCGCGATCTCTCGTGCTTTATCCTGCGGAGTACCAATGGGTGGCTGTTTTATCGTTTCTACGGTTAGACCTACTTGCAGAGCCTTGCTCTCGATCTTCTGAGCTAGCCGTCTGTAGCTCCAACGGTGAATGCTGGTGCGATAGTCTCGGGCATATTTGGCTTGGATTTCCTTAAGGGCAGTCTTTTGTTCTGCCTTGGCCTGTATCTCGCTCTCGATGATCTCGCGGATGTTGGTTAGATCACCGAGTACAATGCTGCTGGCGTTATACCGCTGGGCGGTTTGGACGATGGCTTTGGCTATTAGCGAGTCAATATGGTCTCCTAGTCCACCTTCAGAGATGCGGTTGGAAGCAAACTTTAACTGGTTGCTGCGTCGTCGCTGGGCTTTTTGCCGTTGGCGCTGGCGTTGCCGATTAAGCAGCTTATGATCGTCGCCGAGCAGTTGCCGAATGCTTCGATAGGCAATGGCTTTGCCTGTAGTGACATCCACGATAGCTAGAGTGGCGGGTTTATCTAAGCCAAAGCTGACACCAGCAAGGATGGCTGGACTTCCCTCATAGAGGGGGCGGCTAGGGCGGGGAAATGGGTTCTGAAGCAGAGCTAAGGTCTTTTCCCGATTGCGAACAAAGACTTCCTGCTGGCTGGTCAAGTTGCCTTTGGCCTTGGTACCAGAGATTACCTGGGCAATTTTAGAGGCTTTTTCTTGGCTAGCTTTTTCGGTACCTTCCTTAGTCCAAAGCAGGGTATCAACAGTGCAAAACAGAACCAGCCGGTTCCTATTCCACGGTTCACCTTTGCCAGCGTCTAACCGCCAACCGATGCGACCCGAACGGAGTGTTAGGGCACCAGCAGAGTGTAGTTTGCCTCCCTGCTTTTTGATGGTTTGGTCGTCTAGGAAGCGTTTAAGCCAGTGGAGCTGGCGGGTGTCGCAGTAGACCTCAAAGGTGTGCTTCGCTAGCCCGTTGAAGCTCACGCAGAGTCGCCCCTTGGCATTCTGAGACCAGTTCAGGTCTTCACTGCTTTCATAGGCTATGGGAAAAGGTAAGGGGCTAGAGTCTGTCTGTAGATCGGCTGCCCATAAAGCAATCTCGGTTTCATCTTTTGGAACTTGCTGAACGATCATCTTGAGGGTGTCAAGCCACTTCTCGTTAGTTAAGTCGCGCCCTTTTGGTAGTCGGGTGCGGGCTAACTGCTCAATAATCCGCTCTACCCGAATTTCGGCTTTACGGCGGCGCTTCTGAAATTTTCCGGGATGCTCTGCTTTCGTGGGAATCTGGCAGTTGTTCTTTAGCAGATAGGCGATCGCGCACTTAGACAAATCTGTTTCTGCGGTCTTGTATGCCTCAGATAGCCAAGAGTAAAGGGTTTTGCCGGGCTTGTCAGATTTTTGCTTCTGAGACTTTTTCTGAGGGGGATGAGCTCTTCTTGATTGTTTAGCTCTGTGTCCGGGAGATGCTTCAGCCTCAGCCTTGACCAAAAGCGCTGCCGCTTCAACTCGAATTACCCCTAGGGCGTGTCATCAATTAGGTAAGGTGGGAGAAGTTGAGTTTCAGGTTTGTGATACTGATGCCAACCCGCCGCTACGCCCTACGCGATGACCAATGGGAACGAATCAAGGATTGGCTGCCTGG
>JAESFY010000035.1_pt1 | contig 184413 bp, 182 predicted proteins | sample 9266201 | NCBI WGS metagenome assembly JAESFY01 (sample SAMN14515071, study PRJNA621656) | algae metagenome | isolation source: Nodosilinea sp. WJT8-NPBG4 and co-occurring heterotrophs from soil, lower... | place: USA: Pinto Basin, Colorado Desert, California | collected 2006-05-27 | reverse complement strand
CCCGTTGGGAAAACAGCGGCGCAAACGCTATCATCATTGCCATAAATTCCATCGCAGCAAGCTCCTCAAGCCCTCATCTGAATTCTGCTTGCTGCTTTCCTGTTTGGATCAAATGGATAAAGTCGAGTTTAGAGGGTGTTTGAAAAGTCCTCTGGAGTAACGTGAACTACCTTAACTACTGAGGAACTGCTACGAAGGAATGAGGGTTTCAAGGAACGAGGTGGCCCGTACAGGTGGCTTTTTATCCTCAATCCGACCCTTTTAAAACATCCTCTTAGCCGTGATGTAAAAGAAATCGAGTTTTTCTAGAGCAAGCATGTTGTTTTGAGGTTTATCTACCAATGCCTACACTTGCCAAATCAGAATAGCTATGTAGCATTTGTATACCGAGCGATCGCCCATATCCGACAATCGCCGCAGTGAAAATCGTCGGGAAACAGCTGACGCAGGCTATGGGCAATCTCTACAGCCCGGACAAACTGATCGAGCAGGCCAAATTGGTTAACATCCTCAGGCCCAAAAACCGACGGAAACGCCCCGCAGTTCAGTAGCAGACTAATCGAGTTGTTTACATCTAAAATGTCGTAGCCACAAAAGCTAAAGGCACTGGGCCAGAGATCAGATACAGACAACTGGCGATCGGGAGCTTCAATTAGTGCCAACAGATTGTGCTGCGCAGCGTCATAGGCAATGCGACGTTTGAGGTATTCATAATCGTGAAAGCAGTGAACCCGATTGTTGGCATGAATATTAAAATTCCAATCTTCATCAATCAGGGCATCGATCAGAGATGGGCAAAGTATCGTGTCCATCGACACAACTTCGCTTAGGTGAGCGTAGCCAGACCATTCAACGTAGCTAGTCCACGCATCGCCCCGCTGGGAGTCAAACCTCTGGCAAGCTGCAAAGATAGGAACCATGGTGGGTTAGGCTGCTTAGAAATGTTCGCGAAGCCAGTTTAAGGGATAGTGCGGCACTGTTTAGGCAACCGTTGTCACTATCTCATTAGCTGCGACGCAGTTTTGCGCAACCTGCTGCTTCAGATCAGTTGGCCAGGACCCTAGCGACCAATCCATACTGAACTGGGGCAAGACATTGTGAATAAATAGACATAGCGGCTCACACATATGCAGGTGTTTCGAAACTGCTATTACACAACGTTCTGCTGGCTAACCTATAAGCGTTCTTCCCAGAAACAGCCAGGCTAGCCAGGCCAAGTAGTGAATTACAACGATCGCCCAAAACTCAGTTTGGTAAGACTGTTTTTGGCTCTTATGGCGCAGTACTTGCTGAGCCACAAACCCGCCAGGCCAACCGCCAACCAATTCGCAGAAATGCAGGGTTTGTTCAGAGGTTCGCCAAACTTTTTGCTTAGCCCGCTTCTTATCGTCGGCATAGACAAAATAGGTGACAACGCTCATTAAAGGGTAGAGCACCAGCGGCAGCGGGTTGCCTGTCAGCCAGGCAAAGTGAGCTGCACCCGCCAAAGGAAACGCCAACAGCAGCAGTAGCTTAGCAATCGGCAGGCGGGAGTATGACTTCTCGCCAAGTTTGCGGTTGCCCCTGGAAGCATTTAGTGAAGACTCCGATCGCTGCCTGGCACCAGCAATAAAAGCCTTAATGGCGCGAGTTTTGCCGTCTGGGTTAACTAGACAGTAGTAGTAAATGGTGTCATTCTCTCGAGGGCGACGGGTTGCATCCTTCAGCTCAGACACGTGGAGAAAAACATCTTGGCCTCCGTCAGCCGGTTGAATAAATCCAAACCCACGATCGTCGTTCCATTTGATGAGTTTGCCGCTGCGAAGGTCAGATCTCATAGGTGAATTCTAACTTCAGTGCCGTTCCTTCAGCTACACCGAGCGCCGTTGCACTAGGGCTGCGATCGCCTCCACCAGCTGGGCCGACTCCATCGGTTTTGACAAATGCTTTTGAAAACCAGCGGCCAACACTTTTTGCTGGTCCATGGCGCTGGTATAGGAGGTCAGAGCAATGGCAGGAATTGGCTGGTTGTGAGTTGCTGCTCGAATTTGCTGCATGAGCATGTAGCCGTCCATCCCAGGCATACCAATGTCGCTGACTAAAATGTCGGGTTTCATTTGGGCGAGGGCCGTGATTGCAGCGGCAGCAGAGGACAGAGCCGTTACTCTAGCGCCAAACTGCTGAAGAGTCGTGGTAATTAGATCGCGGTTGTCGGCGTCATCTTCAACAATCAAAACGTGAATATTTTGCAAGCTGCCCTGGGCCAGAGGAGGGCTCACATCCACAGGGATTTCTACTGCGTCAAACATGAGCGGGAACCGCACCGTAAAGGTGGCTCCCTGATTTTCTCCCGGACTTTCGGCTTCAATAGTGCCGTGGTGCAGATCAACAATCTGGTTGGCGATCGCCAACCCCAGCCCCAGGCCACCAAAGTCTCGGGTCGTGGTGCTATCGGCCTGCCTGAAGCGATCGAACACGTGGGGCAGAAACTCAGGGGCAATACCTTTGCCGCTATCGCTGACTTGAATCTGCGCCCAGCTGTCGTCATAGACTAGGCGCACGGTGACGCGCCCGCCCTGGGGGGCAAACTTGACGGCATTCGACAGCAAATTCCAAACAACTTGCTTGAGTCGGTTAGGGTCTCCTAAGACTTTGAGTGGCGCACTGTCAAGCTCGGTGTCAAACTGCACATCCTTAGCCTCGCCCAAAGAGCGCACGGTTTCTAAGGCCTCTTGAATAACCGTAGTCAGGAAAACGGGCAGGCTGTTGAGCACCAGCTTGCCGCGCAGAATCCGCGACACATCGAGGAGGTCGTCGATCAGCTGCGCCTGAAGTTTCGCGTTGCGCTCAATGGTTTCTAGGGCGTACTCAACCTTGGTCTCGCTGAGTTGGCCCATGCGCAGCAGCCTGGCCCAGCCCAAAATCGGGTTGAGGGGCGACCTCAGCTCGTGGGAGAGCACCGCTAAAAATTCGTCTTTAATGAGGTTGGTAGTCTCGGCAGCTTCTCGGGCCACACGCTCCTGCTCTAGCAGCCGAGCGCGCTGGGTTTCTAGCTGCTTTTGGTCATCCACATCGGTGATGGTGCCCACCCAGCGGGTGACTGCGCCGCTGCTGTCTGACACCGGCAGGCCGCGATTGATAAACCAGCGATAAACACCGTCATGGCGACGAATGCGTTGCTCAAGATCAAAGCCAATGCCCTGGTCTATGGCTTGTTGCCACAGCTCTAGCGCGCGCGCCTGCTCATCGGGGTGCACAAATTCAGTGCCGCCGATGCCAACAGCGGCGTCTTTTGAAATGCCGGTGTAGTCATACCAACGCTGGTTCCAGTACTGAACGCCGGTGCGATCGGCCAGCCACACCATTTGGGGCATGGCCTCCGCCAGTACCCGGTAGCGTTCTTCGCTCTCCCGAAGGGCGATTTCAGTCTGCTTGAGAGTAGACACATCTAGCGCTACGCCCGCCATGCGGTAGGGCTGACCCTGTTGGTTGTCATACACGCGCCCAATGGAGCGCACCCAGTGCACGGTGCCATCGGGCCACAGGGCACGCATTTCCACATCGTAGTCTTGGTGGTGCGCGATCGCCTCCACCACCGCCTGCTGCACGCGATCGCGATCCTCAGGGTGAATGGTCTGGGCGCACACCTCGAAGCTCACATCAATATCTGGGGCGAGGCCAAAAATCGCCTTGCAGCGATCGGACCAAACCAAATCTTGGTTGATCAAGTCATAGTCCCAGGTGCCGCAGTTGGCTCCCTGTAGGGCCAACTGTAGCCGCGATTGGCTGTCCTGCAAGACAACCTCGATTTGCTTGCGATCGGTAATGTCTAAACAGGTGCCCATGAGTTTGACCACCTGGTTTTGAGCATCGATCACCGGCTCGCAGCGAGAATGCAAGTAGCGCACCGAGCCATCGGCTAAGACCACCCGCAGATCAAAGGCGGAGGAATGGTGATCGGCGATCGCCCGTTCAATAAACTGCTGCACCATGCGGCGATCGTCGGGGTGAATACGCTGCATGAGTTCGCCATAGTTGGGCTCTGTTTGGGATGGGTCATAGCCAAACTGGTCAAACATCGCCGCTGACCAAACGCTCTGCTGGCTCTCTGGGTAAAATTCCCAGCTGCCAAATTGGGCCAATCGCTGGGCCATAGCTAGATGAGCTTCGCTGTAGCGGAGGGCATCTTCAGCCTGCTTGCGAGCAGTGATATCAACCCCCGCCAAAGTTACAATCCAGCAGTCTTGCTCCTGATCGCGGCGAGAGGTCAGACTATCGGCAATCCACCGGGTCGAGCCGTCTTTGTGGCGGAAGCGATACTCGACCGTGATCGGCCGTTGCTCAAATACGGCATCAAACATTGGGCCAGCGATTATGGCCTGATCCTCCGCAAAGGTACGCGCCATCCAGAGCTCGGGGGTAATCTCGGCCAGGGTGTAGCCAGTCAACGCCTCACAGCCCACGGAACGGTAGTCAAGGATATAGCTGCGATCGGCAAAAAAGCGGCAGCGGGCGATCGAGGCTGGGGCGGTGTTGAGCAGACTATTGAGCTCTTCTTGGGAGGTTTGCAGAGCCTGTTCCAGGTTTTTGCGCTCTGTGATGTCAACCCGCAGCAGTGAGACGCCATTGCCCAAGGGATACACCCGATTCTCAAGCCAGCGCCCCTCAGTGGCAAAGAACAGCTCAAAACTGGTGGCGGTTTGAGCCTCAACGGCCCGGTGCAACTGTTCATAAAAGAGAGGGGCAATCGCCTCCGAAACCACCGCCCAAATCGACTGCCCCAGCAGCTCGTGGCGAGGCCTTTGCAAAGCGACTACGGCGCGATCGTTCACGTAGGTAAAGCACCAGTTTGAGTCCAACATCATGAACTCGTCGCTGATACTGGTTAAGACATTTTCTAAACTTTCAGCAGCCGTTTGAGCTACGGCTCGCAAAGCCCGTTCGCGCCGCTCTCCCAAAATTTTTTGAGTGGTTTCATTGACGGCGATAAAAATACCTGCCACCTGGTCCGGCTCATCCCAAATAGGCGTGTAAGAAAACGTGAAATACCCCTCTTCAGCCTGACCGTTGCGGTTAAGACTCATCGGCAGATCCTCAGACCAGGTGGCCTCTCCCGTAGCCTTAACCTGCGCCAGCAGCGCCCCCGAGAAATCCCACACTTCTTGCCAACATTCCGCCGCCCGCTGGCCAATACCGACAGGATGCTTATTTCCAGCAATGGGAATATAGGCATCGTTGTAGAATTGAATATCGTCTGGCCCCCACAAAATTTGCATGGGAAACCGAGACGAAAGCAGAATTTGCAGCGCAATGCGTAGGCTTTGGGGCCAAGTTTCCATCGGCCCTAAAGACGTATCTGACCAATTAAAGGCTCGAATTAGAGATCCTGTCTCTCCTCCGTTTCTTAAAAAGGCCAGCTCGCTAGATAATGCCATTCTTTACTGCACGCGCCTAATCAGTGATGAACTACGTTGAAAACCAGATCTTGGGCCCAGTTGCGCTGTGGCCTACCACTAAGCCCGTCGACGAAATGCTGCCCTGCCAGACATTAAATAAAGCTCATCACCTTCGTCTCACCAGGCTTACAAACAACTACAGGGCTCAACTGAACCGCCTAATTTTTAAGAATTGCTCTTTAGAGCCTGGCAAGGGAAAACGACCCAAGATAGGGTGTGCCAGGGCAATTTTCCCAGCTCTATCTTAGAGCTTTACCCTGGGGAATGACACCTCTCACAAATTGTTAAGCCCAGGCTTTAACCCCTATTTTGGGTATTTATTTATACAAGTCTCTTCCTAAGCAGCTGGCCGTTTCATTAGAACTATCTGCCATTGCATAGTTGTGCAACTAGACGGTAGCCACAGTCACTAAGCGGGAAAATTTAAGTATCAGTAAGCTGTCGCAGCACTGTAGGTTCGACCGCTTAACCTGCTAAGGCAAAGTGCCTTCCCCAAGTGCTTAGGCTCTACTATTTAACACCGCTGACTCTGTTTAGCAACAGCACCCTGGCAAGGCCACCGAAGATCCCAACTTAGCCCTAGCCCCATCAGAGGCTAAACGCGAAAACTATAGAGGTTCAAAGCCGCGATCGATTACGCTGAACCCAGCCGCCCACGACTCCGAGAGAGACCTAGATGCCCTCTGGCCCAATCCGCCTCTTGCTGGTAGACGACTCACCCGTCGCCTTAGTCCTTTTGCAGCGCATTTTGCGGGAGGCACCCGACATGGAAGTCGTGGGGGTGGCCCACAACGGCCAAGAGGCCCTAGACATAATGGCAACGGTGAAGCCAACCTTGATCTGCACCGATTTGCACATGCCCAAAATGAACGGGTTAGAGCTAACTGAAGAGGTCATGGCCCGCTGCCCCTGCCCTATCTTGGTGATCAGTGCCTCGGTGCAGAAAGAAGATACCCAGACCGTCTTTCGCATTTTAGAAGCAGGGGCGCTAGACATCTTCCCTAAGCCCCGTACCGGCTTAGCATCTGAGTATGAAAAGACAAAGACTGAGCTGCTGGCAAAAATTCGAGTGCTGGCGGGGGTGTCGGTGTTTACTCACCGACGGCGCAACCCAGCTCCAATTGCTCCATCGGGGTCGCCCCTGCCTACCGCCTTGCCAGATAGACGGCCTCGGCTGCTGGCCTTGGGCGCGTCTACGGGCGGTCCCCAAGCTCTGCTGGCGATCATGCAGCAGCTGCCCAAAACCTTTCCGGTACCGATTGTGTGCGTACAGCACATCAGCAACGGATTTTTGCAGGGGTTAGTCGACTGGCTCGATAGCAGCTGCGCCCTGCGGGTTACCATCGCCACAGCGGGCACTGTGCCACTGCCCGGTGTCGTCTACTTTCCCCCCGAGCGCCATCACTTAGAAATCGACGCGGGCGGGCGCATTCAGCTTTCTCAAGGTGAGCCAGTGGCCGGGCACTGCCCTTCGGTAACGGTGATGTTTAAATCTGTCGCCGCCTACTACCGCCGGTCGGCTGTGGGCGTGCTGCTCACGGGCATGGGGCGCGACGGAGCCGATGGTCTCCAAAACTTGTCCCAGGCAGGGGCGCTCACTATTGCCCAAGACGAGGCGAGTTGTGTGGTGTTTGGCATGCCTAAGGAGGCGATCGCACTAGGGGCTGCCCAGCAGGTGCTGCCCCTGAGCGCGATCGCCCCTTTTTTGCTCAGCCAGGTTTTTGTAAATGGCCCTAGCTAATCCCCAAAAGTATTGCTAGATACTTTATTGCCGTCGTTTTAGCCGTTGGCAATGCGATCGCTTCAACAGCGACTGAGGAAATTACCCAACTATATGAACAAGCGTTAACAAGCGCCCTCCCTGGGGCAAATTGGGATTGGGGTAGGCTGCTGTAGCACCGTTATCGGCTAGCTACAGAGTTCGTCAAAGATCTACTGCTCAGCCCTAAAGCTGAAGCATTTTTGGTTTGGTAAAGATTTACCTAGCGGCCCTTTGGCCGTACTGGGTTTAGCCAACGCATCACCCCCTAGTTAACGCCTCTTTCAGCATCGTCACCTGGCGCAGGGTCCCTTAGTAAGCGACCTCCATGCGTAACTTAGGGAGCACATATCTACTATGGCAAATGCGGAACATTTAGACATTCTCAACAAAGGGGTGGAGAGCTGGAATGCTTGGCGACTTCACAATCCCAGTATTCGGCCAGACTTTCAGGGAGCAGATTTGGGCAAACTGCACCTGCCTGGCATCGACTTCCGCCACGCCAATTTTTACGAAGCCAACCTTAGAGAAAGTGTTTTCACTCGGGCCAACTTTGAGTCGTCAACCCTCTATCGCTGTGACCTGTGCATGGCTGATCTGAGGCGGGCGAACCTCAGCATGGTCGACTTTTATAAAACCAACCTTTACACCGCCAATTTGAGTCACGCCAATCTGCGCCACTCACACTTTTACAAAGCAGATATGCAAGAGACGCTGCTCAACGATGCCGATCTGGGCGAGTCTAACTTCTACGAAGTCGATATGCGAGAGGCGATTCTGCAATCGGCCAATCTGGTCAGAACCACCTTTTATTACTCCAACCTGTGCAACGCCAACCTGTGTCAAGCCAATTTGAACTGCGCCAGCATGATGGGCGCCAATATGGCCAAAGCCAATCTCAGGCGGGCCAGCTGTGTGGGCACTAACCTGTTTAGAGCGGTGCTCAGCGGTGCCGACCTAACTGAAGCTGATTTACGCGAAGCGGTGCTGCGGCTAGCCGATCTGAGCAACGCTTCGTTAGAAAATGCCAACCTGTTTCGGGCCAACCTTTCTGAAGCTTGCCTCGACTATGCCCAGCTAGCGGGGGCCAACTTCAAAAAGACAAACCTGTGGCGCGTCAACCTGGGTCAGCTGATTTTGACCCATCCGGGCCATGATAGAGACGCCATCACCATTGACTCTAGCGCCCTCAACTAGCCATGGACGATCTGATCCTAAAGCGCATTAGCGATCTCATTGCCGACCATTCTGGCCTGTATGTCCGCCCCCAGGATTTTCAGCTCCTGTCAGACAAAGTTTGGCTGCGGGCCAAAGCGTTGGGGCTGAGAACCTTAGCCGACTACCACGACTACCTGAAGGACTTAGACCACAGTTCCCTTGCCCTAGATAGTTTTAAGGCTCGACCTAGCCTGCCCCAGCAGCGGTCTGAATGGCAAGAGCTGTACTCGATTTTGACTATCAATGAGAGCTATTTCTTTCGAGATAGCAACCAGCTCAGGCTACTGAGCGATCGCCTCCTGCCCGAAATCATCCAGCGCAAGCAGGCCGCAGCCCCATTGGGCTCCAAACCCAGTCTGCGCATTTGGAGCGCCGGCTGCTCCACTGGGGAAGAGCTATACTCAATTGCGATCGCCCTCGACCAACTCAACCTTCCGTGGCACCAGTGGGATGTGCAGCTGATTGGTACCGACATCAGCGCCGCCGCTGTCCATAGCGCTCGCCAAGGGCTTTACAGCAGTTGGTCCTTTCGGCAAACATCCGCAGCTCTACAGCAAACCTATTTTCAGGCCGATGGCGAGTCCTACAAAATCTGCGATCGCCTTCAGCAGCATGTGGTCTTTCAAGTCGGCAATCTGCTCAAAGACCCTTGCCCTAGTCTGGGGCAGGGGCCAGACGGTTTAGACCTAATCTTGTGCCGTAACGTATTTATTTATCTCGATCGCCTGGCGATTGGTCAAATTATTCAAAAATTTCACGGTGCTCTAGTTCCCCAAGGGTATTTGCTCACTGGACACGCAGAACTTTACGGCCAAAACACCAGCCCGTTTCTGATTACGAGTTTCCCCGAGACCGTGGTTTACCAAAAACCACCCCAGGCCAGCCTACCTCTACCTGCTGCGTCGACTACAGCCGTTCAATGGGAGACCTTTGCCAACCCACAGCCATCTCGTCTTGCCGTTGGAACCACACCACCCAGGCTTGACGATAGCTTAACGGCAGCCTTGCAAGAGGCAACCGAGTTTCTCCAACAAAACAATTACACCGGCGCCATTCGAGCCGCTAAACAGCTTTACCTTACCCATCCGGACTGCACCGCCGCGCGCCAAATTGCCGCTCGTGCCTACGCCAACACAGGCTGCTACAGCCAGGCCAAACAACTCTGCCAGCGGGTGATTCAGGACCATCCCCTCAGCCTTGACATGCACCATCTGCTGGCCCAAATCGCGGAAGATGAAAATGATTTAGAAACTGCTAAAGAGCATCTGCGTAAAATTATTTATCTAGACCCTGACTTCGTTAAAGCCTATCTCGATCTAGCTAGCATTTACGATCGCGCCAAACAGCCTGAGAAAGCTAAAACAACCCGCGAGCATGCTCTTAATCTATTGGCAAAGCTGCCTCCCAATACCGTATTAGATGACCATAGCGATGCCACCGTTGCCCAATGGCAAGCGTATCTCAAGCAACAGGTCGCAGGCGGCGATCGCCAGTCATCTCAAGATTGATCTCGTCTCCAGCCCAGAGCAAAATCACGGTTTTTGTAGGATGGCTCAATAGTTGCGCCATGAGCGGAGTGCTGAAAATATAGCGATCGCTATTGCGCTTGGGACATCGACTTCTACGCAAGCGTATATGAAATATTCTAATCGTTCTGATGATGGCTAAAACCCGAACATTTTCTCTGAATTGCGGATAACTCATTCCATGGGGGAATGCTAAGCCCGAAGCATTGATTTCTCTCTAACCCAAACTTAATCGGGTCGGCTGAAGGAATCTGCATTCTATCCTGCCGTGCTTTATTCCCCTTGGGGGCAATCCGCGATGACCCCGACATCCTACCTCTTGTTCACCCTAGACGGTGCCCATTACGGGCTAGCCGCTAAGGTCGTGCAAGAAATGTTCTTGCTTCCGGCCCTGATCTCAGTACCTGAATCGGGGCCGGAGGTTGCCGGAGTGCTCAACCTGCGCGGTCAGTTGCTGCCGGTCATTAACCTCAAAGTGTGCCTGGGCTATCCCCAGCAGGCTAACGCCCTCAGCCAAGCCATCATTGTGGTGCAGTGCGGCGGTCGACGGCTCGGCCTAGTTGTAGACCAAATTCAAAACGTAGAGGCGATCGCCCCTAGCAACATCACGGCGGCCCTAGAGACTCCCTATTTTGGCTATGGGGAACACCCACTGACCGTCGGGTTCGCCCGCCAGGGAGACACCGTCATTATCTTGATAGACCCAGAGGCCCTGCGGCAAGGCTCCCACAGTGCATCCCCTGCCCTGGTTACAGAGGTTCAGACCTACCGCTTCATGGCGCAGTTTAGCCCGGACGAGCAACAGGTGCTTCAGGCCCGAGCCGCTGGGTTAACCCCGCTGATTGCCGACGAAAGCACGTCAGATCTGTCAGCGCTGGCAGTCATCGGCTTAGAAGGCGAGCGCTTTGCCCTAGGGTTGGAGAACGTGCACGAATTTGCTGAAGTGCCTCAGATTACTCCCATTCCCTGCTGCCCGGCGCACATTGTAGGAAACATAAATCTGCGCGGTGAAATTTTAACACTAGTAGATGTGCGTCACTTTCTAAATTTGGCTCCAGCCGCTCCTCTCCAGCCTAAAACGGCGGTGGTGATGCGGCTAGGTTCTTTAGTAGCAGGGGTTGTCGTTGACGATGTTTTCGATGTGATTTATTTGCATGCTTCAGAGATAGCCGCAACGCCCAGCGCCGTCCACTCCAGCAACAATCCCTACCTCAAAGGATTTGCTCAGCATGGCGGCTCTATGCTCACCCTTCTAGACTTGCCCAAACTGCTGACCGCAGGCGATCTTATTGTCGATCATTCAACTAGCTAACCATGAAAAACTCCTTAGATATAAACCCTAAAACTAATCCCTTTGGTCTTTTTTCTTTATCCCCTCTACGGAGAGATGCCGTGAACAAAAACAAGTTTTGGAAGCTGCGCCACTGGATCGTACTGGGCTACGCCGTACCAATACTCGCGCTTATAGTATCTGCGGGTGTGACAGTAGTTAATGTGCGCCAGCTTGTTATTATCTCTGGAGAACTCAAACGTTCCTGGGAAATTCATGAAAAGGTCGACCATGTCAACCTCAACGTTCAAATTATGGCTCGCGCTACCCGCGGCTATCTACTCCAGAGGAACCCAGCCGCATTAGCAGATTTTAACAAAGCGAAGGCCGACTATATAGAAGTAATCGATGAGCTAGATGTTCAAGTCGAAAACGCAGAGCAGCGGCAAAATCTGGCTCAGATCACGACTCTCATCGATCAGTTCGTTGGCACCCATCAAAACATGATCGATTTGGTCTACCAAAACCGCGAAGTAGGGGCACAGGTCTGGCGAGAAAACAACGGTCGTGCTTTGAGTAACGAGATTACCAATTTGTTAACCACGATGGAGGACCTTGAAGGTCAGATTGTCGCCAGAGATGAAGCCACCCAAGCGGCTGCCCTACGGCGGCTGCAATTTACCCTGCTGACAGCAGCAGCCCTCTCATTACTGCTGTCGGCCCTAATTGGTACCTTGGTGGTGCTCAAGGCCTCACGCATTATGAATCGGGCGGCAGGCAATATTGTTAGCTCAGCCAGCGAAATTGCCACCAGCATTGAGCAGCAGGAGCGCAGCAGCAGCCAACAGGCCGCTTCAGTCAGCGAAACCAGCACCACTATGGATGAGCTAGGGGCTTCGTCACGGCAGTCGGCAGAACAGGCTGAAGCCGCCGCCGCTGGTGCTCAACAGGCTCTAGCCTTGGCCGAAGGTGGTACCCGCGCCGTTGAACGCAGCCTCGACGGTATGGGCGACCTTAGAGAAAAAGTGGACGCGATCGCCGATCAGATCCTCCGTTTGAGTGAGCAAACCAATCAAATTGGCGGCATTTCTAGCTTGGTCAGCGATTTGGCCAACCAAACCAACATGCTGGCCCTCAATGCCGCCGTCGAAGCGGTGCGCGCTGGCGAGCACGGCAAGGGCTTTGCGGTCGTCTCTGGCGAAATTCGCAAACTGGCCGATCAAAGCAAAAAATCGGCCGAGAAGATTAACGCTCTGGTGGCCGACATTCAAACCGCCATCAACTCAACGGTGATGGTCACCGACGAGGGCACCAAAACCGTCGAAGAGGGGGTCAGAATCGCTGAGGAAACCGCCGATGCTTTTGCGGGAGTGGCCGAGGCGGTCAACAACGTGGTGCTCAACAGCCAGCAGATTTCCCTGAACGTGAAGCAGCAGGCGGTTGCCATTCAGCAGGTAGTGAGCGCCATGAACAGCCTCAATACCGGCGCTCAAGAAACCGCCCACGGCATTACCCAAATTAAAGTTGGCACCCATCAGCTCAACGAGAGCGCCCTACAGCTCAAGGTGGCTATTTAAGCTGCTTTCCCCTTCCTGTAAACGTCTGGAGCTGGGGAGAAGACATCTCCACAGGTTGTGCCTACTCACCTGCCCCTGCAACCCACGCCCCCATCGGAGGGAAGCGCTCTGCCATGATGATTGACGACACCGAACTCCGCGACATTTTTAAGACCGCCAGCGAGGAACGCTTGCAGGCCCTCGACGACGGGCTGCTCCACCTCGAAAAGCACCCCGACGACTCGGCCATACTCGAAGCACTCATGCGCGAGGCCCACTCCCTCAAGGGCGATGGCAACATGCTCGGGGTTACCGACTTGGGTAAGGTCGCTCACCAGATTGAGCATGTTTTGGGGGCCATCGGCCGCGGAGAGCAAGCCCTCGGCGCTGATCTGTTTGACTGCCTCGCCCACGGGGTAGCGGCTATGCGTCAGCTCGTCCACGCTGCGGTGACGGGGGAAGCCGCCGAGGTGGAGGTGTTTTACGTGCTGGCTAGGCTGATGGGGGCAGAAGCCGCCATACCTGCGCCAGTCATGGCTCTGGAGGTAGACGATGCTATTTTCGATCGCGCGATCGCCACTGTAAGCACCAACGGTGTGAGCCCTAACCCTGATACCCCCGCTCAATTGCTAACGATTGAGCGGGGGGCAAATAGCCAAAACGGTACGGCACCGATTGCCGGCTCTACGATCGAAGCGCATAGCCTTAGCGATCGCTACATTACCGACAGCGAACTGCGCGATATTTTCAAGACTGCCAGTGAAGAGCGCCTGCAAGCCCTCGACGACGGGCTGCTCCACCTCGAAAAGCACCCCGACGACTCGGCTATCCTCGAAGCACTCATGCGCGAGGCCCACTCCCTAAAGGGCGACGGCAACATGCTCGGGGTCACCGATCTGGGCAAAGTCGCCCACCATATCGAGCACATTCTTGGCGACCTCCTGCGCGGCGACGCAGCACTCTCAGCGGAGCTATGCGATCGCCTCTCCCATGGCCTAACCGCCATGAAGCAGTTAGTGCACGAAGCCACCACTGGCGAACCCACCGGTGTCAACCCGTTCTACGTCCTCGCCGAGCTCATGGGCGCCTCCGCTAGCCCCACTACTGAAACCCCTAGTACCCCTCCCCCAATCTCTAATCTACTCGATCACTCCATAGAATTATTCCTAGATCTCCCTGACCCCATTCCCTCACCTACCCCACCCTCATCCCCTGCTCCTGCCCCCCCTCACTCAACTCCCCCCATACCCACCCACAATTCCTCAGATCCCGACCCGACCAGCGCCACCAACTACCGCATCGAAACTATCCGCGTCCCCACCCAAAGCCTCGACGCGCTGATGACCCAGAGCGGTGAGCTCACGGTTACCAAAATTCGCGTTGCCCACCGTTTGGCCGAGATCGACGCCATCAATAACCTGTGGGAAGAGTGGAGCCGCGATTTTTTAATGAGTCGCTTTTTGCTTCACGATGCCCAGCAGGGTAAGCCCGTCTGGCAACAGCTCGACAGTTTTCAGAATCGTACCGAGCAGCACCTAGAACAGTTCGGAGCTCTCGTGCGCCAGCTTGGCAGCGCCCTCCACGCCGACACCACTCGCCTAGAGACCATCACCGATAGCCTGGAGGAGGGCATTCGTACCCTGCGCCTGCTGCCGCTGTCTACTCTCTTTAATTTGTTTCCTCGACTGGTGCGCGATCTGGCCCGTCAGGAAGGTAAAGCGGTGCAGCTGTTGATCGAAGGTGGCGACACGCGCGCCGACAAGCGCATTCTTGAAGAGATGAAAGACCCGCTGCTGCATATGATTCATAACGCCATTGACCATGGCATTGAGTCGCCCGCAGAGCGCCTGCGGCAGGGCAAACCTGAAGTTGCAACCATAACCCTGCGCGGCTATCGCACATCGGCTGGCATCAGCATTGAAGTGAGCGACGATGGCCGGGGGCTCGACGTAGAGTCGATCAAACAAGCGGCCGTACGCCGAGGGTTGTATCGTTCGGAAGAACTAGAGCTACTGACTGCCGCACAAATTCAAGGGCTGATTCTCAGTCCTGGGTTTTCGAGCCGCACGCTGGTAACCGAAATTTCCGGTCGCGGAGTCGGCTTAGATGTACTCCGCACCAACGTCGATCGCCTCAGGGGCAGTATCGATGTCCAGTCGAAACCGGGCGAGGGCTGCACCCTCCGCGTTCAGCTAGGCACTACCCTGGCCACTGCCCACGTTCTGCTAGTGGCGGCAGGAGGTCAAACCTTTGCTCTGCCCGCTGAGTTTGTAGAGACGGCTTGCCTAGTGCAGGCTAACGAGATCTTTACGCTGGAGGGCCACAACGCAATCAGGCACGGCGATCGCCCTCTCTCAGTGGTGTGGCTGTCAGATCTGTTGAGATTGCCAAGGGTTGAGCCTAAGCAGCGCGGACGGTGGCAAACCTCCGACCGGGGAGAACAACGCCAGCAGCGGCATGCCTGCATTATTTTGCAGTCTGGCCCAGATCGCCTGGGTCTATTTGTCGAGGCCCTGCTAGACGAGCAGGAGGTGGTGCTCAAACCCCAAAGCCAACTGCTCAAGCGGGTGCGGTACATCTCTGGGGCCACTATCTTAGGCACTGGCGATGTCTGCATGGTGCTCAACCCCCAGGATTTGATCGCGGCAGTACGCCATCGGGGCAGCTCCCTAGCGTTACCAGAGATTAGTCCAGCCGACACGGCGGCTCCGACTGAAACTCGTCCTCGGTGCATTCTGCTGGTGGAAGACTCGATCGCTACCCGCACCCAGGAAAAACGCATTTTAGAATCGGCAGGCTACGAAGTGGTGACCGCAGTGGATGGCCTAGACGGCTTTAACAAGTTGCAGACGAGGTCTTTTGACGCCGTCGTATCTGATGTGCAAATGCCGAATTTAGATGGCCTAGGCCTCACCCAGCGCATTCGGCAGCAGCGCGAATACAGCGAACTCCCCGTGGTGCTGGTGACGACCCTGGCTAGTGAAGACGATCGCCGCAGAGGTGCCGAAGCCGGAGCCAACGCCTATATCACCAAGGGCAGCTTTACTCAGGATGTGCTGTTTGAAACCCTCAACCGACTGATTTAGCGGCCTCGAGTTACTTCTACAAAGCTAGCCAGCCGTCTTAAGTAGTAAAAAAACTTAAAACAAAAACTTGGAAAAAACTAGGTTTTCCAGGCTCTACTTGAACTGCAAAGGTGCTCAAAATTTGAGTTAGGGAAAGGCTCAAACGCATCGTCGCAGCAGTTCAGCAAATTGGGATAATTGAGATTAATTTGTGGCTATGCTGTTGGGCAGCAGCCTACCCATGACAGCTTTGAGCCGCTCAGGCTCGCAGGGTTTAGTTAAATAGCCGGAAGCTCCCGCCATGCGGGCTTCTTGACGGTCAGCCTCAGTATCGCGAGACGTAACCATCACAATCGGTAAGTTCTTGAACCGAGGCAGACTGCGCACCGTGCGACAGAGCTCAAACCCATCAATGCCGGGCATTGAGATATCGAGCAACAAAGCTTCGATCGCCTCTTGAGAAATTACCGTCAGCGCATCCACTGCATTGTCAGCCAACAGCACTCGGTATCTGTTATCCAAGGCGCGTTTAATCATCTGCTGGCTAATTAAGCTGTCATCCACCGATAGGACGGTTTGTTTGGTGACGGCGCAGGTGGACATATGCGAACAACCTCTTGAAATTATGTGGGCGCTTGTTATAGTTATGCCCAAAAATCAACCTTTTTCATAACGTACTTATACGCAATGACGTAATAATTACCCAGATTTCGCTGTGCTGAGGCCCAGATACCAGCGAAATTCTTGTTGCCAAGGGTACTGAACTGTACCTAGATCAGTCTGCTTGAAGCGATCGCTGTACCAGTCCTATGATCAGCCCCTAGCCAACGGTGGCAGGCGACATCAGTGGTGTGGCCAATGGTGTTAGAGTAATGAGTCAAAATTATCGGTAAGGGCTGGTTTGGAGGATGGAGTTTGAGGCGATCGCGCAGTCGTTAGCCGAGGTAGGCGGTTTCTTGGCCAGCAAAGGCTGGGCCCCAGCCACCAGCGGCAACTACTCGGCTCGGCTGGCCGAGAATCAGGTCGCCGTTACCGTTTCGGGCCGCGATAAGGGACGGCTCACCCCTGCCGACATTATGGTGGTAGACGGTCAGGGGCAGCCCCAGAGCACGGGGAAGCGGGCGTCGGCCGAGACGCTGTTGCACACCAGTCTCTACCTGGCATACCCAGAGGTGGGAGCAGTGCTACACACCCACTCCATAGACTGCGTCACCCTCTCTCGCTGGCTGCTGGGCCGGGGGCAAGACAGCTTGCTGTTAACAAACTATGAATTGCTCAAAGCACTGCCGGGCATTACCACCCATGATGGAGAGGTTGCCATCCCGATCGTAGCCAACAGCCAGGATATGGTAGCTCTCAGCAAGACCGTGTTAACCCGGCTACAGGCAGTGCAGGCACCAGTGGGATACATTATTGCGGGCCACGGATTGTATAGCTGGGGGGCTACGGTGCCCCAGGCGCGCATGGCGACTGAGGCGTTGGAAGTGCTGGTGAGCTGCGCCCTGCAAGCCATACTGCTCGATCAAAAATTTGCTTAGCCCCTTTTGCTTATCCCTTCAGAACACCCTCGACTTAAGGACAAACCCCATGACCCTACTTCGTGTTTTTAGCGATCAAGATGGCGCGACCCTGCTGGATGAGTACCGGGATGCGGAGGCGATCGCCGCTGCCCTAGCCAGCGCTGGCGTCCGTTTTGAGCAGTGGCAGACTCAGGCACCACTGCCCCCAGCGGCCGACCCAGAAGCCATTCTGACTGCCTACGCCAAAGATATCGATCGCATCAAAGCCGAGGGCGGCTACGTCACCGCCGACGTGATTCGCATGCACCCAGAGCATCCCCAAAAGACCGAGCTGCGGCAAAAGTTTTTGGATGAGCACATTCACAAAGAAGACGAGGTGCGCTTCTTCGTGGAGGGGCAGGCGGTGTTTTACCTACACCTGGGCGACAAAATCTACGCTACCCTCTGCACCGCCGGCGACCTAATTGGTGTACCCGCCAACACTCCCCACTGGTTCGACATGGGTGAAGCACCTCAGTTCGCCGCCATTCGCCTGTTTAACAACCCCGAGGGCTGGGTGGCCCATTTCACCGACAGCCCCATCGCTAAGGGATATCCTGAGTACCATGCTTTTGCTTGAAGAGCAGCCCCTAGGGGCGATCGTGCTCGATATTGAGGGCACCACCACCGATATCGCCTTTGTCAAAAACACCCTATTTCCCTACGCGGCGGAGCGGCTAGAGGCCTTTATGGCTGAGCTTGCCCCCACCGCCGAGGGGCAAGCAATTTTGGCTCAGGTGCGGGCTGAGGTTGGCGATGCTGACCTGTCTGTAGAAGACTGCATCGCCCAACTCTTGGCTTGGGCCAAAGCCGACCAAAAGGTCACCCCCCTCAAAGCCGTGCAGGGCATGATTTGGGACGAGGGTTACCGCACCAAGGCCTACTATAGCCACGTCTACGACGATGCTGCCGCCCACATTCAGGAGTGGCACCGGCGAGGGGCACCGCTCTATATTTATTCCTCGGGCTCGATCGCAGCACAGAAACTACTGTTTGCCCACACTATCGTGGGCGACCTCACCCCTTGTTTTCAGGGTTATTTTGACACCACCACTGGAGCCAAGGTCGATGCAACTTCCTACGAAAAAATTGCCAATACTCTAGGAATCATTCCAGAAGAACTGCTGTTTCTGTCTGACCACCTGGGTGAACTGGAGGCGGCTCAGCAGGCGGGTTGGCAAATCTATGGGGTACAGCGCCCTGGCACTCCCGATTTCCCCCCAGATGTACCGACAATTCGCCACTTTGAAGAATTACAAATCACGTTTGCCGGGGCTTAAATCCGCGCTCTGTGCCAGCAAATTGCATCCTTAAAAACACGGCTGAAGGCTTAGCCGGAACGAATAGCAGGTGAGGTCTGGGTTAGTACAGCCCAAAATGCCAAGATTTAAACCTACGGGGCATTTTCTTCATTTTTCGCTCTTCTATTTCGTTCTTTTGCCACAGCAGCTCCGGCCAGGGCCAGCGGCAGATCAAAAGCATCACCCTTTAAAGAACAAAGCATTGCAGCTTTCTTGAAGAAAGCTGCAATGCCTGTTGCAATCAGCTTAAGACTAAGCCTAAAGATTTACTCGTAGAGCCAGCCTTTGGCAGCGGGTTCCCAGCTGACAAGTTCGGCTTCGGTGAACCACAGGGCGATCTCAGCCTGGGCAGTTTCGGGAGCATCGGAGCCGTGGATGATGTTTCGGCCTACGGTCACACCCAGGTCGCCGCGAATGGTGCCGGGCTCAGCTTCAAGGGGCTTGGTCGCACCAATGATCTTGCGGGCCGAGGCGATCACGCCCTCGCCTTCCCACACCATGGCGACCACTGGGCCAGAGGTGATGAAGTCAACCAGGCCAGCGAAGAAGGGGCGCTCGCGGTGCACGTCGTAGTGCTTTTCGGCCAGCTCGCGGGAGACAGCCATGAACTTCAGGCCCACCAGGGTGAAGCCCTTGGTTTCAAACCGGCCAATGATGTTGCTGATCAGACCGCGCTGAACGCCGTCGGGCTTGATCATCAAAAAAGTGCGTTCCATAGATACCTATTCCTAGTGCGTGGTGAAAGACCTTTACCATGCTCAGAAACGGTGGCCATTTTGTAAAGGATTTGGTCAAAGATTCATGATTGAGGGGAAGTTTGGGTTTCGGGTTTAGGGTCACAGCTTGAAGGCGAGAGCTGTTCCTGAAACCTTGTATCTCTACCCCTTCGGTACCGGCCAGTAGCGATCGCGCCCGGCATCGTATCGCCAGCCGCAGCCGTCAGGGTCGCGATCGCGGCTCCACGCCAGCAGATTTAATGCCACTGATGGCTGGGTTAGCTCAGCTTCGGTGCAGCCTAGGCGCTGGGCCAGATCGGCAGCGGTGAGCGAGAGCACCTGAAGCGCTGCGCTCTCAGCCGCCAGGGTACTGGGGGAACGAAACGTGTAGAGCACATCCCCGGTCGAGGTGGGCTCAAAGTCGCCCCAAAAGTCTTGGGCGCGCTGGTCGAGAAATCGCCGGGCCTCGCTGCCGGTAAGCTGGGCGGCGATCGCAAAGTCAAGCACGCTAATGCGCCCCTGATGAGCCGCAACCTGGGCATAAAAAATCTGGTGCAGCGCCCGCTCTCGGGCCCTTTGCCGTCGCCAAAACCACAGGGCACCCACAATTAACCCGCCAACCACTAGCCAGGGTAGCAATAGCTGAATCAGCAGCACCGTAACCAGGGCAGCACTGGCTAGGATCAGGGCCATCAGCAAGCGATATTCAAGCCCGGCACCGGGGCTATGGAAAGGCCTCTGGGGCATAGGTCCTCGGGGGTGATGGCAGTGCAGGGCTGCCCTCTCGCCTTCTATTGAAGCAGGGGCAGACAAATTTGGGGGGTGCAGGGGTCAGCTAAAATGCTGTCACGCGGTTGCACTGGCGGGATTGATCTCAGCTGGGCCAACCCCAATCGACGCACCGATGCTGTCCTAGGTTTTGCCATGCTGACCTTTGCCTCTCCCACCGATGAAGCCCAAGCGGCTGAGCTAATGCAGCCCTGCCTGATTCGCGTAGTCGACAATATTCGCAAACACACTGAAACCCTCGACTGGCGCACCGACTATTTAGAGCAGCTGCGCTGGCCCGGCAATGCCACCCCTGAGCAGCGCCAGCAGGTGCGTGATTTAGCTGCTCAGCTCTCTGAGGCGTCCCCAGATGACGAAAAAGCCATTCGCCAACAGCTCAGTCAGCTGCCTACCCCAGCCCCCGGCTATGAGCTGCGGCTGACCCAGAGCGCTGACAAAGCCTCAGCCGAGGAGCCTCGCACGGCTACCCTAGACGTTTGGGAGCTGTGCTTTGAGGTGTGCTTCGACAACTATCATCCACAGCAGCCCGTTTCGGTGGATCCGGCTTTGCTGGACGAGGATGGTGAAATCAACTGGTTAGCCCTTGATGAAAAGGCAAAAGCCCTGGTAGAAAAAGCCATTGACCAGGCCACAGCAGCGGCGTAGCGGGCAAATACGGCACAATGGAAATAAACCAGCTTCTCTGCAATGCTCGATCTGCACAGTCACACCACCTTTTCTGACGGCACTCTATCCCCCGCTGAACTCGTAGCAGCAGCGATCGCGGCGGGGGTGAAGGCATTGGCAATTACTGACCACGACACCGTGGCCGGATGGGACGAGGCGATCGCCGCCGCGGGAGACCATCTAGAGGTGGTGCCGGGGGTAGAACTGAGCACCGTAGAAAACGGGCGATCACTTCACATTCTAGGGTTCTACCCCGACCGAGAATCCCTGGAACCACCTCTCCGATCGCGCATTGAGGGCCGCCGCCGCCGCGCCCAGCAGATGATCGAAAAGCTGGCTGAACTGGGCTATCCCATTGAGCTACCCGCCATGTCAAGCAATATGGCTCCCGGTCGTCCCCACTTGGCGGCCGCCCTGGTCAAAGCGGGCTACGTCGAGTCGAAGCGGGAGGCCTTCGATCGCTGGCTAGGGGACAATGGCCCCGTCTTTGTGCAGTACGACAAATTTTCTGCCGCTGAGGGCATTCAGCTGCTGCGGGACTGCGGCGCTGTGCCGGTGTGGGCGCATCCTTATCTTTTTAAGGGCTCCACCGTTGACGCGCTCCTGCCCCAGCTGGTGGAGGCCGGGCTGATGGGGGTCGAGGTCTATCATCCCCACCACAGCCCCAGCGATGTCCGGCGTCTAGAAACCTACTGCCGTGATCACGACCTAGTGATGACCGGCGGCAGTGACTTCCACGGCCCCTCAGAAGCGAAAGCCAGTACTCCCAACCCCAGGGCCAAGCATCAACCTAAGGAAGCTGCTGGGCTGAATCAGCTCCATTTGCCTTTAGACTTGCTGCCCCCGATCAAGCAAGCCGCAGCGACTCTAGGCGTTGGCGCAGCCTCTCCAGCGAAGAATTGCCTGTCGAGCTCCAACCATGGCTGACCCTGCCTTTAACACCCTTTGGCAGCTGGTGGCAGGGGTGTTGAGATTAGACCCAGAGGCCTTTCAAGTCTTTCACCAGACGCCCGACAGCGTTGTCCTGGGGCTAGTGTTTGTCGCGGGCTTTTCCCAGGCGGTGGGTCAGGGCATTGTGCTCTTCGTCAACCGAGTCAAGCCGCTGCGGTTTGTGCTCAGCCTGGTGCTGTCGGCCCTACTGTTTGTCGCGGGCTACCTGTTTTGGGTGCTCAGCATTTGGATGGTGAGTCGCTGGCTGCTCGATCAACCGATTCCCTGGCGGGTGGTGCAGGGTAGTTTGGCCTTGAGCTATCTGCCTTTGATGTTTAGCTTTTTGGGAGCCATGCCCTATCTGGGCGTGCCGCTGCTGCGGCTGCTGGCGCTGCTTAGCTTGCTAGCGGTGGTGTTTGCTCTGGCGGTGTTGGGCCAGATTCCGGTGGGGCAGGCGGCGGGGCATGTGGCGCTCGGCTGGCTGGGGCTGGTAGTGGTGCAACAAACCACCGTGGGGCAACCGATTGTCAACCTAGGGCGCTGGCTGGCCAACTGGGCGGCGGGGGTACAGCTGGTGGTCGATCGCGGTCAGCTCAAACTGCTCATTGCGGCTAATCCTTTAGGGCCAGGGCCATCCACGGCGATCGCCTCCGAGGGCCTCGTCCTAGCGACGCCCGTCCTTACGGGTGCCAAACCCCTACCGGGGGCCTTGCTCAAGCGGCGATCGCGGCGGTTGACCCTGCTGTGGATCTATGGCGGTCTGGGTCTGCTAGCCCTGGTCGTGGCCCTAAGCCTAGAGCCCCTGCGAGGGTTGATGACGCAGTGGTACGGCCAGAGTCGTCCGGCCCGCTGGTTTGCTGACCTGATCTGGATTGGCGCGATCGCCCTGGTGGTGGGGGCCATGCTGGCTCCCCTAGAAGCCTTAGGCTGGTGGGCTGGCTGGTACAGCGACGAAGCTTCGACCCATCCTTCCCAGCCGCCCAAGACAGAAGGAACTCCCACCAAGCTGCCTCGCCGGTATATTGTCTACCTCGACGGCATCAGCCAGTCTACCGCCGACTACCAGCCCACCGTGGCTCGCTACCTCAACGAACTAGACCATAGTCTCCCTGCCGACATCACCCTGGTTAAGGGGCTGATTTCCTACTCGGTGCTCAACCGTTCGCTGACCGAAAACCGCCCCCTGGCATTCTTTTGGCGCGGGGTCGAAACCCTGACCCGGCGGCTCGGCCCCTGGGTGGGAATGATCATCAACATTCGCAATATTTTGATTGTGGCAGTGTCGGCCGACCAGCGCTTTGGCCCGATCTACAACCAGGGGGTGGCCCAGCAGGTCTACGAAAGCCTGCTAGAAAACGGCTACCCAGCCCAGGGGGGCATTCCCCTCACGCTGATTGGCTACAGCGGAGGTGGGCAGATTGCCGTGGGCATTGTGCCCTTTCTCAAGCGGGCCTTAGGAGCTCCGATTGAGGTAATTTCTCTGGCTGGGGTGATTGGCGGCAACGGGCGGGTAATGGAGGCGGAGCAGCTCTATCACCTGGTGGGCAGCCGCGACCCAGTCGAGCGGTTGGGGCCAATTATGTTTCCGCGTCGCTGGGCGATCGCCCCCCTGAGCTACTGGAATCGGGCTAAACGCAAGGGCAAAATTAGCTTTATCAGCCTAGGACCGGTGGGCCATCAGGTGCCCGGCGGCGTGCTCGACGACCAGGCTTTTTTGCCCGATGGCCGCAGCCACTTGCAGCAAACCCTCGACCTCACCCTCGACATTGTGGCGGGCGACCTGCGCCAGCACCTGGATATTCAGAAGATTCAGGTGGTCAATCCCGGCGACTATTACCGGTTCCAGAGCGCGCCCTTTAACCATCCCAGCTACTACCCGGTGCAGCAAACCCTGCCCACCCCTCAGTACCGTCCGGTGGGCGACTGGCTGGGGCGGCTGATTTTGCCCAACGCCAGCGATCGCCTTCAGCTGGAGGGCATCTGGTTTGAGCTCCTGCACACACCTCCGGCCTACCAGCACTACCTTGGGCAGCGGGTACACCTGCGCTGGCGGTGCAATCCGGGGCTGAAAAAACGATTCCAGGCCGTGACCCGCGACATTCACTTCAGCGCCGAGGCCGAGGCCTCGCACCGGGAGGGCATGATTTTGCCTACTCGCCTCAACCACTGGCGGTTGGTCACCCCATTAGAATCTTTGGCCGGGGCTCACCCCGTTGACGACATTATCGTCAAGCTGCCTGAGCCGGTCAGCATTGAGGAGTCTACAGAATTGGATGGCACGCTGTCGAATGCAGCCATTTCCATCACCATTGGCCATGAGCCAATTCAAATTGCCGGTCTTTACTACGCCCTAGTGCAGTTTTTGAGCCCGGTGGCAGGAGCGAGCGATCGCTACCATGTAGTCCACTACAACCCTGACACCCAGGCCTTTGATGGACTTAAAGAAACCGTGCGATTACCGCAGGTTGTGCCCGATGGGGATGGCATAGAGCCATCAACCAGCCGGGAGCTAGAGCGATCGCCCCTCAACGCCACCGGCTGGTATATCCACGGGGCCCAGGCCCACGACGGCGAGTTTGTGGTGCAGGCGCTGCGGCCCCGCCGGCTCTTTCAACTGCGACCCGATCGCATCATCGACAGCGGTCGCCAGGGACGACAGCACTTGCACCACGAATCGTGGGAAAACCTGGTGCAGAAGAAAGGCACCACCGAGTCAGTGCTGATCGATCCTAAAACTCCCTCTGAGCAGGCAGCGATCGCCGAGTGGCAAGAGGGGGACCAGGCTCTGCTGGTCCACGTCTACGGCGGCATCGGCGGCCAAAACCGCGAGCCTGCCGCCCGAGGTCCGGTTTACTTTGGTCACTTTGCCTACGGCATTGCCACCGTAGCGCGCGAGCCGCTCACCCAGGAACTTCAGTTCGATATCCACTATCACCAGGTCTATACCCACAACCGGCGGGGGCTGGTAGCGGGCACCCTCGATTGGTCAAAATACATGGGCGATCGCCAGTGGGGATTCTTGGGCACCCGCCCCGTCTCCGATATTTTGATCAAGCTGCCCGCCTACACCGAGCCCTTCGACTTCAACGGAGCCGCCTGGGCTGCCCTCGACGACCTGCGCATCGAGCTAGAGCTCATGACTGCCCGCTACCGAACCGGCGATGGCACCGGCGTCACCTACGTCGGCCCCGCCAACAACTGCGCCCAAGACTCGAATCAGGCCATGTATGCCAGCGCCGCCCACCTGGAAGCTGCCGTCATCTCCCACCGAGCTACCCTCAAAGCCTGGGAGGCTGACAACCCCGACCAGGCCCAGCAGTTTCAGCAGTTGCTTGACCTGCGCCGGCACCTCCAGCAAAAACTCCTGCCCTTTGGCAGCGCCCGAGCCGACTGGGCCGACGAGCGAGAATCTTTGGGCAGCAACTTATCAGATTTTCCGCTTCAGACAGTGGGCCGTGGACTCTTGAGCTGGCGCACCATGCTGCCGCGCAAAGCCAGCGACACCATAACCCAGCTCTGCCTTCGCTACGGAGCTAGCCTGTGGGTATTGCGTACCAACCAGGTAGGAGGCCACGATCCGACAATAGAGCCCCTGGCACCTATCACCTTGTGAAGCGTTTTTTACAATAGCCAAGTAATGTGTATATGAAGATGAAGTAAAATATCAATCAGGCACTTTATAGCTTTCTTACGAATCTGTTATCACATTACTAGTAGAAATACGCAGAGTCCCTGTTTGTCACTGGCTGAATTGGTCGTATTCCTGGTGTTATCAATAGCTGCTCCCTGGCGCGTCAGTGCCTGGCCCAGAGCATTCAAACCCTAAGAAGCTGTTACTGCGGTTATGCCATGCTGAACATCGGCAAGTTTTATCGTCGGAGCCACCGACATCTAGCCACTCAAATCACCGGGCTAGCCTCTTTGATAGCAATAGTGCTGGCGGGTTTGCCGGCCCAAGCCAGTGTGACCCTCACCCGAGCCGAAGTCGAAGCTCTGCGCAACCGAGTTGAATTTATTCCTCGAGGGCGGCAGGCTCGGGCAGCAAGAATGTCAGACTTTTTAGCCCTCGGGGATGCCCTACGGACCGCCGCATCCTCCCAGGCTGACCTACGCTTCAACGATGGATCGCTGGCCCGGGTCGGAGAGCGAGCTACCTTTCGGTTTGTGCCCAACACCCGCAATTTTCGCCTCACCAACGGTACCGTGCTGCTGCTGATTCCGCCGGGGCAGGGCCGCACCAATATTCAAACCCCCAGCGCCGTTACGGGCATTCAGGGCTCAGCGGTGGTTGTGCGCTACGTGCCAGAAAGCGACCTGACCCTGGTGATGGCCCTCACCAACAACCCCGCTGGACCCATGACCATTACGACCAGCAGCTGCGGCGGAAGCGTTGCCGACTGTGGCGCTACCGAATACGCCCTCTACGGCGGCCAAATGGCCCTGATTCAAAACAATCAGGTGCAGGTGGTTGAATTTGACCTGCCTACGTTCTATCAGACCAGCCCCTTGGTTGAGGGTCTAGAGCTCGACAATCCAAATGCTGAGTCTCCCTTGGGACCGGCCTTGGAGGCCGTGCGTGAAGAGACCTTAGAAGCTCTGTCAGAGCAGGTGCCTTTTTCCGAAAGCATTACCCTAAACCCAGCCTTGATTGGCGTAGATAGCAATGGTCAGATCGTCACTGGCCAACCCCTGCTGCCATTTCCAGCTACGTCTGAGGTTTCTCCTACCCCTGCTCAGTTCCCCACGGATATTGGCAATACCCCTGCGCCTGACCCAACTCTTAATCAACCTCCGATCGCCGGAGGGGGTGATTTCGGTAATAACGGTGGCAGCAGCATAGGTATTGGGGTTGGCGGAGGCGGCATCGGTGTCGGTGGCATCGGTCTCGGCGTAGATCCCAGAAACAACGGCAACGGCAACGGCAACGGCAACGGCAACGGCAACGGCAACGGCAACGGCAACGGCAACGGCAACGGCAACGGCAACGGCAACAATGGCATCGGTGTGGGTGTAGGCGGTGACCCCGGCAACAACCAGGGCGTCGGCCCTGGCGATAACAACAGCGGTGGTGGCGGTGGCAACCCTGGTGGCGGTGGCAACCCTGGTGGCGGTGGCAACCCTGGTGGCGGTGGCAACCCTGGTGGCGGTGGCAACCCTGGTGGCGGTGGCAACCCTGGTGGCGGTGGCAACCCTGGTGGCGGTGACAACCCTGGTGGCGGTGACAACCCTGGTGGCGGCGTTGGCCCATCCGAGGACCTTATTCCTCCTGTTAAGTAGACTTTGGCTCGCCCAGGGATATATTGGCTGTCAGTGGGCAACCAGTCTATCGGGTTGGTGCGGTGTGTTACATCAAGGCCGGCCTGTTTTAGGCTAAACGTGGCCATTACCGACAGTGCTAACCCATGCTGAGCCAGATTAAATCGATTGTTGAGGCAATTTCGCCTCGCCTGATTGAGATTCGCCGCCACCTGCACAGCCACCCAGAGCTCAGCGGACAGGAGTATAAAACCGCAGCCTATGCGGCGGGGGTGCTTTCATCCTGCGGGCTGCGGGTGCAAGAGCTGGTGGGCAAAACCGGGGTCGTGGCTGAGCTGCCGGGCAATGGTGACTCTAGGATTTTGGCGATCCGGGCTGATATGGATGCCCTGCCCATTGCCGAACGGGTTAACCTGCCCTTTGCTTCAAACCAGTCGGGCATTATGCATGCCTGCGGTCACGATGTACATACAACAGTGGGCCTGGGTACAGCTATGGTGCTGGCTCAGCTAGGCCTGCCACTGCCGGGCACCACACGATTTTTGTTTCAGCCCGCTGAAGAAACCGCCCAGGGTGCCCGCTGGATGATTGAGGACGGGGTCATGGTCGGGGTCGCAGCTATTTTAGGGCTGCACGCCTACCCCACAGTGCCAGCGAGGACCATTGGCATTCGCTACGGGGCGCTCACCGCCGCCGCCGACGACCTGGAAATTATTATTGTGGGGGAGTCGGGCCACGGGGCACGGCCCCACGAGGCGATCGACGCTATCTGGATCGCGTCGCAGGTGATTACGACCCTACAGCAGGCCATCAGCCGCACCCAGAACCCACTGCACCCAATTGTGCTGACGATTGGTCAAATTCAGGGCGGGCGTGCCCCCAACGTAATTGCCGATACGGTGAAGCTGCTGGGCACGGTGCGATCGCTTCATCCCGACACCCGCAACCACCTGCCCCAATGGATTGAGGGGATTATCGCCGGAGTATGCCAGCCCTACGGGGCCAAGTACGAGATCAACTATCGCCGGGGGGTGCCCTCGGTGCTCAACGACCCCACTCTGACCGAACTCACCGCCCGCTGTGTTAGTGAAGCACTAGGCAACGAGTATCTGCAAATTATCCACGAGCCATCCCTAGGGGCCGAAGACTTTTCGCTGTATTTGGAGCATGCCCCAGGCACGATGTTTCGCCTTGGTGTGGGCTTTACCGACCGCGCTATCAACTACCCACTACACCATCCCAAGTTTGAAGTGGATGAGTCGGCGATCGCTGCTGGAGTGCTGACCATGGCCTACGCCAGCTACCGCTATTGGCAGCTACCGCCCCAGACTCCCGTTGATTAGAAACCCGGTTTAGGCTCATTAACTACTTACACCAACCCAAAGCTAGGCTCGCGCCAGCTGGGCCTTACCCCAAGGCCAAAACTTCGATAGACTGATTCATTTGGGTGCACCCCTGGAGGATGTAACGTTGTCAACGCCGATTCCCATCTACCTGGTAAATCAGACCGACCTCGCCAAAGACCACACCGACAGCCAGACTTGGGCCCAATCCACTGGGTTTAAGGCTGACCCCAGCACCGTCTGCTTAGTACCCGGCACCGAGGGCACCCTAGCCAAGATTCTGGTGGGTAAACCCGACCCAGTCGACACCTGGACTCTGGGAAATCTGGCTAAAACCCTGCCTCCTCAGACCTACACCCTAGCCGACGAGTGGCCTGCCGCCACCGCTACCAAGCTCTGGCTAGGCTGGTGTCTGGGCCGCTATAGCTTTGCACCCTACAAACGTCAAGCTCCCCCACCGGCGGCCGAGCTTGTGCCTCCGACTGGGGCCGACACCGCTTACGTCACCACCGCCGTAGCAGCCACGACCCTAGTGCGCGATCTGATCACTACCCCCGCAGGTGACATGGGGCCAGAGCAGCTTCAGGTAGCGGCGCAGAAACTGTGCGATCGCCACCTCGCCAACCTTACCACCCTGGTTGGAGAGGAACTGATCAACCAAAACTACCCGATGATCCACGCCGTGGGGCGCGCCTACACCCAGGCTCCCCGCCTGCTCGACATTACGTGGGGCAACCCCGATGCCCCCAAAGTCACTCTGGTGGGCAAAGGCGTCTGCTTTGATACGGGCGGCCTCGACATCAAGCCCGCCGCCGGCATGAAGCTGATGAAAAAAGACATGGGCGGTGCCGCCAACGCCCTCGGTCTCGCCGAGATGATCATGGGTCTCGAGCTGCCTGTGCGCCTACGGGTACTCATTCCGGCAGTCGAAAACAGTATTGCGGGCAATGCCCTTCACCCGCTGGATGTGGTGCCCTCCCGTCGGGGGCTAACGGTGGAAGTTGGCAACACTGACGCCGAGGGTCGTCTGGTGCTAGCCGATGCTCTCTGGGAAGCCGTCTGCGAAGAACCCGCCCCCCAGCTGGTAGTCGATTTTGCCACCCTCACCGGGGCAGCCCGCGTTGCACTGGGCACCGAGCTACCCGCCTGCTTTAGCAACCAACCCGAGCTGGCCAATACACTATTGACCTGTGGTCTAGAAGTCGATGACCCCCTCTGGCAGCTGCCCCTGCACCAACCCTACCGCAGCATGATCGACAGCTCCGTGGCCGACCTCTCCAACATCTCGAACAGCTCCTTTGGCGGGTCGATCACGGCTGCTCTGTTTTTGCAGGAGTTCACCCGGCCTGAGATTCCTTGGGTACACCTCGATCTGATGGCCTGGAACGTGCGTAGCCTGCCCGGTCGCCCCGAGGGCGGCGAGGCGATGGGCATACGGGCGGTGTTTGAGCTGATTCGACAAACAGTGGCAAAGAGCTAGCCTGCAACTTCAGCACTGCCTTGAGCGCAGGAGAATGTACATACGCCAGGTGGCTCGCCTGGTACACCTCTTAGCGACCCTACAGTTTGGCCTGTTCGAAATCAGGGCCTATAAATTCGGCTTTATAGTATTACCCTAGCTGTCCGGTCTAACGCCTGAAAGCCTCAGCCATAGCGTAGATACTGAGTTAGCTCCTTGAGTTGAGCTGTGTGAGGGGCTAGAACTACATTTTACTGAGCTAATTCAATAGGCCAAGGCGAATGGCATTCGCTCTGGTCTATGTGCGTGCGCTAAATACCAGTAGGCCGACTGTTTTCCTGAGCAGGCGCTGAAACGATTAATTTCTTCTTTAATTTTCCCTTAACCAAATAACGGCGACAAAGGTTTAAGACCTGCATTATCTGTTGGCTATCAAGAACCGTCAGAAGTATTGAAATACAGGACGTTGGCAAAACCAGAAGTTGAAACGCTCTAGGTCGCGATCGCACGGCTAAACCGCTGCCTTTAACTTGTCTTAACAAAAGCAGGAATGGCTCTATTAAAACTAAGCACTAAAGCCTATCTAAGGGCATATGGTTCGCTTGGCAGCCTTATATATTATTGACCTTAGTTGGCAACAACTCCAGGCTGCATATATTTTTATCCTCATTCTATTTGATAAGAACTTAAACGTATCGGTTCAAGCTCTCAAAAAGATTAGCGCATACCAAAGTCGCTAAATTAAAGCCGCCACGGTGGTTTTGGATGTTATTCAAATAACATCCAAAACGCTATACAACAACTAGTATAAAAGCCCTCAACCTAGCTTCCTCCATCGTCACTTATGAACTCTGCCAAACAGTTAAAGATAGTATATTCTTCAGCCCCCGTAGATGCTACAAGCGTTTATATGCATTGGGTTCTGGGTCAAGATGACCCTTCTCACTTTGCAATCACCTACGCTCAACATTTTTATGAATTAGCTAGAAAATTCAATGCAAAGTCTTGGCTAATCTCAGCAAGAGACAAAAAAGGCTTTATTCAAGATGGTGACTTCAAGGTTGAATTTAGATCTCTAAAACATCAGTCTAGAAGTAGTATTGCTTATTTTGCCGGTCAGCTTTGGTCAGGTTTAAGGCTGATTTTTTCAGTGATTCTTTTCAAGGCTGACATTTTAGTCGTCACCGAAGATAGAACCTTTTGGTTTCTACTGGGTATTCTTCCTCTGTTTGGTATTAAGGTTATTCCTACAATTCACTGCACTTTGTGGCCAAAATACAAGCGGCCTACTACTGTACAGCAAATCATTCAGAAGTTGAATAGCTGGTTCTTTCGGTACGGTTGTGTAGAAATCTGCGTTGTTTCTGAAGACATTAAAGATCAGATTATCAAGATCACCAATGGTCACAGCCGTCCTATCCGAACGTTTGTTCCTGCCTACAGAAGAGAATTTCTTGACGACATCAAGAACCGAAATTCCGATGCTGAATCTGAAACATTCCAAGTTTTGTTTGCTGGCAGAGTGGAAGCAAGCAAAGGGATTTACCTACTTTTAGAAGTTGCGAAGAGATTTATAGCTACCAATCCCAACTGCGTTTTTAACATTTGTGGTACTGGTAGCCAGGTAGAAAAGCTTAAAGCCGCTGCTTTAGAGGCCGGCATTGAGAAACAATTTGTTCTCCATGGGCACTGCGATCGCAACAAACTTCGCAAGATGTATGAAATGTCCCATGTTATCGCTGTTCCAACAACCAAGGATTTTGTTGAAGGATTCAACAAGGTTGTTGCTGAGGGTGTCATCATGGGAAAACCAATCGTCACATCTCCTGTTTGCCCAGCACTATCTGTAGTTAGAGATGCAGCGGTGGAAGTTGCTCCTGACAACGTAGATGATTATCTAAACGCTATTTTGAAGCTGGCGACGGACAAAGAGTTTTATCGGCAAAAGCAGAGAAACGCTCTGGCTCTGAGAGAACAATTTTTCTCGTACTCAAAAAGCTGGGAAGCCCAGGTGGAAGATGTTGTTCGAAAGATCTGTAGAAACAACTTAAATCTCAATAAGTACGGACGCAAAGCAAGCCATCGCCCCTTGTTAAATGCTGACTCAAATCCCAGTTTTGTGTCGAACGAGGTAAATAGCTAGAATTCTAGCTGGTCGCGATAAAGTCCTTTGACTAAGTTGTCGAGCTGCTCGTCGGGGCAACAGTCGATGAGGATATAGAAAGCCTCTAGTAGCTTGGCAGCGCTATCGCCCATCAGCGGGCTGAGACCCCACACGTCTTGCACCCAGTCTTGGGGGTCGGTGGCGTCAAAAATCATGCGCTCTAGCAGCTGCTTGGCTTCGTCTTTAGAAATAGACATGAAGTTAAAGAGAATAACTGAATTGACTTATTTTATCGTGCAGGGGCGCTAATCATAGTTTGGTGAGGCGATCGCACCTCTGCGCGATACCTCGTACTTACGAATGGTTCCATAAAGCTTCCATCAACTTTGCATTGAATGCTCTAGCGTTCGAGCTTTCCTTTTGTACAAAGGGTTAAAGCCATGCGCTCGCCCCCATGAATTTAGAGCAAGCCTTGCAAACTCTCCTACCAAATGCTGCTGAAGCGCAAGTCATGGAGGTTTTTGCCGCACCATTCCTAGAAGCTTTAGGGTTTGGATATTCAGAGAGGTTTAGTGAGTTTCCGGTAGGCAGAAGGTTTAAGGTTGACTACGCTGCGCGCAAAAATATTAACGAGAACATCTTTTCTCAAAGTTTGGAACAGCCATATCTTTATATGGAAGTCAAAGGACGAGCCAAAAAATTAGGGGACGAACATCATAATCATTACCGTGAAGCAGCTAAGCAACTTAAAGGATATCTTTTAGATTCAGCTTCCGAATCGGTAAAGTGGGGCATTCTGGTGAACTCTCTGCATGTCCAGTTGTTCCGTAAGCATGGCAAGGTAATTCATCCTGAAACACCCTGCATACCATTAGATGCTAATATTCAACGTGTTATCAGAGATTTAAAGCAACGCATTGAATCACCAAAACGGGGATTGATAGTTACAGTCTACAATAATAAAGGTGGTGTAGGAAAAACTACAACAACGCTAAATTTAGCCACTACGTTAGCTCTTCTAAAGAAGCGGGTACTTATTGTAGATTTTGATCCTAATCAGAGTGATTTAGGCGATTCCCTTAATTTACAACCATTGCAGGGCAAATTATTAACCATTCTTAAAAGTAGGGATCCAGATATTAGGGAAGTTATAAGAGCCCATAAGCTACAGCATCCAAGAGTCCAAAAGCCTCCATCATTTGACATTATTCTTGCAGATGAACAGCTGGCTAACAATCTTGACGAAGCTAAACTCAGCCAACAGCTCAAGCTACATGCCTTGAGACGTGCATTAGAATCAGTACGAAATGATTATGACTACATATTTATTGATGCTCCTCCGAATTGGAGGCTCTTTGCTAAGAAAGCTATTTTTGCTGCCGATGCAGTTTTAATTCCAGCACGACATGACAATCTGCATTCTTTGCAAAATGCAGGGACAGCTATTACTCGCTTCATCCCTGAAATCCAAAAGGAGCGGCAGCAGTTGGGAGAATCTGGGCCTGTTGCGCTGCCAATTTTCATGAACAACACTTTTAAGCCTACCAGCCCAGCGATTCAGCTTATGCATCAGGCCATTGACAAAATCATTAGAGATGCAAAAGCAAATTTTGATGGTTTTGATCTTAAGCCTTATTTCTATCCGAAATCTAGTCCAGGGCATGAGAACCACAAAATGATCAGCATTCCCTACATGGCTTACATATCAAGAGCTGATTTTATGCATATGCCGGCTGCGTTTGCATTTAAGGCAGCGCGGGAGCAATACCTAAACCTTGTGAAGGAGTACTTTCTCTAATGAGCCTTTCAGACGTTGGCAATTTAATGTGCCTGCCCTTTGACGAAATTGAACCTGGCGAACCTACCGAAGCCCACGAATATCTCATTCAATCGGCAGCTAGTCAGCTCGGGCCAGAGGGGCGCAACTGGGTTCCGCTTGTGGTCAAAGAACTTGCGCCTGATCAGTATCAGGTGATTGGCAATTCGTTTATTTATGCCGTCGCCGCCGAGGCTGGGCTCGAAGAAGTTTGGTGCATTATTGCCGATGATGCGCCAGAGACTGTTGCCATCACTCAAGCATTGGCCCAAGAAACCCTGCCAAGAACCAACCTTTCCACCGCTAGCCGCGAGGAAATTTCTGCCGCGTTAGATTACTTGATGAGTCAACCCAGCACTCCTCTCAAAGGTGTCAGCCACGCTTCTTTAGTCGTCCGGTTAGATGCAGCTCCCCGACAGTATTGGAAAAATCTGCAACCGATTACTAAACTCGGCTGCCGCATTACCGCTGGCAAGAAGCTAAAAACGCTGGAGCAAGTTTTTTACCTCACGCCAGAGCCCATGCCAGAGGTGATTACAGACCGTCAGCTGCTAGAGTCGCTCAGCACCAAACAACTCAAAACCATGGCCCAAAAACGGGATTTCAAGGGCCTCTCCAAGCTCAAGAAAGCAGATTTAGTCGCCTTGCTGGCAGCCGCTTAAGCATTTGATGTGACGGCTCACGTCTACCTATACTAATTGCCCTCAAGTGGTCTAAGAATTGAGCCTTGGACACACCGTGCGCCACTATATGCGACTCGGTTATTGCTCAAAACCCTAGGGGGCAAGTTCGCTCATAATCCTAAATCGCATGTGGTTAACCGCGATGTCGCCCAGGCGCGTGTCTGGGCTACCCGCTGGCAGCACCAGCTTTTCGAAGGATACTTCTTTGCCCATTTCTACGTGCCACCAGGGCAGACCCATAAAAAAGCGGGTGGGGTAGGGGCCGCCTTCCTGCACATCGTCAGGGTTTGACTCCATGGGCACCCAGCCAAAACCGGGCACGTAGAACTCTATCCACACGTGGTTGAAGTCGGGCTCCAGGTAAATGCCGAGCTGGTCGGCATGGGCAGGGCACTTGTAACGGCCCACAGTGCGGCAGGCAATACCGTTAAGGCGCATTAGGGCCAGCAGCAACCCAACGTATTCACCGCAGGAACCGCGCCCCCGCTGGAGCACGACCTCGGGGGTTTCGATCGCCGGCGTCACCGCATAGGACAACTTGTCGTAGACGTAGTTGCGAATGTTGAGCACCTGACGCAGCAGGTTAGTTTCGGTGCCCACGCTCTCACGAGCGGCCGCCTGAATCGCGGGCCTATCCATGGACAGTTCGTCGTCATCGATCAGGTAGCGGGGGCCATAATCTTGGGGCAAGGGTGGGGTCGACTCGACCTGGCGAGGAGTGAGCTGATACTTGATGCCGTAAACCTCGACTAGCGCCTTCCAGCCAAAGAGGTGGCGCTGGTTGGGGTCGATGCGGTCAAACCTAAAGCAGGCAATGCGATCGCCCGCCTGCTGCACTTCCGTAAAGGGCAACCCTACAGGCTCTACCGACTTCACTCGCTGGCGATCGGTAGTGGTAGGGAAGGCAATGCGCCACTCAACGTTCTCTAGGGGCAGAGCGTCTTCGAGGGTGTCGATTTCTTCGACGTAGGTCATCTCGACCAGATAGCCGGTGGTGCGGCAGTAGTTGGCCTCTTTGTACCAACGATAGCTGAGGGGATGAATTAGGGTGCGATCGCGAAAGGACAGCACGAAGGGTTCTTCGCCGTTGGGGTCGTCGCGCACGTAGGGCTCTTCATCGGCGTAAGCCACCCAAACCGTGCCGCTGTCGGGGGTGGTGTGGGGTGGCACTGCGATCCCGGTGGGGTTGTCGAAGGGGGTGAGCATTTTGACTATCAGCTCGCCCGTGGCGCGATCGAGGCAGTAGACGGTTTGCTCGGTCTGGTCGCAGGCCCACAGATAGTCGCCCCACACCGAAAGATTTTCCACCCCGATGCCCGGAGCCGGAAACTGGGTGATGCGCTGGCCCGAGGTGCGATCGCAGACAAAGATACAGCCCCCCTTTTTGCAGCTGATGTAGAGGGTGTTTTCCCACACGGCGATGCCATCGGCGGGGTAGGGCAGCGTCAGCAGAGGCTCGGGCTGCATGGCGCTAAGGGTGGTGGTGTAGACGGTGTGATCGCAGCTAAACCACAGCTGATCTTGCCAGCAGGCAATGCCCGTCGCCCCATAAAAGGCCTCAGCCTGAGAGGTATTGAGAACTTCTACCTGTTCGGTTTTAGGGTCGAGGCGCAGCAGGTAACCGCGAAAGGGGTCTACCGCCAGCAGGTGCTCGCCCTGTAGGGTCAGGCCATAGAGCGCCTTAACTCCAATCGGCTGTAGCAGCGAAGCACCCGCCAGGGGCAGGGCTGGGGACATAGAAGGAGAGTCAGGCATAACCAGCGGAGCAACCCAAAACTAAAACAGCTAGCGGAGCCGCAACCGTATCCGCTCAGGTCATATCCTAGGGGACTGGGACGGCAAAAAGTGTAATTTCCCTAGCCCATCGTAAGAAAACTGTAGCTAATTCCTTTGATTGGAGCGATGAGGAAGGTAGGGAAGTGGGGGAGATAGGGAAGGTGAGGAGGATGAGGAAGGTGGGGAAGACAAGAGAGCTGCTGTCATCCCCTTCTCATCCCCTCATCTCCCTCACCTCCCCCATCGCCCTATTCGCCTTCCTGGCTAATCTGCTGCTCCACGGTGCTAATTGCGGCGTTGAGGGCAGCTAGGCGAGTTTCTAAGGAATCGCGCCAGGATTTCATCATCTCCAGCTTATAGCGCTGGTAGTGGCGACGAGATTCAGCGGAAGGGGGGGCACAAAATGGAAGAAACATAGGAAATTTGGGGGTTAGATGGATAGTGAGAGACGCACCCTTTCTCCTGGGGAGAGGCCAAGCAACAACTCTGCTCAGGGCCATTCTGTAGGTTCTGCGGTAGCGCTAGACTGCCTAGAGGTGCTCACGACAGCCCACCCCAATGGAACCGCCAGCCGCTGATAGAACAATTGCATTAGGCCTATTCTGAATTTAGCTCAGCTAGAAAAAGATTGCTTCTTCCAGGTGGCAAACCATCAGTTCCAGTGGCTCGTGAGGCGCAGTCTGGCGGACAACAGTAGGCGCAAATCAGGGTTAGTCAGGAAATAGGGCGATCGCCCAGGGAACCAGCTATCCAATCATGGCGATGGTATCGAGACTCTTAGCGGTTTTGCCACCGACGAGCATGGCTAACCCTGGCAACCTCTGCCGCCGCTCCTGCGACTTAATGATACCTAGTCTCCCTATCTGGATGGTAGCCCTGGCTGAGCTTTCTCCAACCCGGTGGAGGCCTTGATTGGAACAGGGTTATTTTTGCGGGGTGAAGGTGCATGATAGCGGGGACAATAGTCAAAGCTATTGCTCGAAAGTGTGGGCTTTTATACGTTTTAGACCAAATACCTCTATGTGGAAAATCGTCTTGGGCGCAGTTTCGGCCAGCAGCCTGTTGGGCCTGGTGATGCTGCTTTCCCCCAGTGCCTTGGTTCCAGCACTGTCATCTGAAGCCTCGCTTACCCAGGCACCAGTCGCAACCGCCGCCCCCACTACCTTAGTGCATCTGTTTGAATGGACCTGGGCCGACATTGCCACCGAATGCGAAACCTACCTCGGCCCCAACGGCTATCGGGCCGTGCAAATTTCGCCGCCCCACGAGCACATTGTCTTGGCCGACTATGACTATCCCTGGTGGCAGCGCTACCAGGTAGTTAGCTATCAGCTCGAAAGCCGCAGCGGCAGCCGCGCCGACCTACAGGCCATGATCGATCGCTGCCGAGATGCTGGAGTTGCTATCTACGCCGATGCCGTCATCAACCACATGACCGGGTTTGAGAGCGGAGTCGGCAGCGCTGGCACCCAATTCAGCAAGTACGACTATCCCGATCTCTATGCCCCCGACGACTTTCACAACTGCCGTCAGTCCGTCACCAACTACGGCGACGCCGAAAACGTCACCCAGTGCGAGCTAGTGGGCTTAGCCGACCTCAACACCGGTTCTGGTGATGTGCAGGCGACCATCGTCGACTACATGAGCGAACTGGTCGACATGGGTGTAGCGGGCTTTCGCATTGATGCCGCCAAGCACATTCGCAACGAAGAGCTAGGGCAAATTTTAGACCGACTGCGCGATCGCCACCCTGAGACCGATCTCTACATTTATCAAGAAGTGATCGACCCTGGCACCGAAGCCATTCGCCAACAGGACTATTACGACAGCGGCAATGTGCTCGACTTTAAGTATGGTCGCTTTATCGGCGAGGCCTTTTTAGGACTAGAGGGCCAAACCTTAGCCAATTTGCAAACCCTAGGCGAGGGCTGGGGCCTGGCCCCCTCTGGCCAGGCGGTAGTTTTTACCGACAACCACGACAAACAGCGGGGGCACGGCGGCGGCGGCGACTACCTCACCTACAAAAACGGCGACCTCTATGCCCTGGCCAACGTGTTTATGCTGGCCTTTCCCTACGGCAAACCCCAGGTAATGTCGAGCTTTGCCTTTGACGACTCCGAACAGGGGCCACCCGCCTACGCCGACGGCACCACCCGCCCCGTCTACCAAGATGGCCAAGCTAACTGCTTTGATGAATGGGTCTGCGAGCATCGCTGGCCCGCTATTTCTGGCATGGTCGGCTTTCGCAACGCCACCCAGCCCGTGGCCGAAGTCACCAATTGGTGGAGCAACCAGGCCAATCAGATCGCCTTTGGTCGGGGCGATCGCGGCTTTGTAGCCATCAACCGCGAGACCGAACCCCTCACCCACACCTTTCAAACCCAGCTGCCCCAGGGGCGCTACTGCAACGTTGTGCAGGGCGGGCTAAACGCCGACGGCACCGCCTGCGCCAACGAGGCCAAAGTCGTGCTGGTGAACCGCGCCGGGCAATTTACCGCCACCCTACCCGAGATGACCGCCCTGGCTATCCACGTGGAGGCAAAGCTTAGCCGCTAGCTACCAAGTCGCCGGCTTGGCATCAGACGCAACTCTAGTTGCATGCCCGTTATTCAGCGTCTGGAGCAGCTTTTTTCGAGCGGTAAAAAGCCTTGATCGCAAACCGCACCAGCAGAATAAAGAAGGCCAGCACCAGCACAAACATGACGATGGGGGCCACCAGAGCTAGCAGCGAGATCACGATCGCCCCCACCAGCTCCACCCCAGCAATAATTAGGTTCGTCGCGCCGCCCGTGGTGGCCGTGGAGACCAGTCGGGTCAGACCATTCAGCCCCTTCACCGTCGCGGCGGCCCCACCTCCAGCCACGATCGCAACGCTCCACTGAGCAAAGGGGTCGAGCTGGTTGGCAGCGATCGCCATCAGCAGCGTGCCCGCCACCGCCGCCACCGGCAGCGCCACCGTGTCAATCACGTTGTCGAGCCAGGGCACGCTATAGGCCAAAATTTCGACCACCAGGGCAATAGAAAGACTGACAAAAGCGGTGGAGCTGCCCAGCCAGATTATGCCGCTAGTCAGCTCCAGGTGGCCAAACAGGGCAGCGGCACTCAGCATCCAAAAGGGCACCACCACTCGAAACCCGGCGGCAACGCCTAGGCCCAGGCCTAGGCCAATGCTCTCCAACAGTTGTAGATTCACAAGGCTTAGATCCATTGCGCGTCCCTCACCGATGATTCATAAATGCCGGCCATTGGCCTAAGAATAGCCCCCAGTTTGGACCGCAACAACCCCGAAGGTCTGTGAAAGACCTGCCTTACCACGGCAGGCGGCTGCCATCCCAGCTAAAAAATTCGCCGCTGTCGGCGGGGGTGAGCCCGTCCATCACCGCCATGAGCTGTGCTACCGTGCGCTCCACCGAGAACAGCTTCTCCGGCGGCACCCCCCGTTGAAAGGGCTCCGACAGGTGGGTGTCGGTAGTGCCGGGGTGCAGCAAGGCTAGGGTGGTGTTGGGGCTGCGGCGAGCGTACTCCAGCGAGGCCGTCTTTATGAACATATTCAGCGCAGCCTTGGAAGCCCGGTAGCCATACCAGCCTCCCAGGCGGTTGTCGCCAATACTGCCCACCTTGGCCGATATGGCAGCAAAAACGCTGGGCTGGTCGTGCTTCAGCAGAGGCATCAGATGCTTGGCCAACAGCACCGCCCCAAAGGCATTGGTTTGGAACGATCGCATCAAGTTTTCGCTGGTGAGCTGTCGCAGGCTCTTTTCAGGCTGAAAGTCGCCGTCGTGGAGCACCCCCACGCAGTACACCACCCGGTGCATCTGAGGGGTCAGGGTTTGGATCTGGGCGATCGCCCCCTCAATCGTGCCCTCATCGGTAACATCCATCGGCAGGCACGCGAGCTGAGGCGACTGTTCGGCCAGTGCCAACAACCCCTGGGCTGTCTCAGGCCGACGGTAGGTACCGTACACCCGCTCAAAGCGCCCATCAGTCAACAGCTGCCGCACAAAGCCCAGGCCAATACCCTGGCTAGCGCCCACTACAAGGGCAGTTTGGCGATCGCTTTGGAACAATTCAGCGGTCATGGCGGCTTAACCATCCCCCAGCGTTGACCCCCTGGATCATGACGCCTCTCCCCTAGCGGCATCAGCCGTCAAAATCAGCTCCTCTAACGCCGCTTGAATATCTGCCGTCAGGGTCTCCACCGCCGCCTTGGCCGACCGCCGCGACTCGGCGTAGTCAGACCAGCGATCGCTAATATTCATCGGCTCCCCCAGGCTAATCACCGCTTGGCGGATCCCCAATTGGGGACGTTTGGGCACCCTTGTCCCCTTCACCCGCTCCACCAGATCAAAGAGAATCAGCGTAGTTTCAGCGAAGCGCTCAAAGGTGGGCTTGTCTTTCACGTAAGTGCCCGTCACCGCCACGAAGCTTTCCACTAGGCGCATGTGCCGCATGTGCAGCGTGGCTTCCTCCGACATCCAGTTGGCCAAGCCGCGATCGAAGGCCGAGAGCTTCTCCAGGTCAGCAATGTCTTCACGGTAGATATAGGCCCACCCGGCCTCCTCTAAGCGGCGGCAGCGGGTCACCAAAGTGCCTGTATGGGGCAGACCAAAGAACCGCTCCCCCACCTTGAGCGATCCGTCTAGCAGAGGTCTCAGCCGCTGGGCGATCGCGACGGAATCATCATTGGGATCGGCGGCAGGCGGCAGACTATAGAACCGCTGGTAGAACTGCTCTAATCGGCCCAGCAGGTGCTGCCCCAGAGCCAGCAGCCGAGGATAGTAGTCCTCTGGCCTCATGGCCGTCGGTTCACTAAACGACTGCACCGGCAGGCCACAATCAGCCTCAAGCCGAGCCAGCAGCCGGTTGAGGGCTGCCCAATCGGGGTGGGGGTAGATATAGCGCAACCCCACCGGCAGCAGCAGTACCTGCTCCGATCGCGCCGCCTTTTTCAGATCTTCTACCGCCCAAAAGGCGAGCTGAGCCGTGCCGGGTTCCAAATCGCTGATCACTTCGCCGTGGCCGTTGGTGGCACCCTCGGGGGCAATTGTCACCGGCAGCGGCGCATTCATCATCCGTTCGCGCACGGCCTTGAGGGCCTTGAGATCGAGCCGCCGACCCCGGTGCACCGGAATGCCCCCAATGGCAGCAAAAAACCAGCCCAGCCACCGCCCCGCCCACAGGGGCATGCCCCGGTCATACATAAAAAAGCTGTGCAGCGGGCGCTTGAGGCTAAAGCCTTTTTGCCGGGCGGCCCGAGGCACCAGCCGCGAAAACAGATACGACAGGCACAGCGGATCGTCCACTTGGCTGTGGCGAAAGGCCATCATCAGCCGAATTTTGCCGGTTTGAAACTGGTGAAAGCAATCTGCTAGCACCTCGGGGTTGTGGCAAGTCACCGGCCAAATGCCTGCTGGCAGCCAGGGTCGTAGCCGCAGCCGCAGCATCAGGGGCAGCACGATGTAGCATCCCTGCACAACCCAGGGCTTGTAGCGGGGGGGAATAAAGCCCAGGGGCGGCTGGGCGCGATTGAGCTGAGGCAACGGCAGACTCCGGAGCAGTAGGCGGGTTTTACCCTAGCCCACTGTAGGGCAGATCCTTCCCCCTGCGTTGGCTTTTGGCCAGTCTCTGACTATCGCAGCCTTGGCTTCCAAAACAGCAGCGTCCCTCTCCCAAAGGAGAAGGACGCTGCTACAGGACCACACAACCAGGGCATCCACCCGCGTGAGCTACCCCAAAAATAAAAGTGCCTGACCCCTGAAAGCCCCCTGGAGTCAGACACATTACCTGTAAGGACGCTTTCTCAAACAGACTAGCTCTCAGGTTCAAATGCCCCCAAGTGAGCCGCCGAGCTAACCCGTCTGCGTTCTTCAGAATTAAATTTATTCTCTTCGGTTTCGACCCTGGCGGCGTCCAGGGAATTACGTAACCTCGCCAACTTTCCCTAGATAGGGAGGAACGGGGTCGAGTGGTATTACCCAGGACGGCGGCAGCCCTGGTTGGCGAAGTAGGGCAGCAGCGCCCGCCGCTCTGGCCAGTGATAGACCACGTAGCGCAAGACCCAGGGGGCCGACACCAGCAGGCAGAGCACTCCCAGCCACCAGCTAGCGCGAAACTCCGCCAAGGTGTCAATGGTGTTGGCGGTGGGCTGGTTAGCCAGAAGGTCGATGCCTGAGGCGATCGCATTGTTAATAGCGTGGGCCGCCATGGGCACCAGCAGCGATCGCGTGCTCAGGTACAGCAGCGACATCACCACCCCAAACACAAATAGCCCAATCAAATTGGAGTGCAGCACCCCAAACAGCACCGAGGTTAGCACGATGGCTGGGCGAATGCCCCACTTTACCCCCCAGCGGTGCAGCAGCACGCCGCGAAAGATAAATTCTTCGGTAATGGGAGCCACCACCAGCACCGAAAACAGCATCAGCCCGTTGTAAAGACTCGGATCCGTCGCTTGTTCAGCCGACAGCAGCAGCGATTGCCGCAGCGTGGCCTCCACCAGCCCTGGGGCCACCACAGACAGACCCAGGTACGACACCTGAAACGCCCCCAGCGAAAACAGAAACACCCCCACTACCAGCCACAGCAGCTGCACCCAAGCCAGCTGGCTAGGCCAGGCACCCAGCAGCGCCGCCAGGTTGAGGGGCGATCGCCGAGCTGCCAGCAAAATCGACCCACACAAACCCAAGAAAATTAGGCTGTAGAGAATGGGTGCCAGAATTGGGTCGTCTCCCTCTAGGGGCAGCAGCTCTAGGGCACCCAGGGTGCCAAATACCAGAGCCAAGCTCATGGAAATAGCAAAAAATGCCACCACTACCAATCGGGCTTTAAGGGCCAGAAACGGATTGTTGTCACACGCTGCCATAGACCAAAACCCGTTCTAGAAACCGCAGATCAGCGCTATCAGCCCTCAAGCTACCCAATGTTGCAGTTGATCCGGTTTTTCCCGATTCAACCATGAATTGCTTAGGGAGCGCTATAACTGAGGCACTATGCCCTCGACCAAGGGCAGCAGGGCAGGGCTTAGCCCCAACTAAGGTTTCCTCCTTTGCCCCACCGCAAGGTGCTTATTAATGGTGACTGTTCTGCGCCTCCGGGTCAGCGCCTATAGTTATGGGGGCTGTCATTCTTGCTCCTGGGCCCCATGACCAACGCTTCGCCAGATTCCGGCGCAATTCCCGGCATCATTTTAGTGGCACCAGTGGCCGATAGCCCCCTGGGGCCTCTGGTGGAGTTGTTAGACGTGCTGCGAGCCGCGGGCTATGAGGTGCACCAGGCCAGTGGCGAAGACGACACCATTGCGGCGGCCGAGGCAACCCCCCCAGATCTAATTTTGCTAGCGCTAGAGCAGTTTGATACGGCCGCTATGCGGCTGTGCCACCGTCTCAAAAAGCGGCCTCTCACTCGCCAGGTAGCCATAGCCGTCATTGGTCAAGATCAGGCCCTGGCTCGACGGCTGCGAGCCTTTGAATTTGGCGTGGTCGACTACATAGACCAGGCGCTCTGGGTTGAAGAGGCCGCTGCCCGCATCAAAGTCCAGGTGGCCACCCACCGCATGCAGCGACGGTTGCGGCAGCAGGCTCAGCGGGCAGTATCAGCGGGCAGTGCCACCAATCTCTTGGCCGACCTGCAAAAGGCTCTGCGCCGCCAAGCCCAGCTTTTGCAGGCCCAAAACCTTCAGCTTCAGCAAGAAATGCAGGAGCGCGAACAGGCCCAACAGGCTCTGCGCCTAGAGCAGCAAAAGTCAGAACAGCTGTTGTTAAATATTTTGCCAAGGGCGGTGGTCGACAAACTCAAGCAGCTAGAGGGGTCGCTGGCCGAGCGCTTCGACGATGTCACTATTCTGTTTGCCGACATCGTTAACTTCACGCCCCTGGCCGCCCAGATTAGCCCCCTAGAGCTAGTTAACTGGCTCAATCAGATCTTCTCAACCTTCGATCGCCTGGCCGAGCAATACCAGCTGGAGAAAATCAAGACCATTGGCGATGCCTACATGGTGGTGGGGGGACTGCCCTTGCCCCGGCCCGATCATGCCGAAACCATCATGGAAATGGCTCTGGCTATGCAGGCGGCGGCCGCCCACTTCACCCGCAATGACGGGCAGAAGTTTGAGCTGCGCATTGGCATCAACACTGGGCCTGTAGTGGCCGGCGTAATTGGCATCAAAAAGTTTAGCTACGATCTCTGGGGCGATGCCGTCAATATCGCCAGCCGCATGGAGGCGCAGGGATCGCCGGGCAAAATTCAAATCACCGAGGCGACCCACCAGCGCCTCAAGCACCGCTACGCCTTCGAAGAAGTGGGTCAGGTAATGGTCAAAGGTCATGGCTATTTGACGACCTATCAATACAGCGGCCCAGGGCAAAAAGCTTGATAGACTGGGGAAGCTAAAATTCGGGCAGCTGGGCTAGCTATCCTGTAGACACAGAACGACCTTGCCCAGCACGATGCCCAATCACAGCCCCCGGGTCACACACGGTTAACTCACACCTCTACTCTATGGCGACATTTTTACTGGAAGTTGGCACCGAAGAACTGCCCGCCAGTTTCGTTAGCGATGCCCTCCACCAGTGGCAGACCCGAATTCCTGCCGAATTGGCAGAGCAAGCCTTAGCCCCCGAAGCGGTACGCTTCTACGGCACCCCCCGCCGCCTGGCGGTGATACTCGACGGCCTGCCGCTGCGCCAGCCCGATCGCCAGGAAGAGGTCAAAGGCCCGCCGGCTCAGGCGGCCTTTAAGGATGGTCAGCCGACCAAAGCTGCCGAGGGGTTTGCCAGGTCTAGGGGCGTAGATGTGTCTGCCCTAGAAGTGCGTGACACCGACAAGGGCTCGTTTGTGTTCGTCAATCAAGACATTCCGGGACGGGCTGCCACCGATATTCTGACTGAGCTGATTCCCCAGTGGATTTTGGGGCTGGAGGGCAAACGGTTTATGCGCTGGGGGGACGGCGACCTGCGGTTTCCGCGCCCGATTCGCTGGCTAGTGGCGCTGATGGACAGCGAGGTGCTGCCCATCACCCTCGAGAATGGGTCGCTGGTCTGTACGAGCGATCGCATCTCCCAGGGCCACCGCGTGCTGCACCCCGAGGCCATATCCCTGCGCTGCGCCCAAGACTACGTCGAGGCGCTACGCAACGCCTACGTCGAAATCGACCCCGCCGCCCGCCGTCTGCTGATCCAGCACCAGGTCGAGGAGACGGCCAAGACCCTGGGGGGCGTGCCGATGGTTTCTCCCGCCCTGCTCGACGAAGTCACCAACCTGGTGGAGTGGCCCACCGCCGTAGTGGGCAAGTTCGACACGGAATTTCTCGACCTGCCGCCGGAGGTTGCCATCATTGAAATGGAGAGCCACCAGCGCTACTTTCCGCTGAAGCAGAAAGCCGACGGTTTGGCGCTGATGCCCGTATTCATTACCATTTCCAACGGTGACCCCAGCAAAGACGCGATTATCGCCGAGGGCAACGCTCGGGTGATTCGCGCCCGCCTTTCAGATGGCAAGTTTTTCTTTGACGCCGATCGCGCCCAGCCCCTTGACGCCTTTGTCGCCAAGCTTGAAACCGTTACCTTTGAAGAACGGCTGGGGTCGATGGCCGCCAAGGTGAAGCGCATTGGCACCGTGGCCGACCACCTCTGCGACCAGCTCAACCTGGGGGCTCAGCCCCGTCAGCATATTCGCCGCGCCGCTTATCTGTGCAAGGCTGACCTGGTTACCCAAATGGTGGGCGAGTTCCCCGAACTCCAGGGGGTGATGGGGCAAAAATACGCCCTTCACAGCGGCGAGCCGGAGGCCGTAGCCACCGCCATCGTCGAGCATTATTTACCTAAGGGGGCGCAGGACAGTCTGCCCCAAACCCTAGCCGGTCAGGTGGTGGGCATTGCCGATCGCCTCGACACGTTGGTCGGCATTTTTAGCACTGGTCAGCTGCCGACGGGTTCCTCGGATCCTTTTGCCCTGCGACGGGCCGCCAACGCGGTGCTGAACATTATTTGGGCGGCGGGGCTACCCCTCAACCTGGCAAAACTCCTAGATACCGTTGTGCAGGACTTTGCTCAGGATCCAACCCTGGCGATCAAGGCCCCCGAGACGCTGCGCACCCAGCTCCACGACTTTTTCTTGCAGCGGGTGCAGACGCTGCTGCAAGACGAGCAGGGCATCGACTACGACCTGGTGAACGCGGTACTGAGCGATCGCGCCCTTAGCGATCCGCTGGATGTCAAGGATCGCGCCCTGTTCTTGCAGGCCATGCGCCGCAGCGGCCGCATGGACAAAGTCTACGAAACCGTAAATCGCGCCACCCGCCTGGCTGCCCAGGGCACCCTCGACACCAATGTGCTTGACCCCGAGGGCGTAATTGTCACGGCCAAGCTCGAGGCCAAGGCAGAGCAGGCCTTCTTTGCGGCGCTCAAAACCCTGGTGCCCCAGACCCAGGCTGCCCAAGCCAGCCACGACTACAATCAGCTGGTGGCGGGCCTAGAGCAGGTGGCCCCGGTGGTCAGCGGCTTCTTTGACGGTCCTGACAGCGTACTGGTAATGGCCGACGAGCCAGCGGTGCGGCAAAACCGCCTCAACCTGCTGGGGCTGCTGCGCAACCACGCCCTAGTGCTGGGCGACTTTGGCGCCATCGTTAAGGGATAGCGATGCCATGAAAAATGCCCATGTGATTGGTTTGGGTAAGTCAGGGGTAGCAGCGGCTCGGCTGCTGCACCGGGACGGCTGGCAGGTGGTACTGAGCGATCGCGGCTCCAGCCCATCCCTAGTCACTCAGCAGGAGGCTCTGCGTCAGGACGGCATTACTGTGCTGCTCGGCTACAGCTTTGTGCCCGATAGCCGCACCAACCTGCTGGTGGTTAGTCCCGGTGTTCCCTGGGATAGCCCCGCTCTGGTGGCCGCCCGCGAGAACGGTCTAGAAGTGATTGGCGAAACCGAGCTAGCCTGGCGGTTTTTGCAAGATCGCCCCTGGGTCGGCATTACCGGCACCAACGGCAAAACTACCACCACGGCCCTCACCGCCGCCATCTTCCAGGCCGCTGGGCTCAACGCGCCCGCCTGCGGCAACATTGGCTACGCTGCCTGCGAACTGGCCCTAGAGCCAACGGTGCCCGACTGGGTGATCGCCGAGCTGAGCAGCTATCAGATCGAGGCCTCAGCCACTCTGGCTCCGCAGATTGGCCTGTGGACTACGCTCACCCCCGACCACCTCCAGCGCCACCGCACCGTTGAGAACTACGCCCAGATCAAGGCCACGCTGATGCACCGCTCAGAACTGGCGGTGTTTAACGGCGACGACCCCTACCTGCGCCAGCACATGCCAGAGGCGTTTTCCTCGGCCTATTGGACTAGCGTGGCGGGGAAGCGGGCGATTGCTCCGCTGCGGCCCTGCGCCTATATCGAAGACGGCTGGGTGAAGTTCGAAGGCATCCCCATTGTGCGGGCCGATGCGTTGCGAATGGTGGGCGACCACAACCAACAAAACTTGCTGCTGGCGGTCACGGCGGCCTGTTTGGCAGAGCTGGATGCGGAGGCGATCGCCGCCGGAGTGACCGCCTTCCCTGGCGTACCCCATCGCTTAGAGCACATCTGCACCTGGCAGGGGATTGATTTCATCAATGACTCAAAGGCGACTAACTACGATGCGGCTGAGGTGGGGCTGCGATCGGTAGAGGCCCCAGCCGTGCTGATTGCCGGTGGCGAAGCCAAGGAAGGCGACGACACCGCCTGGGTGCAGCGCATTCACGAACGGGCCGCCACCGTGTTGCTGATTGGCGAGGCCGCCCCCCAGTTCGCCCAGCGGCTAGAAACCGCAGGGTATCGCAACTACACCATCGTCGAAACCATGGAGCGAGCGGTGGAGCGGGGCGCTGAGGCCGCCCCATCCCTGGGAGCCTCAGTCGTGCTGCTTTCCCCCGCCTGCGCTAGTTTTGACCAATATCCTAACTTCGAGCAGCGGGGCGAACACTTCCGCCGGCTCTGCCAGGAGCGATTTTCATAAGGCCTTAAACGTCGAGTTGGACTAAGGAAATATTCAAAAGCTGGAACAATTGTTGTTAAAGTTTGCAGTTTGAAAATTTCTAAACTTTATATCCTGCAAACCTTTTTGCTGGTCTAAACCTGACTATTCAGGTATAAATTGGAGCAGATGGTGCCTAACTCTGCCCTTCAAACCATTTGATCCAGGGCAATCGTTTCCCAAGTCAGTTCCTGATCTACCTTCATCCGCCTGACTCAGTCTCTCCTATGCCCTATGGACAACTCGTTTGATTCTGCTGAATTCTCCGCAGTGCCCTCCCCTACTGTGGGTGCCGGAGAAGGACGTTCTGCTCAACGGCCGGTTTCGTTTACCATCGGTATCAGCAGAGCCGCTAGCGCTGATACCCCTGCTAGCGGCTCTGATCCCGAGCCGGTGCTCCAGGCTATGAATGCCCCGGCTCACCTGGCTCCCTTTCCAGTGCAGGCTCAGCTGTCGCATTTGCCTCTGCTTCCGCGCCGCAAGTCGCCAACCTTTAGTCGCCACCGCCACGACGCCAACCCAGCTCTGGCGGTCAAGGTGCTACAAGACATTCAAATGGCAGTAGAAGCCTGGCACCAAGACTTAAAACAGACAGTGCATCGCATTCAGGCGCTCTACATGGAAGGGCCGATTGTTGATGGTTGGCTCGAGACCGTGGACGAGTACCTTGGCCAAGCCGCTGCCCTCGATGCTGCCCTGCTGCGCCACGGCGACCCCCAAGCCCTCTCCAGCTACGTTGAGCAGCTATGCCAATCACTAGAGTCGCCCCAAGAGCAGCCCGCCCCTGCTGGCACCGATCTGGGGCGTCCCGGCTATCGTCTGTGCAGCCTCGACTCTGACGGTCGGGTGCAGTACTTTCCCTGCCCGCCTGAGCAGTTGTCTACGATTAGTTTGGCCATTGCCCGCCACCAAAAGCTGCGCCAGCTACTCGACCACAAGCAATTTTTAGAAGCCAAGCTTAAGCGCACGGTGGATATTATGACCACCAGCCGCGACACCCTAGGAATTGCGCCAACTTATAGCTCGGAGACGGGGGAAGAGTAGGGAGTAGATGGGTGGATGGGTGGCTAGCCAGAGACCTAGTAAACTACCAATCTAAAGATGCACCCTAATACTAATAAGGGTGAGCGATTGAAGGTTCATGGCAGGCCATGAACCGTACACCTTAAACCCTGAACCCTAAAATGCTTCTGTCACAGTCAGTTTGTCAAGCACAAGCTACCATCCCCAGGTGCCGGGGTCCCCTTTGAATGGGCCAACAATCTCTGAGGTAATCCAGCCACCGTAAAAGTCACCGGGCTGGGACTGCACCAGCTCATCATCCACGTAGCAGGCTTCCATGCGGCTGGGGTAGACAGCGATGTAGTTGGCAATGCTCTCAAACGCCTCCGTAGGCTGAGGATAGGCCCAGGCAACCTGCTCGGCAACTCGTTCACCCACCGCTATCGTAAAATACACCGCTGCCCCTTTCCACTCGCAGATTGTTGAGCGGGGCACGGGCTGAAAATACTGCATCTGCACATCCTCGGGGGGAATGTAGTAGGTCGGCGGATGGCTAGTCTCTAGCACCCGCTTGGTGCGCCGCGAATCGGCAATCACCACGCCGTTAAACACCACACGAATATGCCGAGTCGAGTCTTCTAACCGGGGTGGACGCGGATAATCCCAGACAGATTCTTGACCGGGGCCAGGAGTGATGCGGTTGGGGAGAGAGAACATAGGTGGATGGGTAGGGGGTAGGAGGGTAAGGGAGCTGGACTTGAATTAGATTTATTAGCGTCCAATTATCTAAAGCATAAACTTCACATCCATCCACTCCCTACCCATCCACCCCCTACCCATCCACCCCTCACTGCCCCTGCCACTGCTGAATCTCCTGCTGAGCCTGGTCGTAGGCGCTGGTGCCGGGGGGCACTAGGCCAGCGGCGGAGATAGCACTAGGGATCTGGCCAGAGGCAGCGCGGGCGCGGGCGATCGCTAAAATATCTCGGCTCCACTGGTCGATGCGCTCCTGAGCGATCGCCGATTCAGGGTAGTCGGGGGGAATTTGCTGCGCGATCGCGATCGCCGACTGAAACGAGGTGGCCTGGTCGGGCTGAAGTAAGCTCTGGGCCTCTTGCAACAGCTGCCGATTGACTCGGCTCTGTTCCCACTTTTGAATTTGGGCCTGGGCCTGCCCCCAGGTTTCGCCCTGATCTTCGGGCACCAAGCGGGCGGCCGAAATGGCTGCATCTAAATCACCGGCAGCGGCTCGGCCTTCAGCCAGGTCTAAAATCACCAAACTCCAGCGCTCAATATCGGCCTGGGCCTGGTCGAAGGCTGGATCCCCGACGGGCACTTGCCGAGCCTGCTCAATAGCATCGTTAAAGAGGGAAGCCGAAACTGGCTCAATTAGGCGGCGGGCCTGGTTGAGGGCGGCCCCCCCCGACAGCTCAGCGTTGGTATAGCCCATTTCAGCTTGGTTAACCAGGGCTTCGTAGTCTTCGGGGCGCTCGCCTTCAGGAATTTGGGTTAACCAGCTCAGCGCCTCGCCAAACTGACGCTGGTCAAGGGCCGCTCTAGCTCGCGCTAGGGCCTCGGCACCGCTCGCAGCTGCTCCTGGAAATAGGGGTTCCCCAACCGTCTCAGCAGCAGGATCGAGAGCTTCCCCCCCGGCAGAGGGGACGACGGACGGCGCAGTGGCATCAGGGTCAGCTCCCCCCACAAAGCTGTCTTGGTTGCGCCACAGCACACCGAGCAGCAGCAGCCCCGCCGCCGCTAAAAGTCCCCAGCGCTGCCAGGGCACCAGGCTCGGGGCAGCAGGCTGACTTGGAGCAGGTGACTTCGTGACCTCAAGCAGAACTCCTGGCGGCAGCTCCGGATCTAACGGCTTGGTCGGTGGCCAAGGCTTAGCAAACTCGTTGTTGGGTGGCTCTACAGGCACCGGAGCTGGATAAGCCGGCCAGTTTGGGCTCGACTCCACCGGCAGGGAGAGGCCTAGCTCGGGCTGAGGTTCTGGCAGAATCTCAGGCTGGGGCATCACACCAACGGGCATTTGGCCTACTAGGCTGGGGGGCACGAGCATGGCGTACTGCTGGCCAGAGGGCACCACTGCCACGGGGTTTTGCACGGGCCGCCAGTGGTGTTGGCACAGCTCAGGCACGCGATCGCGCAGGTAATCTACCAATTGCGCTAGGGTCAAACAGCCGTGAAACCGCATTCCTTCGATCAAGGCTTCGGTAAACAGCCCGTGGCGCACCGCCAACGTCTCCTGAGAAAACTGGTTCGGTTGGCAGGAGAGAACCAAGGGAATCTCTTGCTGTTGAGCCAGAGCCAAAGTTTGATCGCCCAGATTGCCCCCTCCGGGAGCAGGACTGAGAGCGCTCTGGGGTCGGTTCATGTCGAGCATGACAATCGACTGGCGCTGTTTACCCTGGGCTAAGCGATCGAGCAGAGTTTCTACCAAAATGCCGGTTTGTTCAATGCGATTGGGGTCAGCATCGATGGGCAGCAGGTAATCCTTTCCCTGCCATTGCACCCCGTAGCCGCTAAAGAAAAACCACACCGTATCTTCAGGACCGGCGCGATCGCAGCTCTGAGCCAGCCGTTGCAGCAGCACCTCGCGGGTCGGTGCGGCAGCCCCCTCATAGATCACCGCAGAAATATCCGTCAGTAGCGAGCAATACTGGGCCGGCAACCCCACCTCGGCCACCAAAAAGTCTCGCAGTTCGAGGGCGTCAAACTGGGCATACATTAGGGGCTGAAGCGATTGATATTGGTTGATGCCAACAATAACGGGCCAGTGGCTTGCCATGCCTTTTGAATGCCTCTCGTACTGTAGAGTTGAGGGATAAAATTCCCCTGCCATAGTAGCGCCTGCCTGGCCAAACGGAAGCTCTGACCAGCAACACCAGACGGCGACAATTCTTAATTGACGATTGGCGGCTCGATCGCTAGAGTTAAAGCACTTTTTGGGCATCCTGCGAGGATGTGTGGAGCAAGTAGGCTATGAAATTGATGTCTCGTTTAACCAAGCGCAATGGGACTGAGTACCAGGCACAGCCCCGCCCTGCATCTCTTTGGATACGCCTCACCCTGGCTGCGCTGATGGGCTTCGGAGGCGTGGCTCTGCCGTCCCTCGTCACTCCGCCCGTGGCCGAGGCCTATACTTCACGAGTCAACCTCTATCTGGTGCGCGAACAGGGCGAAAGCTTTGAAACCCTGGTACAGCGCTCAGAAATCATTGCTCGAGCCGCCATTCAGCGCAGCTTCGACGCCGATGTGCTGATGACCGACGTTATTGTCACCGTCATTGGCGACAACCAAGGCATCACTGTCCCCATTCTCACGGTGCCAGTGAGCCGCAGCGAGTGGCAGCTCCGACCCGATGTACCCGAGTGGGCCAATTACTTTGAAGCGGCTAGAGCCCTAGTCGGCGATGCCGATGCGATCGATCAACCTTAGATTTGATTTTAGGTGTGGTTGCGATTTCGCAGGGCTAGATAAAAAATAAAATTGCATAGAATAGCCCACTTGCCCTATGCTTGAAAGGTTGTGAAGTCTTAAAGTATTGCTGTCATGGCGGTTCCCAAGAAGAAAACCTCCAAACAAAAGCGTGACCAGCGTCGCGCTACCTGGAAGCGCACTGCAGCGCTTCAGGCTAAGAAAGCTATGTCTCTGGGCAAGTCTGTGCTCAGTGGGCGGTCTACTAGCTTTGTATATCCCACCGATGATGAGGAAGACGACGAAGAGTAGAGTATTGGGGCAATGTTCACTGGCCCTAGCGGATTTGCGTCGTCTGTATTCAGCAACCGAATACTACATTTTGTAAGCAGGATAGAGCGTCTATCCTGCTTTTTAAGTTAGCTTGGCGGCAGCTTATTCCATTCTGCCACTACCATGAACCAGCTCGACTCCAATCCAGAATCGCGCATGTGGGCTATGCTTGCTCACCTCAGCGCTTTGTCTGGCTTTGTTATTCCCTTCGGCAATATTATTGGGCCTCTCGTCATTTGGCTGGTCAAGCGCGACGAAATGTCCTTTGTCGACGACCAGGCCAAGGAAGCACTCAACTTCAACATATCTATGGCCATCTACGGGCTGATATCAGCGGTGCTAATTGTTATCGCTGTTGGATTCTTAATGCTGGCAGTATTAGGCATAGCTTGGCTAGTGCTGTCGATTCTAGCAGCGGTTAAGGCCAACGAAGGGACAGCCTATCGCTATCCCCTAACGCTGCGGTTAATAAAGTAGAACGCTAGATAAACGGACGCGTCTCTGGGACGAGGGGCGATCGCGGTGCCACCTTAGGCCCCTCACTACGGGGCGACTCCACCGGCTCGTCGGGTTTGGCCTCTGAGGTATCTGCCTCAGGGGCCTTTTCGATATTGGGCGAGTTAGGCTCTGTCTGTTCCTCACCTAGAGAAGGATCGGTGTAGGATTCAGGTTCAACCACCTCGGGTCGTATCCTAGGTAGCTCAGGGGCTGCATCAGGCTCTGGGGCAGCCAATCTATCTGGCACAGGCGTAGTTTGGGGCAGGTTGCCGAAGGTATCTTCTGGGGTAGTGTTTGGGGCTGGCGTAACGGGTGCGGGTGCCGCTGGCTGGCTGGTCTGGTCGCGCCACTGCTTAAAACGATTGAGCAACCCTTTGGAACTAGGTTCTGGAGTAGATTCTGGGGTTGCAGGGGGAACTGGGCGCACGGGTATAGGCTCGGGCTTCACTTGAGGAGGAGACAGCACAGGGGGAATTTCTATGACTGCCGGTGGCACCATATCCTCAATGGCATCCTTTGACTCAGGTGCAATCGAGGCAGGGGCTTCGACAGCAGAGCGATCGGGCTCAAGGGCGTCCTCCTGGGCATCTGGAGCAGCACCATTGTCTTCCGGCATGAGTTGATCGTCCTTAGCCGACTCCGACTCTATTGATTTCTCTGGCAGAAGAGATGGAGTGAGTGGGGTCTCGTCTTCAGGTTCAGCTGGGGAAATGCCCTGGGCATCTGGAGCAGTTGATTCAGACTCGGGTTGCTCCTGGGTATTTTCGGGTTGGGATGGCTCTGGGGCAGCGTCTGGTTGAGTAATCTCAGGCTCAGGAGCATTCTGCTCTGGCGTTTCTACCCTAGCGGGAGGTTGAGGTTCTAGTTCTGGAGTCTCGGCTGGCGGCTCAGGGGCCGGGGGTACGTAGGTGAGGTCAATAATTCCTGCTACGTCGTTTAGGCCCAGTTCACCGCGCACCAAGCGAGAGAGGGTATCGCTGCCACCGGGCTGGTAGTCGATGATGCGCACGGTGTTATTAAAGCGGTTGTCGATGGGGTTGCCGCTTTCGTCAATCAGTTCGAGCTGCACCCAGTTGCGCCCCGGCTTAAAGCCCTTGAGCCAGATGGGCTGCCACTGGTCAAACACAAAGCTTTGGTCGTTGACGGTGCAGCGAATGCGCCAGTCGTGCAGGTCATCGTTGGCCTCAGCCTGGGCACTCATGTGCAGGGGCGCATTGGTGAGATAAAAGTCGAGCATGATCGGCTCGGCCCCGTAGGTCGTCTGGGGACGGCTGTAGGTGAGCAGGGGGGCCTTAGCGTTAAGCTCGTTTTGGGGTGTAGGGGCTACCACGTGGAATGTACGCTGGTCGAAGGCTCCCTGGTTTTTGAAGCTTTCGTGCCAGGGGCGTGAGGCAAACACGCGCAGGGTGTGGGTGCCGGGGGAGAGCCCGTCAAAGGTAATGGGTTCTGCCAGGTCGTAGACAGCTGTGTAGGGCTCGTTGTCCAGGAACAGATGCAGGTGGGGACCGAGCTGGTAGGCATCGTCTTTGAACAGCGGCAGACCGCGCACCTGGAGCCGCACCGAGACGCTGGTGTCGTCTAGCACTTCGCCGGGGCGGGGGCTAAGAATGCGCACCTGGGGCGTGTAGGCGTCGATAATTTGCTTGAGGGTCTCTAGGGTTTCGGGGGGGGAGACCTCGGCAATTTGCCCAGTGAGACGGTTGGATTGGGGGGTAGGCTCTGACAGCAGTTCAGTGGGCTGCACAGGTTTGGCGCAGCTGGCCAGAAAGATCAGCGCGATCGCACAGAGGGCCACAACCCGCCGTCCTAGTCCCATGACCTTGCGGATGAACCCTTGTGTCGTGCCCATGCTGCTGTTCTCTACGTCTTTACAACCAATACCATAGGCCACTTTAGGGTCTTTACAGCAATCGCCACACAGCTTTTTGCTAGCGTGGGAGAGCTGAGCTAGACTGGCTCGATGATATCTGTCAAACGACCGGGGGAGGGTTGTCAGACATGCGGACGAAGCAGGCTGTTGTACTGGCGCTATCACTATTGATCGGTCTCTCGGCGGGGGCCGCCGCTGCCACCGCTTTCTACTGGAACCGGGCCACGGCACTGCCGACCTGGTACAGCACCAGCGGTACCGATACGGCCGTGGCCGATGTCAGCACCAGCAGCGGTAACCTGCTGGAGAGCAAGCTGGCCAGTGGCCAGGGGGTGCGCTATGGCGACAACAATCGAGTTGAAATTTCTCTCACCGAGGCGGAATTGACCCAGCTACTGGCCGAGGGCATAGCCCAGACTCCCGAAGTGGCACAGTTTTTGCCCGAGGCAGATAGCCTAAATGCCACCATTCGCGGCGATCGCGTCGCCGGCGGCATTGTCGTCAACCCCGCCGACCTGCCCACCCAATCGCTGCCGCCCCAAGCTCAGCAAGCCCTAGAGACGGCCCTGAGTAGCATGCCTATGCTGGGCGATCGCCCCCTCTACATAGGCATCGAAGGCAGCCCTCGCGTAGACAACGGCCGTCTGGTGCTAGGCAACGACACCCGCGTTCAAATCGGCCGGGTCAATCTATCGCTGGAGGATGTAGCCCGGCTTACCGGCCTCGACCCAGCCCAAATCACCGAGCGCATTAACCTCGCCCTACCCCAGGCCGGGCTCACCCTCGACGGCCTAAAATTTGTCAACGGCGAGGCCGTGCTGCGCGGTGCTACCCAAAACTAAAGCCGTCTAAACTGCCGAACCGGCTGTTACCAACGCCTCTAGCCGAGCCACTAGATCATCCTTTGAGATGACGCCTTCGACGGTGTCAACCCGCTCCCCATTCTGAAAGAAGATCAGGGTGGGGATGGCCATCACATGGTACTGGAGGGCCAGGGCATCTTCTTCGTCGACGTTGAGCTTGGCGACCTTGGCCCGACCGGCAAAGGTTTCGGCCAGCTCTTCCACGATCGGGTTCATAATGCGGCAGGGGCCACACCAGGCAGCCCAAAAGTCGACCAGCACCGGCATATCGCTTTGCATCACCTCGGCCTCAAAGTTGTCGGCGGTCAGGGTGAGGTAGGTTGCATCGTCAGCCATTTGAATCTCTCCTTCTCTGCGTCGTTTTAGGTCTGCGTTGGAATTTTATGGGTGTAAAAAACTATCCAGCCCTCATTTTCTACGGTACTGCAAAGCCAAGGCGATGGGGTCATGACCAGCCAACTTAGCGCCCTTGGGAGCAGGGGGCCGCTACCCAGCTCAGGCTGCGCTGCCACAGGGCGACGAGCTGAGACTCTAGTTGGGAGCCAAGTTCGGCCACCAAAATACCTTCGGCGCTGGCGGCATTGTCAGTCAGCCAAGTGCCCCGCAGGGTGACCTCGAGCCAGTCAATGTCGCAGGGGGCGACGTCGATCGCCCCCTGACTTCCACCTTTAAGTGCAGCAATTCCCGGCAGGTCGGCGGGCAGGGCAAAGGCCCCATAGCCCGGCTGCACCACCAGGGGCTGTCCGGCCCGCAGGGCCACCAGGCTGCGTTGGGTCACCATTGCTTCTACGGTGAGGTCTAAATGCTCAATCAATAAATCTGCATCGGAATAAGTTAGCTTCAACATGATCCCTCATGTCCTAATACTTGTGAACTAGTTTCGTCGCTTAAGTTTGTTGTGTCGAAGCGGCAGCGGCCCTAAAACGGAGGCCTAGCCAAGGCAATCGCACGGTGGATCACGGGCGCCACAGACAGCCTTGATCAGCCAGATCGTGGGTGAATACCGATGCGAACCTCTGGCTTTCGGAAAGGCCAAGGTTGGCAATACTGCTGCAAACCCAAATTTGGAGCCCGATCGAAACGGAATTAGCTGAGAACAGCCATCCCCAGGCGCTGGGCCGGATCGGGGGTCAGGTTAATGCTGAAACACAGAATGCTGGGAGAAATAGTGGGGATAGGGCCAGCCCATGCGATCGCCCCAAGTGAGGCATTGCATTAGCACTAGAGATAGCCGGAACCACAGAGAGCAATCTCCCCAGAGGCAATCGCCCCCTAAGGCGTCCCCTTTAGATAGATCGCTCCTGTCAGAATCGCCTAGGGCTAACCCACCCATAGGGCGCAGTCGGCTAATCAGGCCACTAAAATACCCATCGAACCCCGCCACAATGCCCAGCTGGCCAGCATCGCCCGTGGTGACGGCGATATTCATTGCGGTGCCAGTAGACAAAATCCGTAACATAGCGGAGTTCCTCAAGCGTAAAACAGCAAGGCTTAGGAAGGCATGAGGGTATCTGTGAACTCAAGCCCGCTCGCTGAGCGAAGAGGCTTGACGGATACGCTCTAATGACGTTAATACTACACGTGTAATACAAACGTGTCTAGTCTGTCTAAACTGTTAGTAGTGATAACGGCTAGTTTGAGACAGCCACAGTTAGCTAGTGATCACAACAGCTAAGTTGTGACGCATTCCAGAAAAAGTCTTTTATGTTCCCTTTGGAGGTGTGCCCGCTAATGCCAACCCTAACTCGCGTCTCGACCACTGATATGGAAGTTACCAGCATTCGCCTAGAGCGATCGCTGAAAGAAAAACTCAAAGCCCTGGCCGGTAACCGGGGGTATCAGGCGTTGATTCGCGACATTCTTTGGCAGTACGTGGAGCAAGGGCCGAGCGAATGTACAACCCAGGTACAGCCTGAGGACATTTGCGCCAGCTTTGAAGCGGTGGCTGAGCGCGAACAGGTGTGTGCCCTAACTGGCAATCCCATTCTCGCCAACCAGCCCATGCGGCTGGGGCTGACCGCTCAAGGCCGTCTTGTGCCCCTGTGTGTGGAGTGACCTAGGGCGGAGAGCGGCAGGGTGAAGGAACAAAGTTTTCCGAGGGGGGTTAATTCTGACAGAATAGAGAACGGTCTATTCTAGTAATTTGCCCAATGACACCCTCTACCGCCACCACTCGACACCACCAGCAGGTGCTGACCCTGCGATCGCGGGGCAAATCTCTCCAGCGGTTTACGGCTGAAGTCGAGCAGGTGGTGCAGGCCTCGGGGGTCGAGACCGGGCTGTGTACGGTGTTTTTGCGCCACACCTCCGCCAGCTTGATTATTCAAGAAAACGCTGACCCCGACGTGCTGGTAGATTTGGAGAATTTCTTGGCCCAGCTGGTGCCCGAGGGCAACCACTACATCCACAGCACCGAAGGACCTGACGACATGCCGGCTCACATTCGCACGGTGCTAACCCACACCAGCGAAACTATTCCGGTGGTGCAGGGGCGGCTGGGTCTGGGCACCTGGCAGGGACTTTACCTGTGGGAGCACCGAACGCGCGGGTCAAACCGCGAGGTGATCGTCCATGTCACAGGCTACTAGCATGGTCGACACCTTTGACCCGATCGGCTACAGCGCTATCCCCACCCCGCCGGAGGGGTTTAAGTCTGGATTTGTGGGCATTGTGGGCCGTCCCAACGTGGGCAAATCGACGTTGATGAATGCTCTGGTGGGGCAAAAAGTAGCTATTACCTCCCCCACCGCCCAAACCACTCGCAACCGCCTGCGGGGCATCCTCTCTAACGATCAGGCCCAGATTATTTTTGTCGATACCCCCGGCATTCACAAACCCCACCACGAGCTGGGCAAAATTTTGGTGAAAAACGCCCGCATGGCCATCGACTCGGTGGATACCACCCTGTTTGTGGTTGATGGCAGCGTAGATGCCGGGCGCGGCGACCAGTTTGTGGCCGAACTGCTGGCCCACACCAGTGGCCCGGTGATTTTGGGCATGAACAAAGTTGACCAGCAGCCCGAGGAGACGGAGGCGATCGCCGCCCTCGACGCCAGCTACCAGCGGATGGCTGACGCCCACGACTGGCCGCTGGTCAAATTCTCGGCTCTGCACGAAACCAGCCTCGACACCCTGCTCGCCACGCTGATCGACCAGCTCGACCCCGGCCCCTACTACTACCCGCCCAATCTGGTCACCGACCAACCCGAGCGATTCATTATGGGTGAACTCATCCGCGAGCAGATTTTGCTGAATACGCGGGAAGAGGTGCCGCACTCGGTGGCGATCGCCGTTGATCGGGTCGAAGAAGACACCAACATCACCCGTATTCTCGCCACTATCCACGTCGAGCGTGATTCGCAAAAGGGCATTTTGATCGGCAAAAAGGGCAGCATGCTGAAGGTGATTGGCTCCGATGCCCGCCAGCAAATTCAAAAGCTGGTGATGGGTCAGGTCTACCTGGAGCTGTTTGTTAAAGTGGTGCCCAAATGGCGACAGTCCCGCAGCCGCCTCGAAGACTTCGGCTACCGAGTTGAAGATTAAAGCTGAACCGCCCTTAAGGAATGGCTTCTACCACCAGCTCTAGGTAACCTGTGACCGGATCGGGTTGGCGAAAGAAGCGTAGGTGGGGCAGATCGGCGATCGCAATCTCCGCCGTCGTGCGAATCAAGCAGCCCGGCATGATGTGACCACCGTAGACGTTGCCTTGGACATCGGCGATCGCCCCATGCAGATGCATTCCATGCCGCGACAGCGTCCCGCTGATGGAAATCAGCTCCAGCGGGCCATTGATTACCGTGGCCTCTGGGGCAGCCGCAAACCGCAGAGATGCCTGGGTCAAACTGCCCAACGCTGTTAGAATAATTCCAGCTTCCAGCACTTGGTTCTGGGCAAAGGTTTGCAGCTCTTGCTTGAGATCTTGGCCTGGGGTAAGGCGCAGGCAGAAGGTTTCCATAAAACGATAACGATGAGGAGGGTGAGGACGTTGGGGGAGATAGGGAAGAGAATTTAGCACACTTCTTCTTCATCCTCCTTATCTCCCTCATCTTTTCAACCCTGGGCCGTCACCTCATCATCCCGCTCTGGCTGAGTCGGACGGGCCTCAAAGGCAGGGCATACCCCCTCGGGGCTCACCTGTAGCCCATAGAGGGGAGAATCGCCGCCGTGGCAACGACCTTCTCGCTGATAGCGACAGGTTTGACAGCTGGGCGGTTGCCAGGGGGCATCGCCACTCGTTACAGTGCGCAGCAGGTCGCGCTGGGTTAGCCCTTTGATCACCAAATCGTTGCCCTGCCAGCGGGCCTGCACTAGGCCAGTATCGGCTAGGGCCGTCCAGCGAGGGTCGTTGGTCAGGTCTTCGGGCAGCAGCAGCAGGACGCTGTCGTCAACCTGGGTAATTTCGCCCTCAAAGACTGGGTCGGGGGCGGCAGGCTGAATGAAGCGATCGCCAATCGGAAATTCCACCTCCTTGCCGGCGGAGGGCAGGTGGAGCTGGTAGCGGGTTTGCAGTTCTTCTAGCCCAGCCAGATCGGCTAGGTGGGTGGGGTTGCCGTGGACAAAGGCCACGTGCTGGGGCCTGAGGTTATGGATCAGCTGGGTGGTGCCGACGCGATCGCTGTGGGTGGTGAGCTGGTAAGTATCGAGCTGCACCCGCTCCGACTCTAGCTCAGCGGCCAGGGTTTGCAGCCAGCCCAGGGTGGCCCCAGCGGTACTGGGCGTACCCAACACTGTATCGGCAACGGCGGTGGCAAACGAGTCGGGCAGCAACACAGTCCAGGGCTGGGCCGAGGCGAGGCAGTAGTCGCTGAGATCGGCTTCACGGTGGGCGATCACAATGCAGGGGGCACAAGAAGAATCGCCCTGGGGGTGCCCATCTATGCCTAAGCGGCGCACGCGAGGCAAAATGCGCTCGTCCCAAAATAGCGGCTGGTGACGGGCGAAGTTCTGCACGCTGCTGGGGAATGCAGGCATTAGCTCCAGATACAAGTCGCAGCCTGCCGCCACGGTTTCATCGACCCAGACGGTGATATCTTGCCCGGTGAACTGGTAATGGCTGCGCAACAGCATCACCAGCTCCTGCCCAATGCCCAGGGTTGGCGTGGGCAGCAGCACCGATCGCCCCTGCTGCACCAGACTATGGAGCGTGCTGGCCAACAAATTTTCCTGCTGGCGGCGGTGGGGATGGCGGGCAGACCCAGAACTACCTTCGATGATCAGCACATCTGGCTTGAGGCCCCGCAGCGCCTCTAGGGGCAACCCATCCACCAGACGCGAATTGGACATAAAAAAATCGCCCGTGAAAAACACCGTGTAGGGGCGCTGGGGCGCGTGATAGGTGAATAGGGCACAGGCGGCTCCCGGCAGATGCCCGGCGGGCCAGATTTGCACGGTGAGATCATCGGCTAGGCTGATGGGAGTTTGCCAGGGCAATGCCTGGCACAAGTGAGGTGGCACGTCTTCCCCCAGCCAGTTCAGCGGCAGCAGTTGGGCCGTGACCTCACTACCGTAGATGGGCACCTGGGGAAATTGCTGACTAAACTCCCACACCCCGCGAGCATGGTCGCTGTGAGCGTGGCTGCAAAAGAGCAGGTCGGCAGAGGCGATGCAATTCGCAGAGCGTTCGGAAACCGACTCAGAAGGAGTATCCGTTCCAGAATCGCCCGCCGCCGTCAAAACTGACAGATCCCGCAGGCCGCAGTCGAGCACGATGCGCCGTGGCCCCATGCGCAGCTCTAGGCACAGCCCTTCTTGGCCGTGACCCGTACCAAACGGAAAGCAGACCAGATTACTCACGGAATGGCGAACACCCTAACGGCGGCACAGCAAAGCCGATGAACAGGCCAATATGCTGAGTGAGCCTAGTGGGCTGAACCGTTGCCGTGGTAGTCGTCGGTGTCGTAGAAGCCGTTTTTGGTGCCAAAGAAGAGGGTGGCAACCACAAACAATCCGGTGAGCACAGCCAGTACAAGTTTGATATCCATAGGAGCAGTAGGGATGATAGAAAGGTCGGTGTTATCGGAGCCTTGGTTTTGAGTCATCTTAACAAGCCTGCCTCAGAGGACAATATAAAGCTTTGTAATCAGTCTGCGCCCATTACCCCAACTTGGCTAGGGCGATCGTCTTTAGAAGTGGCACCAGACCTGTTGGGCTGCCGCCTGGTGCGCCGCTGGGCCGATGGTCGCCAGCTCAGCGCCACCATTGTCGAAACCGAGGCCTATACCGAGGGCGACCCGGCCTGTCACGCCTACCGTCGCGAAACGGTCCGCAATCGAGTTATGTTTGGCCCGCCAGGCTACAGCTATGTGTATCTGATCTACGGTATCTACCACTGCTTTAACGTAGTCACCGATCGCGATCGCATCCCCAGCGCTGTTTTAATTCGCGCCGTCGAACTCGACACCATTCCACCGTGGCTAGTCGGGTATCGGACAGAGAAACTCGCTCGCTGGGGGGCTGGTCCTGGCAAGCTTTGCCTCTTGCTGGATATCAATCGCACCCTCACCGATCTGCCCCTAACTCCGGCCACCGGTCTCTGGCTAGAGCATCGGGATATTGACTGGCAGCAGCGGGTGGTAGCAGGCGCGATCGCCATTACCCAAACCACCCGCATCGGCCTCACTCAGGGGGCCGATCTGCCCTGGCGCTGGTACGTCAGCGACTCTAAGGCCGTATCGAAGCGGTAGGAAGTCCTAGGGTAAGAATCGGGGTTCCAGCGGATTCTCTGGCTCTAAGGATCAAGGATTCAATATCGTGGGATAGCCGTCTCGGCTGTCCACAGTCAGGCAGGATGCCTACCCTACAAAACGTGATTTTAATCAAATCCTTAATTCCTCAGCCAAACCTGGGCAGAGCCCCAGTTTCTCATCCGAGGGACTTCTGGTAGGTCACAGAGCGTCTTTTAGTGTAGAACCCGACGGATTCGTAGAGGCTTTGGGCCTGGTTGGGGTTTTGGGTGTCTACACCCAGCAGAGCCGTTTCCATGCCCGCTGCCCAGAGCCGATGCAGCCCTTGCAGCAGCATCGCTCGCGCCAATCCCTGCCGACGATAGCCTCGCCGGGTGCCCAATACCGTGATCCAGCCTTCTTTGCGGTTTTTTAGGGCATTCTCCTCGTGGTTAATGTAGCCATTACAAAACCCGGCCAGGGTGCCGTCGGGGGCCACAGCCACCCGGTCAAATTCGGGTTGATATGTGGGGTAGGTGAGGCGAAACTCGCGATCGCGCAGCGTCATCGGCGTAAAGTGCCAGTGATCGACAAAACTCTCGTTGAACATCTCCACCCACGCAGCGGCCTCATCGGCGCAGGTGGGGCGGCTGGCAAAACCCGGCGGGAACTGCGGCTGGGGGGTGGGCTCGGCCAGCGATCGCGCCATGGTGTAAAACTGGCGAATAATCTCGTAGTTCGCAGTCTCGTAAATGCTCCGGTAGAAGGTGGCATTGGCTCTGGCTCCGGCGCAGAGCTTAGCGGGGCGCTGAGCGACAATGGCCTGCTCCCGCACCTGCTGCTCAGCCCAGCTCAACAGTTCGGCTTCTAGGTGAGCACCGCGCCAGTCAGGATGCACAAAGACGCCCACCCAGCCTTCTAGTACATCGGTGGGGTCTTCTAGCCACAGGGAAACCAGGCCCACCAGCTCACCCTCGGGAGTGTCCCAAAGCTGGCGATGGCGAGTGCCGTCGGGGGGCGGGTAGTCGAGGTGGCGTTGAAGTTCGGCGAGGGTGGGGGTGTTGTCGAGGCGATCGACGGTTTCGCAGAGGGCGTAAAAGGCGGCGATCGCAGGCAAGTCGGCATGGCCCGTGCTGGGGCGCGACTGGGTTGAGGTCAGCTGTTGATTCGTCATAGATGCACATCGACTAGGGGGCTTTAAGCTGCTACAGCCTGGCAGTGACGAATTCCTGACCTCCATTCCCTTAACTAAGGCTTACGATTTACCCCATAAGTTAGACAGGGATTTATCCTTCAGAGTTAGCTAGGGATTTATCCTGAGGTTGCACCTGGTTGACCTTGGAGCAAATTTTGACCCTATGAGTATTCAAACCGTATCCACACAGCCCTATAGCGACCAAAAGCCCGGAACCTCGGGCTTGCGGAAAAAAGTTAAGGTTTTTCAGCAGTCAAACTATCTAGAAAACTTTGTCCAGTCGATTTTTGACAGCCTAGAGGGCTATCAAAACGAAACTCTAGTGGTGGGCGGCGACGGCCGCTACTACAACCGCCAGGCGATTCAAATTATTCTCAAAATGGCGGCAGCCAATGGCTTTGGTCGGGTGCTAGTGGGCCAGGGCGGCATTCTCTCCACCCCGGCGGCCTCCTGCGTGATCCGCAAGAACAACGCCTTTGGCGGCATCATTCTCTCGGCCAGCCACAACCCCGGCGGCCCCGACGAAGACTTTGGCATTAAGTACAACACCGGCAACGGCGGCCCCGCCCCCGAAGGCGTGACCGATGCGATCTATGCCCGCAGCCAGACCATTACTGAGTACAAGATTCTCGACGCTGCCAACATCGACCTCGATCGCGTCGCCACTCACAGCCTGGGCCGCACCACCGTGGAAGTGATCGACTCCGTCACCGACTACGGCGCGCTGATGGAAACCCTGTTTGACTTTGGCCAGATCAAGCAGCTGCTTTCCAGCGGCAATTTTCGTTTCTGTATGGACTCGCTGCACGCGGTGACGGGCCCCTACGCCAAAGCCCTGTTTGAGCGGCGGCTCAATGCCCCAGCGGGCACTGTGGTCAACGGCGAACCCCTGGAGGATTTTGGCGGTGGCCACCCCGACCCCAACCTGGTTTATGCCCACGACCTGGTGGCGGTGATGTTTGGGGATAACGCCCCCGACTTTGGGGCGGCGTCCGATGGGGACGGCGATCGCAACATGGTGCTGGGCAACAATTTCTTTGTCACCCCCAGCGACAGCCTCGCCATTCTCGCCGCCAACGCCACGCTGGTGCCGGGCTACCGCAATGGCTTGGCGGGGATTGCCCGCTCGATGCCTACCAGTCAGGCCCCCGATCGCGTCGCCGAGAAGCTGGGCATAGACTGCTTTGAGACCCCCACCGGCTGGAAGTTTTTTGGCAATTTGCTGGATGCAGGCAAGGCCACCCTCTGCGGCGAAGAGAGCTTCGGCACCGGCTCCAACCACATCCGCGAGAAGGACGGGCTGTGGGCGGTGCTGTTTTGGCTGAATATTCTCGCCGTCAAAGGCCAGTCAGTTGAGGACATCGTCAAAGAGCACTGGAGCACCTACGGCCGCAACTACTACTCGCGCCACGACTACGAGGGCGTAGAGAGCGATCGCGCCAACACCTTGATCAGTAACCTGCGATCGGCCCTGGGCACTATGCCTGGCCAAACCTTCGGCCCCTACACCGTCGACTACGCCGACGACTTTGCCTACACGGACCCGATCGACGGCAGCGTGGCCAGCCAGCAGGGCGTGCGCATCGGCTTCACCGACGGCTCGCGGATTGTTTACCGGCTGTCGGGCACAGGAACATCCGGTGCTACTCTACGGCTGTATGTGGAGCGCTATGAGCCGGACGCCGCCAAACACAACCAAGATACTCAAGAGGCTCTGGCTGACTTGATTACCCTAGCCGACGAGATCGCTCAGATCAAAACCCTCACCGGGCGCGACCAGCCCACGGTGATCACCTAAGAGCCTGGAGAGTTTTGAACGTTGAGTTTTGAGTTTTGAATTGCTGCCTGAATTCAAAACTCAAAACTAAGAACTCAAAACTCCTCCCGCACCTTTCTCCCCTCCGTTGTTCAAGGAGCCTCCGCGATGACAGCCTTCATGAATTGCCCCACCGTTGACGTCGAAGACGATCGCACTGGCATTAGCGTTGAAACCCTGCGCCGGGCCCTGGCCGACCACTTGTTTTACATTCAGGGCAAGTGGCCCGAGGTGGCCAGCAAGAACGACTTCTACCTGGCGCTGGCCTATATGGTGCGCGATCGCATGATGCAGCGCTGGCTCAACTCCACCCGCAACTATCTGCGCTCTGAGGTTCGGCTGGTCACCTACCTGTCAGCGGAATTTCTCCTGGGGCCGCACCTAGGCCGCAACCTACTCAATCTCGGTATCGAAGAGCCGGTTAGGCAGGCGCTACAAGAATCGGGCCTCGACCTCAACGAGCTGATGGCCCAGGAAGAAGAGCCCGGCCTGGGCAACGGCGGCCTGGGTCGTCTCGCCGCCTGCTATATGGAATCTCTCTCTAGCTTAGAAATCCCGGCGATCGGCTACGGTATTCGCTACGAGTTCGGCATTTTTGACCAGGAAATTCGCGACGGCTGGCAGGTCGAAATCACCGACAAGTGGCTTCAGCACGGCAACCCCTGGGAGATCGCCCACCCCCAGGAGGCCGTCACCGTGGGGTTTGGCGGCTACACCGAGGGCTACACCGACTCCGATGGCCGCTTCCGCAAGCGCTGGATTCCCGCCAAGCAGGTGAAGGGCATTCCCTACGACACGCCAATTCCCGGCTATCGGGTCAACACCGTCAACACCCTGCGCCTGTGGAAGGCCGAAGCGGTGGAGTCCTTCGATTTTCAGTCGTTCAACGTCGGCAACTACTACGGCGCGGTCAACAGCAAAGTCACCTCCGAGAATATCTCTAAGGTGCTCTACCCCAACGACGAGCAAATCGAAGGCAAACAGCTGCGCCTAGAGCAACAGTTTTTCTTTGTCTCCTGCGCCCTGCAGGATATGATTCGCATTCACCTGACCTCGGGCCGCCAGCTCGACAGCTTTCACGAGAAGTTTGCCGCTCAGCTCAACGACACCCACCCCGCCGTCGGCGTCGCCGAACTGATGCGCCTGCTGATCGACGAGCACGGCATCGAGTGGGAGGTGGCCTGGGAGATCACCCAAAACACCTTTGCCTACACCAACCACACCCTGCTGCCCGAAGCCCTAGAGCGGTGGTCACTGTCTCTCTTTGGCGGCCTGCTGCCCCGGCACCTGGAGATTGTGTTTGAAATCAATCACCGATTTATGGATCAGGTGCGGGTGCAATACCTCAACGACTCGGCCAAACTCTCTAGCCTGTCGCTGATCGATGAGTCGGGGGAGCGCTACGTGCGCATGGCCAACCTGGCCAGCCTGGGCAGCCATGCCATCAACGGCGTGGCCGAGCTGCACAGCCAGCTGGTCAAGCAGACCATTCTCAAAGACTTCCATGAGATGTTTCCCGGCAAGATTCGCAACATCACCAACGGCGTCACCCCCCGCCGCTGGCTGGCCCTGGCCAACCCCCGCCTAGCGGCCCTCTACACCGAGAAGGTGGGCGACGGCTGGCTCCAGGATATGGAAAAGCTGCGATCGCTGGAAGGCAGTGCCGACGACCCCGGCTTTCGCCAGCACTGGCGGCAGATCAAGCGCGACATCAAGCAGGATTTGGCCACCTACATCCAAACCCGCACCGGCGTCACGGTAAGTCCTGATTCCCTGTTCGACGTGCAGGTCAAGCGCATCCACGAGTACAAGCGCCAGCACCTCAACGTGCTGCACATCATCACCCTCTACGAACGGCTGCGGCAGAACCCTAGCCTGGATATCACCCCCCGCACCTTTATCTTTGGCGGCAAAGCGGCCCCCGGCTACCGCATGGCCAAGTTGATGATCAAGTTCATCACCGCCGTCGGTGACTTGGTGAATAACGACGCTGCGATCGGCGATCGCCTCAAGGTCGTCTTTTTGCCCGACTACAACGTCACCCTGGGCCAGCGGGTCTACCCAGCCGCAGATTTATCTGAGCAAATTTCCACCGCCGGCAAAGAAGCCTCCGGCACCGGCAACATGAAATTTTCCATGAACGGTGCCCTCACCATCGGCACCCTGGATGGGGCCAACGTCGAGATTCGCGAGCTAGTCGGCGACGAAAACTTCTTTCTCTTTGGCCTGGTCACCGAAGAAGTTATGGCCCTTAAAGCCAGCGGCTACAACCCTTGGGACTATTACAACAACAATCCTCAGCTAAAGGCCGTGATTGATCTGATCAACTGCGGCTACTTTGCCAAGGGCGACAGCGAGCTATTCAAACCCCTGATCGATGACCTGCTCCACCACGACCCCTACCTGCTGCTGGCCGACTACCAATCCTATATCGATGCCCAAGACCGAGCCAGCGCCGCCTACCAAGACCAGGAGGACTGGTCGCGTCGGTCAATTATCAACGCCGTGCGCATGGGCAAGTTTTCCAGCGATCGCTCCATCCGCGAATACTGCGAGCAGATTTGGCACGTCAAGCCCGTGCAGATTGAACTGAAGGAATACGTTCAGGCCCAGGCCGGCTTGAATGCGTAGATGCGTAGATGGGTGGATGGGTAGGTGGGTAGGCGGGTAGGCGGGTAGGTGGGTAGATGAATAAGCCCAAGCCCAAGTCACTCTCCCACCCATCCACTCTCCTACTCTCCCACCCATCCACCCTCCCACTCTCCCACCCATCCACTCCCCACACTCCCATGCCCCTCAACCTCTACCTCCTGCGCCACGGTGAAACCGAATTTAGCCAAACTGGCGGCTTTTGCGGCGAGCTAGACACCGAACTCACCCCCGAAGGTGTGGCCATGGCCGATGCCTTTGCGGCCAAGTATCAGGCCATGCCCTGGCAGGCCATCTTTGCCAGCCCGATGAAGCGTACGATCGCGACGGCCATGCCCCTGAGCAAAGCCGTGGGCGTGAATGTGCAGCTGCGCAATGGGCTAAAGGAAATTAACTACGGCCAGTGGGAGGGGCTAACCGCCGAGTATGTGCGCGAGCACTTTGCCGACGACTACCTGCACTGGCTCACCGAACCAGCCTGGAACCCGCCTACTGGGGGCGAAAGCTCGGTGCAAATCGCCAGCCGGGCCTCGCTGGTGATGGCCGAAATTGAAGAAAGCTTTGCCGAAGGTAACGTGCTGGTGGTGTCTCACAAGGCCACCATTCGAATTATTTTGTGCAACCTGATGGGGATGGATGTGGGGCGTTATCGCAATCGCATCAGTCTGCCGGTCGCCTCCGTTACCCACGTGCAGTTTAATAACAACGGCCCTATGTTGATGAAGCACGGCGATCGCACCCACCTGCCCCCAGAGCTGGAGACCAGACCAGGCACCTAGGGGGGATGCCAGCGATCGAGTGGAGCAAGACGATAGGTAAGGAATCTGCAAACCCATAAAGTCCCGACGTCATTCCCGCGTAGGCGGAAATCCATAATGGATGGGCTTGTCTGGTCGGTAGCTTATTTCAGGGCGAATCCCTAAGTAGCGCCTGCAAAGGTTCCCCTACGGTAGTTCCTTCGATCTCTTGAACGTTCCACCATGACTCTCAACCTCTACTTGCTCCGCCACGGCGAAACCGAATCGAGCCAGAGCGACACCTACTGCGGCTTATCTAACCCAGAGCTGACCGACTCAGGTGTCGCTATGGCCCAGGCCTTTGCTGACAAATACCAGCACCTAGACTGGCAGGCGGTATATGCCAGCCCGCTGCGGCGTACGGTGGCAACCGCCACGCCCTTTTGTGAGGCCACGGGCCAGACCATGCAGCTGCGTGACGGGCTGAAGGAGATGTTCTTTGGCGAGTGGGAAGGCAAGACCCACGACGAGGTGCAGGCAGAGTACACCCAAGACTACATGCGCTGGCTCGCCGAACCCGCTTGGAACCCACCCACGGGCGGCGAAACGGGCGTACAGGTGGCTAGCCGTGCCGCCCTGGTGATGGCCGAAATTGAGGCCAATCACAGGGCCGGCAATGTGCTGATTGTGTCGCACAAAACCACGATTCGACTAGTGCTCTGCAATCTTTTGGGTATTGATAGCGGTCGGTACCGCGATCGCATCGAGCTACCCGTCGCTTCGCTCAGTCTGGTCCGGTTCGACCAGCATGGACCGATGCTGGCCAAACACGGCGATCGCTCCCATTTGCCCGAGGAGTTAGACGCGAGGCCAGGAACCTAAGGGAGTGGGGAAGATGAGGGAGATGGGGAAGATGGGGGAGGTGGCATGAAAATTCTGGTTCTCAATGCCGGGTCGAGCAGCCACAAGAGCTGTCTGTTTGACCTCAGCTCGCAGGATGCCGACCATGCCCCTCGCCCTCTGTGGCGAGCCGCCCTCGACTGGACTCACCAGGAAGGCAGCGTAGAACTCTCCGCCAGCGGTGCGGGAGAATCCATTCAGCAGGTGCTATCGATTACCGATAAAGCCGAGGGCATTACGGCTATGGTCAAGACCTTGGTGGAGGGGCCAACGCAGGTGTTGGGCGAGCTGGCAGAGATTGCTGCCGTTGGGCACCGAGTCGTCCACGGCGGGCGCCACTATCAGCAGCCTGTGGTGGTGGATGACGAGGTGAAAGCCACGATTCAGAGCCTGGTTCCTCTGGCCCCAGCCCACAACCCGGCCAATCTGCAAGGCATTGAGGCGATCGCCCAGAGTCTAGGCACCATTCCCCAGGTGGCGGTGTTTGACACGGCTTTTCACAGCCACATGCCCGAGGCGGCGGCTACCTACCCCGGCCCCTACGCTTGGGTTGAGCAGGACATTCGCCGCTATGGGTTCCACGGCATCAGCCACCAGTATGTCGCTCAGCGGGCAGCGGATCTGATGGGGCAAGATATAGCCAACCTGAGGCTGCTCACCTGCCACCTGGGCAACGGCTGCTCGCTGGCGGCGGTCAAAAACGGTGTCTGCGTCGATACGACGATGGGGTTTACGCCGCTGGATGGCCTGATGATGGGCAGTCGTTCGGGCAGTGTTGACCCTGGCATTTTGATCTATTTGATGCGGCAGGAGGGCTACACCGCTGACCAGCTCGATAGGCTGCTAAACAAAGAATCTGGGCTGAAGGGGCTTTCGGGCCGCTCTAATGACATGCGCGCTGTGGTGGAGGCGATGGAGCAGGGCGATGCTCAGGCCAAGCTGGCGATTGAGGTGTTTATCCACCGCCTACGGCGCGAGATGGGGGCGATGATCGCTAGCCTGGGGGGCTTGGATGGGGTGGTGTTTACCGCTGGCGTGGGCGAAAACAGCCCGCTGGTGTGGCAGCAGGCCTGCGCGCCGTTTGAGTTTTTGGGGCTGCGGCTAAAGGATGAGCTGGGCCGGGATGAGGCGGATCAGGATATTGCGGCAGCGGATTCGGCGGTGAGGGTGCTGGTGGTGCATACCCAGGAGGAGTGGGCGATCGCCCAGGCCTGCGTTTCTTTGCTGCAACCAAACCACGCTTAGCTCACTTTCCTAAAAGAGGCTGGGTGCCCCGACGGCGAACCTAGCCCCACGACTGGTGAAGCAGGATTCGCCGCCCACGAAGCTGAGTTCGTCATTCACAAACCTGGGTTCGCTCGCCACAAAGCTGGCTTCGTCCCCACGAAGCTGGATTCACCATCCGCGAAACTGAGTTCACCGCCGACGAAGTTGGGTTCGCCATGAATGCAACTAGGTTCATGAAAAGGGCAGCTGACTTGGTACCTGGCGGAATCAGCTGCAATTTGGGGCGTGGATGCCTGGGCTCGATCGCTGATCTGGCCCACCCCGCCCCTACATCCCCTCTACAGAGGGGATGTAGGGGTCGCTCACTTACAGCAAGTGTGGAAGACATGTCAAAGATATGCGGAAACTTCCTTGCCGTCGCAGTAGAACTGATTAACATGCAGGCAGTTTCTCTCGGGTGACTAATGGTGGAGTTGTTGGCCATTTGGGGCGTTGCGGCGCTATCGGTCTTTCGCCCGATTTTAGAAGACGTGCTAAGGATGTCGCGAAGGACGCAGCTAAGAGCTATGTTGGGCAGTGCTTTAAGAGCGTTTTTTCAGTCATTTACAAAGAACCGCTGACTAAGGCCACCGGGCGGGCGCTGAAAGAACTGCTAGAACTCATTGAAAACGAACTCATCCGAGCAGATATCGAAGGTAAAAGGCTGAAGGCATGGGTCCATGACGTGAAGCAGTTCATCAATCAAAGCCAGGTGCGCGAAGCCATTGCTGCGCTGTTTTTGCAGCCTGACTACTATCTCGACCCGATACTCTTTTCTACAGCCTGGCAACAGCTTGATCATCCCCTCGCGATGCCGGAGGGGTTCTCCTGGCCATATGTGGCTAAACGCTTCGCCGCCAAAGTGGTTGAAATTCGCCAATCCTCAGCGGAACTGCAGGATACGTTTAATGCGCTTGCCCAATCCCAGAATTCAGAGGCGCTGCGAGAACTCGCCGGTCTGCCCCCAGACTTTAACTTAGAGACCTACCGCGAGGCGCTAGTCGAGCGCTACGGCAATCTGGACTTTGCCAGCCTTGAAGCAACGGGAGCTTATTACAGCGAGGTGCGGCTGTGGACGGTGTTTGTGCCGCAGTCGATGCGAGAGTGCCACGAGTACGACCCGCAGCTGCTGGAAGTGCCAAAGGATGAATTGCTGCGGCTGGTGGAATCGGGTGAGCTGGATGCGGCCCAACTGGCGGTATCTGAAAAGCTGCACGATGAGCGGCGGCGGGCCTACATGAACCAGACACCGAAGCCTGTGCTGGATGTCACCAGCGACGCTGCCATCCAGCGGTTGGTGATTTTGGGCGATCCAGGGTCGGGCAAGTCTTCGCTGTTGCGATTCTTAGCCTTGCAGTGGGCCAGAATTACCGATGCTAATCAGCGATATACTGAGCCGCTGCCGCTGCTGATTGAGCTGCGCGACTACAACCGCTGGGAATGCCCCAGCAGCAAAGGCTTTTTGAAATATCTGCACGAAGCCTCGACTTGGCATCGACTCAACCAGCAGACGTTGAAGCACCTGCTGGAGCAGCCCAACCGGGTAGTGCTGCTGCTGGATGGTCTGGACGAGGTGTTTGACCCGAGCGAGCGGGAGCAGGTGGTGAACGACATTCATCGCTTTAGCAATGAGTACAAGCAGGTGTGTATTGTCGTGACGTCGCGGGTGGTGGGCTATCAGCCGCACCGGCTGCGTAGTGCTGAGTTTCGCCACTTTATGCTGCAAGATTTGGATAAAGACCAAATTAGCTACTTTCTAGATCGGTGGCATGAGGTCACGTTTGAGAAATCGCAGCAACAAGAAGCCGCAACTAAGCGAGAGCGGTTGGATAAGGCGATTCAGAACTCTAAGTCGATTACCCAACTAGCGGGTAACCCGCTGCTGCTAACCATGATGGCGGTGTTGAATCGGCATCAGGAACTGCCGCGCGATCGGGTTGACCTGTATCAGCAATGCTCGCGTTTGCTGCTGCACCAGTGGGATGTAGAGCGAACAATGGGAGATTTTCCCGGTCTGAGTGCAGAAATAGGTCTGCGGGAAAAGACTGACATTTTGCGGGTTGTGGCCTATGCGATGCAGACACGGGTATCGGATGAATCGCGAGCGAACTATATTGACGGCAATACGCTAACTGGTCTGATTGAAGTGTATCTGCGTACAGAGTTACGTTTTGCGCAGTCTCGGGCTGTGGCCAGAGCGCTGGTCGAGCAATTACGTGCCCGAAACTTTATTCTTTGCTATCTGGGTGCAAACAGCTATGCCTTCGTTCACCGCACGTTCTTGGAATATTTCTGTGCCGCCGAAATCGTTCACCAGTTTAATGTTGCTAAAACACTGACTGAGGATGGCCTGATTGCTTTGTTCGATGCCCACTGCCGCGATGACGACTGGCGCGAAGTGCTGCGATTAATCTGTGGTCAAATCGATGAGACCTTTGTAGGACAGATTGTTGAGCGCTTGGCAACACGAACAAATCTGGAAGAATGGAAAGAGGACAAGCAACCGATGGAGTTACCATTGGCGATTTGGTGTTTAAGTGAGGTGAGGAATGCAGCTAAGCTTGATTTAGCTACAGATTGCCTAGTTTGGCAGGTTCTCAATGCGTTTCGTCAGACGGCGAGCGACTTTGAAGAGACTCTCAAGGCTATAGAAGATGTTGAAAGACTTTACCTGCTCAAAAGTGAGTGGAACGAAGCAATTACTGAAATTGCTTTGTCTTACGATACTTCCTATGTTGTAGCACGCCAATTTGTGCGTTTTATAGCCATTGCCTTCGATGCACCAAAGTTAATTACCAACCTTGCACAAAGTACCGTTCCCTGGAATGCTCGCGGAGAAGCACTTATAGCCCTAGCAAAGAAGTGGCCGGACGAGACCACCCGCCAACTGCTTACCCAGCGCGCCGTTGACGATGAAAACGAATATCCCCGCAGCGCCGCACTGCAGGCCTTAGCCGAGACTTGGCCGGATGAGACTACCCGTCACCTGCTGGATGAATGGGTAGTTGAGGCGCCCCATACCGATGTTCGCAGCGCTGCACTGGGGGCATTAGCGCAGACTTGGCCCGATGAGACTACCCACCACCTGCTCGTCCAGCGCGCCGTCCAGGATAACGATGCATCTCCCCGCCGCGTCGCACTGCAAGCCTTAGCTAAGACGTGGCCAGACGAGACCACCCAACAGCTGCTCGCCCAGCGCGCCGTTGAGGATGAAAACGAATCTCCCCGCAGCGCTGCACTGGGGGCATTAGCGCAGACTTGGCCCGATGAGAGCCACGATCTGCTTACCCAACGAGTTTTCCAGGACCCGAACGAAAGGCCACGTAGCTCAGCCTGGGCGGCATTAGGCAAACTGCACTCCGAGTTTGGCCGCGTTTTGCCAACCCGCTTCCTAAATGGGTATTATCCATATCTCGATCCGCTGGAACCGTTACCCCGCGACCACATCGAGGCGACGGCGAAACAGGTGGGTATTCGCACTGAGGACATTGATGCCCAGGTGGCAGAGCTTTTAGCCTATTTCGGTTGGGATATTACCGTAGGAGCTAGACCTTCAAATGACGGCTCAAATGAGTAAATCTTGGTAGCTAAAACTGTAATGAAGGTGGGTTTCAACTCCGTAAGTTCCGGCTGTAGTCAAGTGGTTTGCATCATCGTCTCGACGCTTTAGCGTCAAGACGCAACTCCAGACGCTCTAGCGTCGCCTAAGTTTGGGCCGCAGGAGCGCCCAGGACGGCGTTCCCACGCAAAGCGCGGGGACGATGATGAAAAAAATAGGCTGGCTTCGGTTTCCACGAAGCCAGCCTATCCAGGAGTTTCAAGAGAAAGAGAACGTCTCAACCCGCCTTCGCAGGCTCCGTCGCCTGTGCTTTGGCCCGACTACCCTGCTGGGCAAACCGCCGCCCCATCTCGTCAATCAAGTCATCTAACCCCGCCACGCTGCCATTCGCCTTCGCATAGCGATAAACCTCCAGCGCCGCCCGATAGGCCTCATCCCCCGCCGCCACCGCCGTATCATCCACCAGCTCGCGCAGTCGCGTCAGCGCCAGCAGCATCGGCTGTAGCGCCTCAAACAGCTCCAAGTCACGGCGCATCTCAGTAATGTCAAACGATCGCGGTAAAAAATCCGGTGTCTGCGTCGCAATCTCCAGCGCCTTGCGCGTAAAGGCCCGGTTGTGGTCTCCCAGCTTCGTCATCGATCGCCGCTCCTGCGGCCCCACATCAATCAAAAACGCCAGCTTCTAGTTGATCTGCGCGATCAAATCCATCACCTCATGCTGGTCGGTCACAGACAGGTTAGAGCTAATTCGGTTTATCGGCATTTGGGTAGTGCTTCCTAATGGTGTACCACCCTAAAGTTGCCCAAAAGTTTGGGGCCTGCTCACGCTATAAAGAAGGGCTGCGATCGCAATTGCCCCATACCCTAACCGAGGATAGCGCCCTTGAAAGACGTACGATGGGGTTGCTCCTCTGCCTCAGTATTGCGGTTTGCAATGCAGCCTGAATGAACACCTACCTTATCTTCTGGATTCTTGGCTTTGGCACCCTCTGGGCAGGGCTAAAGCTGTTTAACGATGAGGTAATACTCATCGTGACGATGCTGGTTGGCTCGGGGTTAGTGCTAGCCGGTCTAATTGCAGCTCCCGACGGACTACAAATTGTCGTTGAGGTGGCTTTGGTAATTGTCCTGTTCCGTATTTGTATGGAGTGCATCAGCCGGGGCGATCGCAGTTAGTTCCACCAAAAGCCCCCTCTGCCTCTACTGCTCTTGAACTAGTCTCAGGTAGTTTTGCTTGAGCTGAATGTGGCTCTGGCTGAGGCGATCGGACAAGTTCTTTTCTACATCTGACAGCTGTTCCCAAAATAGAGAAGAGCGCTTGGTGCCAATGTACTCTTGCCAAAGCTGCTCTAGCAATTCAGCGGCGATCGGGCTCTCGGTTTTGAGTTCCCCGACTACCTCCTGAAAGGCCTGGTTGGCTTCGGGATGCTGCTGCACTTCTTTAGCCAAGCCAATGGCGGTTTGCAGGCGGGTCGACAGGTCGGTGGGGAGAGTCATAGGAATAGTGGTTTTGTGATTGCCTGTTACAAATCTAAGCAATCTGACCTTTCCCGACAAGGAAAGCCTGACTATTGGTTCATTTCTGGCTACTGCGGCGGGCAGAGATTGGGGTAGATTCATAGGGGGTTCGCCCGCTGGCATTACGCCAATTCCATTTACGTTAGCTACACTCCCTAGACCTATGGCCAAACAGCGCATTCTTTCGGGCATTCAGCCAACGGGCAACCTACACCTGGGCAACTATCTGGGGGCGATTCGCAACTGGGTTGACCTGCAAGAAGAATACGACGCCTTTTTGTTTATGGCTGACCTCCACGCCATTACGGTGCCCCACGACCCCAAGCGGCTGGCAGAAGATACCTATAAAGTGGCGGCCACCTATATCGCCTGCGGCATTGACCCCGACAAAGCCACCATCTTCGTGCAGTCGCACCTGTCAGCCCACTCAGAACTGGCCTGGCTGTTTAACTGCATTACCCCGCTCAACTGGCTAGAGCGCATGATTCAGTTCAAAGAAAAGGCGATTAAGCAGGGGGAAAACGTCAGCATTGGCCTGCTCGACTATCCGGTGCTGCAGGCCGCCGACATTTTGCTCTACGAACCCGACTTGGTGCCTGTGGGCGAAGACCAAAAGCAGCACCTAGAGCTCACCCGCGACATCGCCGCCCGGCTCAATTTTCAGTTTGGCAGCGAAGAAAACCCGGTGCTCAAGGTGCCTGAGCCGATGATTCGCGCTGAGGGGGCCAGGGTGATGAGCCTGACCGACGGGACGAAAAAGATGTCGAAGTCAGACCCCTCTGACCAGAGCCGCATTGACCTGACTGACCCCACCGATGCGATCGTCAAAAAGATTAAGCGAGCCAAAACCGATCCCGAGCGGGGGCTGTGGTTCGATGACCCGGCCCGACCTGAATGCAACAACCTGCTGACGCTGTATATGCTGCTGTCGGACCAGACCAAAGAGGCGGTGGCGGCAGAGTGCAAAGAGATGGGCTGGGGCCAGTTTAAGCCACTGCTGGCCGACACGGCGGTGGCCGCTCTGGAGCCAATTCAGACCCGGTTTAATGAGCTGATGGGCGATCGCCCCTACCTGGAAAGCATTCTCAGAACCGGGCGCGAAAAGGCAGGCGATGTGGCCAACGCTACCCTGGCTCGGGTAAAAGACGCCCTGGGCTACTCTAAACCGCTGTAGCTGGCAAGATATACTAATCAATTCAATCACCCCTGTTCGTACAGATTCACTCGTACAAATCCAAAGGAGGATGGCTTGGCTTCTGCACCCCTGGGTTATCGGTTGCGCACGGCGGTCCAAACCGACCAGTTTTTGGTGACAGCAGAGGTGATGCCGCCCAAGGGGGGCAACCCAGAGCACATGCTGGCCATGGGTCAAATGCTCAAGGGTCGAGTGCACGCCGTCAATGTCACCGACGGCAGCCGCGCGGTCATGCGCATGTCGTCTTGGGCCGCGGCGTTGCTGCTCCAGCAGCAGGGAATCGAAGCGGTGTGCCAGATGGCCTGCCGCGATCGCAACCGCATTGCCCTCCAGGCCGACCTGATGGGGGCCCACGCCCTGGGGTTACGCAACGTTCTGGCCCTCACCGGTGACCCGGTCAAAGCCGGCGACCATCCCGAAGCGCGATCGGTGTTTGACCTAGAGTCAGTGCGGCTGCTCAAACTGCTAGAAAAACTCAACTTTGGCGTAGACAGCCACGACAAGCCCCTCACCGATGGCGCGCTAGATCTGTTTGCCGGCGCCGCGATCGATCCTCAATCAACCAGTTGGTCAGGGTTGCAGCGCCGTTTTGAAACCAAGGTCAAGGCCGGGGCGCAGTTCTTTCAAAGCCAGCTAATCACCGATTTCGATCGCCTAGCCAAGTTTATGGATCAGGTGGCGTCCGGTTACAACCGCCCCGTGCTCGCCGGCATCTTCCTACTTAAGTCAGCCAAAAACGCCAATTTCATCAACCGCAACGTGCCTGGGGTCAACATTCCCCAAACTATTGTCGATCGACTGGCTGCTGCCTCCGACCCCCTACAGGAAGGGGTACAGATTGCCGCCGAGCAGGTGCAGGCCGCCCGCCAGATATGCCAGGGCGTGCACCTGATGGCCGTGCGTCGCGAAGATTTGATTCCCCAAATCCTCGATCAGGGGGGTGTGGCTCCCGTCGATGCGGCCCTAGCCGAGCGGTAGCGCCAGGCGCTGAGCCACACGCTGGGCCAGGGGTATCAGCCGCAAGTTTCCCGGTGGCGCTAGGGTCAGGCCGCGGCGCACAGGTTTGAGCGGGCGTCGCAGTCCCTCAAGCAATTCCAGCTGCCAGTGGCGCAGAATTGTCGCCAGCACCAACTTCATTTCCATCAGAGCAAAAGCTGAGCCAATACAGCTGCGGTGGCCGCCGCCAAAGGGAAGATACTCGGAGGGCGAATACTGCCGCTCTAAAAATCGCTCGGGCCTAAAGCTGTCGGGTTCAGGGTAGAGGTCCTCTCGGTGGTGCACCAGGTAGACATTGAGAAACAACACCGACCCAGCCGGAAATTCGTAGCCCGCCACCGTCATCGGCCGACTGACGATGCGAATGCCCGTAGTGGGGGCGACAGGGTAAATGCGCAGGGTCTCCTGACAGACGGCGGTGAGATAGGGCAGGCTGGCATCAGCCAAAGGGTCGGAGGATGGACCTACAGCATCTAACTCTTGCCAAAGACGCTCGCCCACCTCGGGTAGCCAGTGCACCCAGTACAGCGCCCAAGCCAAAGCAGAAGCTGTGGTTTCATGGCCCGCCACCAGCAGCGTCATCAGCTCGTCATGGAGTTCGCCGTCGCTGAGGGGTTCGCCCTGGGCATCGCGAGCGCTAATCATCAACGAGAGAATGTCGGTGCTGTTGGGATAAGGATGCTGGCGGCGATCGCTAATCTCGGCGTAGATCAGGGCATCAATCTCGGCTTTGATGCGCACAAACTTCCCCCAAGGGCTCATCGGCCCCCAATCTTTCTGCAGCCCTGGGAAGAAAATAAAAAAAGCGCTAAAGGGAGTGCCCAACCCCTCCAGCAACGTACTAAGCAGCTGGCGCAGGCGATCGTAGCGATCGCCGTCACCCAAACCAAACACGGCCTTTAAGATCACCCTGAGGGTAATATCCTGCATGGCGGCTCGCACATTAAAGGCCGTACCCGGCTGCCAAGTAGCGATCGCCTGTTTGGTTAACGTGCAGATTACATCACCGTAGGCGCGCATGCGATCGCCGTGGAAGGGCGGCATCAACAAGCGACGGTGGCGGCGGTGCCGCTCTCCATCCAGCAGCAGCAGCGACTGCTCGCCCAGCAAAAAGGTCAGTCCACTTCCCGCACTTTGGGATGGAATGTGAAACTGAGCCGCATCGGCCTGAAAAATACCCTGAATCACTACTGGGTCAGCCACATAGACTGACAGCGGCGGCCCCTTCCCCACCTGAAACACCGAGCCGTAGCGCCGGTAGTTGTCCTCAAAATAATCTAGCGGGCGCAGAATGAGCTTAGGTGCACGCTGCCAAAAGGGAGTATTAGAGCCAGGAAGAGTAGGCATGCTAGGAAGATGTACAGAGCATTGAAGCGGCAAGCGTTCATCCAGCCACTTCAATGCTAGACCATCCCAAAGGCATACCCGCCCCACCGTCGCAGGATCAATTCATCCTGACTAAGAACTAGTCAGAACTGGCTGTAAACGACTGGAGCTAAGTTGCTGCTGTTGATACGAGCACCGTTCCAGGCTGTGCTGAAACAACCATCGGCGACTGTCGGGCGTATCGCTGATCCACTGCTCGATCAGCTGATGCCATTTGACCGGTAGCTGCAATCTAGACCAGGCAGCCGCAGAGTTTGAAGATAGCGCCTGGTACAGTTCTGCATCAGTTAGCAGGGTTTTAATGCAGCGCGCCAGTGCAGCAACATCTTTTTCGGGAAACATCAATACATCTCGTCCCAGCTCAAATTTTCCCAAAAACATCGGGTGGTCAGAAACAATCAGTGGCGTTCTAACGGTCAAAGCTTCGTAAATAGTTAAGGGCAAGCCCTCAGGATAGGCATGGCGGCTAGGGACTAACACAATATCAGCCCAACGCATTTTTGTCAGCACCTGATCGTGAGATAAGCCGCCCGCCAAAGTCACCTGATCGTCTAACCCCAAACGATCAATTTCAGCTCTAAACCAGTCCAGTTCTCCTTTGCCAATTAAAGTCAAGTTAGGAGTAATACCAGACTGCTTCAACTCCACTAGGGCATTTAAAGCATCGCTCACGCCCTTCGTCTGAACGATGCAGCCGACATAGACAATGTTTTTATTATCTATGGTCGATTTCGCCAATTTTTTTGGCACAAAATCGCTGGGAGTAATTTCGTAGGGAAAATCCCAAGGAATAACTTTGCTGGGCTTAACGCCAATATGTTTTAAGGAATGACACGCGCTCAAACCATGGTTAGCGACTAAGTCAACAGCTTCGTTATTCAACATGCTTGATAGGCGAAAATTGCGCAGCTTTGTTGACAGCCCACTTCCTTGAAAGGAATCGGCAAACAGGCCCATAACTTTCACATTATTTTGCTTGGCCCATTTGAACGCCGCGACCAGCGGGAAATGAACCACTAGATGTGTAGGTTTTTGCTGTTGAAGCAACTCCAACAGTCGTCTTGGCTCTTTGTAAGGATCAAGGTTGCCACCTACAGCTCTAAGGCCAGGTTCTAGGAGTTCACTATATTCAGAACTGGTTTTACAGCAGACATGAATAACCTCGTCAATCTGGCAACCTATTTCAACAGAGCTTTCTATAGTGTATCGATGGCTGAAATACTCTTGTTTACCTGACTGAGTAAGTAAGTGATAAGCCTCACGCAAATCACCAGCATACTGAAGAATTACTAAACGGACTTGGGCTAAGGCAGACATAATCACTCAATCCGCTAGGGGTTAATACCACATCTTTAAGCAGGTGGCCACACAAAACACTGTGCGTACAATTCTAAAATTTTTGAATTAGATAATTACACAAGCTAACTGACCTGTACGGAGGGAGTACATCCTCCAGCAAATAGATATTAAGCTAGCTTTTAAACTCTCCATCAAAGGAGAAGGACGGCGTTATTAATCCAATAGTTCCCTTCTAAAAACAGCAGCCCAAAATTTGTTTCTTGCGGCTATTGGTTTTGTTTGGACATTTATTCAAAGGTAAACTATGCAAGCTAGAGCATCAGGATTCTGCGTTGGCCAAGGGAGCGCAAAGTTAAAAGATAAGCCTTAGCCGTTTGCCACAGCAAGTTAGCAGGCAAATGCTGGCTTACAGGCATATTCTATCTACAATCAGTTGCTTATGTTTTAAAAGAAGGGGTGATCTTAGGAAGCTTTAGACAAACTTCAAAAGTATAAACTTATTTAAGCCAAAGAGAGTAAATTAGCTCATAGGGTGCAAAGCCACCACGAATTTCTGAGTCTTCTGTTGATTAGTTACATTCAAATTTGGGGCACGAGCCTATCGAGCTTTCAGCAGTCTAAAGATAGTGCTATCAAAAAAGCGAATCTATCTTGAGGTAGATGACACTTTCTAAAAACATAGGTTCTGCAAGCTAGCTATACGTTTCTGTAATCTCTAAAGCGATCGCTATACACAAAGTTTTATTAGCACGGGTAATAGCTTTAGGCCCGCGAGTTCCCCGTACAGCTATATCGGCATTTTGCTACAACCCAAGGACTATTCGTACTTTGGTCAAAGCTACAAAAACTCTCGTAGGAACTCGTAAGGTTCTACATCCCACGGGGGTTCAGGCACTAGGTAGCTAAGGCGAGTCAGAATATCGGCCTCAACGGCGACCATGTGCTCGTGATCAAAAATCTCCGTCAATGCCTGGCGATCGCGATCGCGCAACGGGGCCAGAGGGTTCGCTAGCTGAGGAGCCAAATCCGCTAGGGAATAGGGCGCTGCTGTAGCCCCACCAAATGTCGAATCGGGCTGGGGACAGCGCAATTCCGGAACGGACTCGCGTTTCGAGCCAGTTCCCGTTTCTGAGATACCGTAGGCCTCACGCTGCCCCACTCGCGGCCTATTCGCAACAGCCTGGCTAAAGCCAAATAATGCCTTAACCCACGGATCGTCGCTCAGGGACGCTGTGCCTGAATCAGGCGTCTTCTTTAGGCCAGAGCGATCTGACCTTTGCGAATTGGGTTGTGTGAAGGGTCGGGCGATCGCAGGACCAGGGGCGTTGCTCATATTGCCTCAGAGGAAATAGGTGCTGGCGAAATGAGTCTCAAAGGCCATCACTGCCCGTCGGCATAACATCTTCGTAGGCTACAGGGCTACCGAGCTCGTACAGGCATACCCTCAATATAAATGCGGGGGTGAACCAGTCACTCTACCCCTAAGCCAGTATTACGAACAAGGCATAAGCCGTAGGGCTTATGCGTTTGAACGTTGCTGTTTTAGATAGTCGAAAACCGATTTATCACCAATGTCAGGCACGATGGGTTGCACAGCCTTGCGCAGCGCAAATACCAAAAACAAGATTGCCCAAACTGCTAGCAGAGTTTGTTCTGCCACCAGGGGCAACACGCCAAACAGATGACCCAACAGCAGCAGTGGCACCAAGGGCGTTAGCAGCTTAGTCTCTACACGGTCAAAGCAGAAGGCTTCCTTAAAGAAAATGCCGGTCAGTGCTACGAAGGTAAAACCTAGACCCCACAATACCGCAGGAGTTTCCACCACCGTTTGAGCTAAAGGGCCGTCAATTCCATGGGAGAGCACCAGCGACGCCAGCCCTCCCAACAACCAAACCCCTTGCAGCACCCGGTGCAGCGGCACCAAGTAGATATGAATTGTCGCCAAGCTCAGCCCCAAGCCCAACCAAAATAGCGTGTAGAGCAGGCTGATAGACTGCACCAGGGTGGAGTTTTGGTTGAACCCCAGAGCCAGAACCGTACCCAAGCCAAAGGCTAGAGCCGCCACCATCAAGCCCGTACGGTAGAGCAAGACCCCTCGGCGATCGCCCTGGGTAATGGTGTAGTCGCCAAATTGCCCGGTGTAGATCGCTGGCGAAGGGATCTCGTTTACAGCGCTGTCCATTGGCGTTTGTCCAGTAGAGACTACGGTTGACTCGTGTCTCTATCTTACCGAGTTAAGGCCTATCGAGTGAGAGCCGGTTGCGTCGGCAGGGTGATGGTAAAACAGGTTTGCCTGGGATCACTAGTAACCGCGATATCGCCTCCCAGATGGGCGACCAGCTTTTTCACTAAAGCCAACCCTAGACCTGTTCCCCCCTGCTTCCAGGGGTCGGCGCTGGGCACTCGATAAAACTTGTCAAAGATCCGGGTCATCTCCTCTGCCGGAATCGTCACCCCTCTGTTGGTGAGGGCAATGCGCACCTGTTCACTAGGAGCCGCTGGGTTAGGCAAAACCTCTAGCGTAATAGACTCTCCTGGTGGGGTGTATTTGCAGGCATTGTTTAGCAGTTCGGCCAGCACTCGCTCTAGGCTAGCCAAGTCAGTGTGCAGCACCGGCAGGGTCGAAGTTGCCACTAACCTCAGGGTTTGATTACGACTTTTAGCGCGGGTCACAAAGCTGTCAATCCAGCCTGCGAGCCAGGGTTCTAGCAAGATTGGCTCGGGCTGAATGGGATGATTGCCCACGTCCAATCGCTGGAGATCGAGCAGATCGTTTATCAGGCTAATTTCGCGCTCGCACTCCTCTTGCAGGATGCTGTAGTAGCGGCCAATGCGAGTCTGCTCGGTCTTGGGCTTTTGCAGATCGGCAGTGAGGTCAAATTCTTGATTTAGGGTGACACCCAGCAGTTGCAATGCCACTCGCATGCTGGTTACCGGAGTGCGCAGCTCATGGGAAACGGTGCTGAGGAAATCGTCTTTGAGGGTGTTGAGCCGCTCTAGTTCGGCGACCTGAGACTGGGCCGCCTGGTACAACCGCGCTTGGCGAATGGCGATCGCACATTGGTTGGCTACCTGCTGTACCAGGCGAATCTCAATGTCGTTAAAGCCGTAGTCGCGATCGTTAATCAACCAAAGATCGCCCAGCACACCCCGGTCATCCACCACGGGGCAGGCCAGCATAGCTACATAGCCCCGCACTGGATTCGGCTCCACTGAGCAAAACTGAAAATACTGACCGTCCAGCAGTTGGTGGTACACCTCTGGAAAGGCCTCCATCTGAGCAACGCGGCCCTGGTACGACGGGCTAGAGCTGTTGTATTCGTAATAGATCGTCGAGGTGCCCTGTTCCAGATCGTAGAGCGAGGTGTTTGATCCCTTTACCTCCAGGGCCTCGGTCAGTTCCTTGACCGCCGTCAGCATAATCTGATTGACGTCGAGGCTGTCGCGCACCCGGTCAGTAATCCGTTTAAGGGTCGCCTCAAACTCAAGGGCGGTCTGCAACTCCTCGGTCCGCTGGGCCACCTGCTGTTCTAGATCAGTATTTAGCCGCTGCACCTGGTTGTAGAGGCGGGCCTGCTTGATGGCACCGCCCACCTGGGTTGCCACCTCTCGCAGAGTCTCGATTTCCCAGGCGGCCCAGGGGCGAGGGCCACTGCAGTTGAGGGCGCACACCAAGCCGTAGAGAGCATCACCCTGCACAATCGGCATCACTAGGCAGGCTTTGACCTGGGCCTGGGCAAACTTAGCCAGGTAGGCCGGTGGCAAGTGCGCCGTGGCAATGTCATCGATCACCTCCATCTCGCCCTGGCGGTAGCGCATCAGGTCCGCAGGAATAAAGCTGAGATCGGTCTGAGCTGTGACCGCGTTGGCCATGGTGCCACTGGCTGACTCAGCCACCACCCCGTTGTAATCAGGGTCAAAGCTGTAAAACAGCACCCGGTCGATGCGCAAAAAGCGACGCACCTCGTTCACCGTCGTCTGCAGTAAATCCTCAGAATTGAGCGATCGCAGCAAGTGCTGGGCGATCGCCCCCAGCAGCCGCTCGCGCTCCGACTGCCGTTGTAGGGTCTGCTCCACCTCATGGAGGGGGGGCATATCCTGAAGACTCACCATCAGCTGAGGTTCACCGCTGGCAGCCCCAAATCGTCGCACCGTCGCCAGCAGCCGACGTCGCTCCCCCGATGCATCGGTGATCTCCACCACAGCGGTCTGCTCGTCGCCACTGGCTAAGGCCCGCTGTCCCGCCGTTAGCACTGGCTGGCCGACCCCCGGTGGCAGTACGTCCACGCCCCGTTGAAGTTCGCCGTCAGCCCAACAATCCACCCTCAGCAGGGCTGCACAGGCCCGGTTGTAAAAGCGCCAGCGATCGCCAGCGTCTGTTATCCAAAGCGGCGTGGCGATCGCATTGAGCACCTCCCCTAGGGTGGCGTCAGCGACCTCAGGTTGAGGCCACTCTCCCTGGGGTAAAGGGTCAAGGGGCAGAGTAGACATATCCGTAGGGGCTCAGGAAGATTTAGGTAACAACAACCTTGGCAAAAAGGGGAGCATGCTCTATGAACACTATGCCCAGAGCCACCTGAAAATACCCAATCCAGTCCCACAAAAACCCACTGCCGAAAAACATTGCCCCGAGCTATTTGCTTAGCGCCACCGATGGTCTATAATCGTAGACCGTGCACATTTGCAGGCCCTATGAACGCAGAGGAAATCATCCGCTCGATTGAGGCGGAGCATATAAAGACTGACCTTCCCACCATTTACGTCGGCGACACCATCCGTGTTGGCGTGCGCATTCAAGAGGGTGGCAAAGAGCGGATTCAGCCCTATGAGGGCACCGTCATCGCCATGCGCAATGGCGGCATCAATCGCTCCATTACGGTGCGAAAGATTTTTCAAGGGGTCGGCGTTGAGCGAGTTTTTCTCGTCCATGCTCCCAAAGTGGCCAGCATTGCTGTGCTACGTCGGGGTAAGGCTCGTCGGGCCAAGCTCTACTACCTGCGCGATCGCGTGGGCAAAGCTACCCGTCTGAAGCAGCGTTTTGATCGCCCAATCAACTAGAATTAGGTAAAGTTGGGCAGTGGTGCTAGAGTGGCACCTGGTTTCATGCGTCCTTAGTTCAGTTGGTAGAACGCGGGTCTCCAAAACCCGATGTCGGGGGTTCGAGTCCTCCAGGGCGCGCTGAGTAACGGTAGCGACACATCCCAAAGCTCTTAGATCCTAGGGTCCGCTGGAGCAGCGGGATCTGTCACTGCCCCCAACTCGTGATCAAACCAGGAGCCATTAGCCCTTCGGTCTGATGTTTTCTCAGGTTAGCTAAGCCGGTTTTCCGGTCCGTGTTTTCCCGTTAGTTCAGTGTGGATAAGCGCCAACAGGAGCCAAGCCAGTGGTTAAAAAAGACACCGCAATAGAGTCTAAGGGGAAGGCTGTAGATCCTCAGGTTGCTGAGCAGGGCTTTAGTGTGGTGACCTTCCTGCAGGGCACTAAGGAAGAACTGGGAAAAGTTGTTTGGCCCAGTAGACAGCAGCTCATCAGTGAGTCTGCCGCCGTTATCCTCATGGTTAGCCTTTCCGCAACGCTGATCTATCTGGTTGATCGTCTGTTTGGGTGGGTTTCGGGGCAAGTATTTTAATGGCGGTAACTGAAGAAGACTTCGACTACGATGACGCTCCCTTGGACGAAGATCTAGGGGCCGAGCCTTCAGCAGAAGGGGCTGGACCATCTACCGAAGAAGGCAACGAAGGCGAAGCAGCCCGCTTCTACCAGCGTAAAGCTCGGTGGTATGCCGTCCAGGTGGCCTCTGGCTGCGAAAAGCGCGTCAAGCTCAACCTCGAGCAGCGCATCGGCACTCTCGATGTGATGAACCGAATTTTTCAGGTTGAGATTCCTCAAACGCCAGCGGTTAAGCTCCGCAAGGACGGCAGTCGTCAAAATATTGACGAGAAAGTTTTTCCCGGCTACGTGCTGGTGCGGATGTATATGGATGACGAAGCCTGGTCGGTGGTTAAAAACACCCCTCACGTCATCAATTTTGTCGGGGCTGAGCAGCGCCGGGCCTACGGTCGCGGTCGTGGTCACGTTAAGCCCATGCCCTTAGGCATGAGCGAGGTGAAGCGCATCTTCAAGCGCACCGAAGAGCAAAAGCCAGTGATCAAGGTCGACATGGCTCCGGGGGACAAAATTACTGTGCTCTCAGGTCCTTTCAAAGACTTTGAGGGCGAGGTAGTGGAAGTCAGTCCTGAGCGCAGTAAGCTGAAAGCTTTGCTGTCGATTTTTGGGCGCGACACTCCGGTGGAGCTGGAATTTAACCAAGTGGAAAAAGAGAGTTAATTAATGGCTAAGAAAGTTGTAGCGCTAATTAAGCTGGCACTTCCTGCCGGAAAGGCAAACCCAGCTCCCCCCGTCGGCCCAGCCCTGGGTCAGCACGGGGTTAACATCATGGCGTTCTGCAAAGAGTACAACGCCCGTACCCAAGAGAAAGTGGGTCTGGTGATACCGGTTGAGATCTCGGTCTTTGAAGATCGCAGCTTTACCTTTATTCTCAAGACGCCGCCAGCCTCAGTATTGATTAAAAAAGCGGCGGGCATTGAGAGTGGCTCAGGCGAGCCCCGCACCAAGAAAGTGGGTTCCATTACTCGGGCTCAGCTCAAAGAAATTGCCGAGACCAAAATGCCTGACCTCAACGCCAACGACATTGAGGCAGCTATGAACATTGTCGAGGGTACCGCCCGCAACATGGGTGTTACCGTTTCTGGCTAGGCTATTGCCCTAGACCACTGGCAATAATCCAAGTTTCACTTATTCACACTACGGGGAAGAGGCGTTGCTTCGTTTGACCCCAAGGAGACCACCATGCCTAAAGTATCCAAGCGCCTGCGCGAAGCCCAGGCCAAAATAGAAGACCGTCTCTATGAGCCCCTAGAGGCCCTAGAACTGCTTAAGGAAACCGCTACCGCTAAGTTTGTTGAGTCGGCCGAGGCCCACATTCGCCTAGGTATTGACCCTAAGTACACCGACCAGCAGCTGCGTACCACGGTCATTTTGCCCAAGGGCACGGGTCAAACCATTCGAGTCGCTGTCATTGCTAAGGGCGAAAAAGTGGCTGAAGCCACCGCTGCTGGAGCTGACTTGGCGGGTTCTGAAGAACTCATCAACGAAATTCAGCAAGGCATGATGGACTTCGACGTTTTGATTGCGACCCCCGACGTCATGCCTCAGGTAGCCAAGCTCGGTCGTCAACTCGGCCCCCGTGGCCTGATGCCCTCCCCCAAGGGCGGCACCGTAACCTTCGACTTGGCCAAAGCAATTGATGAGTTTAAAGCAGGTAAGTTAGAGTTTCGCGCCGACAAAACAGGCATCGTCCATGTTATGTTTGGCAAGGCCGACTTTAGCGCTGAGGATTTGCTAGTCAACCTCAAGGCGCTGCAAGAGACTGTCGATCGCAATCGTCCGTCTGGAGCCAAGGGCCGCTACTGGAGAACAGTAGCGATCGCCTCCACTATGGGGCCTTCTATTCGCCTTGATGTGAATGCTCTGCGCGACTTCAAGATGGGCGACGCAGCCTAGGCCAACAAGTTTTACCCCAGCCAACCAGGAGTTACGCCCACTGACACAACCCCCCACAACTGCATAGACGACCGGAGACAGCAGGTAGCCGCCCAGCGCTGCATAAACCCTGCCGAGGTTGACGTAAATGACTACAGTGCTCTTGCCCAAGCTGAGCACTCTGGGTTGTTGGTCTAACCCCGGCAGAGCTGTCGGGGTTTTGTTTTTACTAAGGGCTGAGCCCAAACCTGGATCGGGTAATTAAGTTCCCAATCCCCAACTTAAAGGAGGTGAGATCGATATGGGGAGAACCCTAGCGAATAAGAAAGAGCTGGTAGCCGAAATTAAGGCCCTGCTAGACGATGCCCAGCTAGCCTTTGTGATTGATTACAAAGGTCTGACGGTATCGGAAATCAGCGACCTACGCAACCGGCTGCGCCCTAAGGGTGCCGAGTGTAAGATTGCCAAGAACACGCTGATGCGGATCGCCGTTGACGGCAGCGAAAACTGGCAACCGATCACCGAGTTCCTCAGAGATTCTTCGGCCTTTGTGCTGGTTAAAGAAGACTTTGGCGGGGCAATCAAGGAATACCAGGCATTCCAAAAAGACACCAAAAAAACCACCCTGCGGGGCGGTGTCATGGAAGGCCAGGCCCTGAACGAAGACCAGATTAAGGCCATCACCGAACTGCCCACGAAGGAAGAGCTCATGGCTCGTCTGGCTGGAGCCATCAAGGCGATGCCAACTCGGGTGGCCGTGGGCGTCAACGCCGTACCGACCAAACTGGCGGTGGGCGTCAAAGAAGTGCCTGCATCTCTGGCCCGTGCTCTCAAGGCAGTCTCCGAAAAAGATGCGGCTTAGGCCCATCTCTTACGATTTTGTCTGTGTTTAATTGTTTTCAAATAGGAGTTAACCGGTAACTATGTCTGCTAAAACCGATGAAATTCTCGAACAGCTAAAAACCCTTTCTCTGCTAGAAGCTTCCGAGCTGGTCAAGCAAATTGAGGAAGCCTTTGGTGTTGATGCTTCTGCCTCCGCTGGCGGCGGCATGATGATGATGGCCCCCGGCATGATGGGTGGTGGCGCCGCTGCTGCTGCCGAGCCCGAAGAAGAGAAGACTGAATTTGACGTCGTTCTCGAAGAAGTGCCCGCCGACAAGAAGATCGCCGTTCTCAAGGTTGTGCGCACCCTGACCGGTCTGGGTCTGAAGGAAGCCAAGGAACTGGTGGAAGCCGCTCCCAAGGCCGTCAAGGAAGCCACCACCAAGGACGACGCCGAAGATGCCAAGAAGCAGCTTGAAGAAGCTGGCGGCAAGGTATCTGTCAAGTAACCTAACGCTTTGCCGTTAAGGCGTGACGTTTGATAGCTCCCTGTGGTTTCACGGGGAGCTTTTTCTATAGCTGGGTTGGTCTTCCCCACTCTGGACAGCGGACCTCTGGGGACTGGAAGGTTAAGATTGGGGAGACAGTCGAGTAGAGGTTAGCTATGGCCAAATACCTGAAACGGTGGGAGTCGCCCCGTAAGCTGGGTCGCAATGACAAAGGACGAGGCGGCACGGCCCGCCAGCGCCAGCTGCAAAAACGACAGCAAGCTTTGCGTAAGCGCCTTGTTGGGCGATCGCCATCAGACCATACAAATACTCATCTGGGGGAGTCAGCGGCTCCCCTTTTTGCTATCTACCTGCTTCCTGACTGAGAAACTAGCCAATCAGCAGCTCTTCTTCGGGATACTGCACAGAGGACGGTTTGGGATCGCCAAGCAGCGCTGCCATAAACAGCAGTACCCCCACCCGTCCTATGTACATGGTGAAAGCAAGCACGCACTTACCAACATTAGAGAGGTCGGCGGTAATGCCGGTAGAAAGCCCCACCGTCGCAAATGCAGACACAGCTTCAAGGAAAATATCAATAAAGCTCACAGTTGGATTGGAAAAAGAGACTAAGGCAGTGGCCACGACGACCGCAATGCCCGACCCTACGACTACGGAGATTGCTTTCAGCACCCGAATAGTAGCAATCTGCCGCCGAAAGACTAGAACCTGCTCTTTGCCCTGCAGGGCCATACGAGTGCAGGCTAGCAGAATGCTAAGGGTAGTGGTTTTGATGCCGCCACCAGTGCTGCCGGGGCTAGCCCCGATAAACATGAGGGCAACCATGATGAATAGTGAGGCGTTGCCCATCGCACCAATGTCAATGCTGTTAAAACCGGCAGTGCGGGCGATAACAGACTGAAACCAAGCCATCAGCAGCTTGTGTTGGGGAGCCACCGGCCCCAAAGTATCGGGGTTTTGGTACTCAACGAGAAACAATGCCAGGGTGCCTAGCCCCAAGAGCACGGCGGTAGTGCTGGTGACAACTTTAAAGTGGAGGGAAAACGGGTTGCGGCAGCGGTTGCCACTAAGTCGATTTCTGAGCCATGACAGAAACTCCATGATCACTTGATAGCCAATGCCACCCAGGATGACTAAAGTGGTGATCACCGCGTTGACCCAGGGGTCGAGCGCATAGCCAACAATATTGTCTTTAAACAGGCTAAAACCCGCATTGTTGAAAGCGCTAACACTGTGGAACATGGAGAGCCATAGCCCATAGCCAGGTCCGTATTCTCGGCTGAAGATTGGATATAGGCAAAATAGGCCCGTCAGTTCAATCACCAGCGTCATGGCAATAATAGAGAGGATCAGAGGCTTGCCACCCGCTAGAACTGAGTTATCCATGGACTGCTGAATCGCAAGTCGTTCGCGCAGCCCCAACCGTCGCCCCAGCAGCAGCAGTAGGAAGGTGTTGACGGTCATGTAGCCTAAACCGCCGACCTGAATCAGCGCCAGAATGGCCGCTTCGCCAAAGTCAGAGAAGTAGGTACCCGTGTCGACCACAACCAACCCGGTGACGCAGACAGCGGAGGTAGCCGTAAACAGGGCCACAAGGGGATCACCCCAGCCTTGTTGAGTGCTAGAAATGGGCAGCGCCAGTAGAAGCGTGCCAACGGCAATTAACACTAAAAAACCAAGGCATATAGTGCGCGGAACCGTCATCTGCATAGGTTGGGCTTTCCGTAAGACACGGAGTAGAGAGGCAACCCTATATTTCCACGAGTTGACGCTCTCGACCACTATGCCGCAAGATTTAACCGGCTAGCCACGCTGTTCTCTAGGTGTCGAGTTGTCATGACCAATGCCCTGTACAAGAAGATTCAGACTTTCTATGACGACTCCTCTGGGCTGTGGGAGCAGATCTGGGGTGAGCACATGCACCACGGCTACTACGGGGCCGATGGCCGTCAGCGCAAAAATCGTCGCCAGGCCCAGATTGATCTGATTGACGAATGTTTGACCTGGGGGGGCATTACCCAAGCGGAGACTATTCTCGACTGCGGCTGCGGCATCGGCGGCAGCGCTCTCGAATTGGCGAACCGGTATGGAGCCAGAGTGACAGGCATTACCCTCAGCCCAGTGCAGGCTGAGCGAGCCACGGAGCGGGCGATCGCAGCGAATTTGAGCGGCGATGCTGCTCCCTGTGCAACGTTTCAGGTCGCGGATGCTCTAAATACCCCCTTTGCTGACCACAGCTTTGACCTGGTGTGGTCGATGGAGAGCGGTGAGCACATGCCCGACAAGGTGGCATTTTTGCAGGAGTGCTACCGGGTGCTGAAGCCAGGGGGCAAACTGTTGATGGCCACCTGGTGCCACCGCCCTACGGATTCGCTGGGAGGGCCGTTGACCTGGCTAGAGCAGCGGCAGCTCGACTGGATTTATCGCGTCTATGGTCTGCCCTATGTGATTTCTTTGCCTGACTATGAGGCGATCGCCCAAAATTGTGGCTTTAGCCAGCTAAAAGCCGCTGACTGGTCACTGGCGGTCGCCCCCTTTTGGGATGAGGTAATTGCCTCGGCCCTCAGCCCTGAAGGCTTAGCAGGATTGCTTCGGGCGGGGCCTGGCACCCTCCAGGGGGCGCTGGCCCTGGGGCCAATGCGCCAGGGGTTACATAGCGGCCTCATTCGTTACGGGCTGCTGTGCGCGGTGCGCTAAGCCAGACAACCTAAAAAAGGGTGAGTTCCGTACGGAACTCACCCTTGAGTTAGTGCCTAGTTGTACGTTAGCTGACCTACTGGGGTCGAGCAGCCGGACAGTCAATGGCCCGTACGGCAACGGCAGCAGTATAGTCACGCAGCGCGTTGGAGTTGGGCGAAAAGTTAGTCCCGGTTTCGTTGAGAGGGGTTGCGATCGCACAGAAGGCCGCCATCTGCCTGATCGTAGCCTCACCCCAGTGACCGCCGATGTCGGTGAAGGTGGGCGGGTTGCTGATGTTAGGAACAATCCCCCGAGTAGTCTGGTCGATGCCCGGTACCGGGCTGGTGTTGGTGGTATCGCCCGCACCTGCGTTAGCGCGCACCAGGGCCAGTTTGTAGGTCATCGCCATCAGCTCGGCCCGAGAGACATTGTCTGTTGGACGGAAGTTGCCGGTGCCAGCGTCACCCGTCACGATGCCCAACTGCTTAGCCTGCTGAATCTTGACCGCACTCCAGCGATTGGCGGCTACGTCACCGAAGGGGGCACTAAAGACCGACTGAGGCAAGTTAGCCAGCGCCGAGGTCGGCAAGACTTTCCGGGCGGTTTCCATCATTACAGAAACTGCCTGCTCGCGAGTGAGCGGCGCGGTGGGCCGGAAGGTGCCATCTTCAGGGAAGCCGGAAATTACCCCTAGGCTGGATGCACGGGTGATCTCGGCAGCATAGCGGTTGCCTCGAATATCGTTAAAGGCCACGGCAGGCGGCGTCACGGGCGGCGTCACTGGTGGGGTCACCGGCGGCGTCACGGGCGGTGTGCCACCACCGGTTTGCCCCCCCTGAATCTGAGCCAGGGTCAGTTCGTTGGTGAAATACACCAAGTGCGAGCTGACGATCGCCCCGTTGAAGGTGCGCTTAGTTAGTGACCAGCCTGGGTTGAGATCGAGCTGCGTGAAGCCTGTAGGGCTAATGCCATTGGCGCGACCGATGGTGATGCGATCGCGAGAAACGGTGCTGGGAGCAAATTGGAGCAGCAAATCACCGTCTCGCTGATTGACCTCAAACCGGACTCCCGATAGGTCTTGGCCCGCCAAGCGAATAGCATAGCCATTGGTATCGCGCTGGAGGCGACAGACGCCCGTAAAGTCAAAGGTATTCCACAGGGCGTTTACCTGAGTGGGTTCGGCACCGGGGTTGGCAATCGTCCAGCAGGGGGGATTGGGCTGAAGCTGCTCCACAATATAGAGCCGATAGGGTTGGGAGGTGCTCCCCGGCACCGCAACCACCAAAAAATTGGCCTGATTGATAGCGATGTTGCCAAAGGTTTGGGCCAGCAGCGTGCCCGTCTCGCGCACTGCGGGTTGAACTGAGGTGGGTTTGGGGGCAACGGCATGCCCTGCTCCGCTCACTACCCCGAGGGTAGCCGCAGTCAGCGCAGCCGCCTTTAAAGTTGACATGAGATTCATTGTCACCCGTCCTAGTAGATAGCGATTTGTGATGGGGGGAATAGTTTCTTTACCTTAGCGCTGGGAATTGGGGGCAAACCTTTGACCTCAACCACTTATCAGACCGTCTGATAGTCAAGCTGACGACCCAATATCAGTGGCCAAATCTCAGTTAACCCAGACCTAAAACCTGGGTCGCTGGCTCCAAGCCCAGACCTAAGCGAACCACGACCAACGGTCACGACCGAATAAACTTTTTAAGCTCAATCCGAACGAATTAAGTCAGCAAACCGACTCACGATTTAGCCTAGAAAAGCCGCCATCATTGTAGGGTTATCGCCACTGTAGAACCCTAATTTTTGCAGGAATTACTAGGATTCGTTGCAAAACCTCACCCTACAGTTCTGTGTTTTTCTAAAGGCCCGTTAGAGGCGTCTCTAAATCTGAAATTCGTCTAAGGAGGTTGGGGGAAGTCCTGCAGGGGCGATCGCGCGACTGACCGAGGCTTTATAGCTTTCCTGCTGGGTAACCATATCCACAGAAATTGCCTCAAACCACGCCTCTAAACAACCAAAGGGAGCCGTGAGTTGTAGATTGCCCTCCAGCTGTCCCAGTCCGTTGGGCAGCAAATTGAGTAGCTGGCGCGGCTCGTCGGCCAGGGTGCGGGTTTGAGGGTCAGTAATCCACACTTTGAGGTATAGGCGGTTGGGATGAAAGGGCACCCGCAGAGTCACAAATACCGGCTCACCCGCGGTCAGATCACCCTCTGGCAGCTCTAGGGTGGGCATAGGTGGGGTCACCACCTCAGGCGGCTCCTCGGCCTCTAGGGCAGGCACCACTGCCGCTTCCAAGTCGCGTAGGGTAGGGTCTTCATCTTCATAGATCACTACCTCGCCAGCAAAAGGGACAAACGGCGGCGGCTCAACTGGGGTTTCTATCGGAGTTTCCGCCGGGGCAGCGGCGACCTCGGTGCGCTGCTCGATCGCCTCCTGCTGAAGGTTGACGGCTAGCTCGTTGAGCCGGTTCCAGAAGCGGTCTTGCAGCTTGAGGTCTCTGAACCCCATAGCCTCGTGGGACATTAGCTGGGGTACCGTGCTAGGGGGTTTAGGGCTGGCACTAGGGGATGCCTGCCCAGTCAAGATAGCAATGGGGTCATCGGCCTGGGGAGGCGAAGCAATGGGCGGTAAGCTTAGCCCTCGGACTGGCTCTGGGCTAGACGTAGCGGGGGCGCTCAGACTATCAGGGCTGCGATCGCCGGGGGGCGGGGGAACAGGGCGGGAGCGGCCTACCAGGGGCAGCGACGGCTGATGGGCGGCCACCTCGTGAGGAGACGGGTAGTAGATTTTGGGCGGCAGCTCAGGACTGTTGCGGGGCAGGGTGAGAATGGGCATCTGCCGAGGCGGTGCCGACCGACCGACAATGTCCCAGGTTTTGAGCTCGGGGGCAGAGGGCAGGGGAGAGGCCGGGCCTTCCTCTGGGTCTTCAGCCGGAAAGACCACGTCTAGACCTGATTCGGTTTCAGCCTGGTTGGCGATCGCATCGAACAGCGAGGCCACATCCACCGTGACCGTAAATCGCTGTAGGGCTGCTATCTCAGTCCCGACAAAGAGCCCCACTTCTCCCAGCAGCAGCCGGGTTGACAGCTGAGTAGGTACGGTTACGGTCAGCGTCACGGTGCTGGGCAACATTGCCACCGCTAGCGGCACCGGAGCCATGGCCACAGTGACCGCGGTTTGGGGGTCCGATAGCCGTAGCACCAGGGTCAGGGGCGGGCAAGGCTCACCATCGGATGGGCCTGTTACCGTCGCCGTTAACCCTAGGCTTTCGCCAGTGCTACCCAAGAGCGCGGCGTGGGGCAGCAGCAGCCCATAGGGCAATGGGGCTGTAGCGGAGGCCAGCTGGGTTTGAAACGCATCCATAGCAGCCGCTGCGGTCTGGAGGTCAATGACCGGCGCCGGGGCCACCGAAGCTGCTCCGGCGGCTGGGGGAGAAGAGGCGGCGATCGCGCCTAAGCCATCACTGCCGTCGTCGGCAAACCAGTCGCCCTCGTCGGCGGAGTCTTGGGCCGCCACCTGGAGCTGCACTGCGTAGCGCCAGGGCGGAGGGGTATTGGCGGTAGTGGCATCCTCTAGGCTTGCCTCTGAGGCGATCGCGCTAGCGCATTCAATATCCCAAGATCCCTCACTCAGGCGAGTAAAGGGCATGACGACCATCAGGCCATTTTCGTTGATCTGGCCCTGGCGACGCAGGATACGGCGCTGAGGGGGCACGCGATTGGCAAAGCGCTCCGTCCCAGAATCGCCCTCAGAGCGCTGGCGATCGTCTAGCAGCTGGCCGATCTGAATATATACCGGAGTATTGGTATGGCTAGTGTGGGCCATCACTCGGTAGCGGCCCTCCAAAATTTCTACCTGGGAAGTGTCGAGGGGCAACCAGCTCTGGTCACCCTCCTTTTGCAGCAGAAATTCCCAATACTCCATAGTTCAAGCCCCAGTTTAAGTCCTGAGTTTAAGTCTGTTTTGGGAGACAAGCCACCCATGATGCTTCAGGATACTCCCTAGAGGCAAGCCTGCACTGTTACTCCAGCAAACATTCAGGTCCAAACTGTAGCAATACCTACAATTTGATAGAGACTCTCTTCTATCTCTCTACAGAGGAGGCTTCCTTGGCCTTTTCATAGACTGAGGGTATGAACCTCTCACGGAGATAATTACATCATGTCTATTGAAGATAGAGCCAAGGCCGCTGCAAAAGACGTTGAAGGCAAGCTCCAAGAAGGTGCCGGCAAGGTGACAGGCGATCGTCAAGCTCAAGCCGAAGGTAAAGCAAAGCAGGCTGAGTCCGATGTGCGCCATGGTGTAGAAGATGCAAAAGACAACGTCAAACGCGCCATTGACTAGGCATTAGCAACTCTGCCTAAGGTTGTCTAACCTTACAGGCTCCGATCCATAGAGGGTCGGAGCTTTTGATTACGGAGGACAGCGGTGATAACCAACTGCCCCCCTGGCGCGTTTCGTATCATTCTCAGCCTTACGCACCGACGCTTTTGGCTTAATGTGTTTAGCCCAAAAGATCGTTTAGCTCGGCCTCGGTCGCCCGAAACCCAACCAATACTGCCTGGTCGTCTTTGACAAACAGGGGGCGTTTCAGCAGCATGGCATCGTTGGTGAAGGCGTTGACCCACTCGGAATCACCCCAGGTCTGCTTCTCGTCTCCTAGCGCCCGGTAGGATTGCCCCGAGGTATTGCGCATGGGCTTGCTGCCTAGGCTGTCTACCCAAGCTGCTATCGTGGCACGGCTGGGAGGGTGTTCTTTGGTGTTGACAAAGTCGTAGGCAATGGCGCGGCTATCTAGCCATTGCAGGGCTTTTTTGCAGGTGCTACAGGTGGGAATGCCATAGACTGTTAGCGGCATAGCAGCGATCAGTTAAAGGATAAATCCAAGCACAGAACAGGGATTAAACGCCAAAAACGCCCCGGCGATCGAGACGTTTTTGCAGCGCTTTAACCTCTAGTGAGGTAGCCCGTTAGCTTAGGTGTCGTACACTCGGCACTCGTCGGCTTCAGGGTTGTTGTCGCAGTAAACTTCTAGAGAGTTTTTATCGGTGCCTTTCTCGCGCTGGTGAGATGCTTCTGCCTGAAGCTCTTCTACGGCATCCCAAGCAGCGGCGCACTCCTGGGAGCTGCCGCCGCTGGCGTCACAGGCGGCCCGGGCACCTTCAATCTCTTTTTCAATGCGCTCTTTGATGTTCTCGCTCATGTCCTTTCTTACCGTTTGTAAACAACTAGCGGGGGCCTGTGGCCTGGTCAGCGGGGGCAAACTATGGCTCTAGATTGTCAGATCCCAACTCCAGGCTCAGTATACTGCACCGATTCAGAGGCTCTGGCGGTGAAAACTCTACCCCATAGAGGCAGGGTTACGCCCTTGACAGCCCCCCCGGTTAACCCGACGAGGTCAGTATAAGTACTCATTACCCATTGTACACATCTCCACCATGGCAGGGGTAACCGCTGAACATTCTGAGCCCAGGTCAATTTACTCAGGGGGAGGAGCAATCCGATCTAGACTGGAACCACCCAAGGAGGGGGCTACCCAATGACCGACATTCCCCAACTAGACCATCCACCTATGGAGTGGGCCAATGCGGTGTCGACTCGTCCCTCCCTTGAGGGGGCGGTGAAGGACGTGGTAGAGCAGCTGAAGCACCGACTGACGGGGGCCCCCGATCTGGGCATTGTGTTCATTTCGTCGTCGTTTACCAGCGAGTTTGCTCGCCTGCTGCCCCTGCTCCAAGACCTGTTGCCCATACCGGCTTTGGTGGGATGCAGCGGCGGCGGCATTGTGGGCATGGATGACCAAGGCCACCCTCAAGAATTAGAAGACGCCCCAGCCTTAAGTTTGACGCTGGCTCGGCTGCCAGGGGTCACGGTACGAAGCTTTCATCTGTCGAGCGATGACCTCCCGGATTTAGACAGCCCGCCCAATGCTTGGTCTGAGCTGATGGGGGTGGCACCAGAGGATAACCCCCAATTTATTTTGATGGCTGACCCGTTTTCATCCAACGTCACCGACCTGCTCCAGGGGCTTGATTTTGCTTACCCCAGCGGCGTGAAGATTGGTGGTCTGGCCAGCGTTGACGGGTTCAATCGCCACAGTGGGCTATTTTGCGATCGCAACCTACATACCGAAGGCGCTGTTGGGGTAGCCCTGGCGGGGCCCATCGTGCTCGACACTATTGTGGCCCAGGGCTGTCGCCCCATTGGGCCTGTCTATCGGGTTGATAAGGCCGAGCGCAACATTCTGCTGTCTTTGAGCGACCCAGAGGATAGCGACTCGGCGCGCCCGCCCTTAGAGCTGCTGCAAGAGCTGTTTGAAACTCTGCCCGAGGGCGATCGCCAGCTGGCCCAGAGTTCTCTCTTCATCGGCATGGCTCAGGACAGCTTTAAGCTCAGCCTCAACGCAGGCGACTTTTTGATTCGCACGCTGCTGGGAGTTGACCCCAAAATGGGCGCGATCGCAGTGGGCGATCGTCTGCGCCCCGGACAACGAGTGCAGTTTCACCTGCGCGATGCCCACACCTCCGCCACCGATCTCGAAGCCCTATTGCAGCGCTACCAGCAGCAGGCTCCTGTTGCGATCGCCCCCGCCGGAGCGCTGATGTTTGCCTGCATGGGACGCGGTGCCGGGCTCTATAACCAGGCCAACTTTGACTCAGGTCTGTTTGCCCAATATTTGCCCGGGCTCCCCATAGGAGGCTTTTTTTGCGGCGGCGAGATCGGCCCCGTGGGGCAGACGACGTTTCTGCACGGGTTTACGTCAGTGTTTGGAATTTGTCGGCAGCCTTAGGGGTAGGGGAGAAGGTGAGGGGATGAGGAAGTGAGGAAGATGAGGAGAATCGAAACTTCCAAACTTCTCTATCTCCCTTATCTTCCTCACCTCTCTTACCTTCCCTATCTCCCCCTCTACCGCAACCCCAGCTCCGGGGAAGGGGTCAGGCCGTCAATGGTTATTGTGTAGGTGACAGCGCTGGTGCCAATGCCCTGCCAGCCAGTGATAAACCCACCCTCGTCGAGAACGGGATGGTGTTGAGGAGTGGTGACCGCAGCATAGTAAACGCCACTAGCGGGCAAGGGTGTGGCAGCCAAGTAAGGCTGCTGGCCAGCGGTGGTGCGGCCGGCAGACAGCAATCGACCTGCAGCATCAAACAAAAAAAGCTGCGCCGCATCGTCAGTGTAGAGCAGCCCACGGCGCTGCTGAATAACGGTTAAATCGAGGTTAGCGCTGTCTCCCTCGGCACCCAGAAAGGCGTAGATGTCAACCCGACGGCTCACGGCTCCGGTAGTCACGCCGCTGCCGCTGCGGGTGTTGACGCGCTGGGCCTCAGCTAAAGGGCTGAGGGGAGTGTCGGCGGTCACGCCCAGCCCGGCCTGCCAAAGCGCCTCGTACTGACGCAGGGTTTGGTCGGCAGCAACGACGGGGGCACCACGACCCACGCTAGAGTACACCCCTCGATCAAAATCCAGGGGTCGACCGGTGTAGCCAGGCAGGCCAAACCCGGCGAGCACGGGCTCACAGCCATCAATGGGGTTTACTACCGTTCGGTTTTGATCAAATAACTGCATTTGGCGACGAAATGCCACCAGCTGGGCGCGAGTTTTGACGGGCAGTTCAGAGACTTGTTCGAGCTGACTGGTGTGGGCGATCGCGCTATCCCAGTCGTTCAAGCAGACCGCTAGCCGCAAAGCCTCCTGCAAAATGGCGGTGGATTGGCCTTGGGCTGGAGCAGCAGCCAGCGTCGCTAGTAAGACAATCGTTGCCTCGTATAACCAAGACCTAACTTTCGTCACCCCTCTCATCGCCGCTGACTCCTCTAGGTACTGCCCAATCCGCTGGTCTCACTGTACCCACAAGTCTACCGAGGCTCGCCCATAGTGGGCCAAAAACTTGTCGCTGCCGGTTTCTTGCCGCCGCAGCCAAGCCCAAAGCTGATCGCCTAATGAAAAGTGCCACCACTCGTTGGGGTGGCGGCGAAACCCCGCCGCCGTCATCACCTGGTTAAGCAGAGCACGGTGAGAGTGAAAGGCTTGCTCGGCAGGAGTCGTGCTGGCCGCGAAATGGTCAGGATGCGATCGCGGTGACACCTCATCAATGGGCGACCCCATATCGACTACGCTCCCGGTAGCATCGATCAGCGTCACATCTAGCGCGGCCCCGGTGCTATGGGGCGGCGGCGTGGCTGGGTCATCGCTGGGTATGGCCCAAAACTGCACTACCTCTGCCATCACCTCGTCGCGCTGAGCAGCGGTGAGTGCTTCGGCAACCCAGCCCCGCGCCCGTGCCTGCTCTGCGAGAGTGTGCTCTACCATAAACCGCTGCACCGCCACAGGGCGAAAGGCGTCAAAGATTTGCATGCGCCAACCAGAACGCTGCTGCTGAAGCTGATCCTGAGCTTCGACCAGGGCGGCGAGCACGCCGGCTCTTAGGGAATAGGGCGATTGATTACCGTAGGGGGCACCCAACGTTTGGTAGGGGTGGGGCTGCACCAGCGCAAAGCGATCGCGGGGTATGGGCACCAACGGTTCACCGCGATCGCAGATTGGAATGGCCTGATAGGGCTTCATAGTCCTTATTTACCAGCTTGAAGAATTTTTGAATAGGTAGTCCAAAGCAATGACTAGGCGAGTGCTCAACCTCAAAGGCATCGAAGGATTTCATCCCCCCTACGCCCCCGATTTCTCGGCGGTAACCCACAGCCCCAAACCAATGTAGCGCCCGATATAGGAGTCCACGATCGAATTTCGATACAGTGGCTCCAGCGTTATGTGTTGCCCCATGAGCCAGCCGCCAGAATTGAGTTCTCCAGCTGTAGAACCGTTTCAGGAAAGTTTATCGGCTCGGTTAAGCGAGTTAGCCCAACTTTTTCTAAGGCTAGGAGCGATCGGGTTTGGCGGTCCCCAGGCCCACATTGCCATGATTCACGATGAGGCAGTGGTGCGACGCGGCTGGCTCAAAGAAGAACAGTTTATTGAAGGGGTAGCAATCTGCGAAATGCTGCCCGGTCCCGCCTCAACCCAAACAGGTATCTATATCGGGTACTTACGAGCGGGGCAGTTGGGGGCGTTGGTGGCGGGTGTTTGCTTCATTCTGCCGGCGTTTTTAATTGTGCTGACCCTATCCTGGGCCTACTTCAAATTCCAGGGAGTACCCCAAATTGAGGACTTGTTTTTGGGCATTTCACCCGTGGTGATCGCCATTATTTTCGGCTTCTGCTGGAAGCTGGGCAAAAAGGCGATTAAAGATTGGCAGGGGGTGGCGATCGCCCTCACCGTCCTCCTTCTCTCCATCATCTTCCGCATCAACATCCTGCTGCTCTTTCTGCTGGCGGGTTTGGCTGGACTCGTCATCTATCGCCCCACTTCCCCACCGCCCGCTGGGCCGTCCCTCCGCACGAGTGCCTGGCTCGCCCCCCTGCTGCCCATCACCCAGGGCGTTCCCAATCTGCTAGCGAACCTCGCCGCCGACCCCGTTGCGGTTTCTAGCTTCTGGGGTCTCGATCGCATTCAAGACTACTTCGTCCACCTCTCAACCTTCTTTCTCAAGACCGGGGCCTTTATCTTTGGCGGCGGCCTGGTGATCATTCCCTTACTCGAAGCGGCAGTGGTGGATGACTTTGGCTGGATGACCCGCAACCAGTTCATCGACGGTGTTGCCCTAGGAGAACTCACCCCCGGCCCGGTGGTAATCACCGCCGCCTTTGTGGGCTACAAGGTTGCCGGGGCGCTGGGGGCGCTGGTCGCCACGATCGCAATCTTTACCCCATCCTTTTTATTCATCATGTTTGCCTCACCGTTTCTGGTGTGGCTGCGGCAAAACCCCTGGGTCAAGAGCTTTTTGAAAGGGGTGATGCCAGCGGTATTGGGGGCAATCGCCGCTGCCGCTATCCCCCTTGCCGCCGCCCTGTTGCAAGACACCTTGCCTCGCACGGTCGTTGCGATCGCCGTGGGCCTCGCTGCCCTGATAGCTCTGGTGCGCTTTAGCCGCCCCACCTGGCAACTGGTACCTATGGGAGCGCTGGTAGGCCTGGTTGCTGGTGCTTTAATCTGATCGCGACACCAAAACAACACTCATCGCCATCCGAGGATCAAGGATTAATTAGCGACTGCCCCAAACGTTTTAAGCGCACCTTTATCGACCAGCTCTTAATATTTGGTCAGCCGTCAGCTTTAAGTCTGGGAAGGTGAGCGAAACAACTGGCTGATCGTCTCGAATCTGCTGAATTTCGTACTCTCCGCTGACCAATGTACAAATTGAGAGAGTGGGCTGTTTAGGCTTACCAATGTGTCGAGTGCCCCCCAACCCTGCATAGTCTGCGATCCAATATTCTGGAATTCCTAAAACGGCGTAGTCTTCAACCTTACGGGCATAGTCGTTTTGCTAGTTGCTGCTTACCACTTCCGCCACAAACTTAATTGAGCTACCCAACGTCAAAATTGACTGCTCGGCCCAAAGCGGCTCTTGAGAAAGCTCACTGCGATCGACAATCGCAACATCAGGCCGAAAGCCTGTCATACCGATGCTAGAAGGGCGCAATAGGCCTCGCTGAAGCACAAACCAAGGTAAGTCTAATCTATCAATCTGCACGCAGAGCTTTGCGGTGATGAAAGCCGCAACTTCCTCATGGGGGCCAGTGGGTTCCAAATCGAAAACCTCACCATCGATTAGTTCGTAGCGGTTATCGCCACCATACCGGGCCAGAAATTCGTCAAAGCTAACGGGCTTCTGCTGGATGGGTTGATCGATCGCAACAGCCACAATTTACCTCAGTGCCATCAATCCCTTCAGCCTATCAAGTTGTCACCATGCCGTGCTCTAGGGCGAAGCGCACCAGCTCTGTGCGGCTGTTGGTGCCGGTTTTGCTAAACAGGCGGCTGACGTACTTTTCAACGTTGCGCACGCTGGTTTCTAAGCGGCTGGCGATTTCTTTGTTCATCAGCCCCTCAGCCACCAGGTCGAGCACGCTCTGTTCGCGGGGGGTGAGGTCGATGCGAATGTCGGAGGTCACCTTGGCAATACCGCCCTTCTGGGTCAGCATGGCCTTGATTTCCTCGATCTGGCGAGCCATGACGGCAATGTCGGGTACGTCGCCGGCATCGAGGGTTTGGGCGGCACGGCGGCCCATCAGGTTGCTGACCACCGCTACCAGTTCCTCGGGGTCAAAGGGTTTAGAGAGATAGGCATCGCAGCCCGCGTTGTAGCCCTGAATGCGATCGGTAGTCATGCCTCGCGCCGTCAAAAACAGCACTGGCAGCCCCTTAAAGCGAATGTCGTCGCGCACCTGAGCCAAAAAGGCGTAGCCATCGACTTGAGGCATCATAATGTCCGAAATCAGGACATCCGGCGTCTCCTGTTGCAGCAGATCCCAGCCTTCCTTGGCATTGCTGGCCGATCGCACCGTAAAGCCGCTGTCTTCTAAATAGGCTTGCACCGCCTCACGCAGACCTGGCTCATCGTCTACCAGTAAGATATTCCCGGTTTGCTCAGACATAACATCGCCCCAGATGACCTATCACTGCTCACTCTAACTCGGAATCGTCAGGGCGGAATCAGTTCACGGCCTAGAAAACAACGAGACGATTTGAATCAGGATCCGATCAAATCTAAGCTTTGGAGGCGAGGCAGAATGCCTGACCCCAGACAGCCGAGACGGCTATCCCACTTTCTTGCATCATTGTCCCAACCAGACGGTAACGCAATATGGAAAACCTGCTGTTTTACTTGGGCTTTGCCACCCTCATGGCCCATGAACTCGACGCCATGACCCAAGCCGAATGGCGAATCCTGTTTATCCTCAATCGCCTGCCCGACGCGATCGCCGAAGTGGCCTTTGTGCTGGTTCACATTCCCCTGGTGGCGGGGCTGCTGTGGCTAACCAATAACGAGGCTCCCGCTGTTCGCCGCTGGTCACGCTTTGCCGTGGCGCTATTTCTCGCCATCCATGCCGGGCTGCACAAACGGCTTGAGCATAGCCCTCTCTATACCTTCGATTCGGCTCTCTCCCGAGGCTTAATCTACGGCGGCGGCGCGTTGGGGTTGCTATATCTGCTGACTGTTTTTATTACCGCTCGACAAACCCTACAGACAGTTCACCAAGAAACGAAGTAGTCGGTACCTGACCACTCCCAACCTTCTAGGGAGTTTTCAACCTCAAATTCTGATCGACTACCATTGAGTAAAGATCCCATCCTGGTCAAAGACGCGTTTGGGCTTGGGCTAGCGATCATAGGAGTGCTGATTATGGACGGGTCATTTCCCCAGAGCATGCTGAAGAGCGAGTTGCTCAACCGCCTGGCCATTAACCTCGACACCGCCGAAGAGTTTGGCCCCATTGCCGAAATTTGGGTTAATGGGCGCACTCACCAGGTCAGGGGCATTGGCTGTAGCGTCGGCGGCCTGTTGACCCGCCAAAGCCGTCGGTTCCTGTGGTCCCAAATTGGCTCCATCGGGCATGATGGAGTAGTGGTAAAAGCCGGGGCGCGAATCGAGGCGATTGACGAGCATCTGCAAGACTGCCTGCCCCTAGGAGAGATCGAGCTGTGGTCAGACCACGGCGATCGCATTGGCCAGCTCACTGACTACCGCTTCGACCCCGCTACCGGCAACATCCTGCAATACCTATTCGTCCCGACAGAAACCGGCCCATTGCCTGCTGGTCTCTACGCCCTGGCCCCAGTAGCCGTCATCAGCACCGGTCGCCGTCGCATGATGGCAGAGGACACCGCCCTGAGCGCTCCGGCCCTAGTTCAGGCTGGGGTGCAGCCACCCCGGCAGCCAGCCCCCGCCCAGTCGCCCTTTGATCGCATTCCCCTAGACAAGATGCCCGACCCCCGGCGCAGCTGGGATGCTGCCGTTAAGGGCACCCAAACTATGCGCGATCAGGTGAACGAACAGTTTCAGGAAGGTCGTCACAAGCTGGGGGCCGAAGCTCAAGACCGTCGCCAAAAGCTTCAGGCCGAGGCCCAGGATAAGCTCGGCGGCCTGCTGGGCAATGTGAAAAAGCGCACCCGCAGCCTACGCAACCAGCTCCGCGAAGCTGTCACCGACGCCACCGCTGGGTTGCCCTCCGGCCCCAACCTACGCGACGACAAAACGCCCACCATCGATGTGGATGCCATGGAGCTGTGGCCGGAGGACGATTTTCCGCCAGAGCGGCCCGGTCATCGCTCCGACAGGCGTTAGCTACAGGTCGCGCTGGTAATCGGCGATCGCTTCTAGCAGATCGGCCTTGCCCGCCGCTGGAATCAAATCGGCCAGGGTAATAGTTTTTTGCCCACCGCCAATAGCCACTGACGTGCTGGTCAAAATATCCGCTACGGCAGATTCGGTCACCTTATCGCTAGCGACCAGGGGATAGAGCTTTTCCGCTAGGGGCGTGTGCAGTTTGGCATCGCCCAGATATAGGTGCCACTTGGCCACATCGAGATACACTTTGTCGCCAATGGTGGCAGCTAAGGATTCTATGGCGCGGGCGGTAGAGGCATCAGACATAGTTCAGGTTCTCCATCTAAGGCTCTGTGTTGGGGTCAGTGTCAGCTGTGGACGCTAGGGGCGCAGGGGAGTAGTCTGCGATCGCAAAAATATAGATAGCGTTAGCTACCAAAATCGGTAACCAAGTCAGGGTTACCTTATTCGCCCAAGGCGCCCACTCAGGGTTGAGGGTATTAAAAAACCACAGCCCAGAGTTAACGGCAGTAAACGCCGCCACATGCACCGCAAAGTTAATGCGGTCTTCTAACTTGCGGTAGGCAGGGTCTTCTCGGGTGGGTTTACGGGGCCAACGGGGTGGCATAGGCCAAACATCACAATTACGCTACACCCTTCATTCTAAAGGCGTTGGGGCTAAAGGCGGGGGCGGCATTCCCCATTGGCCAATGTAGGCATGGATTGCCAAAGCGCCGCTGTCTGCACATTGAGCGACTGCACTACTCCATACTGCGGAATCACTACAGCCTGGTCACAGGCTGCCGCTACCCCTGAGGGAATGCCCGTCAGCTCGCGGCCCAGCACCAACACCATGCGTTGAGGAAAATGCATCTCAGGCAAGGGCGTAGCCTGGGGCTGAAGATCTAGGGCAATGGGGCTGTAGCCCTGCTGCCGCCGCGCCGCTAGCCACTGGGGCAGCTGCTCCGCTGCACAGCCCACCATGGGCTGCCACTGGTGGGTCGCCACCGCGCCTTGGCGGAACTGGCGATTTCGAGTCAGCGCTAACTCATCCAGCACCAGAGCCTCTAGCCGAAAGGCTTCGGCGGTGCGGCACAACATGCCCAAGTTCATGGGGTTTTCGACCAAAGAGGCGCACACCACCAAAGGGTGACGGGGCAAGTTTGGGTACTGAGTTCGAAATAGCGCCATAGATAACGACCATGTGCGCACGTCTGAAATAAACAGAAAACCCGTCCTGCTTAGACAGGGCGGGTGAGGTGCCATCGTTAACTAAATGGGCGCAGCCCTTAGGCCGCGATCAGAGCAATGTTAGAAAACACAAATTCCTGCTTATCCGTATCGTCGTCAACACCGGTTTCGATGGCGCGGCGAGAAAGGATATAGTAGCCGCCGACTTCGGTGTATTCGTCTTCAAAATCGCTAAGGCCGCCCTTTTGCTCGCCAGTTTTAGGATCGTGGTAGACCGAGTCGTAGCGATACGATAGGTAGCCTGACCCAGTGTCATGGCTGCTATAGGTGTGAATGGTCACTACGACGCCATGGATGTGGCGGTGCACCATCGACACTTCGTTGTTTTTGAGCTGGTAGCGATCGCCCTCAGCTTTGCCACCCATCAAAATCTCTACCGAACCATCGGCCAGGGTCTCGCCATAGCTAAAGGTGTTGTTGCCGTGGCTGTCTTCAAACTCGCGTCGCACGCGGTGAATCGAGACCTCAAACAGCTGACCGTGCACCATTTTTTGGGCAGCCTCATCGGCAATGCCGCTCACTTCAAGCTTGAGGTCGGCGCTAACCTTGGCCTGGCCACTATAGGTTTGACCGTTGTGGGTAAACGTCACATCGGCGGTGTAACCAGGGAAAGCTGCATCCCAGGTGTAGCGATTTTCGTAGGCAGCGCGAAACAAGTCCCGTGCTGCAAGCTGAGTTCCAACCATTAAAAATTCTCCCGATTCAGGTTTGGTGCACAAGCAGCGCCCGGCCGCTGTGCTGGGGCTTCTTTAGCATAGCGATTCTAGGCTCCTCTGGACTTGGCCTGGTCTGAAGTAGTGGGCAGGGCCAGTCGTCAATTACAAATAGTCAATTGCAAAGAAATGTATTAATGTATTGTGGTTTACAGTGCTAATGGGGTCGCCTCTTTAGGATAAGGAGCCCATAATCCATTTAGGCCTGTGCTGCCGCAGTTTTGCTGGGGCAGATCGGTTGCTAAAAGCTCAATTTAGTGCCAGTTTTCCACAGGCTGCTCGCGAGCCTCAGTTTTAAGGCATCCGCTGAAAGACCTGCACAGTCAGGGCTTTTAGGATCACTTGTTTTCGCAAATTGCAAAATCTTTGAGTTATCCACAGTTTTTTGGCAGTCTGTGGATAACTTGTTTTGGGTTAATAAACAGGCGATCGCCCCCTCAACTCGCAGCGATACCAGCGTACTGATCAACAGCCTCAAATAGCTTACTCACCTCAGCTGCCGTAGTGAATGGGTTAAGCAGCACCGCCTTCAACCACCGCTGCCCCCGAAAGTTAGGCACCGACAAAAAGATCCGGTGCTGCTTCAGCAGGTAGTCCTGCAAATTAGCGTTCCAGGCATCCCACTGAGCCAGCGGCAGCGAGGGAGGGCAGCCGCGAAAGCAGATTAGATTCATCTCGGGCTCGCTCGCTAGTTCCAGGTAGGGCCGCTGGCGCACCTGGGTGACAAAGTGATTGCTCAGAGCATAGCTGGCCTCAATCAATTCGGCGCAGCCTGCCTGGCCCAAATGCTGGAGCGTGAGCCACAGTTTGAGCACGTCGGCATGGCGGGTTCCCTGCACCGTCAGTTCCCCCAGATTTACCCAGTCAGGCTCAGTATTCATGTAAGGTGCCGACACTCGAAAGTGACTGTGCAGCAATCCCAGATCGCGAAATAGCACTGAGGCACAGGTCTTAGTGACATACAGCCATTTTTGAGGGTTGAACGTCACAGAATCAGCTTGTTCAATGCCCCTTAGCCGATGTCGGTGCTGGGACGAAAAGGCGATCGCCCCACCGTAGGCCGCATCCACATGGAACCAGAGCCCGTGGGTTTGGGCAATGCGGGCAATCTCGGGCAGTGGGTCAATGTTGCCAGTGACGGTGGTGCCCGCCGTGCCCACCACCGCAAAGGGCCGCTGTCCCCGGGCGATCGCACTCTGAATTTTCTCTTCTAGGGCATTCGCATCCATTTGAGCATTAGCGTTTGCAGGCACCAGCACCACCCCCTCTAGCCCTAGCCCCAGCACCATCGCCGCCTTTTGAATCGAGGTATGGGCCATCTCCGAAGCCAAGATCACCGGCGGTGGCCCTCCGGCCAATCCCTGCCGTAAACAGTCCAGTTTGACGTTGCGGGCTACAGTAAGTGCCTGCAAGTTCGCTAGGCTGCCGCCACTGACCAGCAGTCCCCCAGCCCGTTCCCCCAGCCCAAACATTTGGGCCAATTCGGCCAGCAGCAGTGGCTCTAATCGCGATAGAGCCGGCGACATCTCCACACTCAGCATGTTGTTGTTCAGAGCTGCCGCCACCCAGTCGCCCACAATAGACGCGGTGCTCGGCAAGGGGTCCATGTGGCCCATATAGCCGGGGTGGGCTGGGTTCATCGACTGGGCCATCAGGTCGCCCAGGGATGACAGCAGGGGGGCGATCGCCGTGGGCTGAGCTGGAATACCGCTAAACTCAACATCCTTAACTGAGGGCAGAGGGTCGTGGCTACCCGCCCCTGTGGAGTAGTCAAGAATTTGCTCGACCACGGTCTGCAAAATCGCTGCGATGGCCGCGCGGTTGTGGCCCTGGGGATCAATAAACGCGGTAGCAGGCAAGACCGATGGAGCCAACACACACCTCTTGTGAGAACTATGGCTCAATTATCTCGCCAATGCTCTATCCCATGCCAGAGAAACCCTGGGTTTCTACAAGGGCTGAATTAGCAGAGGGGACGACAGGTGGGCTTGGGGAGCGGTAGCGCTCTCCTTGGTAATAGCCACGGCTCGCACAAGATCGCGATCGCGGCGGTAGACGGGCGGCAAATCGATGGGTTGCGACACCTGACCCTGCTCATCCACCGTAAATACGGTGGTGAGAATGGCGTTTTTTTGATCCACGGTGGCCGTAGCACTGGGGTCTACCACCGTCCACAGCACGTAGACAGTGCCGGGCTCCAGGGGAGGTAGGTTCTCCACCGTGAGAGAGCCCGCTAGGGTACCGGGGTTGATCACCACCTGAGCCTGCCCTGACGCCGACGCCCCCTCAGGAGCACCTAGGGCAATGGTTAAGGTCTCGTCCTCCGGCTGGCTGGCGCGCTCGAGCTGTAGCGTGCGCCAAAGGATCAGGTTGCTCACACTGAGGCCGGCAATTAGCGCCGCTGCCGCGGCTACCCAAATTCGTCCCCAACGACGAGGCCGCCGCCTCGGAGTCGAAACCGGAGCACTCACCGATTCAGCTCCAGACTCAACCGGCTTGGCAGCGGTCTGTAGCAGAGCCATCCTCAAATGGGCAGGCGGGCTGACCGGATCACCGTCATAGGCTATCTCTAACGCCTGCTGAAGCTGGTCGATGTCCTGCTGGAGATTGGGGTTAGCCGCCAGTAGATCTGCCAAGGTAGCCGCCTCTTCGGGGCTAAGGTCGTAGAGGACATAGCCCGCCAGCAGATGCTGCAATTGTTCTGATGAAATCGGCCCAGTCATGGTGCTAGTTACCCCCAATACTCTTGGAGAATTTGTCGCAGCCTTAGTAGGCCTCGACGAGAATGAGATTTGACGGTGCCCAAGGGGGTCTCGAGCCGTTCGGCAATGGTGGCCTGGGATAGCCCTTCGTAGTAGGCCAGGCGCAAAATCTTTTGCTGACTTTCAGATAGCTGGGCCAGAGCAGTCTGGATTTCTCGGGCACGTTCGGCCTGAGCTAGCACCTGAGCAGGGGTATGGGCTAGGGGTATGGTCTGAATAGACTGAAGGCGTTCCACCGCAGCTTGAGTCACTTGGCGCGATCGCAGACGGTCAATGGCGCGCGATCGCGTCAGTATGGCCAAGAACGTGCGCAACGAGCCTCGCTGGGGGTTATAGGCTGTCGACGGTAGCTTGACAAAAATATCTTGGGTCAGGTCTTCGGCTTCCTGGGTGTGACCCAGCACTCTAAGAGCAATGCCGTAGACCAGTCCACCGTGGCGATCGTACAGAAGACCCAGGGCGTCAGTTTGATCCGCCTTTAGAGCTAACCAAAGGTCTGCATCCGTGGGCGCTTCAGTTTCAGTCGAGGTCAGTCGATCAAAATCCATATATATCGGATGCTCAGACACCAGACCCGTCATGTAACTGAAGGATCGTACCGCAATCATTGCTTTGTACAATGCCATGCTTCGGGTCTGCTGCCATTCCGTTAGGTGGGGCTGGCGCTCAGCCACCACCCAACAGGATACAGAGTACGTAGCGTTCGCCTAAGCAGGCATTAAAATGCCCCGCAGTTCGCCAGCCCGGTAACGACTGGTGTGGAAGTCAATGTACAGCGTGCCGTTTTGCAGCGCCTGAAGCTGCTCAGGCGTGAGGGTGTAGTCGCCCATGGCACTGCCCCCGCGTCCGTTGGCATTCATGGTTACATCTAGGGCGTACTGAAATGGCCCGTTTTCGCTAGCGCTACCCCGGTGGACGTGGAACGCCGAGGTAATGTTGGGGTTGGGCGGATCGAGCGGGTCGGTAGCATAGTCGCGCGGGGCACTGCTCAGCTCTCGAAAGCTGCCGCGCACCACCAGGCGATTGCCGGACAGGGCAGCCCCAACCACGCCACGAGCATCGGTTTTAGCCGCTTTGGGTACAACATTCTGACCGCTGAGCATGGCTATATAGGTAACGATGGGCTCATTTAGACCCTGAGCCAGCAGGGGAGCCTTTGCCGCCGCTAGGTTTGCATCAATCTGTTCTCCTACAGCAAAAGTGTCACTAGGGGCACCGGACCAGGGAGTTGCTGCCATCGCAGGGGTTACCTGCGGCGCCTGAGCCATCACTCGGCCCAGCAGGGGAGAATACAGCACTGTTACAAACAGACAGGTGGCCAGGGCAATTAAGCTATTGCGCAAATGCTTTCGTTCTCTCAACATGATGTTTCATTCCATCTAACAAACAGCTAAAAGTCTCTTTATTGCAGACTCATACCCGGTACGCAGCCCCCTCTGAATTGGATGCAGTAGCATGGCATAAAAACTCAGCTAGCCCGACCAGCAGTGGCGTAACTGCTGGGCTAAGAGCAGCTCCGTAAGCGCATTGCTCCGCTTCAGTGTTAACTACGGTGCTGTCAAGTACCGCCCCCAAGCTAGCTACCACCTGCATGGAAATCACCTGTCAGCCGTTTACTGTTCACAAACGGGTACCACTCACTATCAGTCGCGGCACCACGGCCCAATCGACTAACCTCTGGCTTAAGCTCAGCGCCGAGGGCATAGAGGGTTGGGGGGAAGCGGCTCCTTTTTCCATCGGCACTCACCAGCAGACGTTGGCCACATTGCAGGCAGATATAGTTCGCTTGCAGACGGCCGTATCGCCTTACCATCCGTTGGAACGCCAGGCCATTGAGGCCGCTATTGCCGCGTTATCTCTCCCCTCGGCTACCCGCGCCGCCCTCGACGTAGCGCTGTGGGACTGGTGCGGTAAGTTGGTCGGGCAGCCGATTTGGCGGCTGCTAGGGCTAGATTTAGGGCGCATTCAGCCGACGTCAGTTACTGTTGGCATTTCATCACCCGAGGCGGCCCAGCAGCGATCGCAGGATTGGCTACAGCAAACCTCCGCCCGTGCCCTTAAGGTGAAGCTCGGTAGTCCCCACGGCATCGAAGCCGATCAAGCCATGTTTCAGGCCATACACAACCAGGTTCCCACAACCGTCAGCCTCAGCGTCGATGCCAACGGCGGCTGGAGTCTGGAGGAAGCCAAACAAATGGCAGATTGGCTGAGCGATCGCTGCGTCACTCACCTAGAACAACCCCTACCCGTGAGCCAGGATGCTGACTTGGCCAAGCTCAAGCGGGACTCACCGCTGCCAATTTTTGTAGATGAGAGCTGCTTCAACAATTCAGATATTCCTCGCCTAGCGAGTTTAGTCGATGGCATTAACATTAAGTTGATGAAAGCTGGGGGGCTAACCGAGGCCATGCGGATGATCCATACTGCGCGGGCCTGCGGCCTTCAGGTGATGTTCGGGTGCTATTCCGACAGCAGCTTGGCGAATGGGGCTATGGCTCAGCTCTCACCCTTAGCTGACTATCTCGACCTCGACAGCCACCTCAACCTGCGGGACGACCCATTCAGTGGCCTTACCTTAGCTGACGGACGCCTACTCCCCTCCACCAAACCTGGACTTGGACTTAGCTATGCACCTCAAGCCCAATAGTCGCATTGCCCTACTCATGCACGAGGGCACCCAAAGCACCATGGGTAAGACGGGTCTGGCCCTGCTGCGCTTTAGCCAATCGCCGATTGTAGCGGTGATTGATTATCAGGCGGCAGGGCGATCGCTCCACGATCTCACCGGCATCGATAAGCCCATCCCCGTTGTCGAATCGCTCACCGAGGCCCTGATCTACACCCCAGATGTGCTAGCTATTGGCATTGCCCCCTCCGGTGGCAAGCTACCCGATGCCTGGTTTCAAGAAATTGAGCAGGCAGCCAAGGCCGGGCTGAGTATTGTGAACGGCCTCCATACCCCCATGGCCACCCACCCAGCACTCCAGCCCTGGCTGAGAGACCACCAATGGATTTGGGACGTACGCCAGGAACCGGAAGGGCTGACTGTGGGGAGCGGGCAGGCCAGTCGGCTAAACTGCAAGCGCATTCTGACCGTAGGTACCGATATGTCCGTGGGCAAAATGTCGGCAACCTTAGAGCTGCACCGCGCCTGCCTAAAGCAAGGGTTGCGTTCTAAAGTGATTGCCACGGGCCAAACCAACCTCATGTTGGGGGACAATGGCGTGCCGTTAGATGCCATTCGGGTTGATTACGCGTCAGGAGCCGTTGAACAGCAGCTTATGCGCCATGGCCCTCATTACGATTTCGTCTTTGTAGAAGGGCAGGGATCGCTACTCAACCCGGCCTCGACCGCTACACTGCCTCTGCTGCGAGGCACCCAACCCACCCATTTAGTGCTGGTACACCGAGCTGGGCAAAGCCACATCCACAATTTCCCTCAGGTGAAAATTCCCGATTTACCCAGTGTGATCGCCCTCTACGAACAGGTAACAACAGCGGCAGGGGCGTTTTACCCGGCTAAAGTAGTCGCGATCGCCCTTAACACTGGTCACCTAACCGCAGCAGCTGCCGAGGAGGCCATCCAGTCGGTTGAAGCCCAAACAAAACTTCCCTGTGCAGACATCTTCCGCACAGGGGCCGACAAACTATTGACACCCATCTTGGCCTAGTTAGGCTACTTCTTGCGAAGACGATAGGTAATGCGCCCCTTGGTGAGGTCGTAGGGGGTAAGCTCTACCTTGACGCGATCGCCTGGCAAAATCTTGATGTAATTACGACGAATCTTCCCAGAAATGTGGGCTAATACGTTAAACCCATTATCCAAATCAACCCGAAACATCGCGTTCGGCAACGATTCAGTAATGGTGCCCTCCATTTCAATTAGGTCTTGCTTAGACAAGCTGAACTCTCCCTCTGTACACAATCAACAGGCTGAACTCTAGCATAACCCCAGTAACTACTCGATCACTAGGCGCTTTAGGTCCGCATGAACTACGTCCATGGTTTGATTACCATCCACCGACACCAACTGTTGGCGGCTGCGATAAAAGTCAATTAGCGGCTCCGTCTGCTCACGGTATACCTGGAGCCGGTTGAGAATCACGGACTCCTCATCGTCGTCGCGACCCCGCTGCAGCAAACGGGCGACGATCACATCATCCTCAACATCCAGGTTAACTACAAAGTCAACGGGCTGTTCAAGTTGATCAAGCAGCTTCTGCAAAAACTCAGCCTGGGGCACATTGCGAGGAAAACCGTCCAACAGCCAGCCTGCTTGAGTATCACCCTGACCCAACCGCTCTTGAATTAAATCCAGTATGAGCTCATCAGGCACCAGCTCCCCGGCGCTCATGTACTGCTCTGCTTTTTGGCCCAGCTCGCTACCCGCCGCTACTGCCGACCGTAGAATGTCTCCAGTAGAAATATGAGGAACCTCACAGTCCTTAGCAAGCAGCAGAGCTTGGGTACCCTTGCCCGCCCCCGGCGGACCTAGAAAAATAAGTCGAGTCACTACTGCTTCACCATCCCTTCGTAGCGTTGGGAGATTACGTAGGTCTGAATCTGCTTGGCAGTGTCAATAGCAACACCTACTAGAATCAGCAGAGAAGTAGCTCCGAAACCCCTAAAAGTTTGTACTCGAGTCAAACTCTCTACAGCACTGGGGACAACTGCTACCATGCCCAGAAAAACAGCGCCTAGAAAAGTTAACCGATTGAGAATTCGGCTGATGTACTCAGTGGTCGCCTTACCAGGGCGAATGCCAGGGATGCTGGCCCCCATCTTCTTCAGGTTGCGCGATACATCATCTGGGTTCATCACCAGAGATGAATAGAAGTAGCTAAAGAAGAGAATCAGAACGAGGTACAGCGAAACATAGAACAGAGAAGTTGGGTTCAGGTAGTTATTCACAAACTGACTGAATCCAGGATTGGTGATGTACTGGGTCAACGAAATCGGCAGCACCAGCACAGCAGAGGCGAAAATAATTGGCATGACGCCGCCCTGGTTAAGCCGCAGAGGCAAGTAGTTGCTCTGCTCTAAATAGAGCTTGCGGCCCACCTGGCGACGAGCAGAAATAATGGGAATGCGGCGAGTCCCTTCCTGCACAAAGACAATTCCTACAATCATTGCTAGAAAGGCAAGCATCAGAATGATGATGCCGCCCACTAGACCGCGATCGCCGCTCTGCGCCAGCTCAATTGTTTGGCCTAACGACCGTGGCAGGGTAGAAACAATGTTGAGGAAAATCAGCAGCGAAGCACCGTTGCCGATACCACGCTCGGTGATTAACTCACCCACCCACATCACAAACATTGACCCGGCTGTCAGAGCAATTACCGTCTGGGCCACAAACGCAGGGCCAGGAACTTCCGCAAATTGATAGAGCAAGAAGGACGCCAGCAAAGTACTCTGCAAAATCGCCCAGCCCAAAGCTACGTAGCGAGTAATTTGGGAGATCTTGCGACGACCAGCTTCCCCTTCATTCTTTTGCAGGTCTTCCAGCTGAGGCAGAGCCGCCGTCAGCAGCTGCATAATAATCGAAGCATTGATGAAAGGCAGGATCCCCAGAGCAAAGATACCTAGAGCGGACAGACCGCCCCCCACAAAGATATCTAAGAAGCCTACAAAGCCAGCCAAACTGCCCGATTGAATAGAAGCCCCAAAAGCCTCGCGATCAATACCTGGTACCGGAATAAAAATCCCTAGTCTAACTAATACCAGAAGCCCTAGGGTCACCAGCAAACGGCTTCGCAGGCCAGCGGCCTGGGCCATTTGCATAAATGTCTCCTGCGCGCTTGGATTTTTACCCCGACTTACGACCATGCATGTACCTCAGGCCTACGTTTAGCAATACATTGACGGCAATAAATAACCGCAGAATCTACGGTTACAGCCCCTGACTTTAGTCTAAGGGATGAGCGAGCAATCCCGCTATGCGACAACTTCCCATGTACCGCCAGCCTGCTCAATTTTCTCTTTGGCAGACTGGGTAAAGGCCGCCGCTTTAACGTTTAGGGCCACACCAATCTCACCATGACCCAGTACCTTTAAAGGACCGTCATTGGTGGTCAATATGCCTGCTTCGAGCAGGGACTCAAGGGATACGTCAGTCCCTGCTGCCAGGTCAGACAACCCTTTAACATTGATAATGGTGTACTCCTTCTGATTGACCAGAGGGAAGTGCTTGAGCTTAGGAACGCGGCGGTAGAGGGGCATTTGGCCACCCTCAAAGCCAGGCCGAGTACCGCTACCCGAACGAGACTTTTGCCCTCGCATGCCAAAGCCACAGCTCGCGCCCTGGCCGGCAGAAATACCGCGACCGACGCGGCGACGGCGGCGCTTAGAGCCGACTTGTGGTTGTGCGTCGTTGATTCTCATGGCTGAGGAAAATAAAAACAGCGATACCGAAATGGATTAAATGTACAGGCTTTCAACCGGGATATCCCGTTCTTCAGCTACGTCAGCGAAGGTGCGCAGAGAGGCCAAAGCGTCCGCCGCAGCTCGAGCATTATTAAGGGGGTTATTAGAGCCTAGCTGCTTAGCTAAGACATTCCGTACCCCAGCTAATTCAAGCACCGTGCGTACGGCACCACCAGCAATTACCCCAGTACCAGGGGCAGCAGGGCGCATAAACACCTTGGCACCACCACCAATCCCATTGGAGGGATGAGGAATGGAATAAGAACGAGTCAAAGGCACATCTACCAAGTGCTTTTTGCCATCGGCCACACCTTTCTTTACAGCGCCAATGACATCGCCTGCCTTACCAACGCCAACGCCGACCTGGCCTTTCTCATTGCCGACAACCACAATGGCACGGAAGCTAAGTTTTTTACCTCCCTTCACCACCTTGGTCACACGACGAATTTGGACAACGCGTTCCTGCCAGTCGGTCTTCTTTTCTTTAGTACGCGCTTCTTTGCGACGGTTTGCCATGCCTTTCCCCAGCCTTGTTTACATCAAGCAAAATCAGGTGCTTTCTATCCAACAATCACACTTGGCCTACAGGCTCAAGCCTGCTTCACGGGCTGCCTCAGCCAAAGCCGCTACTCGTCCGTGATATAACTTGCCGCCCCGGTCAAAGACCACTTGCGTAATACCAGCCTTGAGGGCGCGCTCAGCCACTAGTTTGCCAACTACGGCAGCTGAGTCCTGAGTAGCTCCCGTCTCATCCTTCAAAACGTCAGGCTCAACAGTTGAGGCGGCCACTAGAGTATGGTGAGCCGTATCGTCGATGATCTGAGCGTAAATATGCTGGTTTGAGCGAAACACGGCCAACCGAGGCCGCTCAGAGGTGCCAAACACACGGCGGCGAATGCGGACGTGACGGCGACGGGTTAATTCTTTACGACTTGCTTTCATGGCTTATTTCTTCCCTGACTTACCGGCCTTACGTCTGACCTGCTCACCGGCGTAGCGCACACCTTTACCCTTATAGGGCTCAGGGGGACGGCTTGCCCGAATGCTTGCGGCAATGTTGCCTACTAATTCTTTGTCGATGCCGCTAATAATGACATTGGTATTGTTTTCGACTACAAACTCAATGCCAGCAGGGGGCTCAAATATAACAGGGTGGCTGTACCCGAGGCTGAGGTTCAAGTTGCGGCCCTGCACCTGTGCCCGATAGCCAATACCCTGAATTTCTAGGCGCTTTTGATAGCCATTCGAAACCCCCTCAACCATGTTAGCGACTAGAGTGCGGCAGAGACCGTGACGCTCGCGGGCTAGACGAGAATCATCTTTGCGGTTGACCAGAACGGTCTCCCCATCCTGAACCACCATTACTCCGCTGGGCAGGGTACGAGACAGCTCGCCCTTAGGCCCTTTGACCTGAATGTCCTGACCGTCAATTACGATTGACACTTTAGCCGGGACTGGGATTGGCCGTTTGCCAATACGTGACATGATGCAAAACTCCTAAATCCTTAGCACTCGATAACGCCCTTGATGACTAGCCGTTAGGTAACAACATTGCTGTTCAGCTACCTACCAGACATAGCAAAGCACTTCGCCACCAATACCCTGACGACGGGCATCGCGGTCAGTCATGATTCCGCTAGAGGTAGAAACAATTGCAATGCCAATACCCCCCAGCACCCGAGGTAGCTCTTTTCGGTTGGAATACACGCGCAAACCGGGCTTGCTAACGCGAGTAAGGTTGCGAATGATGGGCTGACGAGTCTTGCCCTTGTACTTGAGGGCGACCACCAGCTGAGGACGCTCTTCGACAGTAGTTTCAGAGTAATCCGTGATGAACCCTTCTTCCTTAAGCACCTTTGCAATACTCCGGGTCATCCGAGTAGAAGGAATACCTACAGTTTGGTGCCGCGCCAGATTCGCATTTCTGATGCGAGTCAACATATCCGCAATTGTGTCGTTAGCAGCCATAGTTCTAGTACGCGTATAAACCTGTGTTAGTTGTCACGGAACGGCATACCCAATTCCTTGAGTAGCGCTCGGCCTTCTTCATCGGTGCTGGCGGTAGTCACGATGGTGATATCCATACCGCGAATTTGATCGATGCTGTCGTAGCTAATTTCAGGAAAAATTAACTGCTCTCGCAGACCCAAGGTGTAGTTGCCACGTCCGTCGAAGCTCTTGGGGCTAATGCCGCGAAAGTCACGAATGCGGGGCAGGGTCAGGTTGATAAGGCGATTTAGAAAGGCGTACATGCGGTCAGAACGTAGGGTGACCATCATCCCCACGGGCATGCCTTGACGAATTTTGAACCCTGCGATCGCCTTTTTGGCGCGGGTTACCACCGGACGCTGACCGGTGATTAAAGCCAGTTCGCTCAGAGAAGACTCCAGCGCTTTGGCATTCTGAGATGCTTCACCCAGGCCACGGTTGACGGTCACCTTGACCACCTTGGGCACTTGATGAATGTTGCCGTACTTAAACTGTTCCATTAGTTTAGGTACGACAGTGTCTTTATATATGGTCTTTAACTGGTCGGTCATGGGTCGTTTCTATCGCTTTCCTGGGCTTGGTCAGGACTAGAGGATGAGCGTAAGACTAAAAGCCTTAGTCAATGATTTCACCGGTCTTTTTCAGCATCCGCACCTTACGTCCGTCATCGGTAAAGGTGTAAGCAACTCGGCTGGCCACTTTCTCCTTCTCGGAGTAGAGCATGACGTTAGAGCTGTGGATGGGGGCTTCCTGGGTCACGATCTGACCCGATTCGCCCTCTTGCTGAGGCTTAACGTGTTTGGTGCGGATATTTACGCCCTGCACAAGCACCTGGCTGGTTTTAGGAATAACGCTCAGCACTTCGCCTACTTTGCCGCGATCGCGTCCAGCAATCACTTGGACTGTGTCTCCCTTACGCACATGCACCTTGTGGCGCACGGGCTGCTTTGTTGTTGCCATTAGAGAACCTCCGGTGCCAGCGACACAATCTTGGTGAAGTTTTTGTCGCGCAGCTCACGGGCTACTGGCCCAAATACGCGCGTGCCTTTGGGATTTCCATCTTGGTTGATAATCACGGCCGCGTTATCGTCAAAACGAATGCTCATACCGCTACTGCGGCGCAAGCCCTTCTTAGTACGAACGACTACAGCCCGGACCACATCAGACTTTTTCACAGCCATGTTTGGCAGTGCATCTTTAACCACAGCAATGATTACATCACCCACGCCGGCATAGCGGCGATTACCACCGAGTACGCGAATGCACATGAGCTTCCGGGCACCGCTGTTGTCCGCCACATTTAAATACGATTCCTGTTGAATCACAATTCCCCCTATGCGTCTGCCGCACGATTAACAATGTCAGCCACCATCCAACGCTTGGTTCGGCTCAGGGGACGGGTTTCAAGAATACGCACCTGATCGCCTTCCTGGCACGTGTTCTCCTCGTCATGGGCCTTATAGCGCTTCGTTCGCACCACAATCTTGCCGTACTTAGGATGGGAGGTGCGACTTTCCACAGCAACCACGACGGTTTTATCCATCTTGTTGCTAACGACCATTCCCACTCGTTCTTTAACCGCCATCTAGTTCACCTATTCCCTACGCTGGTACCGATTCTGTTGTGGCTGCTGCTACGGCGGTGGCTTGGGCCTCTACCTCTGCATCTAAGGCGATCAGCTGGCGCTCCCGCTGAACCGTCATAAGCTGAGACAGACGATGACGGAGATGCTTAAACTGATGCACCTGCTTATCGAGTTGGCGAGTAGCTTTTTGAAACCGCAGTTGAAACAGCTCGCGCTTTGTTTCGGCGATCGCATTTAGCAACTCTTCATCGCTCAGGCTGCGCGCCTCTTGAATCTTGGTTAATGCCATTGGCCTACGCCTCCTTGCTTTCGCGGGCGATGAACTTAGTCTTAAACGGCAGCTTAAAGGCGGCCAGCCGCATCGCTTCTCGGGCAGTGGCTTCAGGTACCCCAGCAATCTCAAAAACGATGCGCCCGGGTTTCACCACAGCTACCCAAAACTCAGGGTTACCCTTACCAGAACCCATGCGAGTTTCTGCGGGACGCATGGTCACAGGCTTGTCGGGAAAGACGCGAATCCAGATTTTGCCGCCTCGCCGTACATAGCGGGTCATGGCTCGACGGGCTGCCTCAATCTGACGAGCAGTCAGCCAGCAGGGCTCGGTTGCCTGAAGGGCAAAATCACCAAAGTTGATGTCGCTGCCCCGCTGAGCCATTCCGCGCATACGCCCGCGGTGCTGCTTGCGAAATTTAGTTCGTTTTGGACTTAGCATGGATCGGCACTCTTGAAGTCACAGGTAAAATCAATCAAAGAAATGCAAGGACAGCCTAATCTTCGTTAGAGCGGTCATCAAACTGCTGACGACGACGGGGCTGACGGCGACGGGGTTGGGCGTTGGGGGCAGCAGCTGGAGCTTCCTCTTGACCGGGAATAATCTCGCCCTTAAAGATCCAAACCTTGACACCCAAAATGCCATAGGTGGTTTGAGCAGTCGTGTAGGCGTAGTCAACATCAGCCCGTAAAGTGTGGAGAGGTACCCGACCTTCCCGAGTCCACTCAGTACGGGCGATTTCTGCACCGTTCAAACGACCACTCACCTGGATTTTGATACCTTCCACCCCAGCGCGCTGGGCACGCTGAATAGCTTGGCGCACCACCCGGCGAAAAGAAACCCGGCGCTCTAGCTGCTGAATAATGTATTCAGCGACTAGGGCAGCGTCGGCATCGACGCGGTTCACTTCCACCACATTGACGCGAATTTGACGGTTGGAGTCCTTGAGTAGCTTCTGTACGCCTACTCTCAGGGACTCGATACCCGCTCCACCGCGGCCTACCACAACCCCAGGACGAGCAGTCCGCAACTCAAGATCAATTTGGTCAGCCTTGCGTTCAATGCGAATATCGGCGATACCAGCATTGTTCAGAGTTTTCTGAACATACTCGCGAATGCGATAGTCTTCCTGAAGTAAATCAGGATAGCGAGTGCCCTCTGCAAACCAGCGAGAGCGGTGCTCTTGAACGATGCCAAGGCGAAACCCGGTTGGATGAATCTTGTGTCCCACGAACTAACCCTCTGAAAATTGGTTTTTGAACAACTGGTGTTTGGACAATGGAATCAATACGACAAGCTATTCAGCAGCCGGCGCCACCGCAATAGTAATGTGGCAGGTCGGCTTGCGAATTTGATAAGCCCGACCTTGGGCTCGTGGGCGAAACCGCTTCAGGGCTGGACCTGCATCAGCAAAAGCCTCGCTTACGACCAAACCTGTTGGGTCAAGGCCATTGTTGTGCTCAGCGTTAGCTACGGCAGAACGCAACACTTTAATGATTGGCTCGCACGCTTTGTAGGGCATAAACTCCAGGATGATGAGCGCATCCCGATAGCTCTTGCCACGAATTTGATCAAGTACCCGACGCACCTTACGGGGCGACATGCGCACATAGCGAGCTACCGCCTTAACCTGCTCTGAGGTATCCACAGCCATTTTTCCAGTTCCTCTACCTAATACCTAACGACGAGCTTTTTTATCGGACTTGGCGTGGCCGCGAAAGGTTCGCGTAGGGGCAAATTCACCCAGTTTATGGCCCACCATCTGTTCAGTGACATAGACTGGCACATGCTGACGACCGTTATGCACCGCAATCGTGTGACCAATCATCTGGGGCAGAATTGTAGACGCCCGCGACCAGGTCTTAATTACCTGCTTGTCACCCCTGGTGTTTAGGGCTTCGATCTTGGAAAGAAGGTGGTCGGCCACAAATGGCCCTTTTTTTAATGAGCGAGACATGATGCTTCAGCCCTAACAACAATCAAGAAACAGCCAACAAATTGCCAACTAGGCGTTACGACCGCCACGACCCCGCTTAGATACGCGACGACGACGACGCACCACGTACTTGTCGCTGTCCTTATTCTTCTTGCGAGTTTTGTAACCCAAGGCTGGCTTGCCCCAAGGGGTTACAGGACCAGAGCGTCCAATGGGTGCCCGACCCTCACCACCACCATGGGGGTGGTCAACCGGGTTCATCACACTGCCTCGTACCTCAGGACGGCGGCCCATCCAGCGCTTACGGCCTGCTTTACCAAGGCTAACGTTGCGGATATCAGCATTGCCGACCTGGCCAATAGTCGCATAGCACTCGCGACGCACTAGGCGAACCTCAGTGGAAGGCAGTTTAAGAGTGACATAGTCACCCTCCTTAGCTACAACTTGGGCACCAGTGCCGGCAGAGCGCACCATTTGTCCGCCTTTCCCAGCCTGCATTTCCACGTTATGCACCGTGGTGCCTAGGGGTATTTTGTAAAGAGGTAAGGCATTGCCTACCTCTAGAGGCGCATCAGGACCAGCCACCACGGTTGCCCCTACCGCTAGGCCAGCGGGACAGAGAATGTAGCGCTTTTCACCGTCTTCGTAATGAAGCAGAGAAATACGTGCATTGCGGTTAGGGTCATACTCGATGGAAGCTACCTTGGCGAGCACGCCCAGCTTGTTGCGATGGAAATCGATGACGCGATACAAGCGCTTATGACCGCCACCCCGATGGCGACAGGTAATTACTCCTCGGTTGTTACGCCCCTTGGGACGATGGGTGGAGTGAGTTAGAGACTTTTCAGGCTCGCTGCGGGTAATCTCGGCAAACTCAGAAACGGTTCGCTCACGAGTACCAGGGGTATAAGGTCGATAGGAACGGATGCCCATGGGAGTACTTGCTGGCTACACGGCTAAAGGTTGGGACAGTGAAAACTTGATCTAGAGATCAGGGAAAAGAGGAATGGTGTTCCCGGGGGCCAGAGTGACCACGGAACGCTTGTAATGGGGACGATGGCCTACAAAGCGCCCCATCCGACGCTTCTTCTTGGGAGGGTTGTAGGTATTGACCGACACAACCCTGACTTCAAATAACTCCTCGATCGCTGCCTTGATTTGCAGCTTGTTAGCACGAGGGTCAACTTCAAAAACGTACTGGTTATTCTCCAGCAGAAGGGTAGCCTTTTCGGTAATCAGGGGCCGACGGATGAGATCAGCCAAAGATGGGGTATTGGCGGCATTAATCACTGTAAACCTCCTGAATAGCCTCTAGGGCAGGGGATGTAATGACAAGGTAGTCAGCATTCAGCAAGTCATGGACATTGAGGTTGCCAGCGGTAATCAGCTTGACGTTCTCAACGTTGCGGGCCGAGAGGTAGACCAGTTCTTGTCGTTCGGAAATGATCAAGAGAATCTTGGCATTGGGATCAATACCCCAGCGAGCAATAGCATCGAGCAGCTCACGGGTTTTGGGGCGAGAGAATTTATCCTCAAATCCTTCCACTACAACTAGATCATCAATCCGGCTCTGGAGGACGGTACGTAAAGCTAACCGCCGCTCTTTGCGGTTCATCTTGACGCTATAGTCGCGGGGCTTAGGGCCAAAGATGACACCGCCGCCGCGCCACAGAGGGGAACGGTTGGAACCAGCTCGGGCCCGACCGGTACCTTTTTGACGCCAGGGCTTGCGGCCACCACCTCTGACTTCAGCACGGGTCTTAGTAGAAACCGTGCCTTGACGGGCGTTGTTCATCTGACGCACTAGAGCGCGGTGAACAATGTGAGAGGCAGACTCTTCTTTAGCAACCTGAAGATCTAAGGATGCCGTACCCGCCTCTTGGCCCTCCCAGTTTTTTACGACGCACTCAACCATTGTCTGAACCTATCTCTTAAAAAGCTTTGGATGCCCGAAAGTCAAAGACTTAAACCGCTTGCTGCAACCCTGGAAGAACTAGGCCTTTACCCATTGGGCTGGAGCAATACTCAACAACCCACCGGGCTTACCAGGAATGGCACCTTTGATCAGCAGAATGTTGCGATCGCCATCTACCCGCACCACCTCCAGTTTGCGAATAGTCACCCGGGCATTGCCCATCTGACCAGCCATCCGCTTACCGGGGTAAACTCGTCCAGGTGTCGTACCAGCACCGGTAGAGCCCGGAGCGCGGTGGTTCTTAGAACCGTGGGCCATGGGACCACGGCGGAAGTTGTGACGCTTTTGATAGCCCGCGAAGCCGCGGCCCATGCTCTTACCGGTGACATCCACCAGCTGGCCTTGGCTAAAAGTTTCAGCAGTTACGGTCTGCCCCAACTCAAAACCATCGGCGGCGTCAACCCGATATTCTTTCAAGTGACGCAAAGGAGCGCTACTTGAGCGAGCCAGATGGCCTAACTCAGGCTTGTTGAGCTTCTTTTCGGTCACTTCATCAAAACCTAGTTGGATAGCTGCATAGCCATCGGTATCCGAGGTTTTAATCTGAGTAACAACACAAGGACCGGCCTGCACCACCGTTACGGGGATAGCATTGCCTGCCTCATCGAATACTTGGGTCATGCCCAGCTTTTTGCCGAGAATACCGACTGCCACAGTCCTGTCTCCCTACTAACACACTACGAAATGCGCAGGACTCCCTAAATGGAGAGCTTTGCGCATCAACGACATCGACTTTTGAACACCCCAGACTAAAAAGCTTACTGGGGGTAAGCGTTGCCGGCCTAAACCGGTCACTATTCAAAAGAAAGCTGACTTACTCTGACCACAGTTGGCCCTAGAGCCAAAACCGCAAACACCTTGGTGCTAGGGCATCAGAACAGCCAAATGCCAGGACTTGGGTAATCCGCTGAACTACTCAGTATCCTTTTTTGTCGGCGACTTACCATAGTACACGCCTTGTCAGCACATGTCTATAACCATTTTCAGAAAAGTTTTAAAGTCCGGCTGCTGACACACCTGCGCGCAGAGAGTCAGCCAGATAAACGCTTCTGGCCAGCTGGGTTTACTCTCCGCTTGAAGGCAGTACAATAACACCTGATAGCTAACGGCCGAGGATAATTTATGGCGCTGCTGACAACGGGTAAGCCCTTTATTAAGGATCTGGAGAGCAACGGCGCGATCGCCGTGCGCATGCCCCTAGAGGGAGGGTTTGAAGGTCGCTACCAGCGCCGGTTAAAGGCCACCGGTTACGAAACGATGAACCTCACGGCCCGTGGCTTGGGGGATGTGTCGTCTTATCTCACCGCTATCCACGGAGTACGCCCGCCCCACCTGGGTAAGAAAACCTTGGGCAGCGGTCCGGCGGTAGGTTACACCTATTTCGTTCCCCCTGTACTCACGTACCGTCTAGATACTATGTCGGCTAAGGCTAAGGGCATGGTGCTATGGCTGATTGAGGGACATATTTTGTCGCGCCAAGAGCTGGCCTATTTGGTTAGCCTGCCAACCCTTGAGCCTCGGGTAAAGATAGTGGTGGAAATGGGAGGCGATCGCTCCTTTAGCTGGGAGCCCTTGGCCAACCTTGTATAGACCCAAGGCCAGTCTAAACGCGAGGCTGGCTCCCAAAGAGCTGGGTTATCCTCGCTAAAATCTACGCCCCCATGGATATTGAAATCGCCTCTGGAGCTGTGTCGGGGCCTCTTTACCTAGAAAGCCCCCTGCCGTTTCCCCACCGATCGCTACAGATGGGGCAGTGGGTAAAGCTAATTTGCGGTGCTAGCTACCAGGACATGCCGACGGTGCGTCGTTTGGTGATGCTCTATTCGCTAGCGGGAGTAGATTGCATCGACGTCGCCGCCGATGGGGCAGTAGTGGCCGCTGCCCGCCAGGGACTAGCGGATGCTATGCGCTTGGCGGAGTATTTGGACAACGGCGAAGCGTCTTCAGAAAATTACAACCATCTGATTCCCGGATTGCCCTGGCTCATGGTGAGCCTCAATGATAGTGAAGACCCTCACTTTCGCAAGGCTCACTTCAACGCGGCGCACTGCCCGCCCGAGTGCGATCGCCCCTGCGAACCTATTTGTCCCACTGCCGCCATTCAGTTTCAGGCTCCTACACTAGGGGGAGTGGCTGCGAACCTCTGCTACGGCTGCGGTCGCTGCATCACCGTTTGCCCCATTGACAATATTGAGGCCCAATCTTATCTAGCCAGCCCAGAAGCCTTCTCTAGTGAGCAACTGGCCCAAATTGACGCCGTAGAGATTCACACTCAAACTGGGCATCATGCTCAGTTTGCACAGCTCTGGCAGCGGCTGCAGGCTTGGCGACCCCACCTCAAGCTAGTCTCCATTAGCTGCCCAGACCACGACCAGGTAGTGCCGTATCTATGGGATCTTTATGCCCTAATGGCGCCGTTAGAGGTGCCTCTGATCTGGCAAACCGATGGTCGACCTATGAGCGGTGACCTAGGTAAAGGCACAACCCACGCCGCTATTCGTCTGGCCCAAAAGATTCTCGACGCAGGGCTACCGGGCTATGTGCAACCCGCTGGCGGTACCAATGGCTACACTGTAGATAAGTTGCTCAATCTCGGTTTGGTCAATACAGCATTTCCACTTCAGCCTGATGCGTCTCAACCTAGTGCCTGGCCTTCTTCCCAGCCGGTTGAGATGGTCGACAGTGATACAACCTCAGCCCCCAAAACTATTTCGGGCATTGCCTACGGTAGCTACGGGCGATCGCAAGTACTGCCGTTGCTTGACGCCCTTGACCAAGAGCTTCAACCCTGGCTGGGGAATGGCTCCCTTGACCAGTCTGCTATCAGTCAAAGCACTTCAATCAGTGACGGCCTTTCCAAACCAATCGTTGCCCCTTGGCAGCGGCTAGAGAGTAGTGTCTTGGGCCAAAGTCTAGCCCTGGCCCGGCAGCTGGTAGGCCCACTCAAATCCCATAGACATTTTTTACCAACACGTTATGGTTAGCTATAGCGACGATCGCTCGATGAGTGACGGATCGAGCAGCAACGCCCCTGCCGACAACCTTTCTGCCATTAACAACCTTGCCGTGGATTTTTTACCCACTGAATCTGAAGGGACAGCCCAACACCAGTCTGCCCCTGCCCAAGACATGCCCATTGATGACCTCGAGCAAATCCTCAGTATTCTACCTCCGTCCATTCGTGCCCAGCTCCTGCACCACCCCCAACGCCCGAGCCTGATTGAGGTCGTTTTAGATCTGGGTCGCCTGCCCGAAGCAAGATTTTTTGGCAGCGTCGAATATCTGTCTGAAGACCCCGTTACCCATGCCGATCTAGACCACTGCATCAAGCGAGTGGGCATTTTTGGCGGCGATAACCGAGCCGGCATCGAAAAAACTTTGCACCGCATCAGCGCCATTCGCAACCGCTCTGGGGAAGTGATTGGCCTCACCTGCCGCGTGGGGCGAGCGATCTTTGGCACTATCGGCATGATTCGAGATCTGGTGGAAACAGGTCGGTCTATTCTGATGCTGGGTCGGCCTGGCGTAGGTAAAACCACAGCTCTGCGCGAAATTGCCCGAGTGCTGGCGGACGACCTGCAAAAGCGAGTGGTGATTATCGACACCTCTAACGAAATTGCGGGCGATGGCGACATTCCCCATCCCGCCATTGGTCGAGCACGGCGCATGCAGGTAGCTCGCCCCGAAGAACAACATCGGGTGATGATCGAGGCGGTGGAGAACCACATGCCTGAAGTGATTGTCATTGATGAGATTGGCACCGAGCTAGAGGCCTTAGCGGCCCGCACCATCGCTGAGCGTGGGGTGCAGCTAGTGGGCACCGCCCACGGCAACCAGCTCGAAAATCTGATTAAAAACCCAACTCTTTCAGACTTGATTGGTGGTATTCAATCGGTCACCCTAGGGGATGAAGAAGCTCGCCGTCGAGGCAGCCAAAAAAGCGTGCTAGAGCGCAAGGCTCCTCCGACCTTTGACATCGCTGTGGAAATGCTAGAGCGGCAGCGCTGGGCCGTCCATGAGGATGTGACGGTCACTATTGATAACTTGCTGCGGGGGCGACAGCCGGGGTTACAGATTCGCACTGTAGATGAGAACCAGAAGGTAATCATTACCCACGAGTTGCCGGGCTCAGGGCGAGAGGTTGCCAAGCCATCGCGCTCGGGTATGGGCTGGCGTGCAGCAGGGCAGATGGTGCCTCCGACCAATGCCGCGATCGCCCAGCGCACCACAAGCAACGGCAACAACATTCGGCCTCTGGGTAAGGTCTATAGCCAAGAACCGACCACTGACCCCATGTTCGCCCACCTGCTAGAGACGACTCCCGATGACGACATCATCGGTCCTAATGGGGAAGATGCCATGCGCCTCTATCCCTACGGCCTCAGCCGTTACCAGATTGAGCGGGTGATTCAGACCCTGCACATGCCTGTAGTGATCACCAAAGATTTGGACAACGCTGATGCAGTAATAGCGCTGCGATCGCATGCCAAGGCCCAAGCCAAGCTCAAGCACATGGCCCAGGGGCGGCAGATTCCTGTCCACTTGGTCAAGTCCAACAGCATTCCCCAAATTACCCGCGCCCTCCAGCGCCTGCTGGACATGGATGACAATCCAGCCGCCATTGACCTGGAACTGTTTAGTCACAGTGGCGGTGACGATGAGCTAGAAGCCTTGGAAGAAGCTCGTCTAGCAGTTGAGCAGATTGTGATTCCCAAAGGCCAACCTGTTGAACTGCTGCCCCGCTCAGCCCACATCCGCAAGATGCAGCACGAGCTAGCCGAACATTATCGGCTCAAATCCCTTAGCTGTGGCGAAGAACCTAACCGACGGCTGCGCATTTATCCAGCCTGAGACAGAGCGCCCATCAACAACCAGAGAATACTATGACCACGGTGAGCTATAGAATAAAATCACCGCAATGAAACTAGCGCAGCTTTAGCGCAGGACCCAGCGCCTATTACCGGCCGGTCGTTCGACCTGAACTCTTTCAAAGAATCCTATGAAATCTTTAATTACTCGTCTCTTGGCCCTGGTACTGGTGGCCGTTGTTGGCCTAACAGGGTGCAGCGCAGGCACCAGCGGCATGCTCACTGGCGATTACCGTCAAGACACTTTGATGCTGGTAGATAGCCTCAGAACTTCGATTAACCTGCCCGAGGACGACCCAGCTAAAGTAGAGGCTCAGGCTGAGGCCAAAGCTGTCATCAGCGACTTTGCCTCTCGCTACCGCCGGGATACTTCTGTGGCCAACCTCAGCTCGTTTACCACGATGCGCACGGCACTCAATGCGATCGCAGGTCACTACAGCAGCTATCCCAACCGCCCTCTGCCTGAAAAGCTCAAGACTCGTGTCGAGCAGGAACTGAAGCAGGTAGAATCTGCCTTAAAACGTGGAGCTTAGAGATAGAAACCGCATTCTTTCACCAACTTTCTTATTAATTCCCAAAAAGAGGTCGTTCAGTGGACGACCTCTTTTTGCTTCCGGCATGACCCTAAAGACAAGTTTTTATTTGACGGATTGCCGTCAGCTTGCTAGCATAGCAATTCTGTAGTGAAGTGCGAGTTGGACATGAAAGTCCGTGCGTCTGTGCGAAAGATGTGTGATAAGTGTCGTGTGATTCGCCGCCGCGGCCGGGTCATGGTGATTTGTTCTAACCCTAAGCATAAGCAGCGACAGGGGTAATGTAAGGTCTGGCAGGGTGTTTGCAACAGTGCGAATGCCGTTTTGATGTGCCAGATGGTGTTGAGTATACTGACTCGGAACAACTGAACTTAAACATTCTGTTCGAGTTTTTATATAGACTTTTGACGGTTTGGGCAGCGGCCTAACATAGCAAACTGAGTAGCCATAGCTAGGCTGCATGGTTAAAACCACATACTGGGGAGATAGTTAAAGGTGGCACGGATAGCAGGCGTGGATTTGCCACGCGACAAACGAGTTGAGATTGGCTTGACCTATATCTACGGTATTGGCCTTACCCGTTCCAAGGAAATTCTCGCTAAAACGGGGGTTAGTCCTGACGTGCGGGTTAAGGACTTGACCGATTCCGACGTAGCAAAGCTACGTGATTCCGTCGAAAGCGACTATCAAGTAGAGGGCGATCTACGACGGTTGGAAAGCATGAACATCAAGCGATTGATGGACATCGGCTCCTACCGTGGACGGCGTCACCGTGCTGGCTTGCCAGTGCGTGGTCAGCGTACCCGAACCAACTCTCGCACCCGTCGAGGCGGCACGCGTCGTACGGTGGCTGGCAAGAAGAAAGCGCCTCGCAAGTAAAACTGCTTCGCCTCCTTAGCCTTCAGTCAACATGAGGGTTGGAGCAGAAAGCTCGCTAAGCTTTGTAGCGAGTTTTTCTGACTGTTTACTGGTGTTTGCTACCGTTAGTGGCTCACCGACAATCGCATTGACTCAAGTTTCCTTGAATTGAATTTAGTGACAACGCTATGGCCAAACCGACTCGAAAGACTGGACCTCGGAAGAGTAAGAAGAACGTACCGAGCGGTGTCGCTCACATCCGTTCAACATTCAACAACACCATTGTGACTATTACTGACCAGTCAGGGGAAGCAATTTCCTGGGCTTCAGCAGGCTCTAGTGGATTCAAGGGAGCAAAAAAAGGTACCCCCTTTGCAGCTCAGACAGCGGCCGACAGCGCTGCTCGACGGGCAATGGATCAAGGGATGCGGCAGATTGAGGTCATGGTGAGCGGTCCTGGGGCTGGTCGCGAAACCGCTATTCGTGCCTTACAGGGAGCGGGTTTAGAAATTACTCTGATCAGAGATGTTACTCCTATCCCCCACAACGGCTGTCGACCACCCAAGCGTCGTCGGGTTTAGGCACTCACCATAGTGTCGTTGGCGCATTTGGTGGGCAGGGTTTCGCGAGGTTTAAGGGAGGCAGGATTTTGGCACAGTTTCATGTTGATTGCGTAGAGTCTGTCGTTGAAAACGACCAAAGTCAGTACGGTCGATTTGTCATCGAGACTTTGGAGCGGAGTCAGGGTACCACCGTAGGCAATGCGCTACGGCGGGTATTGCTATCCAACCTAGAGGGTATTGCCATTACAGCCGTGAGAATTGCTGGGGCGACCCATGAGTTCTCAACCATTGTTGGGGTGCGAGAAGATGTTCTCGACATTCTTCTCAACATGAAGGAGATCGTCTTAAGGAGCTATACCAGCCAGCCTCAAATCGGTCGGCTTCTAGTTCAAGGCCCTGCTCGAGTGACTGCGGGTCACTTTGAGCTGCCGTCTGAAGTAGAAGTGGTCAACCCAGAGCAGTATGTAGCGACAGTAGCCGATGGCCATTCGCTCGAAATGGAGTTTAGGGTTGAGCGGGGCCAGGGCTATCGAGCCGTTGAACGCAGCAAAGACGATGTTACGGCATTAGACTTTATTCAAATTGACTCGGTGTTCATGCCAGTCAAGAAAGTCAACTACACCGTCGAAGAGGTCGTTGTTTCTGGGTCCATGCAGCGCGACCAGCTGATTATGGACATCTGGACAAATGGTAGCATTACTCCTCAGCAGGCAATGAGCCAGGCCGCCGATATCCTAGTGGGTCTATTTATGCCCCTCAAGGATGTCACCCTAGAGCCCAAGTTTGACGAAGAAGTCAAGGAAGAAGACCCCAACAACCAAATTCCTATTGAAGAACTAAGGCTTTCGGTACGGGCCTACAATTGCCTGAAGCGGGCTCAAATTAATTCTGTAGCCGACTTACTTGACTTTAGTCAAGAAGATCTCTTAGAGATCAAAAACTTTGGTCAGAAATCTGCTGAAGAGGTAATTGAGGCTCTTCAGGAACGTTTGGGTATCACCCTACCCCTCGAGAAGGCATCTAAGACAGCCTAAGCTTAGGGATTAGCCTTAGAACTAAAAAGCCTAATACGCTGAGCCGTTCTAGTTCTAATCTACTTGAGTATCTGTTCTTTCATTTTGTTGTTCATCTGAGTTCAGCACCATGCGTCACCAGTGTCGCGTTCATCAACTTGGGAAGCCCGCAGACCAGCGTAAAGCTCTGCTGCGTTCCCTAACTACAGAGTTAATTCGCCACGGTCGAATTACCACGACTAAAGCTCGGGCTAGAGCTGTGCGTGAAGAAGCCGACCGTATGATTACCCTAGCCAAAAATGGTTCTCTACCGGCCCGTCGGCAGGCCATGGGCTATATCTACGACAAGCAGCTAGTGCATGCTCTGTTTACCCAAGCGAGCGAACGCTACGGCAGTCGTAACGGCGGTTATACCCGTATTGTCAAGACCGTTCGCCGCCGAGGCGATAACTCTGAGATGGCCATCATTGAGTTAACCTAGCTTCTCTGTGCCAACGCTCTTGTTTATTAGCCCTTAGCCCGTATTGATGGAGAAGTCGTCACCCATACAGCGCAGTCTAGAAAGCCAGCCCGCAGAGTTTGCTCAGTCAACTCAGCGGGTAGCTTTGGTAGTGCAGTACGTGGGTACACATCTCCACGGCTGGCAATGGCAGCCCAATGCTCGTACGGTGCAGGGCGAGATTGAAGCAGCTGTGCGTTCAGTTCTGGGCTATGAGGTGCGTCTCAGTGGTGCAGGACGAACCGATACGGGTGTCCATGCGGCGGCTCAAGTGGCTCACTTTGATGCGCCTAGCTTTATCCCAGCACACCGCTGGGCCGATGTGCTTAATGCCCGACTGCCAGAGGATATTCTGATTCGAGCTTCGGCGGCGGTGGCTGACACCTGGCATGCCCAATTTTCAGCCTGCTGGCGGCGCTACCGCTACACCCTCTACACTGGGCAGCGGCCAAATTTGTTTGTGCGTCCTTTTGTCTGGCACTACTACCGTCAGTATTTAGACCAGGGAAAAATTCAGGTGGCCCTCGACGCCATGGTGGGCCATCATGATATGACGGCCTTTCACCGGGCGCGCTCAGGCAAGAGTCATTCCTGGGTAGACCTACAGGTGGCTGAGTGTCGCCGCCAAGACACCTTCCTTACCGTTGAGCTTCAGGCCAAGGGTTTTTTGTATGGCATGGTGCGGCTAATTATGGGCCTGGTGGTGAAGGTAGGTAGTGGCGAACTAACGCCGACACAGTTTGGTGAGCTGTGGCAGCAACGCCAGCGCCAGCAGGTTAAATATGCGGCCCCTGCCCAAGGGTTGTGTCTGCTTCGGGTTGGCTACGACGACCATCCCTTTGCTCAGGAGGTTTGGTTTGATACTCAGCCCCATTTTTTCTGGGGTTCGGCGGTAGCCTAAAGTTTGTCCAGTTTTGTTTAGCTCGTTTGTTTTATTTAGTGTGGTTTACTCAAGAAAGGCAGCTCAAGCGCTATGACTACTAAGACCTACATTCCCCCCACCGATTCTATTCAGAGGCAGTGGCACGTAATCGACGCTGAAGGTCAGCGCCTGGGACGGTTGGCAACCGAAATCGCCACAATTCTGCGCGGCAAAAATAAGCCGACTTTTACTCCCCACATGGACACCGGCGACTTTGTTGTCGTGGTGAACGCTGAAAAAGTGGTAGTTACGGGTCGTAAGTCCAGCATGAAGCTCTATCGGCGCCACTCGGGACGTCCTGGGGGGATGAAGGTTGAGACCTTCGATAAGCTCCAGGCTCGTATTCCTGCGCGGATTCTTGAGCAAGCCGTGAAGGGTATGCTGCCGAAGAATTCTTTGGGTCGCAAGCAGTTCACCAAGCTTAAGGTGTATGCCGGGCCAGAGCATCCTCATCAGGCTCAAAATCCTGTAATCCACACTGTAAATACTATTCCTGGAGAAGCTAAATAATGCAGGCTACCGATCAATCTGAACGGGCTGTGTACTGGGGTACCGGTCGCCGCAAGACCTCCATCGCGCGAGTACGTCTAGTACCTGGAAGTGGTCAGTTGGTAATCAATAAGCGCCCTGGTGACGATTACCTACAGTTCAACCCAGCTTATCTCAACGCCACTAAGGCTCCCCTCGAGGTGCTGGGTTTGGAGAACGCCTATGATGTTTTAGTCAACGTCAAGGGTGGCGGCCTAACAGGTCAAGCTGATGCAATTCGGCTTGGTGTGGCTCGAGCACTGTGTGAGCTCGACCCCGAAAACCGCAAGCCTCTCAAAGTAGAAGGGTATTTAACCCGCGATCCCCGTGCTAAGGAACGCCGCAAGTACGGCCTGAAGAAGGCCCGTAAGGCACCTCAGTTCTCCAAGCGCTAGATTGGATTTAGTGGTTTAGACATGGTTTGGCAAAGCTCAATTTTGAGTTTTTGCCATTACCACTAAATCCTTGCTCCTCTCTCTGCTAAGTCTGTTTCGTTCTATTGACGTTGTTTCAAACCCTATCATGGCAAAGTCTGATATTCACCCCACTTGGTATCCCGAGGCCAAGGTCTTCTGCGATGGTAAAGAGATTATGACCGTGGGCTCTACCAAGCCTGAACTGCATGTAGACGTATGGTCTGGGAATCACCCTTTCTACACTGGTACCCAGAAAATCATTGACACTGAAGGCCGCGTGGAGCGCTTTCTGCGTAAGTATGGTATGGCTGACACATCGGCTACTACCACCGACGACGCTGCCGACAAAGCCTAGTTTGCTGTGCTGTAGTAGTAGGGCAAAGCATTCTGGCTAGACGGCGGACAAAAGGGGACTATGGCTGAGGCGTATTTAATCGAAAAACTCAACTCTGTGGAACAAACGTTTCAAGAGCTGACGCGGAGAATGGCTGACCCTGATGTAGCCAAGGATCCGGATGAGTTTCAGCGTATTGCCAAGTCTAGATCTTCCTTGGAGGAAACGGTCATAACCTACGCTGAGTGGAAATCCACCGGCGAGGAATTGGCTGACGCGCGCGAAATCTACAAGGAAGCCAACAGCGACCCTGAGATGAAAGCGATGGCAGGTCTAGAGGTTGAGGCTCTAGATGCAAAGCTAGCGGAGCTAGAAGCTAGACTCAAGGTGCTACTGCTGCCACGCGACCCCAACGATGACAAGAACATCATGTTGGAAATTCGTGCGGGTACCGGCGGCGATGAGGCTAGTATCTGGGCTGGGGATTTGGTACGCCTCTATTCTCGCTATGCCGAAACGCAGGGCTGGCGCGTGAAGCTGCTCAGCGAGTCGGCCGCTGATATGGGCGGTTTTAAGGAAGCAATTTTAGAAATTGCGGGCGATCGCGTTTACAGCCAGCTCAAGTTCGAGGCGGGGGTTCACCGCGTTCAGCGGGTGCCGGTCACCGAGGCGGGCGGGCGAGTGCACACGTCTACGGCCACTGTGGCAATTATGCCTGAGGTGGACGAGGTAGAAGTGCAGATCGATCCCAAGGATATTGAGCTCACCACGGCGCGCTCGGGCGGGGCCGGCGGTCAGAACGTCAACAAGGTGGAAACGGCGGTCGATCTGATCCACAAGCCTACGGGCATTCGAGTGTTTTGCACTGAAGAGCGTTCGCAGCTTAAAAACCGCGAACGAGCCATGCAGATTCTGCGGGCTAAGCTCTTTGACATAAAGATGCGAGAGCAGCAGGAGGCCGTATCTTCGATGCGAAAGTCCCAGGTGGGCAGTGGGGCGCGATCGGAAAAAATTCGCACCTACAACTACAAAGACAATCGGGTGACCGACCATCGTCTCAACCAAAACTTTACCCTCACCCCGGTTTTAGAAGGGGATATTGAAGACCTGATTCAGTCTTGTGTTAGCCGAGACCAGCAGGAACGATTGGAAGAGCTGGCGGCTGAGTCATCCCCAGTCTAGGAATCTGCGAGGTCACGGACAGCCAGACTACCAACTAGAATTTTTTTGCCGAAATCAAACTTCCAAAATCGAAAATCGGGACTAGGCTGAGGAAGTAGCGCTGCGGACAGCCTGATGGCCAAGTTTCTCCATATTGCCGACATCCACCTGGGGTTTGACCGCTACGACACTCCTGAGCGTACCAAGGACTTTTTCCGCGCCCTGCAAACGGTGTTGGAACGATACGCTGTTGAGGAGGGAGTGGACTTTGTGGCGATCGCGGGCGATCTCTTTGAGCACCGCAACATTAAGCCCGCTACCCTTAACCAAGCCCAGGTTTGCCTCCAAACGCTGAAGGATGCCAATATTCCAGTGGTGGCCATTGAGGGCAATCACGACAACCGCCCCTATGGCACTCGCACTAGCTGGCTCAAGTATCTCTCTGAGTGGAACCTGCTCAAGCTGCTGGAGCCCAACGACGGAGCTAGTGCCGAAGAGCGGCTCACCCCGTGGGATGGCAGCACCCGCTCTGGCGGCTATATTGACCTACCCTGCGGCGTGCGGGTGATTGGATCAAACTGGTATGGGGCTACTGCCCCTCGCGCCATTGAGCTATTAGCTGGCGCGATCAAAGACCTGCCTACCGGTCCCGACCATACAGTTTTGCTGTTTCACCACGGACTAGAAGGGCAAATCTCTCGCTATGCTGGAGCACTGCGCTACAGCGAACTGCTGCCGCTCAAGGAAGCTGGGGTAGATTATTTGGCCCTGGGACACATCCACAAGAATTACACCGCCGAGGGATGGGTGTTCAATCCTGGCTCCCTGGAGGCTAACAATGTGGAGGAAAGCCGCTATCCCCGAGGTGCTTATTTAGTAGAACTGTTGCCCGATAGTATCGACGCGCAGCTTAAGACCGACTACTTTCAGCGCCCCATCGAACGGGTAGAGCTGGTAGCTAAGGGTCAGGAAAGCCTGGATGAACTAAACCAGATGGCTCTAGATTGCGCGATCGCCGCCGCGGCTAAACATCAGAACAGCATCGCCCCGATTGTAGAGCTAAAAATTACTGGCCAGGTGGGCTTTGATCGGCTCGAACTCGACACGCGCCGCCTGCAGGAAGCCATTAAAGCCGCCAGTAATGCACTGGTGGTGCTAGTTAAGTATGACGTGGAGGATGTGGCCTATCAAACTCCCCTCAACGATGGCCAAAATCGAGTTGAAATTGAGCAATCTATTTTTGAGGATATGCTCACTGCCAACCGCGACTACAAGAGCAGAGCCCCCGAACTCGCCCAAGGACTCACCGATCTCAAAGATCGCCAGCTTTCTGGCGCCGACGAAATCTCACTCTACGGGCTCGTCGAAACGTTGTTGGGTTTGGACCGCCAAACAGAATATTCCGAAGAACCGCCAGAAACAACTCAAGACGTCTTAGAGAATCTGCAAGCTAGCAGTCAGCCTACATAAACCAGACAATCAAAAAATGGCGCTGCTGCCAGATCATGGTTACACCGCTTACCGCTACAAAGGCAAACACCAGCTGTCTAAACTGCTGCGCCGACATTTTTGCCAGCACCATCTTACCCAACCAGTTAGCCGGTATAGCACCTAACCCAATCACCAACCCATAAACCAAATAGTCTGAGCTGAGGCTGCCAAAGACAGCGTAGGCGGTTAATTTAACCAGGTGTAGCACCACCTTATTGAAGGCCTTAGTCGCTACCATGGCTTCTTTTTCTAGCCCGTAGTTTAGATACAACGGGTTCATAACTGGGCCAGTGCTGCCGATTAGCCCAGACCCAATGGCATTGATAAAGGACAGCGGCAAAAAGTACCAGGCTTTGACTACAAACTGAGCGTCTTTGGGAATCAGTAGGTGATTAGCAACCATAATCAGCAGCCCAATGCCAAGTAGCAGTTGTAGTCCCTCTACATGAATCTGGGTGAGTCCATAGCAGCCAATAATCGCACCCACCATGGCTCCCGGCACATACCAGGCTGTTACTTGCCAGTCCACATGATGCCAAAAAGAAATTCCCCGCTGGGTGTTGCCAATCAGCAGTCCTGTCGTAATTACCGGGGCTACCGCTGCGGAGCCCAGCAACAGGGAAATCATGGGAATTAGAATAAACGGGCTGCCGCCCCCTGCTAGCATGCTGAGAAACCAGGCCAGGAAACTAGCAATAAAAAGGCTAACGGCAATCATAGAGCAGCAGCAACAGTGGCACTGTTGCTTAGTCTAGAGGGCAACTGCGGCCCACTGCCAGAGTTTGTCTCGCCAACTGTTAACAAACGGTCATCCGCAGGGGGAAGAAACAGAATGGCAATAGTTGGTTATCCTTGAACTTCTCCTCTGCTTTTCTATCCTTAACTAGCGGCGTATGGCGCAGCCCATAGACCCCAAATCCCAAGCTTCTGCCTCTGGTAATCGCTCTGGTGCCTCACCCAAGCAGGTATACCAACAGGCGGTAACTGCCTTCAAAGCTCAAAGCTATGACCAAGCTCTGGCACTTTTTCAGCGTTTGGAGAAATTGCCGCCGGGTTCTCCCTACTATTTAAAGGCGTTGATGGGTCAGGTAAGGGTACACCAGCGACTGAAGCAGGTTGACCAGGCCCGATTGGGTTGCCAAGTCCTGCTCGCCAGTTCTTCATCTGAGGCTCGGCAGTGGGCTCAACAGGTTCTGAGCCAGTTGCCCGACAGGACTAAGGGAGAGGTCCTTTCAGTAACTCAGGAAACCGCTTCACCAAATAGGGCAGATTTAAGCGGCTTTGTACCGTTAGCAGGTACCGCAAATTCTCAGACGCTACCGGCTTCACCACCAAAATCCGCTTCCAAAACATCCATCTCCCTCCCTGCCCCAGAAGAACTTGACCAGCCAAAGCCAGAAGACACCAATTTGGACGCCGCTGAAGCGAAGGAACCAGAGTCAACATACCAGTCGCTCTTTCACTTTCAGCAGCTTAACCAGCGCTCGGGTGTAGATCAAAACGACAGCGATCGCCCTTCAGATGCCCCCGTCGATGCAGCGATTCCGGCTTCTGCATCTAGTGCTGAGCCAGTCTTGCGTTCAAAGGCTACCCCAGGCTACCAGCGGCAGTTCCAAGCTCCTTTGCCGAAGTACCCGCTGGGGCTGTGGCTACAGCAGGGGCTTACGGCGATCGCCCTGCTCTGGATAATAAATTGGGCCATCCATTTTGCCCTCAGAACGGTGGATAGACTGCTGCGATGGGTGCGGTGGCCGGTACAGCTCGGCCTGCCGGGAGCGTATGAGAACTACACCGTTTGGGTTATCAGTGGGCTGGTGTTGCTAGCCCTGGCCAGCCCGTGGATTATGGATTTTGCCCTGGCTTTTTGGCATAGCCAAAAGCCTCTGTCAACGCGCCAGCTTCAGAAACACAGCCCAGGAGCCCTGCGCCTGTTGCACCAGGTGTGCCGCCAGCGCGGTTGGCAACTACCCGAGCTACGGGTTATTCCCGACCCGGTCCCACTGTGCTTTAGCTATGGCTGGTTGCCACGCAATACTCGCATTGTCGTCAGTCAAGGCATTTTAGACCAGGGGCCTGATGAAGCCATAACGGCGCTGTATGGGTACGAGCTGGCTCGGAGGGCGAACGGTAGCGGATCGGTTCTCTCAGCGGTAGGGCTGCTGCTGCTGCTGTTGCACACTGCCTACCATCGCCTAGCCCAGGTTGGGGATAGGTTGCCCCAACCTATCCTACGCAACCCCTTAGGAGTATTCTCCAGCATCTTTTACGGCCTGTTTTGGCTGCTGCGGCAATTCGTGCTATGGCTGTCGCGATCGTGCTGTAGCTGGGGCGATCGCCGCGCCACTGTGCTCACGCAGCACCCCGACCACCTAGCGGATGGATTGCTGCAGCTTACTGAGGCGATCGCAGCCGACCTTGAGCGGCGGGGCACCCTCCACCCTCTGCTCACCAGCCTAGAGGTTTTAATGCCCATCAGCAGTCGTCAGGCGATTACCCCAGGCAGCCTGTTGGCAAAGGTAGGGCGCGATGGTCAAGACCTAGATACAACAGAAAATTTTCACAGCGATCGCTTCACGAATCGCGCCACCACCATCGCTAACCTGATTGCGTTAGACAGCCTCAACCCCTACCGCCAGTGGCTGCGCGTCAGTGCTTCTCACCTACCCTTGGGGGAGCGGCTGCTCGATCTCAGCCAGCAGGCCATCCTTCGTCAGCAGCCCACTGCTGTCGCCTTGCCGTTGGCGTCTCCAACTCCAAACAGCTTTTCACCCCCACTGCTGCTGCTGCAAAAAGGTCCACTAGCTGGCCTCCTAATGGGGGGCGGCATAGCTATGGGGCTGTGGTTTTTGGGCGGCGTTGTCAATCGGCTGGGTTGGCAACGGTTAAGCTGGCTCTACCAAGACCCCAGCGTACTCGTGGGAGGGCTATGGTTGGGCCTGAGCCTAGGCCTGCTGCTGCGCATCAACGCCCTGTTTCCCGATCCGGATAGCTCGCCTCCTGCCGGACAAACCAGCACCACCGCCCTAGACACTATTGCGGAACTGATCCACAGCAGCTCAGTCCTACCTGTGCAGGGAAAACCTGTAACTCTCCGGGGCCAGCTGCGAGGTTCCGCCGGGTTGGAAAACTGGGGCTGCCAAAATTTGTACCTTGACGATGCCTCAGGGTTAGTCAAACTGGTTAATCCGGTTCCCTTGGGCAGTCTTCAGGGGTTATTGCAGCGCCACCCCCGGCAATGGATTGGTCAAGCTGTCACGGTCAGTGGCTGGAGTCGCTATGGCGGTGGCCTGTTGTGGGTCGACATTCATCAAGTGCAGCTAGACTCCCGCCATCGTTTTCAAGCCTATGGGCCGATTTGGGCTACGCTCTTGAGCCTAGCCATCAGCCTGATTGGAATTTTGACGATTTTTCGAGGGGGATAGCCGAGACACGTAAAGTTGTGTTGCGAAATGGTGAATTAGATGTTAAGTTAGTTTACAGAAACACATACCTAGGTTCCTGGGTTACCCGTTTAGGGTTGGCTTGGGGTTATTGGGTAATGGGTTCTCCTACTCTCAACACAGCAAATGAACCAGCCCTTGTCGGCTGGTTTTTATTTGGGTGCTAATTTTGGTTCGCGGCTGCGCCAGTCGCGAGGCATCTAACGTGTTACGGTAAGAGATAATTGTATAGAGGGACAGCAGCGCTGGCATTTCACTATCCAAGGTACGTAGTTAATGGCCTACAAATGTTAGGTCTTTCCTTGGGAAGATGATTAAGGTAGGCAGCTTCTGAGAAACTCAAGGAGTTTGATGAGTCGTTTCTTTCCAGGGCGACAATAGTTAAGATCATACCCCTGAGCTTTGGGCTTTTAGATTATTTTTAATAGTAGATTAGGGCCTAGGGGCGATCGCACGAAGTAAGAATTTGTTAAATTGATACAGGATTTAGATTTGACGTTTTAATACGACTTTATTAGGCTTTTGGAGCAGAATCTGTAATCCTGATAGAAGTCGATTGCGTGAATAGGGTTGTCAAAGGTGGCGGTTGACTTGCTGTTCAAACTTCACTTGGCAAGTCAACGATTTCAATTTTTGCCCTTTGTTTTAGAACACCAGAGGTATCTCAAATGTCAATTCGCCTTTACGTTGGTAACCTTTCCAAGGATCTAGAGCGGCAGGAGTTTGAAAACGTTTTCGCTGACTTTACGGATGACTTGGTCTCTGTCAAGCTAATTGCCGATAAAAAAACTGGAAAATGTCGGGGATTTGGCTTTGTAACCGTAAAGACCGACGAAAAGGCTGATGAAGTTGTAGAAAAACTGAATGGCCAGATGCTGGCGGAACTGCCCATTAAAATTGAAAAAGCGCTGCCCCGCACCAAGCCTGAGGGTGAAGCAGAGGCTCGTCCCAGTGGCGAACCCACCAGCAAGCGACCCGCTAAAGGAAGCACCCGTAAGTCTTCTACCCCAGCGGCAGCGACAGCCGCCAGCAGCAGTGCCTCAGTTCAGCCCGATCCTCGCTGGGCTGGTGAATTAGAGAAGCTCAAGCAGATGCTAGCGACTCAAACGACCTCCAGCTAACCTCTCTGAAAGTTACCTCCAATTTTTATAGCTAGGCCGTAGGGAGCGTTGTCTCTACGGCCTTTTTGATTGATGGCCAGGCTCGAGATCAACATCGATGGGTTTGGGTCTCAACAACCTGTTTCAAGCGACGCAGTTGAGCAGCCATGTCTCGCTGAGTCCAGCCAGCAGCAACCCAGTTAAACCCAGCCTGTATGACGGGGTTAGGAATCTCAAACTCAAACCGGTTCAGCAGCCGGGTTCCTGCTGGCTCGGGGGTACATTCCCAGCGATCGCGACCGTCAAAAAATCCGTCAAATGCCCACACAATCAGTCCTGGCTGACGCTCAACTACCGTACTCACCAGCGCGGGCTGCCATAGCGGCACCTGAATCACAAACCGGCTTTTGGCCCCCAGATCGGTGCTCCAGTCGCCAATCGGGTCGCAGCGCAGGGCCGGATTGAGCCAGCGGTGCATCAGGTCTTGACGGGTTAAACACTGCTCCACTTGGCTGGCGCTAGCGCTGATGGAAATGCTGTGTTCAAAGACATGGCGAGTAGACATCTCAACGGACTCCTGAGAGAATCAGCCCGGGTGTAGATACCAAAATCCTCAAAAACGTGTATTTTTGGGAAGTTTCTATCGTACTTGCCCTGGGCGGTCTCGTTTTTAAGCTGAAGCGCTGGTTCATGGAATGACATGATTTGGCTGTCAGTTTATTTGCCAGTAGTAAATGGCTAACAGCCGAGATCGCGCAACGGCCCCCTGCACAATGCTCTTTCAGGATGCTCCAAACTGCAAGGATCATGATTGATTTTTTATCTCTAACACTGCTCCAGGTGACTGAGCCTGGAGTTCAACCTGCCGACCCTGGACCGCTGACTAACCCTGTGGAGTCTCCTAGCCGCTTTGTGCAAGAGGCTTCTGGGCAACTGGGGCGATTTTTACCCAGCTTAATTGGGGCGATCGCACTGCTGCTGCTGGGCTGGCTTGCGGCCACGGTGGCGGCTCTGGTGGTGCGCAGTATACTGCGGCGTACCGACATCGATAACCGCCTTGCCAACTGGGCTCTGGGTCGTCCGTCAGATCAGCCCATACCCATTGAGAAATGGGTATCGACCCTCGTGTACTGGGTGATTTTTCTGTTCGCCATTGTGGCGTCGCTCAACGCCCTTAACCTGGCCGCGGTGTCGGCTCCGCTCAACAACTTTCTCGACCAGATCTTTCTCTACCTACCCCGCATCGGCGGCGCGCTGCTATTGCTGGGGGTGGCCTGGCTCGCAGCGACTCTGGTGCGATCGCTTGTTGTTAATGGCCTAGGTCGCTTTAACTTAGACGATCGCTTGGCCCAGCAGACTGGCATGGAGCAGGGCAGCTCCCCGGTCGTGCTGAATGAAACCATCGGCAACGTGCTGTACTGGTTCATTCTGCTGCTGTTTATTCCGTTAGTTTTGAGCGCCCTGCAGCTGCCTGGGCTGCTGGCTCCGGTGGAAGGGTTAATCAATTCTTTCCTCCAGGCCATTCCTCGCATTGTCACCGCCGCAATTGTCCTAGCTATCGGCTGGGTGATTGCGCGGATTGTGCGCGGCGTAGTGACCAATCTGCTGATGGCCACCGGAGTCGACCAGCTCGGTCGCCGTCTGGGGCTGCAAAGCGGCACGTCGGGAAGCGTTTCCCTCTCCAGTCTGGCCGGCACCTTAGCCTACGTGCTGGTGCTTATCCCCGCTGTGGTAGCCGCCCTCAACGAGCTTGATATCGAGGCCATTTCGACTCCCGCTATTGGGATGCTAGAGCAGATTTTGACTGCGATTCCACAAGTCATTATGGCTGGGGTCGTGATCGCCGCAGCTTACTTTGTAGGGCGCTTTGTGGCCGACCTGGTCACGAGCTTGCTGCGAGGGGCTGGTTTTGACAACATCCTGGGCGTTTTGGGGTTGCCAGACCTAAACCTGCGCACAGGAGCTACGGTACAGCCCGGGCTCGATGCCGAAGGCCGTCCCATGGCTATGGTGCAGACCCCGAGCCGCACGCCCTCAGAGATCGTTGGCATCATCACCCTGGTGGCGATCGTGCTGTTTGGGGCCGTGACCGCCACCGAAATTCTCAATTTCGCTGGTCTGACGGAGATTGTGCGGGCCATTCTGCGCATTGGGGCACGGGTGCTCAGTGGCGTGGTGGTGTTTGCGGTGGGCCTCTATCTAGCCAATCTGGCCTTTCGCTTGGTCAACGCCATGGGCACCGGACAGGCAAGGGTACTGGCCCAAGCGGCTCGCATTGCCATCTTGATCTTTGTGGGGGCTATGGCCCTACAGCAGATGGGAGTGGCTCCCGACATCGTCAACCTGGCCTTTGGGCTATTGCTGGGGGCGATCGCAGTGGCGATCGCGATCGCGTTTGGTCTGGGTGGGCGCGACGTTGCCGCCGACCAACTGCGGGAGTGGCTATCTAGCTTTAAACAGCGCCAATAATCGTCCCAACCACTACTAACCAATACAACCAGTTTAGGCCGGGGGGTTGACCCCTCCGGCCTTTTCGCACGTTAGTATGTTTAACTCAGCCTTAACAAATCTGCTTAAGGGGCTGTAATCCATAGCCAGAGGCATCTATGGACAGCAAAGACTGGGCTTAATGCCTGTGTCTCGAGGACAGATAGCAGAGCCAGGAAAACCCTGAATTGGGTAGCCGAAAGTCACTTTCAGGGGAGTCCTAAAACAATGGCCACGGTAGAGCGTCGCAGTGGTAAACCAGCGGCCAATCTCAGCGACCCTCAGTACTACATTAGCCGCGAGCTGAGCTGGATAGAATTTAACCGACGGGTGCTCCATGAAGCTCTAGACGAGCGCACTCCGCTGTTAGAAGCGCTGAAGTTTCTGGCAATTTTTAGCACCAACCTAGACGAATACTTTATGGTGCGGGTGGCGACTCTCAAGCAGCAGATCGAGGCCCAGGTAACCCGGCGATCGCCCGATGGGCGATCGCCCCAGGAACACCTTGACGATGTCAGCGCCGCGCTGCACCCTATTGTCGAGCAGCAGCATCAGGCCTTTAGCACCGACCTTAGACAGCAGATGGTCAACCAGGGCATTTGGCTGCTCGACTATGAAGCACTGACTACGGCTCAGCAGACCTACTGCCGCGACTACTTTGAAGAGCAAGTTTTCCCAGTTTTAACCCCCCTGGCCGTCGATCCGGGCCATCCATTTCCGCACATTTCAAACCTCAGCTTAAACCTGGCGGTCGTGGTGCAAGACCCTCATACCCAGCAGCCTCACTTTGCCCGAGTTAAAGTGCCACGGGTGCTACCCCGGTTTGTTGCCCTACCAGCACCGCAAAAGGAAGAACTTGATGGCAAAACCTGTCACTGGCTAGGAGTCCCCCTAGAACAGATAATTGCCGCCAATCTTTCCGCTCTTTTTCCGGGCATGGTGGTGCAGGAACACTATTGCTTTCGCATTACCCGCGACGCCGAGCTGACTGTTGAAGAAGACGAAGCCGACGATCTCATGCAGGCGGTTGAGCAAGAGCTGCGTAAGCGTCGCCTGGGCGGATCAGCGGTACGCATGGAGATTCAGCGGGCCACCCCAGGCCCAGTGCGAGCCATGCTGACCGAAGAACTGGACCTGGCCGAAACCGATGTGTACAACATTGACGGGTTGCTGGGGCTAGGAGACCTAATGACCTTCATGGCCCTCCCGCTGCCTGACCTCAAAGCCCCCAGCTGGACAGCCGCCGTGCCTCCTGATCTGGAGCGCCTCAGCCCGCCAGGTGTAGACCACGACGACACGGCCCTCGAGACCGCCGAAGATTTGTTCTCATTGCTGCGGCGCCAGGAGCAGTTGGTGCACCATCCTTACCACTCGTTCTCAGCAACGGTGCAACGATTCATCACTCAGGCGGCCCACGATCCTCAAGTGCTGGCCATCAAGATGACGCTGTACCGAACCTCCGGCGATTCTCCCATTGTCAGCTCCCTGATCTCTGCCGCAGAAAACGGCAAACAGGTGACGGTTTTGGTGGAGATCAAAGCCCGCTTTGACGAAGAAAACAACATCAACTGGGCTCGCAAGCTCGAACAGTCGGGCGTGCACGTCGTCTATGGCCTAGTAGGGCTTAAAACCCATTGCAAAGTCACGCTGGTGGTACGTCGTGAAGGACAGTACATTCGTCGGTACTATCACGTTGGCACAGGCAACTACAATCCCAAAACCGCCAGAGTCTACACCGACCTCGGTTTACTCAGCGCCCGAGATGATGTGGGTGCCGACATCTCTGAGCTCTTTAACTATTTAACTGGCTATTCCCGCCAGCAGGTCTACCGCCAGCTGCTCGTCGCCCCCATAGCTATGCGCCAGCAATTAGTGAGCCTGGTCGAGCACGAAATAGCCTGCCAGAAAAAGGGAAAGGATGGCCGCATCATCGTCAAGCTGAATTCTTTGGTAGACCCGGATTTAATTGCGCTACTATACCGGGCTTCCCAGGCAGGCGTCTCAATCGATTTAATTGTGCGGGGCATCTGCTGCCTGCGGCCAGGGGTGCCGGGGGTAAGCGACAATATTCGCGTCATCAGCATTGTGGGGCAGTTCCTAGAGCACTCTCGCATTTTGTATTTTCAGCAAGGGGGAGAGGAGGTTGTGCTCTTAGGCAGCGCCGACTGGATGCCGCGCAACCTCAATCGCCGAGTAGAGGTGATGGTGCCCGTTATCGATCCAGCGCTGCAAGGAGAACTCAAAGCCATTCTCAACCTGTGCCTAGAAGACAACCGGCGTGCTTGGGACCTGGCAACCGACGGCAGCTACCGCCAGCGTCGCCCTGAGACAGACGAGACGATCCGCAGTGTCCAGGAGCAGCTGATGGCAAATGCAGCCAAATCCTTAGCCGGGTGAACGGCTCCAGCGAAACACCACCACCCCCAAGCCTGACAGCAGCGTCATCCCCAGCAGCCCGGCTAGGGGGTTGCCGCCTAGGCCAGTTACCCAGGCGGGGACGACACCAGTGGGCTGAAGCAAGTTACCCACCTCAAGCATGTAGTAGCCCCACACCAGCCCAGCGTGGAGACCTACCGGATGGCCTAACCCGGTTTTGTTGGCTCCGACTGGTATACGGCGGGCCCAGCCCAGCACAAGCCCTAACAGCAACAGCCCTGCTAGCTGAGGCAGCAGGGCCAGAATGGCATCGAGGGGTTTGATAAAGTGGGCGATCGCAAAAATTAGACTAGTTGCTCCTAAAGCCGTCCCCGGTGACCAACTCTGCTCCAGTTCCCGCAGCAGCCAGCCCCGAAACAACACCTCTTCTGACCAACCGACAGCGGTAGCCGCTAGAACCCCAATCAGAGCCGTTTGCAATAGACTGACGCCCCGCCCACCATCCGGGTCCAATATGGCCCAGCCCAAAGCCAACTGCACTACCGCTAGGAGTGCTAGGCTCACTGCTCCGATCAGAGCACCTGTTGCCATACCCTGGCCTAGTTTTCGGCGGCCAGCGAACCCGACTTTGGCCCAAGGCTGCGTTTCAGCCCGCACCGCCCGTTCCCAGCGGGGCAGCACCAGCAAAAAGACAACGTACAGCAGAGCGGTAGGCAATAAATCGCCTCCCGGCAGCAGGTCACGCCCTGCTAAGCCATACAGCGGCAGAGCAAAGGGCAACCAAAGCACCACCACAATTAGCAGAAAGATCACCACTCGCACCAGCGGCGGATAACTGGTCAGCTTAGCCCAGGGAAGCTTAACCCCAGACAATTTACTCATCTGGCTCGATCGTGCTAGTCAACCCCAGATTGCACAACCCCTCGCTGTAGAACTCAGCGTGTTCAAGGGCACAGGTAATCACCAGGGCTACCCCAGCGGTGTGGGCCTGCATCATGATGTCAACGGCCTGAGGCATTGTCAGACTGGGCACCACCTTGAGCAGCGATTCCACCACATGCTCCATTGAGTTGAAGGCGTCGTTGTGAAGCAACACTCGGTAGCGGGGCGCAGGCTTGCGCACTGTAGATGTCGTAGTCCGCTCGATGGTTTCAACTGACACAGTAATACCTCCTTGCGAAGCTCCAAGGCGAAGATTTTTAAAAACATCTTTGCCCAGGTCAACTTTCCCATCATAAAACTTCACGATGGTTTTAGCATGACACTAGAGGCAGGCTTGGAAAAACTCATCCCGCCCTACCCAGTTCACGGCCTCCATAACTTAGTGCAGCAATTGTCTGGCATTTAGGCTAGTGAAAGAGAAGGAGACCATTGGGGCAACAATCCAGCCTGTTCAAAAATTCCAGCGATCGCACCAATACGGTGGGTACCATAGGAAACAGTTGACAGGCGCTACTGTCCTATTCGTTTTCCTGCTGGATCGTCCATGACTCTGGTTACAGGCCAAATTGTATTTTTAGAGTGCCGCCAAATTCGTCTTTATGCCGAAGTGATTCAGGTGCTAGCACCGCGCCCCACGGGCTGGATAAGGCCTTTGGCGTTGGTCAGCGAAACTGAGGCGATCGCCCTAGGAACAGATTTCGACACCACAAGTCTGATGGCTACTAAACCAGCAGTACCCGACATGCTCTGGCCCTTAGAGCAGATGCAACCAGCCCTAGACACCGAAGTCATCCCGCTGCTAGCTAGTCTCTCGGCCAAATCTACGGTTTCTGCATCCGCACTACCCCTAGACTCTGACCGCAGACAGCTAACTATCAACGAGTTTGTGCAGTGGCTATGGGCCGATCGCCAAGCCTCAGACCCAAGCAACCCGTAGGACCAGCAATAATCCGGACGGTTTCTATAAAGCTTTCATAAAGATACTGAGGTCACCTTGGGGAAAGTCCTGAGGTGGCCTGAAAATGCTGGGAATCTGGGTGGTGGTCTAAGTCTTAGCCACGGTTGACCGCTCGCTTTTAGCTAGCTAGACACCGAATGCTGCAGTGACTCACCGTATACTCCAAATCCCGGAACCAGCCGAATGCGGCCTTCGTCCATTTCGTACATGAGCAGCTCTAATGCTTCGGAGTCACCAATGGGCAAATACCCTAGGCGAGACAGTTCAGCGTTAATACCCTGCTCAATATCAGGGGTCAGTAGCCCACTGTGGAGTGCTTTTTCTACCAGTCGACGAATGGAAAATGTGGGGGCCATGAACCATTACCTAAACGTGATTTCGTTACTATCCATTGTCGAGCTTGGCCGCGCTGTAGCCAGTGATGACACCCCGCAGAAGTTGTGCACTCTACCACGGTAATTCGTGATCCAAATCACAAAATGATTCAGCCGTTGGGGATATGTTCAGTAGATTCACGGAAGCACGGAATTGATGAGGTCTGAATCTATATCAAGATACGACCAACTATGTCCCTAGATATACCCAGGCCGGTCTAATTCCGATTATCGTCTTCGTATGGCAGGCTGGCCCTAATAGTTCTTAACTTTATCCCTAATCTTGGAGTGTACGAGTATGCAGACTATGACTAAGGAAATGGCTATTTTTCATGCTCAAGGCTCTCTCAACGCGTCTAACGCCCACGATTTCCATTCATCTTTAATGCAAAAGATCCAGTCTGACCAGGCCGATGGCCTGTTCGTAGACATGAGCCAAGTCGAGTCACTCGATAGCGCCGGGCTGATCTCTTTGGTGTCGGCACTGAAGCACGCTCGTCAGCTACAAAAGCGCCTCTGCCTCTGCTCTGTACCGCCGGCTATTCGCATTGTGTTTGAACTCACCCAGCTCGATCGCGCCTTTGAGATGGTGGATGAGTTGCCGGTAGCGGCTTAATTTCAGTCTCGGCAAAGCTCACCCCCGCCTCGTTATAGTATGGTGGTCATGCTCGCGAGCGTTTGGGGCAGCTAGATCGTGTCTGTATCAATTAACACATTAGTGAATGCTGAGGTTTCTCGGCCGGGCCGCTATCTGGGTAATGAGATTGGTGCTGCTCACAAGCCATGGGATGGGGCCAGCGTGCGCTGGGTGCTAACCTACCCTGAGGTTTATGAGGTTGGGGCCTCTAACCTAGGCCATATCATTCTCTACAGCATTTTAAATGCTCAACCTCGACAGCTGTGCGATCGCGCCTACCTACCCGCATCTGATCTAGCCACCAAGCTCAAAGAGACTCAGACGCCCCTGTTTGCGGTGGAGTCGCAGCGATCGCTGACCGACTTTGACATCCTGGGTTTTAGCCTCAGCTATGAGCTAGGGGCCACAAATATTCTCGAAATGCTATCGCTGTCAGGCATTCCGCTCACCTGGCAGGAGCGCGATCAGGCCGGAGCCTTTGCCCCCGAGGCAGGGTCCTGGCCATTAGTTTTTGCCGGTGGCCAAACTGCCACCTCTAACCCTGAACCCTATGCCGACTTCTTTGACTTCGTGGCCCTGGGTGACGGTGAAGAGCTATTGCCCGAAATTGCCCTGGTGATGGAAGAGGGCAAGGCGGCTGGCCTGAGTCGAGAAGCCCTACTGCTCGATTTGGCCCAGGTGCCAGGGGTCTACGTGCCTCGGTTTTACGATATGGCCGACGATGGCTCGGTGCATCCCAATCGGCCCAACGTACCTACACGGGTGCTGCGCCGGGTGGCCACCCCCATTCCTGCCTATGCCATGGGCCTGGTGCCCTACGTTGAAACGGTCCACGATCGCCTGACCGTAGAAATTCGGCGGGGTTGCACTCGGGGCTGCCGCTTTTGCCAACCCGGTATGCTGACGCGCCCAGCCCGGGATGTGGAACCAGAGGCCGTAATCGACGCCATTGAGACCGGCATGCGCAAGACCGGCTATGACGAGTTTTCGCTGCTGTCGCTGAGCTGCTCTGACTACCTGGCGCTACCAGCGGTGGGGGTAGAGATTAAAAATCGCCTCAAGGACGAAAATATTTCGCTGTCGCTGCCCAGCCAGCGGGTTGACCGCTTCGATGAAAACATTGCCAATATCATTGGCGGCAGCCGCCTCACCGGGCTCACTTTTGCCCCCGAGGCGGGCACCCAACGCATGCGCGACATCATCAATAAAGGACTGACCAACGAAGAGCTGCTGCGCGGCATCAAAACCGCCCATGAGCAGGGCTGGGGCCGAGTTAAACTCTACTTTATGATCGGCCTGCCCGGCGAGACTGATGCCGACGTGCTAGGCATTGCCGAAACCGTGCGCTGGCTGCGTCAGGCCTGTACCCAGTCAGGACGGCGACCCCTAGCCTTTAACATCACCATTTCCAACTTCACCCCGAAACCCCACACCCCTTTTCAGTGGCACTCCGTGTCGACAGAGGAGTTTCGTCGCAAGCAGCGACTGCTGCGGGAAGAATTTCGGGCCCTGCGCTGGGCCAAGGTCAACTTTACCGACGTGCGCATCTCGGCGATGGAAGACTTTGTCGGCCGGGGCGATCGCCGCTTAGCTGCCGTGGTGCGGCGCGCTTGGGAACTGGGGGCCGGCATGGACAGCTGGTGGGAGAGTCTGGAGCATGCCTTCAAGGCCTGGACCCAGGCCATCGACGAAGCCGGTCTGACCTGGAAGTACCGGAAAGTAGAGCAAGGCGAATGGAACGTGATGGACACGGAAGGCGATCGTCCCAGCCTCGACGCCCCGCTGCCCTGGGATCACCTGGATACTGGCATCGACAAAGCCTGGCTCAAAGATGACCTGCTCCGTGCCTTAGAAGAGGCCACAGTTCCTGACTGTTCCTTTGAGGGCTGTAGCCACTGCGGCGTCTGTGGTCCCGACTTTGGCCACAATGTGGTGGTGCCGCCACCCCCCATTCCCGCCTTTCTCGGTCACAGCCAACCGAGCTCTGAGCGAGTGCAGCGCCTGCGGGTGACCCTGGGCAAGATGGGGTCGATGGCACTACTTGGCCACTTGGATATGGTGCGCCTGTTCGATCGCGCCCTGCGGCGGGCCGGGTTGCCCATCGCCTTTACCGGCGGTTTCCATCCAGGGCCGCGCCTGTCACCTGCCAATGCGCTCCCGCTAGGGGCCACCAGTAGCGGCGAAGTAGTGGATTTTGAGCTGACTCAGGCGATCGCCCCCGCTGATTTTCTTCAACGGCTAGGGGCTGAGCTGCCGCCGGAGATCCCGCTCTATGCCATTGCTGAGGTGCCCCTAGATGGGCCTTCTGCCACCAAAATTCTCGATCAGGCTGAATATTACGTACAGGTAAGCCTCGAAGACGCCAGCCCAGCGGCTCCAGCTTGGGCCGCCTGGACTAAGGCCGTTTTGGCGCTCGATGAGGTGCTGTGGGAGAAAAAAACCAAGTCTGGAAAGATGCAACTCATTAACCTGCGAGAGCGCCTGCACGAGCTGGCGGTGGTTAGCCCAGACCACCCTCTACCCGTGGGTCTGGAGTATCCTAAAGATAGCCATGGAGTCTGGCTTAGAGCCGTAGGCCACTGTCGCAACGATGGGAACCTACTGCGACCAGAGCACGTCGTCTCCATGGTAGAGAAAGTAGCTAACCAGCCGCTGGCGCTACAGCACGTGCATCGCAGCCGACTCATTTTTCTTTAGAAAAACCCCAAGGGGGCACAACCATGGACGGAGCACCAGGCCATTCACCACGGGTATCAGTGAAGGGGCAGATCTGGGACTCTAGGGCCCAGGCTAGACCGAGGGTGTCTCGGCAGCTCTGGTTGGCGATCGCCGGTGCAGGCCTGCTGATGGTAGGGGTTGCCAACCCTTCTCAGGCACAGTCTTCAGAAGCCTGCACCGTTCCAGAAAGCGGGGAGGTGGCCATCATTGATGCGGCCTGCTGCCCAGACGAGCTACTCACTAGCTACTGGCCAGGGCGATCGACCGAACTCAACCAAACGTTCTGTCAGCTGCTGATGTTTCCCACCGCGTCCTTAGGCAACGGCGATGACTTTACCGATCGCATAGTCGATGGTTCGCTGTCTAGTGATAGCCGCCGCGCCTCCTCGACCAGCATGACCCTGCCCAGCCTGTGGTGGAATCGCGACTCGCTGACGTCGCATCTAGGCGGGCGTCGCCTGGTGGAATCTTGGATTTCCTACCAGATTGAAGACTCGGGCACAACGGTGGTCGACGTGATGGTCAACCCCCAAATGTGGTCGGTGCTGACCTACAACGAGCGCTACGCCGTGCTCAACCAGTTCGGCACAGCGGCCCGAGACTTTGGGCACAACATCCGCTTCTTCCAGGGCAATTCTCGCACCTCCCGCATGGCAGGGCTTTACGCCTGTGATTTTGTCGACCAGCCAGGGCTGCCCCTAAACTCTGAGAACAGCGTGTATGCCTGCTCGGCCAACTTAGACTCGGCGTTGATTGTGCAGCTTCAGCGCAACCTAGTGGCAGAGGGAGAGCGTCGCTACCAACCCGCCCCCACGGCCCAAGCCATAGAGCCTAGCGAAAGCCCATAAACTAGTAGTCTGCCAAGCCAAGGGTGCAGGTTAGTGAGCGTTCGGGATTCAAGGTTCACGACCGGCCTTGAACCTTACACCGTAGACCCTGAACCCCAGCTATTCGAGCCTGTCACAATCAGCTGGGTCAAGTCCTAGGCTAGCTATTCCCAGACAAAACCTGCGGCAACGCTCATCGTTAGCCTCAGCGTTTTGAGCTAGGCACGTAAGCTTTGCCACAGCCGACCATAGCGGTCGTCAGCTTCGGCCTTGAGGGGAAGGAGAAACTCGCTCTGGTCGGCGATCGCCGGCGTCAGCACAATCTCCGACGGCGTTTGCAGGGGCTCGGGCCGTTGCTGCGGGTCAACCCCCCAGAGCAACGGTGAGGTAGTGTGGCCAAAGATGGCAAGCTGGGTAGCGAAGTCATCCCCGAGGCAAAAATTGAGCCAGTCAACCGCGACGGAAGCAGGGGCGGGCACCGCCTGAGGCCGGACCCAGAGTTGGGCACTGAGCAGCGTTCCCTCGGGGGGCACCGCGACGGCTAGATGGCGGTACTGGCGCAGCAGCGGCAATACGTCGTCTGACCAGGCCACCACCGCGGTCGCGTCACCGACAATCAGACTCTCAAGATAGTAATTGGAGTCGTAGGCTCGCACCTGCTGGTGCAGCTTGGATAAAAAGTCGTCTAGGCCCGCGACAGTCGCCGGGTCTGCGCTGTTGGCCGAGGCCTTCACGGCCTTTTGAGCCAACCCCAGCACCAGGCGAGGATGGTCGGGCAGCACCAGGCGGCGCGTCAGTTCAGGTCGTAGCAAGTCAGCCCAGGTCTTGAGCTGAGCCGATTGACGAGGCAAACGATCGGGGTCGTAGAGCAGCACCAGGTGACTCCAGCGGTAGGGCACGGCCCAGATGCTGCCCTTCGGGCTGGGAATGCCGCGGCGATCGCGGCGCACCAGCTCTGACCAAACCTGATTCAGGTCTTCCCAGTGAGGAATTGCCGCCACCTCGATCGGCTGCACCAACTCCTGACGAATGGCGGGAGCCAACCAATAATCGGCCAAACTCACCCAGTCGGCCATCGGTGCCGCGCCATCCCTCTCGCCGTGCCAATCTTGCAGCAGGCTATACAGCTCCAACAGCGACTCTTGCGGCGTCACCGCCACGCTGCTGCCCCGCTCCGGCAACTGCTGAAATGCTTTGAGCAGCTGAGCAGGCACCGAGTTGACCACCATGGCCAGCCGCAGGTTAGCAGCACTGGACCGCTGGCAACCGGCCAGCAGCGTAGCCAGGGTCACCCCGCTGGCCCCCGCTAAAAAGCTGCGACGATTCATGAGCATTTGGCCCCCGCGCCCCCTTGCCAGGGGAGAATACTGATCTAAACCATAGCGCTTTAGTCTACGCCCATGAAAGCCGTCCGCGATATTGTCAATGTCTCGATCACCGTTATTTTGGTGTCGTTTATTGGTCTCAGCCTGGCCCGGCTGGTGTACTTTTTTCTCCACAGTCAGCAGATTATTTAGAGCAATGCTGTGTTTAATCAACCCCCTACTCTGGATGAGCCCCCTGCGCTCAATGAGCCTACCCTAGATGAAGTTGAGGCAGCCCGCGATCGCATTGCCCCCTACATTCGGCACACGCCTCTGGTGCCCGCGATCGCAATCAAGCAGGCTATCCCCGGCTGCCCCGACCTGTGGCTCAAGCTCGACTGTTTGCAGGTGACCGGGTCTTTCAAAGCTAGGGGGGCGGTGAACACCCTCAAAAGTCTCTCGGCAGCTGACCTCCAGCGGGGCATCATCACCGCCTCGGGGGGCAATCACGGGCTCGCGGTGGCCTATGCAGGCTGGCTAGCCCAGGTGCCCGCCACCATTTATCTGGGCAGCAATGTGCCCCCCACCAAGGCCGAGAAGCTGCGGCAGTGGGGAGCGCAGGTGGTGTTTGCAGGCAACGACTGGGACGAAGCCAACCAAGCCGCCATGACCGTGGCCGCTACCCAGGGGATTCCCTATATTCACCCCTTTGACGACCCGCGAGTGATTGCCGGGCAGGGCACCCTGGCTCTGGAGATTTTGGCCGACCTGCCCCAGGTCGATACCCTGCTGGTAGCCATTGGCGGCGGCGGCTTAATTAGCGGCGTCAGTCTGGCGGCTAAGGCGCTCAAGCCCAGCATTCACATTGTGGGCATTGAGCCGGTAGGCGCACCCACCCTAAAAGCCAGCGTCGAAGCAGGCAAAATTCTTGAGCTAGAGGCCACCCCAACCCTAGCCAACACCCTGGCCCCCCGCAAGACAGAACTCCTGACCTTTGAGATCGTTCGCCGTTACGTGGATGAGTTTGTGCTGGTCAGCGATGAGGCGATGGTCGAGGCCTGCCGCTGGCTGTGGTTTGAGCTAGGAGTAGCGGCGGAGCTGAGCGGGGGAGCGGCGATCGCCGCCCTAATGACCAGTCAATACCAACCGCAGCCCGGCGAGGTGGTCTGCGCTTTGATCTGCGGTACTGGGACAGCGGGGCTGTAGACTAAGCCACCACAGGGCCTAAGGTGGACGAGATCCGCATCGCTAGCTCGGTCAGGTTGTCGCTATCGGTGCAGAATTGCTCGGCGGCAGGGCGAGGCACTCCGACCCCAACCAAATATTCCACCAGCAGGTTAAATAGCATGTCTTCGGCTAGCTCTCGCTGGTCGGCCCAGCCCCGCTGCTGGTAGTGCAGATACTCTTGGCAGCGCAGAGCTAGATCGTGATAGGTGGCATCGCTGGTTAAAAACTGAAGGCTGCTGATAATCATGGCGACCTCAGAACGCAGGTTAGCCACAGTCTAACGAAGCCCGAGAGCAGTGGCCGTCAGGCTAACCGATCGCTCTAAACACCACCGAAAGATTGTTGGCAGGCATGGCCATGGTTTCGACAAGCGCCAGCCCGTAGACTTTGGCGGCGGCCACCACCGCGTCTAAATCGCGCACGCCCCACTCGGGGTTTTGGGCCTGCAAACTGTCGTCGAACGCAGCGTTGCTGGGGGCGGTATGCTGCCCGTTCTGCTTGTAAGGCCCGTAGAGATACAGAATACCGCCAGGGGGCAAAATTCGCCCCGCCGCCGCCAGCAACCCTAAGCAGGCAGCCCAAGGAGCGATGTGAATCATGTTGATATTGACCAGGGCGGTAATTGGGTGCTGCTGCAAGTCGAGTTCTGAGAGCACATCGCTGAAGTTTTCAGATTCGACCGGCCAGAGGGGGGCAGCCGCATCTAGCGCGATGGGCGTGTGCAGGTTTGCCGCAGGAGCGGCCTCTCGCCAGGCGGCGATGCTGGCTCGGGCACTGGGGTCGAGGTCTGAGGGCAACCACTGCCGAGGCGCGAGGTGGGGCGCAAAGAATACGGCGTGCTCTCCAGTGCCGCTCGACACTTCAAGCACGGTGCCGGTGGGGGGCAGCACCCGCTGGAGCACCGCTAAGATCGGCTCGCGGTTGCGCTCGGTGGCAGGGGCATAGCGACGGGCATCGGGCGAGGTGAACATGGCAAGGGGTGGGGCGAGGGAAGAGCGCTTAATGTCTGGTGAGGGCAAGCTTTGCCCATGCTACAGGGATACTGTATTGCTCAAAGTTTACCTGTTCTTGCCCCAAGGCTACTGAGATAGGTCTTCGTCCGTTGCTAAAGTTTTTTTGCGGGACGATCGCTTGCGCATAGACGCTCTTGTGTAGCCGATAGCCTGAATTTCGTCACTGTTTGGCCCAAACTGACCGACAACTGACTGCTTCATGGCCAAAACGGCGTTGTGAAATTCCCACTCGGCCGCGCGGGCGCGATCGCGGGTAGCCTTGAATGTCACCTCCATGAGGACTTCATCTTGCTGGCTCTGCCGCATGGCCTGATAGGCCTGCTGCAAGGCTTGATACGACGCCTCTGGCCGCATGGGCGCGTAATTAGCGATCGCCCTCAAACTGTTTAGGGCCTGAACATCTTCATCAATGCGCTTGGGCGCGAGGCGACGGGTCGTATCGGTCATGGCGGCTGGGGTGGGTAGTGGGAAGGTGGCAAAACGCACCACGTAGCCTCGTGCTGTCTCGCCTAGATTCACAATGCCCAGTTGGTAAGGGCTTTGCTCAAAGAGAAACCCAGTTGTGGCGGCTGAAAACGGTTTTAGAGGCGATCGCAATGCTGTTGCAGCTAAAGACAACGGCGTTGTGACTGGTGACAATAGCGTTGCAGGAGATCATAATTCGGTTGCAGCGAAGCCCAATAGTGTTGTGAGGCGATCGCGTTGAGTTTGCGATCGCGACAACGCTGTTGCACAGCTAAGCAACGGTCCTAACCCTAGAGCCATCACTCTACAGATGTCACTGGAGAGGTAAAGCAAAGCGAAACCCAACAGTCGCAAGCCTGCTGAGTTCCGCTAGTGCTCGGTTCAACCTACAAAAGCGCTGAGGCCTTGTAACCCTGTGCCTGTGGGGCATGACGCTGACATATTCGCCACTGCGGCTAGTGGGGAGTTGACCAAGTTACGACTTGGCTTAGCCTCGTTCAGAGTTGAAGCTGGTGAAACGGGGCAAGCAAGCATGAATATATGCGGAGAGTATCTTGCGCTCGTTCTAAATCGAAATATTATGCGAAAAGTATCTTGTGATCCACGCAACTGAGGTTGATATACAGAAAGTTTCGACCTGTTCATCAAATAAGGGTAAACAGGCCAAAAACTTTTCTCTGATGAGGCCTCGGCTTTGGATAAGGCAGTCGCTTCAAGTCTTCTGCCTAAAAACCAAACAATATTGAAACTACCAAAAGGGTAGTAATCAGTCAAGTAAGGTTATTGAACATGAACACATTAGAAGACCAGGCATACCGCAGCTGGGCTAAGTTTTTGAATCCTGAATCTTTGAGAGGAAACCTAATTGCCGCCTCAATTTTCTTGACTGCATATGAACTACTTCGAACTTCAATTATCGATCGCATTCGTGATTTTTTTACTTATGAATTCAATGAGCATGGAGGAGTTGTCAGTGAAGACTACAGAAGTAAAGTTTTATCACTAGATAAAAGTCCACTCCGAGCATCGCTTTTGTGGTTAAAAGAAATATCTGCTATTTGTGACACTGATATTGAGCTAATCGACAGGATCCGTAAGCATCGCAATGAATTAGCACATGATTTACCTAAGTTTATTGTGAATTCCGATGCCGAAATAAATATTGACCTTTTAGAATCTATCTATGAATTACTAACGAAAATAGATCGATGGTGGATTAAAGAAGTAGAGATTCCCACAAATCCAGAGTTTGATGGTCAAGAAGTCGCTGATGACGATATTCAATCCGGGGTGATGCTTTGTATGCAGATGATGCTTAGGATAGCTACAGACGAGAATGCCTCTGTATTCTGGGATGAGTTTCAAAAATAATCAGTTAAATTTCTTGGGAGAATAAAGCAGCCCGTAGGTTGGGTTGACGAAGGAAACCCAAAAACTCCTCAACTACCTAGCTCACGCACTTCAGCGATCGCCAGCTAACTCTTACGTGCTCTGAAGTCTTTTTAATTAAGGACACCGTCTGGACATCTTTGAATAAGCTACAGCTATTTGTACTTCTTCATCTCACGGTCCAGGTACTATGAAAACAGTTCGCCCTGACTCCCTAACGGCTCAGTTCTACAACGATGGCCTCGTCATTTTTCTATACGACGACCAAAGCCAAGAAGCCATAAAAGCCATTAATCCCTCCATTCTTGAAGGGTATGGTGACAGCGATATTAACTCTGAGCTTTTTGAGGTCGCAGAGGAAGGTCTTCTAGTCGCTTATGAACTGCGTCAAGACGACGAGATGGCCCTTGAAGTGGCTATAGGAGCCCCTTTGAACGATCAAGAGCGTGAGGCTGTGGGTATCTACCCCCACGTACAACGTGCCTATCTCAATCTACCCTCTGGCAAACTAGCGATCGAAGGCTATGGTAATCTACGGCCTTCCCCTGACTTCGACCCTAACGAGGAACCGGGGGCACTACTCGATGTTCCCCCCGGCGAATACGTTGTAAGTATTTATAGCCTTGTTGAGTGTACTGAAGAGGAGCTTGAAGAGTCGACTAAACCCAACCACCTATTTGTGCTAACGCCCCTCAGGCAGGCTGAACCACTCTCAGAGCGAAAGCCATTGCTGCATGGTCATAGTTGAAAACCAGGCATAGTTTTCAAGCCATCAGTATGAGCGTTACAGCCAGAGCTAGCTCACACCGCGCTCATGCGCTTAGAAGTTAGAAGTTATTAGCAGAAGTGCGAGGTTGTCACTGCCACACACCTTTACCGTCATGCAGCTTAGATTCCTGATGGCCGACAAAAAAGAGAGCACAGCTAAGCTGCACCCTCAACGTTAAGCTCTAACTTGACAACTAGTATTAATGACCGCCTACATGAGCAGGAGATCCGGTGGCTCCATAGACACCCCAATCACGAATGCCGTGTTGACTCAGCACCGATTCAGCCGATTGAATGTCCGACTCGCTGCCCTCTAGCAGAACCAAATAATCGTCGTTGTTATACACGTGATCGTTGTAATAATTGGCGCGGTCTTCGGGTATGCCCCAGCCCACTAACGCACCAAGCAAGCTACCGCTGGCTGCGCCAATACCACTAGCCAAGAGCGTGTTGGCAAGCAAGATGCCGGCTCCCGCAACTAGCCCAACACCAGGAACAGCCAACACACCCAAGCTTCCAATTAGACCAATCGCACCACCGGTCAGGGCACCAGCCGTTGCACCAGCACCGGCACCGTCTTGAGACTGCTCAGACTTGGGCTTATCGGGGTCGAGGTCTCTGTCAGGGGTTAGATCACTCAGCCCTTCTCCAGATTTAGCCACCACTGAAACGCGATCCATTTGAAAGCCTGAATCACGTAGTTGGTGCAGGGCTTGCTCAGCCTCCTGCCGAGTCGGAAACAGGCCAACGGCACGGCTGTGTCGAGTGAATCGACTATCAGACATTCCCATAAAAAAACTTCCAGTGAGGATTGCAACCGGCAAAGTCCCTGGCATACGCCACAGCTTTCCTACTCTATGGTTGCTAACCAAACGCTTGATCACCTCGCTCGGTGGCTAGAGACGAAAGATACCCAAGGGCTAGACTTTAGCCCTTGGGGTAGCGAAGGGAAATGCAGCTAGCCATATTGCTGAAACGCTAGGCGAGCCGCTCCGGCAATGCCCGCCTGATTGCCTAGCTCCGCCACCAACACCTGCATCCCCTCACGAGAGCTAAGCAACACGCGGGCCTCTAGCTCTGCCAAGGTCGTCGGCAAAAACAGCTCCGCTGCCGCGCTAATGCCGCCACCGAGAATCACCGCCTCTGGAGTCAGCACATAGACTAAGCTGGCGATGCCCGCACCCAACCAGCGACCATAGGTTTGCCAAAAAGCGATCGCATCCCTGTTCCCCGCCTTGGCCCGGTTAAACAGCACCGCCGGGGACAACCCCGTCTCTCGCCGAACCGCCTGCACCGAGCAGTGCTGCTCCAGCGATCCTCGGTTGCCGCTGTTGCAGGGCGGCCCCTCGAGGTTGAGGGTAATTAGCCCCAGTTCCCCAGCGGTGCCGTTGCGACCCACAAACAACTTGCCATCGAGAATGATCGCACCGCCAACCCCCGTACCCAAGGTGAGGGTTAGCACATCCTTAAAGTTGCGCCCGGCCCCCAGCCAGGCTTCCCCTAGGCCGGCACAGTTGGCGTCGTTGGCCACCGTGACCGATCGCCCCGTCTTTGCTTCCAGCGCATCGGCGATCGGCACATCGTGCCACCCGGCTAGGTTGATGGCGACGCGGGCAATGCGGCCTGTAGCATCGGCGGGACCGGGGGTGCCTACGCCAATGGCAACCGCTTCGCGGTTGGGGTCGAGGGATGCGATCGCGTCCCCCATTGTCGCTATCACCGCCTCTGGTGTCGAAGGCTGGGGCGTCGGCACAGCAAATTCGGCCAGGCAATGCCCCGACTGGGTAAAGCGCCCCAGCTTGATCGCAGACCCGCCCAAATCAACGCCGATCATCTGCCGCTCTGTCGTGCCCATGACTCACCCCAACCTTGCAAAATTATGCCAGGGTCATTGTCCCAGATTGTCTGAGGTTTATCTTTGCGCCTAAAGCCAGCCTTTAAGCCGGTAGATGCCAATGCCAATGTATTCCTTGAGGGCGCGGGTCAGGTAGTGGAGGTTCTCAGTTTGGGGCACCAGCCTGAGAGCGCGGCCCTGCCAGGTAGTCAGCCCTGGGTCAGCGGGGTCTTGAGCCACATGAAAATCGGTTGGCGCCGGGATAGCCTCGAACCCCTGCTTTTTGAAAATCGCCAGGGAACGGGGCATGTGCATCGCTGAGGTCACCAGCAAAATTTGCTCAATGCCAAGATTAGCCAACAAGACCTGAGTGTAGGCCGCATTCTCAAAGGTGTTGAGCGAGTCGGGTTCAAGCAGCATGGCACTGGGCGGCACCCCGAACGCCTCGGCTAGCTCAGCCATATCGGCTGCCTCAGAACGGCTCTGCCCCTGGCCCCAGGTAATCCGCCCACCGCTGAAAACCAGCAGCGGTGCTTTACCCTCCAGGTAGAGCCGCGCTCCGTGCAGCACGCGATCGCCCTCTTCGGCCACATCAATCCAAGGCCGAGGCGGGAACTGGGGCTTAATCGCGCCTCCCAGCACCACGATCGCCTCGGCCTCCGGCAAATTCACCGTGCCCTGGTAGCGCCACTCTAGGGAGCGGATCACCGCCGTCGATACCCAGCTATTGCTGCTTACCAACAGTAGAACCAAGGCTAGGGCGATCGCCCCCGCCGCCCACCGAGGCCTTCGATTGATACAGATCAGCGCCACCACTAGCAGCACACAGGCCAGCCCCAGCGGATAGATCAGCAGCGGCAGCAGCTTCGACAAAAACAAAAACATCTCCGCCCTATTCCCTCACGCCCACCTAAGTCTCCGCGCCCCATTAGGCTAAATAGAACAACTCCTCACCCCTTACCCTTCTTACCCAACAGCTCCCTCATCTCTTCTAATAGCTGCTCCTGCTCCGTTTGCAGGGTTGCTAAGCGGCCCATGATCTCACTCAACCGCTCATCCCCGGCAGCCAGCTTCGGCGGCTTGGCCCACTGCCGCACCAGCAACCCAGACACCGCCCCAACAATCCAACCGCCAAGCCGAAACGGCAGCTTCACGAGGGATAGCCAAAAGCCTTCGGTGAGACGGGCGATCGCACTCCACAACCCCGCAAACAGCAGCAGACCCACCACGACCAGCACCAGCACCCACAGCGGATGCCCCGCCAGCCAGCCCATCAGTGGATGCTCCACCAGCCAGTCCTGCACCGGCCTCAGCAGTGCCGACTGAGCCGCATCTCCCCAAGAATTGGTAAAGGTATCCGTCAAACTCCCCATAGCTACGCTTACCCATCTACCCATCTACCCACCCACTTCCCCTAAGGCGCTGGAGCCACAGGCGGCGTCCTTTGCGGCTCCGGCGGCTCCGGCGATCGACTGGCCAGCAGCCACCAGCCCAGCAGCCCCAGCAGCAGAGCAGAACCCGACACCGCCAGCACCCAGCGGGGCACTCCTCGCGGCGGTTTGCGTTCCGCTGGAGTAGAGACAAACTCGTCCTGGGGCAGGTTTTCACCGTAGAGCTTGGCCCCAGCGGGGACGGCTGAATCCCGTTGGGCACCCGCTCCAACAGGAATGTCTTGCCCCGTCTGGGTAGGAACTAGAAGCTTGTGCTGCATCAGCACAACGGCTGTGTTGTCGTGGCCATTCTTTTGGTTAGCTAGCTCAATCCAGGAGGCCACCGCCGAGTCGAGGGTGACAATGTCTTTAATGATCAGACCAATGTAGTTGGCCCAGGCATCTTCAATACGGTAATTGTCACTGAGGCCATCGGAGCAGAGCAGCAAAATTCCCGTTTCGTCAAACACAAACCGCTGAATGTGGGGCTGGAGGTGGTCGCCGCTGCGGGTGCCCAGGGCCTGGGTGAGCGCTCCGGCATCGCTGCGCTCTAGGGCCTGGGGCCACGTTTGCCGACAAGCGATCACCTCGCGTCCGGCAATGTCATCGTCTACCGTAAGCGGGTGGCAGTAGTCAGGGGTAATCCAGTAGGCGCGGCTGTCGCCGACATGGGCCAGGTACACTTCATTCACCCGTCCCCAGCCGTCGTCGGTCTGCACCCGTTGAGGAATAACTACCGCCATCACCAGGGTAGTGCCCATGCGCTGACGACCGGCCCAGCCGTGGTTGTCATTCTGAAAACTGATCAGCTCGTTGACGATGCGAATCACTGCCTCAAGCTGCTGCACGACGATCTGAGGCGGCAGTCCCCGCAGCTCGTTTTGGGCTTCGGCCAGCAGCGCTTGCAGCTGAATTTGCAGTGCCTGCACCGCCAGCTGGCTGGCCACTTCGCCGCCGTCGTGGCCCCCTACCCCGTCGCACACCATTGCCACCTGCATCGGGGCGGCTTCGCTCTGAGTGCCCAAGGGCCAGCAGGCATCTTCGTTGCGGGGCTGGGTTGGTCCCTGGGCCGTGGCTCCAGACAGGGAAATCCGGGTGGGCACTAGAGCCGCCTGGCGCAGCAGAATTTGGTTGAGTTCAAACGCTACGGTGTCGAGGTCAACGGCACCGGCGTCGATGCCGTTGACCAGCGATCGCAGCGGCTCTGACACAGACAGATGCAAAGGAGACAGGAGCGATCGCCACAGCTCCACTAAATCCGTCAGGGTAGTCGGGTCCCCATCAGCTTGCAGTTCCACCAGCCGCAGCCGCCAGCCATCCACCCGCAGATTGCCAGGCACGAATAAGCTCCTAGCCAAGCCCAGTTCGCCCAGCGTTCCCCACAGTTCCCACAGCTGCCACAGCCAATTGGCTTGACGCAGGGGTGAAGCGCTAAACAGCCCGCCCGCCAGTTCCGGCAATAGCTCCCCCGCCTGAAAATGAATCGGGGCATTCTCCAACAGCAAAATCGGCGGTGCCCCAGTGCGCTCCAGCACACCATAGAGCCCCGGCAGATGCAGCCGATGGGGGTGCCCCTTGAGGTAAGGCAGCGCTTCCCCAGGAAAGGTATCAGGGGCACTAGGTCGCTGGTCGGGCTGGGTGTCGAGCCAAATGCGCGGACCCACTATTCGATAGCGCTGACCCACTAGCTCATCGACCGGCAAGGTCTCAATATCAGTGCCGATCACCCAGAGGTAAGGTTTATAGCGGGAGGGGCGGCGCTCAACACGGTTCATAGCGTTTACGGACGGGTACAGGCACGTGGCAGAGAGTCTATTAAAACAACGTAATTAAGCCCCCAAAAGGCCTGAGGCTAAAGATAGATTAATCCTAGAGGATAGCGAGACATTCAGAAGGGTAACCTGGGTTGGGTTTCGTGGATCAGTAATCTCGACGGAGGCCTAAATTGGGATCATTTTCTTTTAGCCTTAACGTTTCTCGTGGGCTGCTATGAACTACCCTCTGTTTTGGGCCATTCTAGGGGCCGTCTTCTGCCTCATGGAGTTATTTTTGCCCACGGGCTTTGTGGAGTCCACCCTGGGTTTGAGCGCTTTTATTGTCGCTTTTATAGCCCTGGGGGTGCCCTCCTTTAGCTTTCAAATTGTGGCTTGGGTGACGCTGTCTCTCGTGCTGATCTTCCTGCTGCTACGGTTTGTGCCCAAGCGCACCCCCTACAGTCTGCAAGAGTCGACCGAAGCCCGAACGTTAACCGCTATTGCCCCCGGCCAAACCGGCCGGGTGATCTACGAGGGCAACTCCTGGCAAGCTCGCTGCGACGACGAAACTATCACTATTGGGGCCGATCAGCCGGTGGTGGTGGTCAGGCGCAAGGGCAATACTCTGTATGTCATCCCAGAAAGCGCGCTGAGAGCTTAGGTAGGCGAGCCCCACAGAGTTGCTAATTACCACCGCAAACCATTTGAGGAATTACGTCTATGGGCGGCTTTTTTAGTTTTCTGATTGTGCTGATTTTTGGCGGGTCGATCGCCGCTAGCTCCGTCAAAATTATCAATCAAAGCGACGAAGCCCTGGTCGAAACCCTGGGCAAATACAACGGCAAAAAGCTCACCCCCGGCCTCAACTTTTTAATTCCCTTTCTCGACAAGGTGGTGTTTAGGCAAACCATTCGCGAGCGCGTGCTCGATATTCCGCCCCAGCAGTGCATCACCCGCGACAACGTCTCGATCACGGTGGATGCGGTGGTGTACTGGCGCATTGTGGACATGGAGAAGGCCTACTACAGGGTCGAAAACCTGCAATCGGCGATGGTCAACCTGGTGCTCACTCAAATTCGCGCTGAAATGGGTCAGCTCGAGCTCGATCAAACCTTTACTGCCCGCTCTGAAATTAACGAACTTTTACTGCGCGAGCTGGATATTTCGACCGAGCCCTGGGGAGTCAAAGTGACCCGAGTCGAACTGCGCGACATCGTGCCCTCTAAAGCGGTGCAAGAATCGATGGAGCTACAAATGGCCGCCGAGCGCAAAAAACGGGCTGCCGTGCTGACCTCTGAAGGAGAGCGCGAAGCGGCGGTCAACTCAGCCAGAGGTCGAGCCGAGTCGTCGGTGCTAGATGCCGAAGCTCGCCAAAAAGCCGCCCTTTTAGATGCCGAAGCACAGCAAAAAACCATTGTGTTGCGAGCCGAGGCTCTGCGCCAAGAGCAGCTGCTTCAGGCCAAGGGCACAGCTGAAGCCATGCAAGTAATCGCCAAAACCCTCGCCATCGACCCCAGCACTCGCGAAGCGCTGCAATTCATCATTGCCCAGCACTACATGGAGATGGGGCTCAAAATCGGCAGCAGCGACAGCAGCAAGGTGATGTTTATGGACCCCCGCAGCATTCCAGCAACGTTAGAGGGCATGCGGGCGATCGTCGGCGAGGGGCAGCTGTAGGAAAGGCTTAGCTACACGGATAAGCTGGGTTATGACGACACCGAAAGTGTTATGGGCAATCCAGTTGATCTCAGCCCTGTGAGGTAGTAGAGCGTTCCCCCTTTATAAAGCCAACGAAGCTAGACACTTTACCCTGACAAAGAGCCAAGTATTAGCTAATAAATGTAAATTAAGCTGTATCAACGAAATACTGTCATTGATGCGGCTTAATTCATCAACGGCAGCATAGAGGCTCACTTGTCTTGAACTAGAGTTACGGTAGATTCTCAGTATTGCAGGGTAATGTGATTGTAAATGTTGTTCCCCTGCCGATCTCACTCTCCAGAGAAATGGTGCCGTGATGAGCCTGAACTCCCTGCTTCACAATTGCTAAGCCCAATCCAGTTCCCGCAATATAGTCAACATTTTTCGCTCGATAGAAAGGCTCAAATATATTCTCTTGATTCTCCTCAGGAATACCGATACCCTGATCCTGAACTTGCAGAATTAGGTTACCTTCTTGATGGCGGCATGAAACTCTCACATCCCCTCCATCAAGAGAATATTTAACTGCATTAAAGACTAAATTAGTCAAAATCTGCCGAGCAATTATTTCGTCCAAAGCAATATCAATTTTTTCTGAATCAGCATCGAAAAAGATGTTGCACCGGGTTTGAGAAATAAGCTTTATTTGATCGATTACATCTTGAACTAGATACGAAAAATCAATCAAAGTAGGTTTAAATGCTTGCTTAGCTTCCTCAACCTGACCAATAGCTAAGACTCCATCCATGAGTTCGGTCATGGTTTGAACTGCGTCTTGGATTCGCTGAAAAGCTTCATCCTTCTCCTTTTTGTCCCAGGTGTGACTGTAGTTCTTTAAAAGTTCAGCGTAGAGCACAATACTAGTCAAAGGGGTGCGAAATTCGTGGGATGCCATAGAAATGAAGCGAGTTTTTAGCTCGCCTAGTTCTCGTTCTTTTTGAAGTGCTTTTTCAACAGTCTCCTCTGCCTGTTTACGGTCCGTAATATCAATGTGGGAACCAGCCATTCGATAAGGTTTGCCCTGGTCATCCCAGAGGGCGACCGATCGGGATAAAATCCAGCGGTAAGTTCCATCTTTATGCTGGAGGCGATATTCCAGGTCATAGGTCGGAATATCGCGCTTCAGATAAGCGGCTAGACCATGTTGTGCTCGTTGAACATCTTCGGGATGTAATCGCCTAATCCATTCTTCTAAGTGATTAGGAATTTCATGATCTGCATAGCCCAAAATACTTTTCCAACGAGGCGAAAAGAAGACCTCTTTGGTCTTCATATCCCAATCCCATATTCCTCCGCTGGAGCCAAGAATTGCCAATTCAAACCTTTCTTGGCTAAGGCGTAACTTCTCTCCAATCTGATGTATATCCAAGCTAATTCGAGCTAGGCTTGCCAAATCACGTCGCTGTTCGATTTGCCTTGCCACTTGGCGGCTAATAATTTTCAAACTCTCGGTCTGCTCAGCACTCAACCTTCGTGGCTCCTGATCCAAAACGCAAAGGGTACCGATCGCAGCACCTTCGGAAGTGATTAACGGAGCACCTGCATAAAATCGAATATGTGGCTCACTAGTAACTAAGGGATTATCAGAAAATCGTTCATCAATGGATGCATCTGGCACTGAAAATAGAGTTGGTTGCAGAATGGCATGAGAGCAAAAGGCTATATCACGAGGAGTCTCGGTCACCGGTAGCCCAACATTAGATTTGAACCACTGGCGATCGTCGTCAATTAAGCTAACAAGAGCGATCGGAGTATTACAAATTTGGGAAGCTAGACGAGTTAAATCATCCAAGGTATCTTCAGGAGCAGTATCGAGGATACTCAGACTACGTAAAACTTCTAGTCTTTCTGCTTCGTTAGCTGGAAGAGGGGCAATTCTCATCGAATTCTATTTTTTGTTTTGAATTTCGAGTCAAAGTGAAATCATTGAGGATGCTTTAACTTGCTATAAACGTTTATCCTCGGCTAAGAAGGCTTCAAACTGTTCCGCAGGAACAGCTGGGCTGAATAAGTAACCCTGAATAGCCTGACAACCTTGCTCTCGCAAAAAATTAAACTGTTCTTGAGTCTCTACTCCTTCAGCGATAACTCGTAACTTTAAGCCCCGAGCCATCGCGATTATCGTTGTAACAATTGTGGCATTTTGGGGAGCATGAAAAATATCGTTAATAAATGAGCGATCGATTTTCAAAATATCAAGCGGCAGACGCTTGAGGTAATTTAAGGATGAGTAACCCGTACCGAAATCATCAAGAGAGATCTTAATTCCTACAGCCTTCAGTTCTCCTAGGATAGCGATCGCAGATTCTATGTCATCCATTAAGCTGGTTTCAGTAAGCTCTAGCTCTAAGCAATTTGGGTCGAGCTGGGTTTGATTTAAGATCTGTGTAATGGTTTGCACTAGATCTGCTTGCCTTAGTTGAAATACTGATAGATTTACAGATACTTTAAGGGGAATCGGGTGAAGATCCTGCCAGATCTTAGTCTGAGCACAAACAGCTTCTAAAACCCAATTACCAATTTCAATAATGTGGCCTGTTTTTTCTGCGATCGGAATAAAGACATTTGGGTCAACCATCCCTAACTCAGGATGGTGCCATCGCAATAAAGCTTCGGCACCCATGATACGGCCAGTAATCAAATTAATTTTAGGCTGATAAAGTATCTGAAATTCAGAATTCTCCAGAGCACTATTTAATCCCTTTTCTATTAAACTATTTTGCTCCGTTTTAACTCCCATTTCCACTTCATAGAAGTGATAGCTGTCTTTTCGAGACTGCTTGGCGAAACCCATAGCCATTTCGGCATGGCTTAACAATCTACCAAAGTCACTTTGATCGTCAGGATAGAGGGCAATACCAATATTGGCCTCCACCAAAATTTTATGATCGTTAAGCCAGTAGGGATTGGCAAGACTACTTAAAATGGCCTTGACCTGATCTTCAACAGTTTCCTTGTCTAAGGCATTAACCAAAATCATGCTAAATACATCAGCATTAATTCGAGCTACTACATTTTCTTGGCCTGCAATTTCGATCAATCGTTCAGCTACAGCCTGAAGCAACAAATCTCCCGTTGAATAACCAAACGCATTGTTGACAGCTTTAAACTGATGCAGGTTTATACACAAAACTGCCATCACTTGTTGACGACGTTTTGCTGTTGATAGAGCTTGCTGAAACTTCTGATATAGCAAAATACGGTTAGGCAACTTAGTTAGTGCATCCTGATACGCTAAGGCACTAATTTGATCAGTTGCATTCTTCATCTCTGCAATGTAAGGATCAACAATTGCATTTTTTTTGTGCAGCCGACTGGTAATTGCCTCTGCCAATTCAGCCGTTGTGAACGGCTTAGCAAGGTAGTCATCTGCACCTAAATTCATTCCTTTACGGATATCTAATCTATCAGCTTTAGCCGACAAGAAAATGAATGGAATAACCATCATTTCCGGATCTTGATGCAAGATTGTATAGACCTGATAGCCATCTATCTTTGGCATCATAATGTCACACACAATTAGGTCTGGAAAATGCATTTTTGCCAGCTGAATTCCAGTCTCACCATTTTCCGCTCCAATTGCTTCGAAACCGAGGCAAGTTAAAGACTGGACAATGCCTTCTCGAAGATTCCGAGTATCTTCAATGACCAGAATTTTTGCCATGATTGCATCTTCTCCTTACCGCGTTTTAACGGTTCCTAATGAAAATTAACGTTGCAGGTTATGCCACTATTGGACAACATGCTAATTGAGTCAAAAAAATTCTTATGCCAGTTTTGTCGTTGCACCCAGTTACACTAAACTGTTCTAAACTCTGAAACACAATCGCGAAAGCTAACAGAATCAACCTAAACATCAAAAATTTTATGTTTTGATTGAATGAAGATGTTAAGTCAATAAGCATACTGACAAATCCTAGAGTACCCAGTCGATCGGGACAAATTCCTACAGCTATGACTGATTGTTCGTTATGCAACTGATAACATTAAGAATATTTAAAGGCAAGAAGCTTCTTGTAGAGACTATGGTGCACTTATATCGACACAAGCCCAAAGGCATTAAACACAGGCCAAGCCCTTCCCTTGGATGCCACTATCACCTTTTAGTATTCAACCCAAACTGGCTGCATGATTTAGGTCACGACAGAGATATTAAAGCCCGTGTTTTGTCAACAGCGCGGTCCATTACCAAGTGGCAGCAGGCTCAAGCTTTTGACACCATTGGTCACGTTGTAGATTCATCTAGGGCGGCTACCACCTGATCGTAGATCTCGCGGGCGTGGTTGGGGCTGGTGCCAATGCAGGTGAGGCCTACCTTGCCATACTCCGACAGACAGCCCATGAGGTGGAAGGTCGCCCCCACCCCGCTAATGGAGTTGAAGTGTAGCTGCTTGGCGACGATGATATCCATCAAATCGCTGGGCAACAGACCTCGGTAGTGGGGCTTTTGCAGGTTGTCAGAGGCGCGGTAGTAGCGCACCTGCTCTTGCTTGGTGTAAAACAGCCCATCCGCTGGGTGAAAGCGACCCTCAGTGAGCATTTTCATCGCCATGAGGGGATGGGTAGTGCCGCCTTTGCGCAGGTTGATCTCGATCGCTTGGAGATCCCACTGGGGGGCTTTGGGGTCACCCTTGGCGACAGCGATAAAGTCGACGCCGTAGCGCTCTAGGGCACCCTGACGGGCCAGTTCTTCGCCAACGCGCTGGCCCATCTCCTGAATCTCAAGGCGATAGTCGGGCCGGGCCGGGAAGGAGCAGCCGAGAAAGATTTGCCCATCGGGACCGCCCAGTTCTTGGTCGTGGGTGGAGAGAATTTCGACCTCGCCCAAGGGAGTAATGCGGCCCTGCACGCTGGGGGATTCTTTGTGGTCACCTTCTACAAAGGCTTCGGCGATCGCCCCCAGCACCGGAATTTTGGCGGAGAAGTGCTCCCAAGTTTCGATATCACTCTGAAAGCTCAGGTTGTGGAAGGCGGCGGTTAAAGCCTTAACGCGATCGCCATGTCCTGCACTTTCCGGAGCAACGGCTGACAATTCTCGCAGATCTAAAATCGCGTTGCCTTCCCCCGAAAAGCCCTCGTTGAGCTTGATCACAATGCGCTTGAGGCTGGGATCTTGCTCCCACACCTCGGCGGTGACTTGGGCCAGAGACGCTTCATCGAACACCAACTCACTGCCGATGGGGTGGGGAATGCCGCAGCGCCTAAAAATTTCGCGGCTGCCGCTCTTGGTGCCCCAGTGCAGCAAGTCGGGGTCGAGGGCCAGCAGGGGCAGCCCCAGCGCCAGGGACAGATCGCGCTCCCAGGCAGTGGAGTTGTAGCAGGTCATGTAGGCGCGATCGGGATTGATCGCCTTGCGAATGCGGTTGAGCAGCCGGGGACGCTCCAGCAGTTTTTGACTGAGGGGCTTGCCCGAGCTGTCGTAGGCCGACAGCAGGGTGAGGCGATCACGCGCGTGGGAACTGGGTATGCCCGGCAGCAGCTCTAGATAGTAATCGATAATGCTGGGATGCAGCGGCTGCGAGGTGACGTAGACCAGGTGCGTATTTGGGTTGCGCAGCCGAATCAGCGAAAACAGCAGTCGCTCTTCGTAGTGGTTCACCCCCTCAATTTTTTGCAGCTCCTCCTGATCGAGGCTGAGCGAGGGCACCACCACCACGTGCCGCTCCTGGGTGTCAAATTCATCGGTTGAACACCAGCGATCGCGCAACGTCTGCTGCAACTGCTGAAAGCTGGGCGCAGCCTGTAAGCGCACCGGTTCTGTAGCCATAGCCGCCTCGTTCGCCGTCACCATATTGACTACCCTCGCGATCGCTCAATCGGTTTTTGAATGAAAATTGGGAATGAAAGGTTTGCAAATGAGTATAGACGAAAGCTCTTGTCAGCCTGTGCAGGCCAATCCACAAGCGCCATTGCTCACCCCAGATAAATATTTTCACACCAATCTTTAGCCCCTGCTATCCCCACTAAGGTATAGGATCCAAAGCACCAACTACCGTTCCCCTAGCGATCGCTCAACCGGCTGCTGCCAGGGACTAACAGTCTGATCTAAGCTGTGCCACCAGCAGCAACAGTTGATCAATCTTCTCCCGCAGCACCGTGGCGGGCTGGTTTGAATGGTTGATCATTAGACTAAACACTAGGGGTTCGTAGTTGGGCGGCTGCACATAGCCTGACAGCGCTACATTACCAGTCAGCGCCCCAGATTTACCCTGCAAGCGCCCCTCTAGCACTGTGCCCCGCAGCCGATTGCTCAGGGTACCGTTCTGGCCTGCGATCGCGAGCGAATCCCGAAACACGTCCCCCTGGGGATGAGTGGTCATCACCTGTAGAGTCTCCACCAGCACGATCGGCGACACCAGGTTGTGCCGCGATAGCCCAGAACCATCTGCCAGGCGCAGAGCTGACGCATTCACGCCAATTTCTGCCAGTGCCGTCTTGACCGCCTCGCCCCCTGCTTGACTAGCCTCAGTAACCGTGTCCCCCGCCGTTACTCCCAAGGTTTTGAACAGGGCCTCGGCGTAGAGGTTATCACTATTGCGGTTGGCCAAGACCATGAGCTCTCGGACGGAGGGAGACTCGATCGCCGCCAATTCTGGATCTGCGATCGGGGTTGGGGTTTGCACAATCACCGTTTGCCCTACCGTTACAGACTGCCGTCGAAGGGCCTGCTCCATCGCCGCCGCAAACTGCTGAGCGGGGTTTAACACCGCCAAATTTAGGGTCCGAGGATTGCTCCCCTGGGCCATCTGCCCCGTTACCCGCACCGTGGGCGAATCCCCCGTGCGCCAAAGAGCTAAGGGTGTGGTGGATGCTCCAGTCGCCACGGTTGTGGAATCATTTGACACCGGCAGCGGGCCAGCGGGTAAGGGCTGGGGCCACACCACCGCCAGCGGACTGCCCACCTGGGTGGGGGACAGTTGTAGGGCGATCGCATTGCGGTTGAGAATCAGACTGTTGACCGGAGCCGCGTAGGCAAACTGGGCGTCTTCCCACTCCCAAGTGGGGTTAGTAGCAAACCCTGGAAAATACGAGTCGTCAATGGTGAGGCGGCTGACTTGGGTTACCCCAGATTGGGTCAATTGCTGAACCAGAGCGTCGATCTGCGCCGTTGTCAGGCTGGGGTCACCCCGCCCTACTACCCGCAGCGCGGTACTTTTCCCCGAGTCAGGAGTGCCATAGACAGAAGTGCGCAGGCGGTAGTAGCCCCCCAGCTGGTGAGCCGCCGCCGCTGTGGTCAGCAGTTTGATATTGGATGCTGGCGTAAAGAGGCGATCGCCGTTGCGGTTGTAGAGCGTACGGCGATTTTGCCCTTGGGTTTGCAGCACCATTCCTGTGTAGGCTTGGTCCAAGGGAGATTGGCTAAAGGCGCTGTCTAGCTGAGTTGTCAGCTGTGCCGGGCACAGAGCCGCTAAGGCCTCAATAGCGGGGAGCATTGCCCCCAACAAGCCGAAAGCCAACCCTAGACCGACAGACTTAGCCCGTGACTTCACCATGCGCAAACCCATCAAACCTGCCTTAGCGTTCAGACTTAGCCCCTAAAACCGCGATGGCGCTTTTGCAGGGTTTCGACTTGTGCGGCGATCGCCGGATCGTAGAGCCGCAGATAGTTCCAGTAGCCGCCGAACACCGATTGCACATAGCCCTTCGTTTCGGGGTACGGAATTTTCTCGGCAAAATCGTCGGCATCTGCAAAGCCACCCTTGTTGATCCAACTGGCTACAGCGCCCGGTCCGGCATTGTAGCTGGCGACCGCAAATAGCGAGTGGTTGTCGTACTCTGCGTGGGTGTAGTCGAGGTACCAGGTGCCCAGTTTGACGTTGTCCTCAGGGTTGTTGAGGTCATAGCTCTCTAACCCCGCTTGGCCCTTGATCCACTCGGCGGTAGCAGGCATCACCTGCATCAGGCCCGCAGCCCCCACTCCTGAGCGAATCTTGGCCTCAAAGCGCGACTCTTGGCGCATGAGTGCTGCCACCAGCAGAGGGTTAAGCTGGCGCTCTGCCGCCCAGGTGGTAATCAAACCTTTGTAGGGCATTGGATAAACTCCATGCCAAAAGTCGGAGCGCTGCTTGAGCTCGTGAACCACCTCAATGTCTTTAGGGTCCTCGGCCAGACTGAGGCTCGATACCTGGTAAATGCCGTTGATGTTGTCGTTAGTCCCCAACCGCATCAGCCCATCGACAAACTGCTCTTCCGGCGTTGGGTCTTGGTAGTTGACGTACTCCATCTGCCACTGCTCCCAGGCTCGCTGGTTTTGCCCTAGTAGATAAAGCTCTTGCAGCGTGTCGGAACCCGTGGGTAACGGGGTGCGCTGGGCAGGCGGAGTCACCGCTGGCACCTGCGATCGCACCGATTGAAAATCTCCCACGTTCCAACCTAGGGCCACCGCCGACCGCCAGGCGTAGTACGACTCAGGGTGGCGGGCAATCACGCTTTCTAAAGCATTCTGGGCGACATTACTCTGGCCCAGCTGGTGGCCCCACTTACCCACCCAATACCCCGCATCGGCAGCCAAGTCGCTGTCGGGGCTGTATTTGAGCACGTCGCCACCCCAGCTGACGGCCATAGTCAGGTCACCCTGTTCGGCGGCATTAAGGGCATTTTGCAGGCGAATGTCAGCCGCCGCATCGGAGTCTCTGTACTCCTTTAAGATCAGCTCGCGGGTGCCCTGGGCCGATTCAACACTGTTTAACTTGTCAAGAACTTTGGCCCGCTCTAGCAGCGCCGCCGCCGCCCGGTCCGGGAAGCGGTTGACTACCTGGTCAAGCACCCCGAGCGCGGCTTCGTCGGGCACACTCTGGGCCAGGCGCATCAGCCCAGTAGCAGTTTCAGACGCGTCGGGGAACTGCTGATCGAGCCGGTTGTAAAGGGCGATCGCGCGATCGCGCTGGCCACTCACCTGGGCTCCCCGCGCTGCTCGATACAGGTTGCGGGGCGATGGCGGAGCCTGAGCGTAGGCCGTTCCCGCGTTGCCGTAGCTGTCGATCCGCCAAAAGCCAAAGCCCACAGTCTGCCAATCTTCCGGGCTGAGCTGGCTGGCAAACTCTGTCTTGAGTCGCAGCAGAGCTGCCCCGGCGTTGGGGTGGTGCAGCCCGGCTCGCGCCATAATCATCAGCAGCGGCAGGGTGTCGGCCCGGTTGGGGTCGGCGGTCAGCCGCTGGTGGGCCACCTCCACCGCCTTGGGGTGGTTAGGGAACTGCTGCACCAAACGGTCCCAGTAGGTCGGGTCTTGCTGGCCCAGCTCGAAAAGCAACGGGGCGATCGCGCCATTTGTCTCATACTCTTTCAGCAGGCGCTGTTGGGTTTGCTGGACCGCCTCGGTCTGTCCTGCCGCCCGCTGGGCCTGGGCTAGCGCCAGCGCCACGTAAGGGGCCATCGCCGGATACTCCGCCTCCAGCCCCTCTAGCAGGGGAATCGCGCTACCGCCGCGATCTTGGCCAATCAAATCTAGAGCTAGCAGATAGCGGGCGCGGCTCTGGGTGAGCACATCTCCCCCATCGGACAAGGCCACCAACGCCTCTTGGCGCTGTTCTGCGGGCTGTAGAGCAAGCGCCAGCACGGGGTCATTGGCATCCAAAGCCGGCGATCGGCCCAGGCCAGGCAGCAGCGATTCTTCTAAAATTGTTGTGGAGTCGCCCGTTGACGACACCGTATTCACCAGGGCAGCAGCCATTCCCAAAGACAGGGCACCAAGCCCCGCGATCGCCACCAGGGGCAGCTTCGCCTTTAACCGTTTCACCATGGCACGCCCATGCACTCTAGATAAGGGTTGTAGTCGACAAGTAAGCCCGTGGCGCAGCGGGAAAGCCGAAGTAAAATCTCTCCCCGGCTGACCCATGCCGTTATATCTTACCTAGCCAATCCAGGATCGATGACTTCACCCGCCCCATCCCCGCCAGAGGCTGCCTAAGGTTTATAGTAAACAGAGCATACTAGCCCCAAGGTTGAATGGAATTTCACGCCTCTAACACCCCCCTTCTAGACTGGTCTGGCGACGCCCTCATCATTGGCCTCAGCGAAGACGCCTTGCCCCTTACCGGCACCCTGACCGAGCTCAATAGCCGCGTCTCTGGCCTGCTGCAAGACCTGATCGACGATGTTGAATTCACCGGCAAAGACGGGGCCACCGCCATCACCCGCGTAGGCAGTGGGGCTAATTTCCGCAAGCTAGGGCTGGTTGGTCTGGGGGCTAGCAGTGCCATTACTGCCGACACGTTGCGCCGCGCCGCCGCTGCCGCCGCCCGCCTCGCCAAAAAAGAAAAATCAGCCTCCCTCGGCCTGAGCATGCCCGTGGTGCAGAACGACCCGGCCCTCACCACCCAGGCCCTAGCCGAAGGCGTCAGCCTAGCCCTTCACCAAGACAACCGCTTCAAGTCGGAGGACAAAAACGGTAAAAAGAACGGCAAAGCCCCTGTCGAACAGGTTCACCTGCTCGACTTAGCCGGGCAAGAAAGCAGTCTTCAAACCGCCCAAGCGATCTGCGATGGCGTTATTTTGGCCCGTGAACTGGTGTCGGCCCCGGCTAATATTGTCACCCCAGAGGCCCTGGCCCAAACCGCCCAAGACATCGCTACAGCCCATGGCCTAGAGCTAGAAATTCTAGAGCAAGCCGACTGCGAAGCGCTGGGTATGGGTGCCTATCTGGGAGTAGCCAAAGCCTCCGACCTACCAGCCAAATTTATTCACCTCACCTACAAGCCTGCTGGTACACCCGCTCGCAAGCTGGCCATTATCGGTAAGGGCCTCACCTTTGACTCTGGCGGTCTCAACATCAAAGGTGCGGGCAGCGGCATCGAAATGATGAAAATTGACATGGGCGGCGCTGCTGCTATGCTCGGAGCCGCCAAGGCGATCGCTCAGCTCAAGCCTAATACCGAAGTTCACTTCATCAGCGCCGCCGCCGAAAATATGATCAGTGGTCGAGCCATGCGCCCCGGCGACATTCTCACCGCCTCTAACGGCAAAACCATTGAAGTCAACAACACCGACGCTGAGGGCCGCCTCACCCTGGCCGATGCTCTGGTGTTTGCCGAAAAGCTGGGCGTTGATGCGATCGTTGACCTGGCCACCCTCACTGGAGCCTGCATCATTGCCCTAGGCGACGATATTGCGGGACTATTCAGCGAAAACGAGGAGCTGGCGGAAGCGATCGCCGCTGCCGCCGAAGCCGCTGGCGAAAAGTTCTGGCGTCTACCCATGGAAGAAAAATACTTCGACGGGCTCAAGTCTATTGTGGCCGACATGAAAAACACCGGTCCTCGCCCCGGTGGATCGATCACAGCCGCCCTCTTCCTCAAGCAGTTTGTCACCTCCACTCCTTGGGTTCACCTCGACGTAGCCGGCCCCGTATGGACTGAGAAAGAAAGCGGTTATAACAATCCCGGCGGCACGGGATTTGGGGTACGCACTCTGGTCCACTGGATACTTAGACAAGAGGCCTAGGCAACTTTAACTGCGTTAGGCGGTAGCCCCGCGACCTTGATGAGGCTTGCTCTTATCACCAAGGTCGCGGGGTTATTGTTATCTGTATCTATTAATGTATCGACCACAAACCTACATTGAGCGGAACAAACCATTCCTAAGCCCGTCTTAACCTTAAGCACACACGCGATACGCCACCAAGCAGTGATTTACCCCGAAACCAGTAATATCACTGACATTTCGAGCGACTCCTGTGCCTAAAAATACTTAATAAGCCATATTCTCTGTGCTAAAACACAATAAACCAACTAGACATCGGCACAAGCCCGCCGGGTTCTAGATTCGCTATTGCATCTAAGCACTGGCCAACCAAAGCACTACTTGTCTACGTTTTTTAGATGTGAGAGTTTTCTATTTGTGGTCGTTTCAGTAGCAAGTTGTTAGTTATCAGTCGTTGCTGTTCTGAACGATTTACTTCTTTCTGATTCTATGTCAGCACCCTAAGCTTCTGTGATTTTTTCAGTTACTTAAAACTTTTTCAGGTGCCGATTCTCTTAATTGGTCAGCCATGCTTAGTTTTTTCTAGGCAAACTTTAGGTTGAGAAAATATATTTAGAAAGGTCCAAAAGATCGTTTCAAGGAACCTAAGGTTTCATCCCAAAGGTAGGTAACTCCTCTCAATTTTGGCGGTAGCATTAGTTCAACTATGCTGTTCGTCGGCTTGATGAATATACTCATGGTTTTAAGAGTGAGCACACCGCTTTAAAAATCCCTGCTTTTGATGAAACCTGGATGATTACTTCAGAAGTGTCATCGCTGTCTATTTGTGTTGTCTCATTGGAATAAGCCCATGAAATTCACAGATTATTTTGACCGCATTGCGATCGTTTATCTGCCAGAGCGGAAACGACGGTTTAGAAGTATTCAACGCCAAGTTAGGCGCTTGGGTATAGAAGACAAAGTGCAATGGTTTCAGGGCTTAAAATTCGATGACGCGGGGCAATTTCCCAAGGCTAGTGTAAGAGGCTGCGTCATGAGCAACTATAAGCTGCTTCGCAAAGCTGCTGATGACAACGTTGAACGTCTCTTGCTATTTCAAGAAGACTGCGTACTTAGCCAACGCTTGATCCGCCAAGAGTCAGCGATCTTAGATGAACTCATCGATCGCCGCTGGGATTTTGCTTACTTTGGCTGTCAGCCTTACTCGAACGATATGGCCGACGGTAAAAAGACAATCCTCAGCCCTACGTCCGATCGCTTTTTCTCCCAAATTAGGGTTCGCCAAAACATTCGTGAAACCCATTTTTGGACTTGCCAAGGTCGGGCCATTCCCAAACTTGTTGAGTTCATGGAAGCATCCTTCGATCGCCCCGTGGATCACCCAGACTGTGGCCCCATGTATTTTGATGGATACATGAATGAAATTCGCTACCGCAACCCAGACCTAGTTACCCTAGCTGCTACACCCAATTTGGGTTGGCCTTTAAGCAGTGTAAGCAACCTCAACCCAGGCAGATTAGACCGCATTCCTGGCGTCTCTTCAGCTTTGCATGTTGTTCGAGGAACCAAGAATTTTTGCTTAGAAACAGCCGACTTTGTTCGCCACAGCTTAACGCCTGGCGACCAGCAGGTTGGTTGAAGCTTTGCCAAGCCCTGTCTGCCATAGTGCTGTTTACTCGCCCTGTAAGTATTGAATCGTGTTCAGCATCCTGCAGGTTGTGAGTCAGATGTAGACAAACGATAGTGATTTCCGTAAGGCCGTACAACTCGACCCTAGAGCAGCTTTTTACTGCTCTAGGGTCGAGTTGTAAGAAACCGTCCAGGTGTGAGGTGGGCTACTGCTATCAAAAAACTGATCGGCTATCATGGCAGCAAATATTGCCCCTAAGAGCCCCAGGATAAAGCTTTTGGCTTCCTAGCCTGCTGGTGCAATACCTAACCCTTGGCATTTTGGTTCGGAGAGACTCGTGACTATCTACATTGGGAACTTGTCCTTTCAGGCTTCTGAGGACGACATCAAAAGTATTTTCGCCGAATATGGTGAGGTCACCCGTATTAGCCTACCTATCGATCGCGAAACCGGTCGCAAGCGTGGCTTTGCATTTGTCGATATGGCTGACGAGGCCAAAGAAGACCAAGCTATCTCCGAGCTAGATGGAGCCGAGTGGCTAGGTCGCGAGTTACGCGTTAACAAGGCCCGTCCCCGCACTGACAATGGCGGTGACAATCGCCCCAATCGCAGCGATCGGTTCTCCCACAAGCCTCTCTAAACCAATATTTTCAAACCTCAATCTATGGTTGAGGTAGTTCTGTGCAGAGTTGTATCAATTGCACGGTAAGGCCGTTATTTTAATGGCCTTACCATAAGAAGCTTTAAACCGTGGTTTTACGCTATTCTTCATCCACTGCCGTTGGTGGAACAAGATAGTTATGGAACGGTGGCAATGGGTACTTTTTCCGCTAGGGCTACTGGTTGGCTTAGGCGCATTGCTGTTGTTAGCCGACTCCTTGCTGCGCCTTTACACCTTGTTGGCACTGGTGTCACCCCTGCTGGCTCGGGTAACGCTGGGCGTAATTGCAATCTTTGGCTTAGCATCGCTGGGGGCTGCTATCTATCGGTTATGGCCTTTTTTACGTCCTCGCCGCCGTCGCCATCTTCAAGCCCCTCGCCATGCTGAAGAGGCAGCAACGATCAATCTACTTGCGGTGCAGCGCCAGGTCGACCAAATTCAAGACCAGGTAGCCCGCCAAGCGCTACAGCAAAAAGCGTTGAATCTACGATCCGATCTAAACACCCGTGCTCTAACCATTGCCGTCTTTGGCGTGGGGTCAGCAGGGAAAACAGCGCTAATCAATGGGCTTTTAGGGCAATCCGTTGGTGAGGTGGGCGCCGCTATGGGCACAACACAAGTTCAGCACGCCTATGCTTGGACTATACCCAACAGTCCTAGAAACATTCAAATTATTGATACGCCCGGTATTGCAGAGGTCGGCATCGCCGGTACAGAGCGGGAAGCAGAAGCTCGCAAAACTGCGGCCAAAGCCGACTTGGTCATATTTGTTCTCGATGACGACCTGCGGCAGGCAGAATATACCGTCTTGAAAACGCTGATGGACATAGGTAAGCGGGTATTGGTAGTGCTCAATAAGGCCGATCGCTACGTTGAAGCCGACTTAGAGTCATTGCTAGATCGTCTGCGATCGCGTGTTGCGCCACCCCTCAACCCCGATGATGTCATTGCCGTAGCGGCATTACCTCAGCCTTTGCCTCAGGTAGGCGGTGGCTGGCTGCAAATGCAGCCTAACCTCTCACCTTTACAGGCACGCCTCGCCGACCTACTCCGTCAAGAAGGCGAAACACTGATCGCTGACAATCTGTTGCTACAAACCCAGCAGCTTGGAGAAACGGCTCGGCAGATGATTGATAACCAACGGCAGATTCAAGCAGAGACAATCATTGACCGTTACCAGTGGCTTGGGGCTGGGGCGATCGCGGTTACCCCTCTGCCTGGCCTTGATTTCTTAGCTACAGCCGCCATCAACGCCCAAATGGTTGTTGAACTAAGTCAAATCTATGGCTGTGAGGTCAGCCTAGAAGAAGGCAAAGCTCTAGCTCTGTCAGTCGCCAAAACACTTACCGGTCTAGGGTTGGTTAAAGGTACTGTAGACCTGCTGGCTCTAGGATTGCAAACCAATTTAGCTACCGTGATCGCCGGGCGCGCGCTCAAAGGAGCCAGCGGTGCCTACCTAACCCGCATTGCCGGCAAAAGTTTTGTGGAGTATTTCCGCCACAATCAAAGCTGGGGAGACGACGGAATGGGTGCGGTTGTCGAGCAGCAGTTTCGCCTCAACCAGCGCGATGCGGTCATGAGAGCGTTTATCAAAGAGGCAATTGCTCGAATCACACCGACAGCCCAAGGGTAATCTTAAAGAAAACCCAGTCATTCTTTTTCAACAGGCTGATTAACCGGAGAACAGCTAACCTTCCGGGCATACTACAGGATAGCCATATCTATTCACCTCCGCCAGCCCTAGACTCGGTTACTCGCCGGCTGGGCTGGCTTTTTATTGAGCTTCATGGGTTCTACCCCAACCTTGAATCCTCAAAGTCAGGGCAGTCAATGGCAGACTCTGTCAGCGCAATCTTAGGATGTATAGGGCACTTCAGGCGATGGTCGTTGGTGAAGTAGCGGCACTCCGCACAGGGAATTTTGTGCATCACTGCCGCTCGGCCTACCCCATCTCGTACAGTTAACACCAAATTCCAAAGGATGAGCCCCACCATTGACCAAGCCACAACAAAGCAGAAAGGCACTAGCACAGGCTGCACTAGCGATACCAACCACACTGGCAGAGCCATGAGTTGTAGCACCATAATTCAAAGCCCGAAACTTACTTCCTCCTTCTAGCTATCATTTTAAGCTTGGTGCTTACTGCGATCCACAAATTATTGAATTTAGATGTTTTACAACACGGTGCCAAGAGAGTTAACTATTGCTGTGTTACTTTTGGGCCCCTAGGGTTGATTACCTTCAGTTGCGATCGCTAACTGCACTCCAGGTAAAGTCCGTAGCTGATCCATAACCGCCACAACCTGCCCATGACTGACTGACTGGTCTGCTCGAATTATCACAAGGCCACCATCTGTCAGCGTACCCAAGGTTTGAACTGCCTCCAAAAGCTGCTCATCTGTTACTGCACGTTCGCCTACAAACAGCTCACCAGCCGCATTCAAAGACACCACAACCTGGCGCTGATCTTGAGTCTCCGCTGTTTCTGCCCCTGGTAGCACCACCGGCAACCCCTCATTTCGGCTCAAAAATAAGCTAGAGAGAATAAAAAACGCCAGCACCGCGAAGACTACATCAATCATCGGCACGATATTAATCTGCACAGGCGGTTCCGGGTCTTCGGGAAGATGCATACTTAAAAACCTTAAATAGACCGCAGCTGTTTTAGACAACTAAGCAAATTGAATTTTATATAACAATTTTTCAGCCACTGCATCACCGACTGGCATCACCGACAAACGATTTCCTGGTCGCACCACCCACAGCTCTTCAGGAGAAAATATCTTCCGAAGTTCCTCTAAGGAAATAGCAGTTTTAAATGTCTCCAAATAACCTACTTTTACAGTATGCCAGCGTGGTTTATCCTTAGATGACTTTGGATCATAATACTTGCTCGCCGGATCAAACTGGCTAGGATCAATTACATTGGTTTCTACAACTTTCATCAAGCCTACAATGCCTGGAGGCTTAATGTTTGAATGATAGAAAAAAGCCATATCCCCCAAAGCCATACTGTTAAGGAAGTTACGAGCCTGATAATTGCGCACCCCGTCCCAAATTTCGGTGCGATCGTGCTCCAAATCCTCAATGCTATAAACATCAGGTTCGGACTTCATCAACCAGTAAGCCATCGCCAATTATCTTCTTCAATAAAGCCACCTGAACATCCCCAGAAGCTATTAGCGTAGCTTGTCGTCCACCCGTGGAACTATGCTCAAGCCTAAAGGATATTGCCGACTGAAGAGGTTCACGCATACGCTCCGCCCATTCAATCGCTAACACGCCAGAAAGTGCTTCACCTCCATCACAATAAACTTCCTCCAATTCCAGCGCATCTACTTGACTCATTTCCAAACGATACAGGTCTACATGGTAGAGAGGAATGCGCCCTTCCAAGTACTCATTGATAAGGGTAAACGTAGGACTACTAATTGGCTCCACAATTCCAAGGCCAGCTCCCAGCCCTTGTACCAGCGTTGTCTTTCCACTACCTAAATCTCCAGAGAGCAGCAATATAGTCCCTCGCGAACAACATTGTCCTAGTTTATAACCGAGATCATGAGTTGCATTGCGATCTGACAGATCAACAACAAAGGAGAAGAGCTTACTCATTAATGCAACAACCCTCGATATAGCCCCTGAAAACTTGACATATCAACAACTCAAAACCCCTACCATTGCTCCGAGGAGAGATGGTAGGGGTTAGAGTAAGGACCTGGCATCGAGCTATTTTGACAAGGGGCAACCCCCTCACTATCTTCG